>Ga0164290_1000075_pt1 | contig 356243 bp, 311 predicted proteins | sample Micstemetagenome_FD_108782 | JGI IMG/M metagenome (GOLD analysis project Ga0164290, IMG submission 108782) | Contaminated culture microbial community from soil near Moab, Utah, USA - Microcoleus steenstrupii SON62 (Illumina Assembly) | ecosystem: Environmental > Terrestrial > Soil > Soil crust...
GGCCAGAGCCAGATCACCGGCGTCGATGCCGGCGACCTGATCGCCATGCAGCTCACCAACGTCACCAACGGCGACACGTTCTGGGCCTTCAGCCAGGCCAACGAGATGGTCGGCGGCGAGCACATCGCGCATCTGTGGAACTACGGCGCCAACACCTGGGGCTGGGAAGACCTGCACGGCGGCGGCGACCGCGACTTCAACGACCTCGTCGTCCAGCTCGACTTCACCAGCACCGCCGGGAGTGGCCTGCTCGTCGCGTAGCGAAGTTCAGCCGTTCGGGTCGCGATGGCGGGCGACGGAGGGGCCGCGTTCGTACCAGCCCTTGCTCGCGTTCACGATCTTCACCACCGAGAGCATGACCGGCACCTCGATCAGGACGCCGACCACGGTGGCGAGCGCGGCGCCGGAGGAGAAGCCGAACAGGCCGATGGCGGCGGCGACCGCGAGTTCGAAGAAGTTGCTGGCGCCGATCAGTGCCGAGGGCGCGGCGACGCAATGCTGCTCGCCCGCCGCGCGGTTCAGCAGATAGGCGAGGCCTGAGTTGAAATAGACCTGGATCAGGATCGGCACCGCCAGCAATGCGATGATCAGCGGCTGGGCGATGATCTGCTCGCCCTGGAAGCCGAACAGCAGCACCAGCGTCGCCAGCAGCGCGACCAGCGAGGCGGGCTGCAGGCGTGCAAGCAAACGTGCGAGTCCCGCCTGTCCACCGCGCGCCAGCGCCGCACGGCGCACGAATTGGGCCAGCACCACCGGCACGAGGATGTAGAGCACGACCGACAGAATCAGCGTCTGCCACGGCACGACGATGGCCGACAGGCCGAGCAGCAGACCCACGATCGGCGCGAAGGCCACGAGCATGATCGCGTCGTTCAGCGCCACCTGCGTCAGCGTGAAGTCGGGCTCGCCGTCCGAGAGGTTGCTCCACACGAACACCATCGCGGTGCAGGGCGCCGCCGCCAGCAGGATGAGGCCCGCAACGTAGCTGTCGATCTGGTCGGCCGGCAGCCACGGCCGGAACAGATGGCCGATGAACAGCCAGCCCAGCGCCGCCATCGAGAAGGGCTTGACCGCCCAGTTGATGAACAGCGTCACGCCGATCCCTCGCCAGTGCCGGCGCACCTCGGCGATGGCCGCGAAGTCGACCTTGACCAGCATCGGCACGATCATCAGCCAGATCAGCGCCGCGACGGGCAGGTTCACATGCGCCACTTCCGCCGCGCCGACGGCATGGAACGCCTGCGGGAACAGGTGCCCCAGCCCGATGCCCACGACGATGCAGGCGGCGACCCAAAGGGTCAGGTAACGCTCAAAAAGGGACATCCAGCCGTCTCCCGCTCCCCCGCCCGGCCCATTGCCCGTCGACTCCCGCCGGCCGGCCGAGTAATACCTATGTCACATAATTGGACTATTCGAGAACTATGGAATCGTCGGACGTAGCTGCCGGATTTGCTGCCCTTTCGCAAGAGACCCGCCTCAACCTGATGCGGCTTCTGGCGAGCAAGGGGGCGTCCGGCATGGCGGCCGGCGAACTCGCCAGCGCGCTGGGGCAGGTGCCCTCGACGCTGTCGTTCCATCTGGCCGCTCTCGAACAGTCCGGCCTCGTCCAGTCCACCCGGCAGGGCCGCAACATCATCTATGCGGTCCGTTTCGCCGGCCTGCGCGCGCTCTTCAGCTTCCTGACCGAGACGTGCTGTGGCGGACGACCGGACCTCTGTGGCGACCTGGCGCGACTCCTCCCCGAGGATCAACCCGAGGTTCACATGACTCCCGCCTTCAACGTCCTCTTCCTGTGCACGCACAATTCCGCCCGCTCGCTGATGGCCGAGGCGATCCTCGGGCAGGTCGGCAAGGGCCGCTTCAACGCCTACTCGGCCGGCTCGGATCCGGCCGGACAGCCGATGCCCGAGGTGCTCGCCAAGCTCCGGGTCCTCGGTCATCCGGTGGACGGGCTGCGCTGCAAGTCGTGGGACGAGTTCACCGGACCGGACGCGCCGCGCATGGATTTCGTCATCACGCTCTGCGACATCCTGCAGGGCCAGCATTGTCCCGACTTCGGCGAGCGGCCGGTGACGGGCGCGTGGCCGCTGCCCGACCCCGCCAAGTTCATGGGCTCGGAGATCGAGCGCGCGACCATGATCAACGAGCTCTACGGCATGATCCGCCGGCGCCTCGAGATCTTCGTCAACCTGCCCTACGCTTCGCTCGACCGGATGGCGCTGAAGAAGCGGCTCGACGAGATCGGCGATTCCGCCCGCGTGCCGGCCTAGAAGCAGAGACGGCGATGAAGATCGGCATCAACGGCATGGGCCGCATGGGGCGCCTCGCACTGCGCGCGGCGATGGGCGGCATCCCTCGTTCCGCCGACGATCCGCGGCGCGACAACCGCCTCGAGGTCGTCCATCTCAACGAGATCAAGGGCGGCGTGGAGGCAACGGCGCATCTCCTCGAGTTCGACAGCATGCACGGCCGCTGGCACACCTCGTTCGAGGTCGATCGCGATCGTGGCCTCGCGGTCGGCGGCACCTATCTCGGCTTCAGCGCTGCCGCCGCGCCGGGCGACGTCGCCTGGGGCGATCTCGGCTGCGAGATGGTGCTGGAATGCACCGGCAAATTCCTGAAGCCCGAGCAACTGCAGGCGTATTTCGACCGCGGCGTAAAGAAGGTGATCGTCGCCGCGCCGGTCAAGGACGAGCGCGCGCTGAACGTCGTGGTCGGCGTCAACGACCGGCTCTACGAGCCCGACCGGCACCATCTGCTGACGGCGGCTTCCTGCACGACCAACTGCCTCGCGCCCGTGGTCAAGGTCGTGCACGAACAGATCGGCATCCGGCACGGCCAGATCACGACCATCCATGCGCCGACCAACACCAACGTCGTGGTCGATGCGCCGCACAAGGACCTGCGCCGCGCGCGCTCGGCCCTGCTCTCGCTGCAGCCGACGACGACCGGCAGCGCGACGGCGATCACGGTCATCTATCCCGAGCTGAAGGGAAAGCTGAACGGCCATGCGGTGCGCGCGCCGGTGCTGAACGCCAGCCTCACCGACTGCGTGTTCGAACTCTCGCGCCCGACCACAGAAGCGGAGGTCAACGATCTCTTCCGCGCGGCGGCCCGCGGAGCGCTGGCCGGCATCCTGGGCTTCGAGGCGCGCCCCCTCGTCTCGGCCGACTATTGCAACGACACACGCAGCTCGATCGTCGACGGGCCGAGCACGATGGTGACCGACGGCACGCTGCTCAAGGTCTATGCCTGGTACGACAACGAGGTCGGCTATGTCTGCCGCATGGTCGATCTCGCCCGCCAGGTGATCGACGCGGGCCGGTGATGGCGACGTCGGCGCGCAACTACCTGGTCGTCACGGCCTCCTACTGGGGCTTCACGCTGGTCGACGGCGCGCTGCGCATGCTGGTGCTGCTGCACTTCTTCAAGCTGGGCTACTCGCCCTTCACGCTGGCTTTCCTGTTCCTGCTCTACGAGTTCGCGGGCATCGTCGCCAATCTCGCGGGCGGCTGGCTGGCGACGCGCTTCGGCATCCCGCGCATGCTGATGACCGGCCAGGTGCTGCAGATCGCGAGCCTGCTGCTGCTCTCGGCGCTCGATCCCGCGTGGACCGCCCTCGTCTCCATCGCCTGGGTGGTCGCAGCGCAAGGCATCGCGGGACTGGCCAAGGACTTCACCAAGACCGCGTCGAAGTCGGCCATCAAGGCCACGGCCGGCGACGGCGCGGGGCGTCTCTTCAAATGGGTGGCGTGGTTCACCGGCTCGAAGAACGCAATGAAGGGCATCGGCTTCTTCCTGGGCGGGCTGCTGCTCGACGCGGTCGGCTTCCGGCCCGCGCTCTGGCTGATGGCGGGCCTGCTGCTGGTCGTGCTCGTTGCCGGGCTGGTGCTGCTGCCGCGCGAGCTCGGCAAGGCCAAGGCCTCGAAGTCGATGCGCGAGCTGTTTGCCAAATCGGCCGGCGTGAACCTGCTGGCGGCGGCGCGCATCTTCCTGTTCGGCGCGCGCGACGTCTGGTTCGTCGTCGGCCTGCCGGTGTTCCTCTACGCCTCGGGCTGGCGCTTCGTGGAAGTGGGCGCCTTCCTCGCCGCCTGGACGATCGCCTATGGCGGGCTGCAGGCCGTGGCGCCCGCCCTCGTGACGCGCAGCGCCGACGGTCTCAGCCGCGAAGTGCCGGGCGCGCGCCTGTGGGCGGGCCTCCTGCTCGCCGTGCCGCTCGCGATCGCCCTGCTGCTCGCCCAGCCCATGGGACTACGGCCCGATCTCGTCGTCACCGCGGGGCTCGCGCTGTTCGCGCTGCCCTTCGCGGTCAACTCCTCGCTGCACTCCTACTTGATCCTGGCCTATGCCGGCTCGGAGAAGGCCGCCGAGGATGTCGGCTTCTACTATGCCGCCAACGCCGCCGGCCGGCTGGCCGGCACGCTGCTCTCGGGACTCTTCTATCAATGGGGCGGTATCACGGGCTGCCTTCTGGCGTCGGCGGCGATGCTGCTGGCCTGCTGGATCGTCACCTTCCTGCTGCCGTCCCGGCGCGGCGACGTGCCCGGCACGCGGACGGCCTGACACCCGTCGCACCCGCGCCGCGCCGCCTTGCGCTAGCGCAAGGCGCGGGTCCGATTGCCGTGCTCCAAGTCACGATTGTCACGGGCCTTCCGGCAGGCCGTTCACGCTCGGAGCGAACACATGGCTTCCGCGATCACGCTCGGCCTCCTCGCGACTCCCACGCGCCACCTGTTCTTCACCGGCAAGGGCGGCGTCGGGAAGACGACGCTGGCCTGCGCCACCGCCCTCGCGCTGGCCGACCGGGGCCGGTCCGTCCTGCTGATCAGCACCGACCCGGCATCGAACCTCGACGAGATGTTCGCCACGACGCTGTCGAACGAGCCGCGGCCGGTGCCGGGCGTTCCCCGCCTGTCGGCGATGAACATCGATCCGGAAGCCGCCGCGGAGTCCTATCGGCTTCGCGTCCTGGCGCAGCTCGGCGCCGAGGTCACAGACGCCGAACGCGAGTCCGTGCGTGAACGGCTTTCCGGCGCCTGCACGACGGAGATCGCCGCCTTCGACGAGTTCGTGGGCCTTCTGGCCACCCGCGTCGACGCGTTCGATCACGTCGTGTTCGACACCGCGCCCACCGGGCACACGCTGCGCCTCCTCAGCCTGCCCCGCGCCTGGACCGGCTTCCTCAAGGGCAACGATCGCGGCGCTTCGTGCCTCGGCCCGCATTCCGGCCTCAAGATGCAGGAGGAGAGATTCAAGGCAGCACTCGCCACGCTGGGCGACTCGAAGAGCACGACGATCGTGCTGGTCAGCCGCCCGGACCGCAGCGCCATGCGCGAAGCGGCGAGGACCAGCGCCGAACTGCGGGCGCTCGGCCTTACCAACCAGCATCTCGCCATCAACGGCGTCTTCGCCGCGACGGATCGCGGCGATGCGGTCGCGCGATCGATCGAGGCGCTCGGCGAGCAGGTCCTCGCCGCGTTGCCCGAGGCGCTGCGGAGCCTGCCGCAGGACCGCGTACCGCTGCGGTCCTTCGACATGGTGGGGCTGGACGCGCTGCGACAGGTCCTCGCCGGCGAGCCGCAACTCCGCATCGAAGCCGTCGCCGACGCGGAGCCAGCCGCGGCAGCGGCGATTCCGGCGCTGGGCCGGCTGGTCGACGAACTCGCCTCGGCCGGCCGCGGGCTGATCATGGTCATGGGCAAGGGCGGCGTGGGCAAGACGACCATCGCCGCCGCGCTCGCGGTCGGCCTGGTGAAGCGCGGGCACAGCGTTCACCTCAGCACGACCGATCCGGCCGCCCATCTCGCCTCGACAATCGAAGCGACGATGGAAGGCCTGCGCGTCGACCGCATCGATCCGCGCGAGGAAACGCAGCGCTACGTTGCGCGGGTCATGGCGTCCCGCGCCGCCGATCTCGACACGGCGGGGCTCGCCCTGCTGCGCGAGGACCTCGCTTCGCCCTGCACGGAGGAAGTCGCGGTCTTCCATGCCTTCTCGCGAATCGTGATGGAGGCGCGAAGCGCTTTCGTCGTGCTCGACACCGCGCCGACCGGCCACACGCTGCTGCTGATGGACGCGGCCGGCGCCTATCATCGCGAGATGATCCGGAATGTCGGCGCCAGCGGCAGCCCGGCCGCGGGACGGATCGTGACGCCCCTGATGCGGCTTCAGGACCCGGACTATTCGCGGATCGTGCTGGTCTCGCTGCCGGAGACGACGCCGGTTTCGGAGGCCGCCGCGCTGCAGGAGGATCTGCGCCGGGCAAACATCGAGCCCTACGCATGGGTCATCAACCGCAGCCTGGTGGGGAGCGGGACACGCGATCCCATGCTCGTCCGGCGCCTGCGCGGCGAGCGCGCGCAGATCGACCGGGTCCGGCAGGGCCTCGCCCGTCGACTCTACATGCTGCCCTGGCAGGCGGCTCCGCCCGAGGGGCCCACGGCCTTGGCAGGCCTCGTCGTCTAGAACGGTGCAGACCCCGCCCATCCACCGACGCCTCAAAGTATTTCCAAGATTCTAGAAATATGGTTTGACTCTCCGGGCGTCGTGCCTACATTCGACAGTATGAAACTCGATGACGCCGCCGCCCGGCTCGAAGCGCTGGGCAATCCGACCCGCCTGAAGATCTATCGCGCCCTGGTGCGGGCCGGTGCCGAGGGCATGCCGGTCGGTCGGCTTCAGACCAAACTCGACGTCGCCGCCTCGACCCTCTCGCATCACATCAAGTCGCTGGTGATCGTGGGCCTCGTCACGCAGGTGCGCGAAGGTGCGACGCTGGTGTGCCATGCCAACTACGAGCTGATGCACGAGTTGCTGGGCTACATGGCCGAGCAATGCTGCGCCGACGGTGTCTGCCCGCCCAACGTGGCGGCGCGCGTGGCCTAGATGACGATTTTGTTGCGCCCGGTCCTTCCAATATTCTAGAAGTATAGGAGATCAGACATGCCCGATTCGATCACCCGTCCGAAGACGGTCGCCGTCATCGGCGCCGGCCCCGTCGGCCTCGCCGCTGCCGCGCATCTTCTGGAGCGCGGGCTGCAGCCCGTCGTGCTCGAGGCGGGAACCTCGGTCGGCCATGCGGTGCGCCAGTGGCGCCATGTCCGCATGTTCTCGCCCTGGGAATACAATATCGACAAGGCGGCGGAGCGGCTGCTCGCGGGCGCCGGCTGGAACCGGCCGCAACCCGACCACTATCCGACCGGCGCGGAGCTGGTGGAGCAGTATCTCGAACCGCTGGCGACGCGCACGCCGCTCAAGGACCGCATCCGTACCCAGAGCCTGGTGACGGCGATCGGCCGCGCCGGCTTCGACAAGGTGAAGACGAAGGGCCGCGACGCCGCGCCGTTCGAGATCCGTTACCAGAACGGCAAAGGCCCCGAGGTGCTGCGCGCCGACGCCGTCATCGACGCCACCGGCACTTGGTTCTCGCCCAACCCCGCCGGCGCCAACGGCCTGCCCGCGGTCGGCGAGCACGAGGCGCAGGACCGCATCGCCTACGGCATGCCCGATGTGCTGGGGCGCGACCGCGCGCGCTATGCCGGGCGCTGCGTGGCCGTGCTGGGCGCCGGCCATTCCGCCGTCGGCACGCTGATCGACCTCGCCCGGCTGAAGGACGAAGTGCCCACGACCGAGATCGTCTGGCTGCTGCGCGGCGAATCCCCGGAGAAGTCGTTCGGCGGCGGCGCGGCCGACCAGCTCTCCGCGCGCGGCGCGCTGGGCATCGCCTTCGCCAATCTGGTGACGAGCGGCCGCATCCAGACCGAGAGCGGCTTCCGCGTGAACCGCATCGCGCGCGAGGGCGAGCGCATCGTCGTCGCCGCCGCGGGCTGCCCCGGTCGCCACGTCGCGGTCGACGAGCTCGTCGTCTCGACCGGCTTCCGGCCCGACCTCGACTTCCTGCGCGAGATCCGGCTGTCGCTCGATCCCGCGCTCGAATGCCCGCCGGCGCTGGCGCCGCTGATCGATCCCAACGAGCATAGCTGCGGCAGCGTGCGTCCCCACGGCGCGCGCGAACTGGTCCAGCCCGAATCCGGCTTCTACTTCGCCGGCATGAAGTCGTACGGCCGCGCGCCGACCTTCCTGATGATGACGGGCTACGAGCAGGTCCGCTCGATCGCGGCCGAGATCGCGGGCGACCACGAATCGGCGCGCAAGGTCGAACTGGTCCTGCCGGAAACCGGCGTGTGCAACGGTGCCCCCGCCTCGCTCGCGTCCCTGGGCACCGACGCAGCGTCGGGCTGCTGCGGACCCGTGGCCACCTCCGGCTGTGCCGCGCCCGCCGTCACCGCCACCGCGTCGAGCTGCGGCGCGCCCGCCAAGCCTGCCGCGCAGGCCACGGGCTGTTGCGGCCCTAAAGTCCAGTGATCGCACCGCGCCTCGATGCGTGACAGTCGATTCCTGACCGTCGTCGTCCTGGGATCGACACAGACCCTGGCCTGGGCCTCGAGCTACTACCTGCCCGCGATCATCGCCGACAATATCGCGGGCGACACCGGCGTCTCGACCAACTGGGTGTTCGGCACCTTCTCGGCCTCGCTCATCCTGTCGGCCCTGCTGGGCCCCAGGGTCGGACGGGCGATCGATCGCGCCGGCGGCAACGGCGTGCTGGCGGCGTCGAGCGTACTGTTCGCGGCCGGCCTCTGCCTGCTCGCCGCGGCGCATTCGCTCGCGCTGCTGGTCGCAGCGTGGATCGTCATCGGCATCGGCATGGGCCTCGGTCTCTACGATGCCGCCTTTGCCGTGCTCGGCCGCCTCTACGGCATGGAGGCGCGCAAGCCGATCACCGGCATCACCCTGATCGCGGGGTTCGCCAGCACCATCGGCTGGCCGCTCACCGCGTGGGGCGCCGCCACGCTGGGATGGCGCGAGACCTGCCTCCTGTGGGCCGCCGTGCATCTCTTCGTCGGCCTGCCGCTCAATTACTGGATGCTGCCGCGCCCCGCGGGACTCGCAGTCGGCCCGGCGGGCAAGGCGGCTTCGGTCGAAGCCGTGCCGCTCGACCGCACGATGATCCTGCTGGCCTTCGCCTTCTCGGCGGTCTGGATCGTGTCGGCCGGCATGGCCGCGCACTTCCCGCGCATCCTCGAAGCGGCGGGCGCCTCGCCGGCCCAGGCCATCGCCGCCGGCGTGCTGATCGGCCCCGCGCAGGTCGCCGCGCGTCTGCTCGAAGCCGGACCGCTCGGCCGCTTCCATCCGCTGACGTCGGCGCGGCTCGCCTGCGTGACCCATCCCATAGGCGCGGCCGTCATCCTGGCGGCGGGCGGCGGCGTCGCGGCGAGCGCCTTCGCCGTGCTGCACGGCTCGGGCAACGGCATCCTTACCATCGCGCGCGGGACGGTGCCGCTTTCCCTCTACGGTCCGGCCAACTACGGCTATCGACTCGGCATCCTCGGCGCGCCTTCGCGCTTCCTCTCGGCCGGCGCCCCGCTCGCCTTCGCGCTGCTACTCGACCATCTCGACGCCGGCGTACTGGTCGTGTCGTCGCTGCTCAGCCTTTCCGCGCTGCTGGCGCTCTGCTTCGTGCGGCGGCCGACCCCTCACCTGGTGCCCGATGCAAGCTGACGATTCCGCTCCTGCCTTCGGCGCCCGCCTCGTTGCGGTCGTGTGCGCGGCGCAGATCTTCGTGCAGCTCGGCGCCGGCTTCTGGCCTGCGCTGCTGCCGCAGATGATGGAGCGCTGGAGCCTCTCCAACAGCGAGGCCGGCTGGATCACCGCCATCTTCTTCGGCGCCTACATGGTCTCCGTGCCGGTGCTGGTGACGCTCACCGACCGTGTCGACGCCAAGCGGATCTACCTGTTCGGCGTCGCCTGCACCGTGGCGGGCCATCTGCTGTTCGGGCTGACGGCCGACGGCTTCTGGTCGGCGATGGCCACGCGCGCGCTGGCCGGGCTGGGCTGGGCCGGCACCTACATGACCGGGCTGAAGCTGCTCGCCGACCAGGTGTCGCCCAAGCTGATGTCGCGCGCCGTCACCGGCCATGCCGCCAGCATCGGCATCTCGGGCGCGGCGTCGTACCTGCTGGGCGACGTGCTGGCCGACCAGTTCGGCTGGCGCTCGGCCTTCGTGTTCTCGGCCGCGACCGCCTTCATCGCCTGGGTGATGGTGGCCTCGGTCGTGCCGTCGCGGCCAGCGCCGCACGCATCGACGACGGGTAAATCGGCACCGGGCAAATCGGCGGGCGGCGGCCTGTTCGACTTCCGGCCGGTGATCCGCAACAGATCGTCCTTCGCCTACTCGGTCGTCTATTGCGTGCACACGCTGGAGATGAGCGCGCTGCGCGGCTGGGGCGTGGCCTTCCTCGCCTTCGTCGCCACCCATACCGGCCTCAAGGACGAGACGCTCTCGCCCGCCCTCGTCGTCACGGTGCTGGCGCTACTCGGCACGCTGGCCAGCGTCGTGGGCAACGAGGCCTCGATCCGCTTCGGCCGCCGCCGCCTCGTCGCCACCGCGATGATCCTCTCCATCGGCTTCGCCGCCATCGTGGGCTTCGCGGGCTCGACCAGCTACTGGCTCGCGGTCGGCCTGCTGATCGCCTACGGCATGGTCGTGTGGCTCGATTCCTCGTCGGTGACGGCGGGCGCCGCGGGCAACGCCGATCCCGCGCGCCGCGGCGCCACCCTCGCCGTGCATTCGACCCTGGGTTATGCCGGCGGCTTCGTCGGTCCTCTCGTCGTCGGCTGGACCCTCGACCTGGCGGGCGGCATGTCGCCGATGGCCTGGGGCCTCGCCTTCGCCAGCATCGGCATGCTGATCCTCCTGACGCTCGTCGCCTTCCTGATGATGCGCCCCGCGAATCTTGTAGGCGATCGCGTGCGGTAGCAGCGGGCGCCAAGTCCTCGCGCTCTTGCCACAATTCTCGATCGATCCCCGGCGCGTGCCGTTCCTGAAATTCCGGACACACTCTCGCGAAGAGCTTCCCTAGTTTCTGTCTGTTCGCTAAGGGACAATGCGTAAATTTCGCAGTGTCTGCAGATAACAGCAGAGCTACGGCTGAGTGGAGTGTGTAATGAGTGAAGTCATCGTCGACGGTACTGCCGGACTGGCCGGCGAAAACGGTGCCACGGTCAACGCACCCGGCACCGCCGGCGGCGCCGGCGGCAAGGCGACGGCCCCGAACTCCCTCCCGAGCGACAACCAATCCATTGCAATAGCCAATGGCGGCGCCGGCGGCGCCGGCGGAAACGGTGCAGAGACGACGGGCGACGCAGGTGCGGGCGGCAAGGGCGGCTCGGCAATCTCCGCGGCGCGGGCCTGGATCGACGATCCGTCCCCGGTGACCGCCACGTCGACGGCGACGGCAGGCGATGGCGGCGATGCCGGCGTGCCCGCTTCGGGCGGTCTTGGCGCCGCGGGCGGCGGCGGCGGCAGCGCCCGCGCGACGTCGACCGCGCGCAACACGGATGGCACCGCCCATGCCACCAGCACGGCCACCGGCGGCAATGGCGGCAATGGAGCGATCGGCGGGTCGGGCGGCGCCGCCGTGGGCTCGACGGCCGAAGCGCGCGCCGGCGCCGGCCCCGGCATCGACGCACGCGCGACGGTGAACCAGACCGGGGGCAATGGCGGCGATTCGAGCGGCGCCAATGACGGTGGAGTCGGCGCCTCCAGCACGCTGATCGATGCGGTCAGCGGCTCGACCCCAAACGGCGTGCTGATCTTGAGGCAGACGGCGACGGGCGGCGACGGCGGCACTGCAGGCGGCACGGGCATTGGCGGCCTGGCCGGCAACGGCACCTCGATGCTGAACTTCGACGACACGATCCAGGCTGACATCAGCAACATCGTGGAAGTCCAGGTGACGGGCGCGGGCGGCGATGGCGGCGACGGCCAGACCGGCCGCACCGGCGGCGCCGGCGCGGCCATCCTCGACGTTACCGCCGCCGGCTGGCTTTTCGGCGCCGCTGAAGCCGTCGGTGGCGATGCCGGCGCATCGGCCGCGGGCAACGGCTCGGCTGGCGGCAGCGCCACCGCCTCCGCGACGGGTCTCGCAACCGGCACGAGCGCCGTCTTCTCGATTCGTGCAAGTGCCCAGGGCGGCACCGGCGGAACGGCCAGCGGTGCGGGCCTTACCGGCGGCAGCGGCGGCATGGCCGACGCCGCCGCCTGTGTCGAGGCGGCACTCAGCGACATGACGGCGATCGCGACCCTCGCGGGCGGCGACGGCGGCCAGGGTCTCGCCGGCGCCAACGGTGGCAGGGGCGCGTCCATCGACGTGACGAACGTCGCTTCGGCCCGACCGTCGACCTGGTCCATCGGCCTCGAACAGTATGCAACGGGTGGCGACGGCGGCTCGGCGACCGGCGGTGGCTATGCAGGAATCGCAGGCTCCGCCTCCTCCAGCCTCGAGGGCGGGACCGCCACCAACCGCGATGCAACGCTGACCTCCATGGCCCAGGGCGGCAACGCCGGCAGCGTCGACACGGCGGGACGCAGCCGCACCGGGGGTTCGGCGCATGCGGACGCGACCGCCGAAGCCGCGAGTGTGGTGACGGCCAATGCCGTGGCGACCGGCGGCGGCGGCAGCAACACCGCGGCCGGGACCGGCGGCACGGGCGGCACGGCCGACGCTTCCTCGTCCGGCACCGGCTTCATCGTGACCGCGAATGTCACGGCGGTTGGCGGCAGGGGTGGCTCTACCCTCGGCACCACCCCCGTCACGGGCGGTGCCGGCGGCAGCGCCAGCGGCTCGGCCATCGCGAACGGCTCCGGCCTCGCAGTCGTAAACATCGCCATCGTCGGCGGCACCGGCGGCAACGGATCGGGCGCCGGCGAGTACGGCGGCATGGGGGCGAGCCTCACGAACGCCGGCACCGCCCAGGCCCTCTCGGACGCTACGGCAGCGGCCAACCTCACTCAGGTCGGCGGCAACGGCGGCAACGGGTTGGCCGGCGCAAGCGGCGGCATGGGCGGCACCAGCACGCTCAGCGCGGCTCTCGCCAGCGGCGACGCCCCCAACCTCACCCTCAACCAGGCCGCCGTCGGCGGCAACGGTGGCGATTCCGACACCGCCGGCGTCTATGCCGGCCGGGGCGGCGCGGCAACCTCCACCCTCACCCTCAATGATGCCGTCACCAACCAGCTGGAAGTGAATCTCGGGGCGGCCGGTGGCAATGGCGGCGGCGGCATCGGGACCGCCCGCACCGGCGCCACCGGCACCGCCACCCTCGTCCTGTCGGCGACCAACCTGGTAAGCGGCAGCACCGTCGCGACCGGTGGCGACGGCGGCTCGATCGACAGCACCGGCGTTGGCCACGGCGCCGATGGCGGCATGGCCACGGCTTCGACGACTGTCAGCTCCTCGGGGACGGACCCCGACACCGGCGCGGTCTTCGCCTCTGCTTCCGCCCAGGGTGGCAGCGGCGGCAGCGGCGAGGGCGACGGCTTTTCCGGCGGCATCGGCGGATCGGCCTCGGCAACCTCGCGCGGCACGTCCGATTTCGGCCTCGACGTCCTGGTCGGCGCCGAGTCGGCCGGCGGCGACGGCGGTTCAGGCAACGAAGGCGCCGCCGGCGGCGCGGGTGCCGCCGTTTTCCAGAACGACGCCGTCTCCGGGTACAGCGCGGGTGGCGCCCTGATCCTGGGGCAGATCGCGGATGGTGGCTGGGGCGGCGACAGCACGGGCGGAGCGGCCGGCGCCGGCGGCTCCGCCACCTCCCTCCTGAGCTTCGACGCGAACGCGGAAGCGGAGTTGAGCAATTCGATCGACATCAGCGTGATGGTCCACGGCGGCCACGGCGGCATGGCCGCGGACACGACCGAGGCTGCCGGCAAGGGCGGCGACGCAAAGGCGACGGCCACCCTGCTCACGACGACGGAAGCTGGCGCCATTGCCGATGCACTCGGCGGCAGCGGCGGCGACGCCCTGCTGGCGGCGGATGCCGGCGCCGGAGGCTCGGCGGAAGGATCGGCTTCGGCCTCGGGCGCCGAGGCCGACGCCGAAACGGTGGCGCAGGGCGGCGACGGCGGCCACGTGGTCGACGCGTCGGGTGTCCGAGCGCCGGGCGACGGCGGTCGCGGCGGCGATGTCACGCTCGCGAGTGCCAATGCCAACGCAACCGGTACGACCGCGAGCGCCTCGGCATCGGGCATCGGCGGAAACGGCGGCGATGGAAGCGGCGCGGGTCGTGCCGGCGGCGCAGGCGGCAGCGTCAAAGGCGTCACCGCCGAGGCGGACGCCGTTACCGATGCATCGGCCACCGTGCTCGCCATCGGCGGAGATGGCGGCCAGGGCCTCGACGGCGCCACGGGAGGCGACGGCGCGACGGTCGTGCTCGCCAATGCCGTGGAGGCGAGTGGAGACACCACTGTCACCCTTTCGCAGTCGGCCACGGGCGGACGCGGCGGCGCGAGCGACGGCGGAACCGGCGGCACGGCCGGCCGTGCCTATTCCAACCTGAACCTGGTGAACGCGGGCGCCTCCTCCGTTTCCGTTTCTGTCGAAGCCGCGGGGGGCGTGGGTGGCGACGGCAATGTCGGTCAGTCCGGCGGCCGTGCGACGCTCGACAGTGACGTCACGGCCTCCGCGCTGGACAGCAACGGCAGCGCCACCGGCGGTGCCGGCGGCGACAGCAGCACGGCCAGGGGCGGGACCGGCGGCAGCGCCATCGCGACCGTTTCGGCCAATGCCTCTGTCGGCGGCACCACCGTCGACGTCACGGCGCAGGGCGGCGCCGGCGGCGATTCGGCGATGGCGGGAATGCGCGGCGGCACCGGCGGCTGGGCCATGGCGACGGCGGAGGGCATTGCGCAGACCAACGGCATCGTCGACGTGCGCGCCGAGCAGATCGGCGGCAACGGCGGCAATGGCTCGTCGGGCGCCGACGGCGGCGCCGGCCGGGCCAGTTCCATGACCGATGCGGTCTCGGGCGAGACCGCCGGCCATCTCGAACTCGAACAGGTCGCGACCGGCGGCCGCGGCGGCGACAGCAGCGGCGGCTATGCCGGGCGGGGCGGCGCCGCCAGTTCCATCCTGTCGGTGAACAAGACCACCGATGATCTTCCGACCGAGCTGAACGGCAAGACCCTGGCGGTTTCGGGAGACAACGGCAAAGTCATGTCGGGTACGGCAAACGGAAAGATGGGCGCCAACGCCCTCGCTTCCACGTCGATGACCGGTACCGACCAGGTTGCCGCCTTCGCCGAGGCGAGTGCCGGCGAGGGGACCTCCACCGACCTCGGTCGCGCGGGCGCCGGCGGAGCGGCCGCCGCAAGTGCGTCGGCCATCTCCAACGCAACCGGCGCGACGCCCAGCACCGGGGCGACGGCCAGCGCCCAGGGCGGCCGGGGCGGCGCGACCAACGCCACGCTCTCCGCGGGCGGCGCCGGCGGGGCGGCCGACGGCGTTACGGCCACGGCCACGGGCGGCTCCACGGCGACGGCCGCCGTCGCCGGCCGCGGCGGCGAGGGCGGCGCCGGGCCGACCGGCGGCAACGGCGGCACCGTGAGCAACCTGCTCGCGATCGCGACCGGCACCACGCAAGCCACGGCAACCGCGGAAGCCTGGGGCGGCCAGGGCGGCGATGGCGCCACGTCCGGGCGGGGCGGCAACGGCGCGAGCGTCAGCCTGACCGACTCGGCACGTGCCTTCACCGACGGCGGCGAGGCCACGCTCTCGCAAACTGTCTTTGCCGGCGGCGGCGGCGACGCGACCGACGGGCTGGGCGGCGACGGCGGCGACGCCTACTCGTCCCTTAGTTTCGACGATCAATCCGCACCCACGCACAGCGCCACCCTGGCCGTGGCTGCCTACGCCTTCGGCGGCGACGGCGGCATGGGCGTGGAGCGCGGCAACGGCGGCGACTCCGAGGCCCATGCGACAGTGCCCGGCGTGGAGAGCGGGCAGTTGGCCGAGGTCTCCGCGTATGCCGAGGCCGGCGACGGCGAGGTGGGCGGCAATGCCTTCGCCTTTGCCAGCGGCCTGTCGACCCAAGCGAGCACGGCGGCGGCCACGGCCCATGGTGGTCGGGGCGGCTCCGTTTCGGGCTCCGCCTGGGCGACCGCCTCGATGGACAGTGGCACCGCCGGCCCGTCGACCGTCTCGGCGAACGCCTTCGCGGCCGGCTCGGTCGATGGCGACGTCGTGACCTCGATTTCCATCGAGCTGGATGGATCCGGCGACGGCCTGCAGACGGCGTCGGCCCTCGCCTCCTACGGCTACGACGCCGACCCGATCGATGCGACCCTGATGGGCAATGTCACCGCCTCGCCCTCGTCCGCCGACGTCGATGCGATCCTCGACGGCAATCCGAACATCGCCACCGGCTTCTCGGACGCCACTTCGTACTTCGCGATCGTGGAACTGGGCGCGACGAGCGGCGCCAGCGGCACGACCGACCAGACCGCCGGAGGCACCCTCGACTTCGTCGTCAACCTCTCGGCCCTGCCGGCGGTCGACAACCTGCTGATGGGTTTCTACGACGGGAATATCGAGCTCGACGGCTTCACGACCATGTCGTTCACCATTTCCGTCGACGGCGTCGATGTCACCGACTTCGACTGGAACGACCCGGAGGATGCCCTCGCCTTCTTCTCGGACAACTTCGTCGACTACGGCCCGATCTCCGAACTCGACCTGAACGAGGATGGCTTGCTGGAGTTCAGCATCGCCTTCTCGATGGTGACGGCACCGATCGGAAACGGCTTCTTCGGCAGCATCCTGATCGGCGATCCGCCCCCCACCCTCCCGGTCCTGCCCGAGGCGCCCCACGACCTTCTGCTGGTGTGATCGCCGACGTCACATTCTTCGTAGGTTCGGGAACAAACCCAAGCCCTCGGGCGTTCCTCGCGCGGGTGTTTTAGCCGCGCGGGGAGTCCGGACTGTTTCCGGACGGTCGGCTTGGGAGTGTGGGCGATGGAAAAGACGTCGGTCCTCGTGCTGATCGCCGAGGACGAAGCGGAGATTCGCAATCTCCTGCAGGACACTTTCGAAGACGGCGGGTTCGACGTCTATCTCGTCTCGACCGGCGAGGAGGCGATCGCCGCCCTCGACGAACAGGGCGACAACCTCCGCGCCGTCGTGAGCGACATCAACCTGGGTGGAAGAGCCACCGGCTGGGACGTGGCGCGTCATGCCCGCCAGCTCAAGGCCGACATGCCGGTCGTCTACATGACGGGGACCGAGGGTTCCGACTGGGCCGCCCTGGGCGTGCCCAATTCCATCCTGATCACCAAGCCGTTCGCGCCCACGCAGGTGCTGACGGCGGTGTCGCAGCTCCTGAACGCAGCCAACACGGCCGCCCCGCCCGCCCCGGGAGACTGACGGGCGCGGACGGGCCGGCGTCAAAATTGCGGGAACAGGCGCGGCCACCGGGGGGCTGACACCGGCATCGCCGCCGGGCTGCCCTCGATCATCTGCTCGACCGTGTCGACCAGCGCCCGCGGCGAGACCGGCCGCGTGAGCTGCGGTCGCAGCGCGTGTTCGCGCGGCAGCTCAGTCCCCTCGCCCACGATGAGGGCGAAGGGCATCTCCTCGGCGGCCAGCCAGTCGGCGACGGCGAAGGGCATGGCGGCGCGGCTGTCGGCGTCGATCACCGCCGCGTCGAGCAGGCCGCGCCGCACCAGCCGCTCGACCTCGCTCTGGCTGCCGGCGGGACCGACGATGCGATAGCCGGCATCGCGCAGCGCCTTCTGGAGATCGAGCGCGACCGGAATCTCGTCCTCGACGATCAGCACGCGGCCGCGCGGCGGCTGGTCGATCGTGAAGGGCTTCGCAAACGCTGGCGGGAAAACGGGAGCACCGTCGACCTGCGCCCGTGGGGCGAACAGGTCGGACGAACGATCGGGCCGGTAGGCTGCCGATCTCACGATCATGACGAACCTCCTTTCGATAATCGACGATGCAGGGGCGACGATCGGGCGGCACCGTCGTCCGGGGAGGCGACCGCCGCGCCTGCGCGACGGACGCCCCTCCCCCAACGCGGGCCTTCGCCCTTGCTTACCTACTGCCGGGTGATGCGCGGCGTGGCGCCGGACTCGATGCGGATCGCGCGCGCCTTCTTCTCCTCGGGGATCTCGCGCTTCAGCTCGATCGTCAGCAGGCCGTTGGCGAGGCCCGCGCCCACCACCTTGACGTGGTCGGCGAGCTGGAAGCGGCGCTCGAACTCGCGCGCGGCGATGCCGCGATAGAGATACTGCTTCTCCTCTGCGCCGGGCTGGGCCTTGCCGGTGACGAGGAGCTCGTCTTCCTTCTGGGTGATGTTGAGCTCGGCCTCGCCGAAGCCCGCGACCGCCATGACGATGCGGTAGCTGTCGTCGCCCGCCTTTTCGATGTTGTACGGCGGATAGCCCTGCGAGCCCTGGCTGACCGCCGAATCGAGCATGTGGAACACCCGGTCGAAGCCGACCGTGTCGCGATAGAACGGCGAGAAATCGAAAGTCGTACGCATGTTCATCCTCCACTCCTGAGCGATGGGTTTGCGCAGCGATCCCCCGCAGGGCGACCGCCGGGCGGCACGCTTTCAGCGCCGCCGGGAAACGATCTAGGCGAGCCCGAAAAAGGTTCAAGCGAGCGGGCGAAAAAAATTCATCCACCGCCGCCGGCAGCGCCGGCGCTCACTCGTGGGTGCCGCTCTCCCAGGCGATGGCGCGGCGGACGCCATGGGCCATGGCCTCGGGACGCGAGCCGAAGGTCTCGGTCGAGCGCTCGACCTCGACGGCGTCGTCGCGGCGCAGCACCCGCCAGCCGAACGGCCGGTCGGCCGCGCCGCCGCGCGTCACGTCGAGCCGGTAGCGGGTCGCTGCGATCATGCCTCGCGGGGCCCCGTCCGGCGAATGCGCTCGATCTCGGCCTGGAAACCGCCCGGGCCGCGCTCGGCGCCGACCGGCTTGGCCAGGGTCTCGAAATGGGCGCGACCGCTCGCGGTCAGGCAGGGCCCGTCCTTGCCGTCGGTGACGAGGCGAAGGCCGCGCAGCCGCAGCATGTCCTCGCGCCGCAACGTGCGCTCGGGCGATTCGCCGAAGGCGACGCGGCGCAGCGTGATCTCCTCGCTGGCTTCCAGGATGATGGGCTTGTCGGTCATGGCGGTCCCTCCTCGGGCGACGCGTCCGCGGCCGGAGGGCGCGCGCCGGGTTGCGCGAGCGGACGCGCCAATGGGAAAGACCCTAGGGCTTTGGCCCCCGCGCGGCAAACGGCCCGCCCCAAGCCCCGCCGCTGTGGCGCCCGCGCCACAGGCCTGCCGCTTCCGCCCACGCCCACGCAGCGGCGTGGCAACGCCGCGGAGTCTCCGTCGTTCACAGCAAAACGAACCGGGGATTTACCGCACATGGACGACAGCTCGCGCCAGCTTCTCTTTGGGACCTTCGCCTATCTTCTGGTCATCGGCGGTCTGATCGGCACGCTGGGCGCTGCATTCGGTGGGTGACGCAACCGTCGCGCGAACACGTGCCCGTCCTCTCGACAGGCCGGCGAACGGCGGTCTAACGTCCCGGCCACGGGAGGAGACCATGCCACTCACACGACGCACGTTCGGCGCCCTGGGGCTCGCGGCGCTCGCGCCTTTGCCCGTGCCTGGCCCCGTCCACGCGCAGGCCGCGCCGATGGAGCGCGTCACCGGCGACGATGGCCGCTTCACGATCGACCTGCCGCGCGGCTACACGACGAAGACGTCGCCACGTCCCGACGGCGGGACGATGCTGCAATACAGCTATCTGTGGAAGGACTCGGTCGGCCAGTACAACGCCGTCGAACTCGCGGTCTTCGATCCGCCGCCGGGCTCGACCCGGCAGATCGACATACGCGAAGCGCAGCGTGTCCTGGCGGCGCGCTATCCCAACGCCGTCCCTGCCGATACGCGCGACGTCCAGAGCGGGCCGGCGCAGGGCGTCGCCTTCTCCATGACCGTGGCTTCCAATCGCGGCTACGGCCCGCACACGATCGCGATGCGGGTCTATGCGATGGGCGGCCGGCTCTACGAGATGCTGGCCGCGACCCGCGTCGAGGACCGCAACGACCCCACCGTGATCGCCTTCCTGGACTCGCTGCGCATCCTGCGCTGAACCGAAGCGCGCTGTGTGCGTAACCGGACACAGCGACTCCGGCCGGCGCGCCTGGGTTGATATGACGGCGAAGACGGCGGCTAATGGGCTGCGTTCCCGCTCAGGGAGGCCCCCATGCAGGACTTCGTCCGCCAGAAGAACATCGAAAATCTGAGGAAGCAGCTCGCGGGCGACCGGCTCGACGCGGCGCAGCGCCGCTTCGCCGAGCAGATGCTGGCCGAGGAGCTGGCGAAGTTCGACGAACCACGCATCCCGCGCTTCAAGGAAAAGGACGAGCCCGGCGGTTCCGCACCCTGACGACGCGCGCGAAGGCCCGGTTCCGGCCACGCGGAACGTTCTCCGGACTCCGTACAGGCAACGCTGCCCCTCCCGCGGCGTTCACCCGCCATGTCAGCCAGACCAGCCGGGGCGGCGCCGCCGTCCGACGTCGACAAGCTCCGGCGCCATGTCCGCATTCTCGTGGAGCTGGGCCGTATGGCGGGGCATCACACCAATCCCGAGCGCTTCCTGGACCAGGCCGTCGTGCAGGTCGGGCGCGCCATCGAGATCCATCACGTCAAGATCCTGCGCTACCGCCGCGCCACCGCCGACCTTCTGATGGTGGCGGGCACCGGCTGGAAGGAGGGCGTGGTGCGATCGGCGACCTTTTCCTCCGATCTCAAGTCGCCGCCGGGCTGGAGCTTCCAGACGGGCGAGCCGCTGTGCATCGAGGATTTCGACAAGGTGCCCGAATTCGCGATGAGCCAGACGCTGAAGGAACACGACATCGTCTCGCTGGCCAACGTGCCCGTCCTCACCGACGGCGCGGCCTGGGGCGTGCTCGAGGTCGACAGCACGGTGCATCGCGACTTCACGCAGGACTCGGTACAGTTCATGGTCGCGGCCGCGGCGATCATTGGCTCGCTGCTGCGCGACGACACCTCCTCGCGCGGCGAGGCGGCGGCGCTGGCGGAAGCGGCGGCGCAGGCGCAGCACCGCGAGATCCTGCTGCGCGAGCTGCAGCACCGGGTGAAGAACAACTTCCAGCTCATCTTGGCCTCGATCGGCCTGCAGAAGCGCCGCTTCCCCGAGGGCGAGACGCATCGCGCGCTCGACCACATCACCAACCGCATCAACGCCATCTCGCTCGCCCACGACCAGCTCGCGCCGCGCCAGGACATGCAGGTCGTCGACGTCGCGCGCTACCTGCGCGCGCTGTGCGCCTCGATCGAACAGCAGGTCGAGGACGTGGCGCTCGACATCGAGGCCGACGAGGTCGAACTCTCGATCGACCGCGCCGTGCCGCTCGGCCTGATCCTGAACGAGGCCGCCACCAACAGCGCCAAGCACGCCTTCCCCGCTCACGCGGGTGGAGGCGGCGGCGCGCACGGGGGCAGCGGCGGCCGCATCACCATCAAGCTGAAGGCCGGCATCGGCTTCGGCGAGGGCCGCCTCACCGTCTCCGACAACGGCCAGGGCATCCAGAAGAAGAACCCGACCGGCTCCGGCCTCAAACTCATCGAGTCCCTCGCCCGCCAGATCGGCGGCCAGGTCGAGGTCGAGAGCTCGTCCTCCGGCACGGCGACGACGGTGACGTTCCCGATCATCAGTTGAGGGTTGGCCGGGACGCGACGAAACATGATTCGCCGAACCGTACTTTAGGGATCCCTCGCTGCGTCCCCCGGCGGGGGTTCCCCCGCCCGCGCGCGGATAGCCACCCACCCCCGCAACCCCGTCGCCAACCGCGCGTTGCCCGCGATCAGGAATGGAAAAGCCCGCCTTGGCCTGGAGAGCCGCCCATGAGGGCGCTCGCTCACACATGGGCCGGAGGTATGGAAATGCTGAGAATTTCGGGATTTGTTATCGCGGTGGGCCTCGGCCTGATGGCTGCGGCCTGCCAGAACGACGGCATGGGCCCGCAGGGTGCCTACAACAACGGCTACAACAGCCCGCCGCCGCCGCGCTACGGGCAGCAGCAGCCCAACCCCTATTACGGCAACCAGCAGCAGCCCAATCCCTACTATGCCAACCAGCAGCAGCAACAGCAGGGCTATCCCGGCACCTACAACCAGGCCGACGGTCGGCGCTACACCACCGTGGCCGTGACCAACCGCGGCCAGAACGGCAACCGCGACGAAGTCGTGGCCCAGCAGGTCGTCTGCGGCAGCTCGTACTACGACGGCTACCGCAACCGCACCGCCCCGCGCTGCTAGGGCTGGCGACGGCCGACACCGACACCGACATGACGTGAAACGGGGCGCTCCTCGGCGCCCCGTTGCTGCGAGTCCCGCATGGCCAGCGATGGGGGCGGTCGACGTTGCGAGAAAAGCGAAAGGTCCCTCACTCCGTTCGGGATGACACCTGATGCTTCAGCGGCCCGTTGCGCCAGTTCAGACAATGTTGTCATCGGCGCACGGCGACCCTTCCGGCGAATCGGTCAGCGCGAGCGTCGCGAGGGAGCCTTGGCGGTCAGCACGTCGAGCAGGAGCTGGTTGGGAAAGCGGCGCTTCATGACGATGGCGTAGAAGCTTTCCGTCACGCCGGCGATGCGGCAGTGCTCGACGAGGACGCGGGCCTTCAGCTCGTCGCGCACGACGATGGGCGGCACCAGCGTCACGCCCTCGCGCTCGCGGGCGAGCAGGCGGAGCATCGCCATGTCGTCGACTTCCGCCAGGATCACCGGCCGGATACCGGCGCGTTCGAGGATGCGGTCGAAGGCCACGCGGATGTCGCTGTCGAGGCTCGGCAGCAGCAGCGGCTCGGTGCGCAGGTCGTCGGGGAAGCGGAAGCGCCGCGCCGACTTCGCGCGCGGCCGGCCGACCAGGCTGACGGGCTGCTCGGCCAGCAGGTGGTTGCGCAAGAGCGAGCGCGCGTCGCGCGGCGCGGCACTGTTGGCCAGCACCACGTCGATCTCATGCGCCTCCAGTTGCGCCAGCAGGTCGCGGATGTTGCCCGAGCGCACGATCAGCTCGACGTCGGGCCGGCCGACCAGCGGCCGCAGGAACTCGAGCTGGAAGTTGCGCGACAGCGTCGTGAGCGCGCCGACCCGCAGGACGCGGCGGCTGGCCGCCGGCTGGCCGCGGAGCGTGCTGAGCAGCTCCTCGCCCTGCTCGAAGACCGTGTCGGCATAATCGAGCGCGATCTGTCCGGCCTCGGTCAGCACCAGCCGGCGGCCGACCCGCTCGAACAGCGGATGGCCCATCTGGCGCTCGAGCTTCTGGATCTGCACCGACAGCGCCGACTGCGACAGGTTCAGCCGCTCGGCCGCGCGCGTGAGGTTGCCCTGGTGCGCCACGGCCCAGAAGTAGCGCAGATGGTTGAAGTTGAGGTCCGGCATATCGTTCACTTAAAACGAACGATAACGACGGAACAATGAATTTTTCAGGAGACGCCCACGGCCCTACCTAGAGCCCCGACAGATCCATAACCCGATTCGCGCCTCCAGGGGACCGCCCGTGCCGCCCGCTCTCCCGCTCCTGCCAACGCCCGTGCTGTTGCTCCTGCTGCCGCTGTTCGTGCCCCTGCTCGCCGTCGCCTGGTTCGGCTTCGCGCAGGGCGAGCGCCGCCGGCCGCCGCATCTGCCGCGCCTGGCCGAGGCCGCCGCGCTGCTGGCGCTCGCCGCCGCGCTGGCCGCCACGGTCGCGCTGATCGTCCTCGGGCCCGGCCGGCTCGGCCCCACGATGCGGCTGGATGCACTGAGCGCCACCATGCTGCTGCTGGTGACGTTCGTGGGCTGGATCGTCGTGCGCTTCGCCGGCACCTATCTCGACGGCGAGGCGCGGCAGGGTCCGTTCACCGGCTGGCTCTGCCTGACGCTGGCCGCGGTGCTGGCGCTGGTCGCGGCCAACAACCTCGTGCAGCTCGTCGCCGCCTGGATCGCGACCAGCCTGCTGCTGCACCGGCTGCTGCTGTTCTATCCCGAGCGGGCGGCGGCGCAGCGGGCGGCGCGCAAGAAGTTCGTCACCGCGCGGCTGGGCGATCTGGCGCTGGGCGCCGCCGCGCTGCTGCTGGCGCTGGCCTACGGCACGGCCGACATCGGCACGATCCTCGCGGCGGCGCGGACGGGCGACGGCGGCGGGCTCGCGGTGGCCGCGGCCTGCCTGCTCGCTCTCGCGGCGCTGCTCAAGTCGGCGCAGTTCCCCAGCCATGGCTGGCTGACCGAGGTGATGGAGACGCCGACGCCAGTCTCCGCGCTGCTCCATGCCGGCGTGATCAATGCCGGCGGCTTCCTGCTGATCCGCTTCGCCGACGTGATGCTGCTGGCGCCGGGCGCACTCGCGGTGCTGGTGGTGGCCGGGGGCTTCACCGCCCTGTTCGGCTGCCTGGTGATGCTGACCCAGCCCGCGGTGAAGACCTCGCTCGCCTGGTCCACCGTGGCGCAGATGGGCTTCATGATCCTGCAATGCGGGCTGGCGCTGTTCCCGCTGGCGCTGCTGCACATCGTGGCGCACTCGCTCTACAAGGCGCACGCCTTCCTGGCCTCGGGCGTCGCGGTCGAACGGGTCGCGGCGATCCGGCGGCCCGGTCCCGTCGCGGTGCCCGATGCCGCCGCGGTGGCGCGGGCCTTCGGCGCGGCGCTCGCGATCTACGTCGTGGTCGGCCTCGCCTTCGGGCTCACGCACAACTCGCCGCAGGCCGCGGTGCTGGGCGGCATCCTGATCTTCGGCGTTGCCTACATGCTGGCGCAGGGCTTCGCCGACGCCGCGCCGCGCGCGCTGACCCGGCGCACCGCCGTCTATGCGCTCGCGACCTCGGTCGGCTACTTCGCGCTGCACGCGGCCGCGGTCTTCGTCACCCAGGGCGTGCTGCCGGCCGCGCCCTCGCCGGGGCCGCTCGAAGCGGGGCTGCTGGTGCTGGCGGTCGCGAGCTTCGGCCTGGTGGCCATCGTGCAGGCGATGTTCCCGCTGTGGGCCTATCACCCCGCCGCCGCCGGGCTGCGCGTCCATCTCTCCAACGGCTTCTATGCCAGCGCCCTGTTCGACCGGCTCACCGGCGGCTGGCGCACGGAACACCGGGGCAGCGGTATCGGGCGCAGCGACCGCGCTGCCGCCCGCCCCTGAGCCCGCACCGCCGCCTGACCGAACCACTATCAGATCGCACCGGAGCCCCGACCATGTCGCTCGCCGCCGCCCCTCTCGCCACCGACGATCCCGTCCCCGCGCCCGCCAACAGCAACGACGACGCGTTCGCGCGCATCGCGGCGGCAGCCGATCGCGCGGCGCTGGCGATCCCGCCGGCCTGGCCGCTGGCCTCGAGCGTCGCGGTCAATCCCTTCCTCGGCCAAAGCGGCGAGGATCTCGCCACCGCCGGTGCGCGGCTCGCGCGCGTGGCCGGCGCCGCCGTCACCCTGCCGCGCGCGGCCTATCGCGCGAAGATCGAGGCCGGTGCGATCGCCGACGCCGACCTTCTCGCGGCCTGGACCAACGCGCCGCCGCATCTGCGGCCGGCCGATCTCGCGGCACTGAAGCAGGCGGCCGCGCGCGACCTGCCGCCGCCGGTCGCGCTGCCCACGGTCGCCGATCTCGCGGCCGACGTGTCGGGCATCGACTGGCCGGGGCTGATCGCAGAGCGCATCGGCGCCTGGGCGGCCGGCCATTTCGACGAAGGCCAGGCGCTGTGGGCCGCGCCGCGCAATGCAAACGGCGCCTATGCCGCGTGGCGCGCCGTGGCCACGCACGATCTCTCGCCGGAGATCGCTGGCCTCGCGGGCTTCGCGCTGCACGTCTCGCAAGTGCCCGTGAATCCGCTCAGGCTGATCGCGCGCGCGAGCGACCGGCTTGGCCTCTCCGACGCCGCGCTCGACACCTGTTTCCACCGGCTGCTGATGACGCTCGGCGGCTGGGCCCAGTATGCGCGCTACAAGAGATGGCAGGCCGAGCTGGCCGGCGGACGGGATGCGACGACCACCGACCTGCTGGCGATCCGGCTGGTCTGGGAGGAGGCGCTGTTCGCGCGCTACGCCCCGGCGATCGCGAAGCGCTGGGCGGAGATCGTCGTGGCGCATGCCGCGCCGGTCGCGCCCTCGCCCGACCTCGTGATCGACGCGATCCTGCAGGAAGCGGCCGAACGCGCCGCGCAGCGCGCGCTGGCCGCGACCCTGGCCGCGACCTTGGCCGCACCCGCGCCGACACCCTCTTCATCGCCCGACGCGCGGCCGGCGCTGCAGGCGGCGTTCTGCATCGACGTGCGCTCCGAGCCGTTCCGGCGCGCGCTGGAGAGTCTCGATCCCGGCATCCGCACCCTGGGCTTCGCGGGCTTCTTCGGCATCGCCACTGCGCATCGCCGCTTCGCTTCCGACGTCGAGGAACTGCGGTTGCCGGTGCTGCTGGCGCCGGCGCTGCATTCCTGCGCGGGCGGCGCCGCCGACGCGGAGGCCGACCGCTCGGCGCGGATCGCGGCGCGGGCCAAGCGCGCCTGGGGCCGCTTCAAGCTCGCCGCCGTCTCGTCCTTCGCCTTCGTCGAGGCGACCGGGCCGCTGCATGTCGGGCGGATCCTGAGCGATGCGCTGGGCCGCGTCGCGGCGACGCCCGACGAGCCCGCGCCGCGCCTCGTGCCCGCTCATGCTCATGCTCATGCTCACGGTGACGGGCACGCGCACGATCACGATGCCGCGCCCGATCTCGCGGCGCGCATCGATGCGGCGGAGAAGATCCTGGGCGCGATGTCGCTCGCACCGCCCTTCGCGCGGCTGGTGGTGCTGGCGGGGCATGGCGCACGGCTGGTCAACAACCCGCATGCCAGCGCCCTGCAATGCGGCGCCTGCGGCGGCTACTCCGGCGAGGTGAATGCGCGCCTGCTGGCCGCGCTGCTGAACGACCGCGACGTGCGGGCAGGCCTCGCCACGCGCGGCCGCGCGCTGCCCGACGACACGCTGTTCGTGGCCGCACTGCACGACACCACGGCAGACGGCATGACGCTCTACGAGGATGCGCCGTCCGCGACGCATCGCGCCGACCTCGCGCGGGCGCGCGCCTGGTTCGAGGCGGCGGGCACGCTGGCGCGCACCGAGCGTGCGCTGCGGCTGCCGCGGGCGGGCAACGCGGCCGCCGTCGCCAGGCGCGGCCGCGACTGGTCGCAGACGCGGCCCGAATGGGGGCTGGCGGGATGCAGCGCCTTCATCGCCGCACCGCGCGCACGCACGACGGGACGCTCGCTGGGCGGCCGCGCCTTCCTGCACGATTACGACTGGCAGCAGGATACGGGCTTCGGCGTGCTGGAGCTGATCCTGACCGCGCCGGTCGTCGTGGCGAGCTGGATCAGCCTGCAATATTACGGATCGACCGTGGCGCCGGGCCCGTTCGGCGGCGGCAACAAGCTGCTGCACAACGTCACCGGCGGCATCGGCGTGGTCGAGGGCAATGGCGGGCTGCTGCGCGCCGGCCTGCCCTGGCAGTCGGTCCATGACGGCGAGGCCCCGGCGCACGAGCCGCTACGCCTGTCGGTCTGCATCGAGGCGCCGCGCGAGGCGATCGCGGGCGTGCTCGCGCGCCACGACGCGGTGCGCGAACTGTTCGACAAAGGCTGGCTGCACCTGTTCGCGCTCGACGGCGACGGGCGCATGGCCTGGCGCTATGCCGGCGGCCTGCGGTGGACGGCGATGGATCCGGTTGCCGGCTGACGGTCGCGGATCAGTCCTGCACGGATGCGACGATGGCGGGCGAATCGAGCCAGGCGCGGGCCTTGGCCAGGTCGGTGAACACGCGGATCGGGCGCTTCGGGACGGCGAGGATTCCCAGCATGCGCGCCACCAATTGGTATCTCTCGTCACGCACGACGACGGCGAGAGGCCCGAGCCTGGGCGTGTTGGCGTGCATGTCGCGGAAGCGCACGCCGACCGCGAGTTGCTCTGCATCGGTCAATTGCGACTCGCCCCGGCTGCCGTCGAACAGCTTGCGGTAGCCTTCGAGCTTCAGGGCCGTCGTCACATCCAACAGGCGATGAAGTTCGGCCAGTTCGATGGGTCCGTCGGCGACCATCGCAAGGAGCTTGGCCTTCGAATCGATGGTCCAATGGAGCGGCATGCGGGCGGTTGTCCCTGACGACAAGTTCGGAAGCTAACAGAGGCCGTGCCGGACGCAATGAAGATTGCGCACCGATAGTGCATATAGTGCGGATGACCTCACCCGATTGCGGTGTCGGCGTCGATTGTTCCCGCTCGCCGGGTGCAACCTCTCCGTCCCCAATGCGTCGTATCGAACGGAGCGCCCTTTCGATCCCCGAGGTGCGCAACGCGTAGCGAGCCCGCTCCCTTCCCAAACACACACCTCGGGAGCGGGCTCGAGTTCCCCAGCAGCTAGAGCCCACCCGCCATGCCCCGGAAGCTCAAGGCCTTCACGACCTCGGCGGGCTTCTTCGATCTCGCGGTCGCCGCCCCCTCGATGAAGGCCGCGCTCGCCGCCTGGGGCGCCGACAGCGATCTCTTCCACCAGGGCTTCGCCCGCGAGACGCGGGACGCGAAAATCGTCGCGGCCACGATGGCCCGGCCCGGCCTCGTGCTGCGCCGGCCCGTCGGCACCGACCGGCCCTATGGCGAGACCGCCGAGATTTCCGAGCGCGCGCTGGTCGGGCACGGCCGCAGGAAGATGGCGGCCAGGACGAAACCAAAATCGAAGCCGAAGACCGAAAACGCTGCCCCGAAGCGTCCCGCTTCGCGCACCGCCGCCGCCGATCGCGCCGCCGCCCTCGCCTACGAAGAAGAGGAAAAGCGCCGGGCGCTCCAGGAGCAGCGCGAGAAGGGAGAGCGGCGCCGGGCGGCGGCCCGCCGCGAACGGGTGGTAGCGGCGGCCGAAGAGGCGCTGCGGCAGGCCGAGGCGGCGCACGATCGGACGGCCAGCGGGCTCGACCGGGAACGGGCGGCCCTCGACCGGCGGACGGAGGCAGAGGCGCGCCGCTGGTCGCGGGAAAAAGACCGGTTGCAAGAGGGCCTGCATCGGGCGCGGCGGTACTAGCATTCTTCACGCATTTTAAAATGATTGTGAATTTGTCTTCACCGATGATGCAATCACTTTAGGGTTGTTGTACAGCCTGATCATGTCGTTGCACTGGACCATCGATCCCCAAGCGCGCCTCTTCCACACTGTCTGTGAGGGCAATGTCGAAGGGCACGAGGTCCATGCCATGCTCGACGCGATGCTGGAGGCGCGGGCGCTGGGCTACCGCAAGCTTTTCGACGGCACGCGCGGCGAGACCCGCATGAGCGCGATGGAAATCACCGACATCGGCGTACGCATGCGCAACCTGCACAAGGGCGACGTGGAACTTGGACCGCTCGCGGTCGCCATTGCGGACGACAAGTACGTGCTGCTCGGCCGCGTCCTGGGCATGCTCGCGGCGCCACGGCGGCCGATGCGGATCTTCAAGACCGCCAAGCAGGCCTATCGCTGGTTGAACTCGCCCGCCATCCTCGCCAGCCTGCCTGAACTGCAGCCGATGTCCGCGCCCCAGTCCTGACCGCAATCCGGGTCCGAGCCCCCCTCCCAGCCCTAATCTCCCGCAGCGCCCCGACCCTGTCGCCCAAGGCTTCGCAGCGATCCTCTGCAGTGATAATGTAATCTTCTTCGGGGAGATAATCGGGGTTGCCGGTGCGGAGACGATCTCCGGCCGGTCCACTTGGGAGCTGCTATGACGAACAAGATGACGGACCTGAACATCGCGCTCGTGATGTTCGACGGGGCCGAGGAACAGGATGTCGTGGGTCCGTGGGAGATGTTCTGGTGGGCGACCACCTTCGACAATCACCCCGAAGCCAAGGACATGACGGAAGCCGACTTCAGCTACACGTTCAACAGCGACAATTCCCGTCGGCTGCCGAACATCTTCACGGTCGCCCCGACGACGGCGCCGATCACCATGTCGTCGGGCATGCGCTTCCTGGCCGACTACAGTTTCGAGAACGTGCCGGCGGCCAACGTCGTCGTCGTTCCGGGCGGCGAGGGTGCGCGGGCGACCGAGAAACTGAAGGCCAACGGCACGCTCGACTACATCCATCGCATCGGCACGGCGAAGGACACGAAGTACGTCATGTCGGTCTGCACGGGCTCGTTCGTGTTGGGCCATGCCGGCCTGCTCGATGGCGTGCAGTGCACCACCTACATGAACCAGTACGACCGGTTCTCGCGGGAAATCCCGTCGGCGAAGCTGGTGCGGAACACCAGCATCAACTTCGTACAGGACGGCAAGCACCTCACCAGCAACGGCCCCTGCTCCGGCCTCGCCACGTCGCTGCGGCTCGTGGAGGACCATGTCGGGACCCGCAAGAAGGACAAGCTGCGCGAGCTGCTGTCCTTCGTCTATCCGACCGCCAAGGGCCTGATCCTCAAGGACGGCACCCTGACCGACCACAACGTCTGATCCGGGACGACGAGGCCGCGACCTTCACCGGTCGCGGCCGGTCTCGGAGTCTGAATCGAGACGAATTGAATCGATTCACGCACTGACCTCATCCTGAGGAGCGCCGAGAATCGGCGCTTCTCAGGATGGGCAACAGGCAAGGTGCGCGTTCCCACCAAAGCGCGGGGGTTACCCCGCGCGATCGAGACACGCTCCTGCGGAGCGTTCCTCGGGGTGAGGTCATTGGGGGCTTTTCACAGCCTGTCGTTCGAGCTGCTTCAGTGCGAATCCAACGCTCAGAAGGCCTGCGCCTCGGCGCCGCCCGGCTTCGGACTGAGCATCAGGACCACGGCCCCGAGCAAGGCCGAGACGAGCGAGCCCAGCAGAATGCCGATCTTGACGCCGTCCTGCAGGACCGCGTTGTCGGGGAAGGCGAGCAGGCCGATGAACAGGCTCATCGTGAAGCCGATGCCGCAGAGCAGCGCCACGCCCAGGACATGCGACGGCGCCGCGCCGACCGGTGCCGCGGCCCAGCCGAGCTTCACGGTCGCGCGCGCCGTGCCGTAGACGCCGACCACCTTGCCCATGACCAGCCCGCCCGCGACGCCGAGCGTCAGCGGATCGATCAGGGCGCGCGCGTCGAAGCCGGCCAGCGACACGCCGGCATTGGCGAAGCCGAAGATGGGAATGACGACGAACGGCACGACCTTGGCCAGCGCGTGCTCCAGCCGATGCAGCGGCGAATCGACCCCGCGTTCGTGACCGCCTCCCCTCGCGCGGGTGAGGGGAATGGTGAGCGCGAGGGCGACGCCTGCGACCGTCGCATGGACGCCCGACAGCAGCACCTGCAGCCACAGGACCGCGCCCAGCATCAGATAGGGCCACAGCGCCCGCACCTTCATCCGGTTGAGCGTCAGCAGCGCCACAACCACGGCGGCCGCGCCCCCCAGCGCGGCGAGATCGAGATTGCCGGTGTAGAAGACGGCGATGATCAGCACCGCGCCGAGATCGTCGATGATCGCGAGCGCGGTCAGGAACACCTTCATCGAGGCCGGCACGCGGTTGCCGAACAGCGACAGCACGCCCAGCGCGAAGGCGATGTCGGTCGCGGTGGGAATCGCCCAGCCGCGGATCACCTCGCCATTGTTCCAGTTGAACCCGGCGAAGATCAGCGCCGGCACCGCCATGCCGCCGGCGGCGCAGAGGCCGGGCAGAATGCGCCGCGACCAGGTCGAGAGCTGGCCGTCGACGATCTCGCGCTTGATCTCCAGCCCGACCAGCAGGAAGAACACCGCCATCAGCGCATCGTTGATCCAGTGCGAGACGCTGAGCGGCCCGACATAGGTTTTGAGCGCGGCAAAATAGGTGGGGGCCAGGGCCGAATTGGCGACGATCAGCGCCAGCGCCGCAGCGACCATGAGGACGATGCCGCCCGAGGCTTCGTTGTCGATGAAGCGGCGCAGCAGGGTCGGACGCACGTGAGGATTGCGGGTCATGGGTCTCGCACGGAAAAAAGACCGCTGACGGCCCGACCAGCGCTATTCCCTGCCCGCACCGATGTGCGGACACCCGCGTTTCTTGTGGCCGATGTGGCGCGACAGGGCAACAGGAACCGGCGGGCGTGTCCGCGCGATTTCCCCGGCTTCAATTGTCCGCCTGCTCCCCGGCGAGTGCGAGTTCCCGCTCGAGGCCCTCGCCGCAGCCCAGCACCGGATGTCAGCGCGGTTGCTGCAAGGGTACCGATCGATCTGCACGCACGTCGTCATCGCGAGCGCCGCTAGAGCGCTTCTGGGCGAGATTGAATCGAGCCGAACATTCAAACACCGACCTCACCCTGAGGAGCATCGCGAAGCGATGCGTCTCGAAGGGTGGGAACGCGCACCTTACCTGTTGCCCATCCTTCGAGACGCGCCGCTCCGCGGCGCTCCTCAGGATGAGGTAAGTGGGTCAATGTGACCTGGAACGGCTCTAGTGACCCTTATCGGTAGCCTGAAGGTCCCTCGCTCACGCTCGGGATGACAATTTTTCCTTGCCCACATCGCGCGCCATTATACCCCGACAGCCCTGCGGGACAGCGAGGCGCCCTTTACATCAATCGACCGGATCGAGCGGCCAGATCGGGCGGCGCAGTTTCCGGTATGTGAAGCGCGAGGCGTCGGTGGAGCAGAGGCCGCCGGCGTCGACCAGCATGACCTGTCGCGCGATCGGCTCGAAGGCAGCGCGGAAATGCTGCGAGCTCTTCACCACCAGCACGTTGCGGCGCAGCGGATCGATGCCCTGGCTCAGGAACACCTGCAGGTCGATCGTGTGCATGCGCGTCGAGGTCGTGACGACGTCGATGCCGCCCCCGCCGTCCTGGCCGCCCAGACGCAGCACGGCGGTCGGTCCCAGCGCGACCTGCACGCCGGCATTCATCGGCCCGTCGTTGCGGAAGTTGCCGTCCGAGAGATGCATCACTTCCGCTGGCGCCTGCACCGGCGCGCCCAGCGACGGATCGGTATGGCCGCCCAGCGCCACCTCGATGCGCGCGCCGACACCGGCCTTCAGCGCCTGCCGCACCGTGCCGGGATCGTAGATCGTGCCGACCGCCACGTTGGGGATGCCGGCCTCGAGCAGCGCGCGCAGGAGATTGGGCGCGTCGTTGTAGCCGCCACCGCCCGGATTGTCGGTGCCCTCGGCCAGCACCAGCGGCCGGTCGCCGCCGGCGCGTGCCGCCTCGACCGCCTCGGCGATCGAGCGATAGGAGGAGGAGAACTCGTTCCGCCGCGCCCACATCTCGTCGATCAGCGACCGCGCCGCCGCACGCGCCGCGTCCTCGGCGCCGGGCTCGTGGCTCACGGCGATCGAGGGTCCCGCCCACGGGATGTCGGACCAGGTGAAGCCCACCTGGATCGAGACGACGTTGAGGCCCGGCTGGCCCTCGAACGCTTCGGCGCGTGCCAGCAGGTCGCGCATGATGCCGGGCTGCGTCGTGCGCCCGTAGTCGGCGCCCTTCAGCATCGCGGGCTGCACCAGCAGGCAGCGCGGATGCTTGCGGCCCCGCAGCGCGTCCTCGACCAGTTGCGCGGCCTGCACCGCGCGCTCGTAGCCGTCGATGTGCGGATAGGTGCGATAGCTCACCAGCGCGTTGGCGTTGCGCGCCATGCGCTCGGTCGCGTTGGCGTGCAGGTCGAGCGTCGCCACGATCGGCGCGTCGGGTCCCACGACGCCGCGCAGCGCCTCCAGCAGCGCGCCCTCGGCATCGTCCTCGGTCTCGCTCACCATCGCGCCGTGCAGCGACAGGCACACCGCATCGACGTTGCCGCTGCGTGCGGCATCGAGGATGCGCCCGCTGATGTGCTCCCACGCTTCGCGCGTGAGCGGTCCCGAGGGAATCGTGTTGGCCGCGATCCCCCATACCGGAGTCCAGCCGTGCAGCTTCGCGGCATCGATGAAGCCGCCCAGCTCGTTCCGCGTGCCGGTGAAGTTCGGCACGATCGCCTCGCCTTCCACGAGACGCTGGCGGCGATAGTCCTCCAGCGTCGTCGACAGTTTCGAGAAGGTGTTGGTCTCGTGCATGAACTGCGCGATCAGGACCCGGCTCGCCATGACGCTTCTTCCCGCCCTATCGCTTCTCGACGTTCCAGAAGACCGTCACCGGCGAGGTGACGTTGCCGGTGACCGCCTTGCGCCGCGCCATGGCGCTGGTGAACTGGCCGAGGAAGGCGTGCGTCGGCACCTCGGCGGCGCGCAGCTGGATCTTCTCGACGATCTGCTTGCGCCTGGCTTCCTCGGGCTCGTCGGCGAAAGCGCTGCGCAGGCGCACGAGTTCCTCGTCGCAGGGCCAGCCGAACGGGGCCTTGTCGCAGGTCGCCACGATGAAGCCCAGCGCCAGCGGATCGAGCGCGTCGGGCGCCGAGGTCGAGGTGATCAGCACGCTCCAGCCGCCCTTGTCCGGCGGGTCCTTCTTGGCGCGGCGGGCAACCAGCGTCTGCCAGTCCATCGACTGCATGTCGACCTTCATGCCGGCCTTCTCCATCAGCGACTTGGCGATCGGGGCCATGTTGGCCAGCGCATAGAGGTCGGTGGAATGCAGCAGCACGGCGGGCGTGTTGTCGTAGCCGCCCTCGGCCAGAAGCTGCCTGGCCTTCGCGAAGTTGCTCTCGTACTTGTCCTCGAATCCCACGGTGGTCTCGTAGGGACCGCCGCAGATGAACATGGCCTTGCAGACCTGGTAGTACTCAGGCTCGCCGATCACGCCCTCGAGGAAGTCCTTCTGGTTCAGCGCGTAGAGCATCGCCTGCCGGATCTTGGCATTGTCGAACGGCTTGTGGAGCTGGTTGAAGCGATAGATGTACTGGCTGCCCCACTTGCTCGGGTTGATCAGCTCGGCGTTGCGGTCCTTCTTGATCAGCGGATAGAGGTCGTGCTGCGGCGCCTCGATGATGTCGATCTCAGCCGTCTGCAGCGCGTTCACCGCCGTCTGCTGGTCGGGCATGGCGATCCATTCGACCCGATCGACCTTCGCGACCTTGCCGCCGGCGAGGCCCGAGGCGGGCTCGGAGCGCGGCTTGTATTTCGGGTTCTTCACATAGACGGTCTTGTCTCCGGGCTTCCACTCGTCGGCCTTGAAGATGAAGGGGCCGGAGCCGACGAACTCCTTGATCTGGTCGTTGGGCGAGGTCTCGGCCACGCGCTTCGGCATGATGAAGGGATTGCCCGAGGGCTTGGACAGCGACTGCAGCACGACGCCGGTCGGGGACTTCAGCACGAGCTGGAAGGTCTTCGCATCGACCGCCTTCGCTTCCGCCATCTTGCTCCACAGGATCTGGCCCACCGAATCGCGCACCGCCCAGCGCTTCAGCGACGCCAGCACGTCCTCGGTCGTGACCGGCTGGCCGTCGTGGAACTCGAGCCCGTCGCGCAGGGTGAAGGTCCAGGTGAGTTTGTCGGGCGTGACGTTCCACGTCTCGACCATCTGCGGCTTGATCTTCAAATCGCCATCGAGCGCGAACAGCGTGTCGTAGACCATGTAGCCGTGGTTGCGCACGATGAAAGCCGAGGTCCAGATCGGGTCGAGGATCTTGAGATCGGAATGCATCACGACCCGCAGCGTCTTCGGCTGCTGCGCCACGGTCTCGCCCGGCAGCACCAGCGCCGAAGCCGTCGCCACGGCCGCCGCCGCCAGCCAACCCAGGACCTTGCGTCTCGCCATCGCCCTCTCCTCTTCACACACGATGAAGATGCTGGGGCCACAGGCGGACGCTGTGAAATTCATTCGTCCCGAAGGTTCATTCCTTCATCTCATGAACTCGTGCCAGGCACCGCGCGTCATCTACCGGCCGAGCGTGAGGAAGTATTCCGCGACCCGTTCGTGAGCCGCCGGCGTGGGGTGATACTCGTATGGCGGGGCGATCAGATAGGCGTCGCTATAATCGGGAATGATCTGGCGGATCGTATGCACGCGCAGGCCTTGCGCGGTCAGCCGGGCGATCACGCCTGCGGCCGTGCCATCCCAGGTGAAGACGTGGAAACGGATGCCGGGGTAAAGCCGCTCCAGTTCACGGGACGCTTCCGCGATCAGCGCCGCCGCCAGTTCCTCCTCTTCCTCCTCGGTCAAACGATTGAAGCCGATCAGCTCGCGCCAGCTCTTGCCGACGGTATTGAAGTTGCCCTCGCGCACCGGCCGCCCGTTGTCGTCCACGACGAACAGCGGACCGAACCTGTCCCATTTCCCGCGCCCGGCGGCGCGGGCGGTGTGGGCCGGAATGAACAGATAGACGGCATCGGTCGGCTTGCAGTCTATCGCGCGCTGGAAGCGGCCCGATTGGAGTCCGGCGAGGAACTGGTGCGGTCCCCAGCCGCCGATCCCCAGGCTCTTGACCTCGACCTCTCCCCGGCTCCGGGCGACGATCTGCGCCGCCGAAGTCTCGTCGTCGTCGACACCCTCGCCGAAGGTGAAGGAATCGCCGAACTGGAGCAGGCAGCGCGGCGCGCCCTCCACTTTGGGCACGACGCGGAAACGATCGGGGCCGGTCGTGTAGGAGGCGTCATAGATGACGCGCGAATCCAGCAGCCTTCGGGCGGTGACATGCTTGTTGGGCTGCGCGATGAAGCCGACGTCCTCGATGCCCTGGTCGTAGAAGCCGTTGACGAACGTCCCCTCCATGCGCAGCCGGTCGCTCTGGCCGTCCACGAAGTCGCTGTTCTTCCATGCTCCGAATGCAAGCGCGGCCACGACGGCCGCGCAGAGGCTGACGGCACCCGCCAGAAGCCAGCTTTTCATTCTTTGCAGGATCAGCGACGGCGCCGATCGCCGCGATCGCCCTGGCCCGGCCGGTTCACCGTCTTCGCTTTCTGGCGACGATCGGCCTTGAGGGACTTGCTGACGTCGACGACCTCCTTGAAGGAGGTGCCGCGCTCATTGCGGCGAACGAAGAGCTTGTTCGTGCCCGTGTCGACGAGCTCGCGGGCGGTGGCGGATTTCCGTGCCGCCTTGGGCTTGGCCGTCTTCCCGGCCGCCTTCTTCGCGACCTTTCTCCTGGCGCTCTTCTTTGCTGCCTTCTTTTTCGCCGCCATGCAGTCTCTCCGTTGGGGTCAACCGCAACGACTCACAGCGCGAAGAGTTCCACGCACAGGCTCCGTGAAACGCAATCGGCGAAGCGGATCAGGGCTTGCGCGGCCGCCCCGTGCGCGGCTTCGGCGGCTCGGGCGCGGAGGTCCAGTCGACGCCTTCCATCGTTTGCAACAGCGCCCTGGCGGCCGCCGCATCCGCGCCGCTTTCGCCCAGCCACGTCGACCAGGCGGGATCGCCGTCCTCAAGGATCGCGGGCATGCGCGGATCGCCCTCGCCGCTCTTGATCGTGCGGCGGATAAGTTCGTTGGCCGGGACCGTGGCCATGACGCAGAACAGCAGCGGCGCGGGCTGGCCCTCGATCGCGTAGCGCCGCCACACGAAGGCGAAGCCGCGCGGCTGGCCGTCGCGCGGATCGATGGTCCACTGCTTCGTCGCGGTCGCGCCCGAAGGCTTCGTCACCTCCTCGCCCTCGTTGAAGGTGCGGAAGACGACGATGCCGCGCTGGCCGGCATGGAAGGGCGTGCGGAACGGCTCCTTCTGGTCGATCGTCTCGGAGCGCGCATGGATCGGCCGCGGGCGTCGCCAGTCGCGCGGATCGGGAAAGCCCCAGCGCATCGGCACCACGCGACGCCGGCCCGCCTCGGCATCCCACACGATCACCGGTACCGCGGCGCCGACGCGATAGGTGACGATCGCGTCCTCGCCGTCGCCGGCCTCCTCGCCTGCAGCCGCGACGGCATCGGCGCCCGCCTCGCCGCCTGCTGCGTCGCGCGCGCGATGGGCGATCAGCGGTTGCGAGAAGGCGACGACATCGCGCCACGAAGCCTGGGCCGTGAACTTTCCGCACATGACGCCACGCTAGCATCGCGCCCGGCATTCACACCATTGCGCCCGAAGCCTCGCGACGTCGCAGCCCGGATCGGCCCTCGACTGTAATCGCAAGCCACGCGCGGGACCGGAAGGCGACGCGTCCTTGCTGCCACGTCAGCCGTGTCTGCGTGCTTCGCGCGACTGCAATTCCCTCGCAGGATTGCAGTTCGAAATCTCCGATAACTGCGGACTTTGCTGCAATTATCGGCGTCACGAGTCGGTGAGGTTACGTTTGATGTGAAACCAATGGCTGCAGCCATTCGTAATGCACTGTGCGAGGCCAATGTCTGCCTCGTTCGCGTTTGACGGAGCGTATATTGGACAACTCGGTTCAGGGTCACTTGAAGCAGCTCATGGTCGACAGCTTGCAGGATTGCGCACTCGTCGTGCTTGATCCCGCGGGGACCGTGCTGAGCTGGAATGCCGGCGCCAGCGGACTGCTGGGCTACAAGGAAAAGGAAGCGGTAGGGCAGTCCTTCGCGCGGATCGTTCCGCCGGAAACCCTGGACGAGAGCGGGGTGCCCGCGTCGCTCGCGCTCGCGCGACAGAAGGGCCGCCACGAGGAGATTTGCTTCCGTACGCACAGCGACGGCAGCGACCTCGCCCTGCGCGAGGTCGTGATTCCGCTGCGTGATCGCCAGCAGAACCTCATGGCCTTCGGCCTGATGATGCAGTCGCTCGACGCGGCCCGCCACGCCGGTGCCGCCGAGGCCGGGCGACAGGTCGCGATGGCCGCGCGCAAGGCGCCGCGCGTGCTGCTGGTCGACGACGACGACGTCGTCCGCACCATGGCGACGCACCTGCTGGAGGATCTCGGCTACGACGTCGTCGCGGCCGCCGGCGGCACGGAAGCGCTCGGGATCCTGGCGCGCGACGGCAGCTTAGACGTGCTCTTCACCGACGTCGTCATGCCCGGCATGAACGGCGGCGAACTCGCCGAGCAGGCCGAACTGCTGCGGCCCGACATCAGGATCCTCTTCACATCGGGATACTTCCAGCACGCGCTGGTCAAGAAGGGCAACATCTCGCCGCACACCAACCTGCTGGTGAAGCCCTATTGCCGGAGGGACCTCGCGCGGAAGATGAAGACGATCCTGGCGAACGAGCTTCCGGAATCAGACGATCGTCTCCAGCGCGCCTCCTGACGGGAGAATCGCGCGGGCAGACGGCGACGGTCAGGACACGCCGGCGGGCGGCGCGTCGAGGGCATGGCGGATCGTGCGGGCGAGGTCGAGCTTGCGGAACGGCTTGCTGAGCAGCAGCGCGCCTTCGTCGAGCCGTTCGTGGCGCACGCTGGAGATCTCGGTGAAGCCCGACATGAAGACGATCTTCGCCGCCGGCCAGCGGCGCGCGACCTCGGCGGCGAGCAGCTTGCCGCTCAGGGCGCCCGGCATGACGACGTCGCTCAGCAACAGGTCGAACGGCGCCGCGGCCGCCTCGAAGGCGGCGATGCTCGCACTGCCGTCCGGCGCCTCGGCGACCTCGTAACCCAGGCTGCGCAACTGGCGGACGACGCTGGCGCGGACCTGCGGCTCGTCCTCGGCGACCAGGATGCGCTCGACGCCGCCGGGCAGCGGGCCCTTGTCGCGCCGCACCGGCTCCTCGGCCGCCAGCCCGCCGCTCAGCGGCAGGTAGAGCTTGACCGAGGTGCCGTGGCCCGGCTCGCTGTAGATGCCGACATGGCCGTTGGACTGTCGGATGAATCCGTACACCATGCTGAGGCCGAGACCGGTGCCCTTGCCCACTTCCTTGGTGGTGAAGAACGGCTCGAAGACCCGCTTCAGGTCGGCCGCGGGAATCCCGGCGCCCTCGTCGGTCACCGACAGCATCGCATAGGCGCCCGGCACCGCGCCGGGATTGAACAGGCAATATTCCTCGCCGAGCACGACGTTGCGCGTCTCGACCAGCAGCCGCCCGCCGCCGGGCATCGCGTCGCGCGCGTTGAGGCAGAGATTGACCAGCGTCGTCTCGAACTGGGACCGGTCGACGCTGACGATGCACAGGTCGTCGGCGAGCACGGCATCGATCTCGACCTGGGCCCCCAGCGAGCGGCGCAGCAGGTTGCCCGTCTCCGTCACGATGTCGTTGAGGTTGGTCGGTTGCGGCCGCAGCGGCTGCTTGCGCGAGAAGGCGAGGAGCTGGCGCGTCAGGCCGGCGGCACGCTGCACCGCCTTGTCGATCTCGCCCAGCCGCTCGGTCACGGCCGGGGAGAAGACCTCGTCCTCGAGAAGCGCATCGGTGTTGGCCAGGATCACGAACAGGATGTTGTTGAAGTCGTGCGCGATGCCGCCCGTGAGCTGCCCGACCGCTTCCATCTTCTGCGACTGGCGCAACTGGTCCTCGGCGACCTTGCGCAGGCTGATGTTGCGGATCGCCGCCGTCACCAGCACGCCCCCGGCGCTGGCCAGCGGGCTCAGCATGATCTCGATGGGGAAATCCGCGCCGTCCTTGCGTCGTCCCAGCAGCTCGATGCCGGTGCCGATCTCCTGCGCCAGGGCATCGGTCTCGCTGCGCGTGGCGTCGGTCAGCAGCCGCTCGGCGAAGCCCCGCGGGATGATGCTGGTGACGCGCTGGCCCAGCAGCTCGTCGCGGCGATAGCCGAACTGCTTCTCGGCCTGAACGTTGACCAGCACGATCACGCCTGCCTGGTCGACCACCACCATCGCGTCGGGCGCGGCCTCCAGCAGGCCGCGATATTGGCCTTCCATTTCCTCCAGATGCTCCTCCGCGGCCTTGCGCGCGGTGACGTCGCGAGCGATCGACAGGAACGCCGCCCTGCCCTCGAAGTCGATCGGCCGGACGGTCGTCTCCACCGTCATGACGGTGCCGTCCTTGCGGCGATGTTTCAGTTCCGCCAGCGGTCCGTGAGCTGCACCGGCCGCCGTCCGGCCGGTCATTCCGTCGCCTGCCCCGTCGCCCATACCGTCTGCCGGCCCGCAAACGGGGCCGCCGCGGGTGCCCTCGGACGGGAGGCAAATATCGTCGCTGTCCATCGCCAGGAATTCCTCGCGCGACCAGCCATACTGTTCGACCGCCGCGCTGTTGACGGCCAGGAAGCGCCGGGCGTCGCGGTCGGCCACCAGCATCGCCAGCGGGTTGGCATCGAACAGAACGCGGTAGCGGCTCTCCAGCGCGCGCCGCGCGTTCCATTCGCGGGCGGCCCACAGCGCGAGGACCGCGAGGGCCGCCGAGGCGGCCGCCCAGCCGGCGACGACGACCCAGACGGCATGCCACCATCCCGCCAGCGCCCGGTCGGTCGACTGGGAGAAAGTCAGGATGAACGACGGGTAGGCGTCGAGGCGCCGGAAGACGCCGAGCCGCGGCGAGCCATCGAGCAGGCCCGTGGTCTCGAACGCGCCCTTCTTCCGGCCGGGGTCGATCGCGGGAAAGCGCACGGTGCGCGGGTCGGACGCGCCCATCGCGTTCGGATCGAACGGACTGCGCATCATCAGGACGCCGTCCTCGCGCCACAGCGAGATGGCGAGGCCCGAGACCTCGTCGTCCATCTTCCAGACATCGTCGAAGTAGGCGAGAGGAACGGATCCCAGCACCAGGCCGCCGAATGCACCGTCGGCGCGGCGCAGCGGCAGCGTCACCGTGATCAGCCATTCGCCGTTGGAGCGCGCCCGGATCGGTGCGCCCCACAGCAGCCGCGATCCGGGCTGCTCGCGCTGCCGGATGAAATACGCGCGATCCGCGACGCTGCGTCCGGCGTCGGCGGCGGTGCGGCCCAGCACGATGTCGCCCTGCGCGTCGATCAGCTGGATCGACGAGAGGAACGGGCGGTCCTTGACGATGTCCTGCACCTGTACCCGCAGCAGGTCGCGATCGATCGCGGCAGCGCCGCGCACCGCCGGTTCGATGATCTCCTCGGCCTCGTCGAGGGCGCGCTCGATATTCTGCAACGTGCCGGCGGTCTGGACATTGGCGAGCTCGGCGTAACCCGCCAGCACCTTCTCGCCCGACCTGATGGCGTCGGTCCGCAGGTTGAGCAGCAGGATGGCCAGCACCGAAGCGGTCAGCAGCGAGTAGGCGAGGATCGCCGCCACGAAGCCACTCCGGAGCGAAGCCGGACGAAGCGAAAACCGGCGAAGACGTCGCGACAGGTTCGCGACGGCGGGAAATGGATGTGCGAGGGCGGGCATGCGACTCCAGGAGGCCAACCCGCTGCGCGCAGCCGCGCGCCACCCTGGCCGCCCCGCATCCGCTTCTGACAGTCAAAGTGTCCAACTGCCCTCTCAACGCTGCCCGTCCAATAACGTTGCATAAATGCCGCAACCATTTTCTCTACTTTGCGTTGCAAGGGTGCAGGAGCTGTCTGTTGGCCTTGCCTACCGGGGGAACGGCGAATGGATAACTCTGTCGATGGTCATCTGAAGCAGCTTCTTGTCGACAACCTGCCCGACTGTGCGCTGGTCGTGCTCGGCCCGGACGGCAAGGTTCTGAGCTGGAATCCCGGCGCGCAGGGCCTGCTCGGCTACGAGGAGGGCGAGGCAGTCGGCCTCGCCTTCTCGCGGATCGTTCCCCCCGAGACGCTCGACGAAGCAGGCGCGCCGCGCGCGCTGGCGAGCGCCAGACGGAACGGTCGGCACGAGGAGATCTGCCAGCGCATGCACAGCGACGGCAGCGATCGCGACGTGCGCGAGATCGTGGTCGCGCTGCGCGACGGGCAGCACAACCTGGTGGCCTTCGGCCTCATGATGCAGCCGTTCGCCGTCGCGCCCGACCCGGCACGGGATGCCGGCTCCGCCCAGCCGGCGGCGGCGGCGGCGGCGCAGAAGAAGGTTGCCAAGGTGCTGCTGGTCGACGACGACGGCGACGTGCGCGCCACGGCGGTCAACCTGCTGACCGGCCTCGGCTACGCGGTACTGGTGGCCGCCAGCGGCGCGGAGGCGCTCGACATCCTGGCCCGCGACGAGGGGATCGACGTGCTGTTCACCGACGTGATGATGCCGGGCGGCATGGACGGCGGCGAGGTCGCCGAGAAGGCGCGGCAGATCCGGCCCGACATCAAGGTCCTGTTCGCCTCGGGCTATTTCGAGGACGCGCTGGTGAAGAAGGGCAACATCGCCGCCAACACCCACCTGCTGGTGAAGCCCTACCGCCGCCGCGACCTCGCGAAGATGATGAACATGATCCTGGCTGACGAGGTGCGTGGCAGCGACGACCTTCTCCTGGCCGCGCCCGTGGGCGGTCCGCGATGATCGTGCGCAGCGTCCGAACGCTGGTCCTGCTGGCGGCTCTTCTCTCCGCGCCCCTCCTCTCTGTGCCCCTCCTCTCCATGCCGGTCTCGGCCATGAGCTTCTCGACGCTCACCCTCCCCGACGGCCGGCGCATCGTGCTCGGCGAAGGGCTGGTCGCCGAGGGCGATGCCGACCGCCTGCGCGTCGCGCTGAAATCGGCCGATCGCGATGCATCCGGGCACAAGGTGCTGGCGCTCGACGGGTCCGGCGGCCAGATCGTCGAGGCCTTCGCCATGGTCGATGTCATGGACGACGAAAGCGTGTCGACCCTGGTACGGACCGGCGCGAGCTGCGCCTCGGCCTGCGCCCAGATCCTGTTCCTGTCGGGCGTGCATCGCACCGTCGAAGGCAGCGGCCGCATCGGCCTGCATTCGTGCCACACCGCCGGCGACCGCAGCCGCTCGATGGCCTGCAACGAACTGATCGCGCAGAACGCACTGGCGCGCGGCACACCCTACGGCGCCATCATGGCTTTCCTGCACCTCACCCCCGCCACCGGGATGGCCTGGCTCGACGCGCCCGAGGCCGATCTCTGGGGCTTCACCCGCAAGCCGCCCGAAGCAGCGCAACCCGGCCCCTGAAGCGAGATCGCTCTCGGCACCCGGGACTGCGCCATCGCGGCCCGGCGATCGCGCGGCCCGCTGCAGATTCCTCTCTACGCCCGTCTTATCAGCATCGCGTAGCTGAACTGCTGTTCCGTCCCCCAGGGTGTCCGGTGCGTTTCCGAGGCTTCGCCGGTCAGGCTGAACGCCGGACCGAGGCGCGCCGCCAGCGTTGCAGGGCTGTAGCGCTGTACCGCAAGGCCGCTGCACTTGTCGGGACCGTCCAGCGCGAACGTCGCCATGATGACGATGGAGCCCGCCGATGTGCCTGCCTCCAGGGCCGAGAGGTAGGCGGCCTGACTGTCCGGCTCGGTCAGGAAGTGAAAGACCGCGCGATCGTGCCAGACCGCATAGGCGCGGGGCGGGCGCCACTGGGTGATGTCGGCCGCGATCCACGCGACCTTGCCGGCCTCTCTCCCGAGCCGCGTCCTGGACTTCTCCAGGGCGGCTTCGGCCACATCGAGAACCGTCAGGTCCGTGTAGCCCCGGGCGATCAGGTCATCGACCAGCCGCGATGCACCGCCCCCGATGTCGACGATCGCCGACGCACGATCGGGCATCGCCGATTCGATGAGTTCGAGAGACCGCACCGAGTGCGGCTGAAACCAGCTCACGGCGGTTTCAGCCTTCGTGGAATAGACTTCTTCCCAATGGCTGCGCGTGCCGCTCATGGGTGCCTCCCTTCATCCGGCGACACGCGCCAGAAGCCGGCCAACCCTGCCGGCAATCGCACGCGACTGCCAGCCCAATCCCTCTTGCGGTCGTCGCCGGCAATGCGGCGTTTGTGAGAGACCCACCGGCAGGGCAAGGTGTCGGCGCGCGCCGGCGGCCGGTGCTGGAGAAAGACACATGCGGACCCTCGGCAACATCCTGTGGCACATCCCGTTCCTCGGGTTCCTGACGGCGGCCTTCTACTGGCTGCTCGGGCTGGTGCTCACCCTGCTGGTCGTCACCGCGCCGCTCGGGCTGGGGCTGATGGAGTTCGGCAAGTTCCTGCTCGCGCCGTTCGGCAACGAGATGGTGAGCAAGGCCAGCCTCAACGTGAAGCAGAACCCGGTGTGGGAAGCCTATTCGACGATCGTGATGATCCTCTACCTGCCGTTCGGCGTGCTGTTCGTGATCCTGAACGCGATCCAGGTGTTCGCGCTGTGCTTCTCGATCGTGGGTATCCCGGTCGCGCTGGTGATCGCCAAGTCGCTGGGCACGGTGCTCAACCCGGTGAACAAGGTCTGCGTCCCCTCCGCCGTCGCCGAGGAGATGGCCCGCCGCAACGCCGCCGTCGAGATCGACCGCCGGCGCGGCTGACGCGGCGGCGGCCTCAACGCTTCCTCATTCAAAGGGGGAAGTGCCCGGTCCTTCGGGGCGATGGGGTCATGGGCGTCGGCGCCGCGCGGTCATCGCTGCTGCTGGCTGACCCCTCCGTCGTCGTGAGACGACGACACCTCCCCCTCTGAAGGGGGAGGAGAACGATTCCTGTTCTTCCGGAAAAGCCCTATCGCGCGTCCAGCGCGGTCGCGCGCAGGCGCGGCCAGTCGCGCACCCAGCAGCAGCGATGGTCGAAGTCCGGCTCGACGATCAGTGTCGCCGACGCGCCGAGCTTGTCGACGGCCGAAGCGACCGAGGCGACGGGCACGACCTTGTCCTGCCGGCCGGCGAACGCGACGGTGCGCACCCGCGAGAGGCGGTCGATGCGGTCGAGCGGCAGCGGCGCGCCGTCGAGCGGCGACACGCCCAGGCGGCGCGTCCAGTCGGCCACGTCGAGCGGCGCGGCCACGGTGACGAGCCGCGCCACGTCGCTGCGGCGCGCCGCGACGAGCGCCGCGATCACGCCGCCGCCGGAATAGCCCACCAGCACCAGCGCGCGCTCGGGATGTCGCAGCCGCTCGCGCGCGATGGCGTCGTCGACCGACGCCACGACATCGGCGGCGAACCGGCCGGTGGTCCAGGCGCGAACGCTACAGCGTGGATCGGCGCGGCCGGCCGCGAACTGGCAGGGCCGCGCGATGTAGAGGACGGCCGGTCCGGGATCGGCGGCGGCGAGGCGCAGCGCGACGGGATCGGCCGGCGTCGGATCGGAGGACGGCGTGCGCGCGTCGAGATAGGCCAGCCCATCGCCCTCGACATAGACGAACAGCGGGCCGGGCCGGCCGTCGTCGCGCCGCCAGGTCTGCAGATCGAAGCCCGCGCCGCCGGACGTTGCCGCGACAAGGCCCGCCGCGCGTGCGATCCCCGCGGCGGTCTCGTCGCGCCCCGCTCCGCCGGTACTGCAGGCGGACACCGTCGCGGCGAGCGCAACGAGTGCCGCGACGACAGCCGCTGAAGGAAGGCCGATCGGAATGGCCGCTCAGAAGCGCAAGTTGAGGCGCACGCTGCCCGACCACGACGACAGCGCGTAGCGGCCGATCGAGTTGTAGCCGCCGTCGATCGAGGCCCAGAGCGCGTCGCTCAGCGGGACGGTCGCGCCCGCGCCCACGGTGCCGCCGGTGTAGCCGTTGGCGCCGCTGCCGGTCGGCGCGTAGAAATCCTGCTCGATGGTGGCGCGGATGTAGGGCTGCCACTTGTCGAGCGGCAGGCTGATGAAGCCGCCGGCCGAGCCGCGCGTCAGCGCCGTGGTCTGGCCGGGCACGACGACGAGGTTGCTGTCGGTGTAGCCGTAGCTGTTGATCGGCGAGTAGAGGATCGAGACCATCGGCGCCAGCACCACGGCGCCGACCTTGTAGTAGCCGTTCAGCCCGCCCTGGAAGTTCCACTGGCTGCTGGCGTAGTTGGCGCGATAGTTGAAGCCCGAGTTGGTCATCGCGTTGGTGCCGGCGCTGAAGCCCGCCATCGCCGAGACGTTCCAGTGCTCGTCGAGCTGGTAGCCGGCGTAGGCGGTGACGCCGAAGGTCGAGTTGGTCGAGGCGAAGCCGCCGCTCAGCGTGCCGCTCGAGCCCTGCCATGCGCCGCTGAGGCCGAGCAGCAGCTTGGGCGTGATCTGCTTCTGCACGCCGAGCTGCGCGCCGTAGCTGCCGATCGAGTAGCCGCCGGTCGCCAGCGTGTTGGTGGCCTGGCCGCCGCCGGTCTGCGCCCAGACCTGCCAGCTCATCGGATCGTCGCCCGCCGACACGCCGCTGTGCAGCGGCGCGAGGCCCGAGGTCGAGCGCGGGCCGGGCAGCGACGGTCCCATCAGCGTCTGCTGGATCACCGAGCTGATGCCCGGCAGCGTGACGTAGGCGGTGGTGTTGGTCTGGCTCTGGATGCCGCTGCTGACGGCGGTGCTCTGCGCCGTGGTCGAGGGCGAGGCCGGCGCGGCGACGGTCGTCGTCCCGGGCGAGAGCTGCGCGTGCGCGGGGGAAGCCAGCACCGCACCCGAGGCGAGCGCCGAGAGCGCGATCAGTTTCTTACTCATTTGATGTCCTATGGTTGCTTTTTCTTGGAGCCGAGGAAGAGGATGCGGCCGACCGCCTCGCGGTCGACGCTGGCGGCGGCGATGGGCTTGCCGTCGCGCTTGACGTCGGTGACGGGCGTGCCGTCGCCCCAGTCGACCAGCGCGCCGCTGCCGTCCTTCGCCATCGAGATGCGGACGCGCAGCGTCTGCGCCGTCGTGTCGGGCGCGTAGATGTGCTCGACGAGGTGCAGCCGGTCCTTCTCGCCGACGCGCGGCGGCCGTCCGCCGGCGTTCAGCGCCTCGACGGCGGCGCGCGGCTCGACCGGCAGCAGCAGCGCCACCTTGACCGGCGGCCGCGGCGGCTCGGCGATCGGCAGCCGCAGCCTGACCTCGCGCACGCCCGGCCGCAGCGGGCCGATGTCGAAGGTGCCCTTGTCGCCGATTTTGGGCGGGTCTTCCTTGGGCGGATCGTCCTTGGGCGGATCCTCGCGCGGCGGATCGTCCTTCGGCGGATCGTCGAGCTCGACGATCTCGATGAAAGGGTCCTCCGGCGGCGGGTCGCCTTCCGGCAGGGTCTCGGTCCACGGATCCTCCGGCGGCAGATCGGGCGGCGGATCGGGATCGGGCGGCGGCGCGCACTGCCACCACGGGGTGCAGGGGTCCATCTGGATGAACCCCATCTTCTCGAACTTGCGCACGAACGAGACCGTGCCGATCGTGTCGACGGGACCTCGCCCGCCTCCCACATTCACCGGCCAGCCGTCGCGCACCGTGTCGACCGGCGGCGTGCCGTCGCCCCAGTCGACGATGGTGCCGCCGCCGGTGCGGGGCACGGTGATGCGCGCGCGGATGTCCTTCTTCGGATCGGGCCGCACATAGGTGTGCACGACGAGATTGCCGCGCGGCCCGGCACCGGGCGCGGCGGGAACGACCAGGCTGACGGTCACGCTGGGCAGACGCTTGGTGCCGGTGGGCAGCGCGCGCTGCAGGTCGGCGAGCGGGAGCGCGATGTCGCGCACGCCGGGCGCGAGCGGGCCCAGCGAGAACTGGCCCTTGCCGTCGGTGCGGAGCTGCGTGCGGTTGCCGCCCTTGTCGTCGGTGCTGACCAGCGGCACGTCGCGCGCCGGCCGCAGCCCCTTGGTCGCCGAGACCAGCGCCGTCGAGCGGGTCACGGACGGAACGGCCGGCGCGACGGCCGGCGCGGTTCCCGTCGTCGTTGTCTTCGTCGTCGCCGGCGGGCGATCGCGCGGCGCCGGCTGAACGGGTGTGGTCTGGACGGGCGCGGGCTGAACGGGAGCTTGAGGCTGGACGTCGCTGCCGGAGGCCGAGCCGGTGCGCGGCGCGATGCCGGCCGGCGCGCCGGGCTGCAGGCCAGGCGCCACCGGCACCATGACCGGCTGCGGAGGTGGTGGTGGCGGGGGCGGCGGTGCGACGCGCGGTTGTGGTGTCATGCCGCCGCCGCCGGGTCCCATCGGGCCCTGCGACGCGGCGGGGTACGACAACGACAGGATGATGGCCGCGGACCAGGCCAAACCTTTCACGCCCCGTTCGCGTGCCCGCGCACGGATTCCGTTCCGCATGAAAGCTCTCCCCCAAGCCGGCAACACCGGCTCTCCCGGCGATAGCTTCGCACACGGAATAAATGTGCACAACAAGTGAACACAATTGCGGCTTGCATGCAATTTTGCGAAGTGTCGCTTCCAGACGCGCGAGGGCGAGAGCGTCGCACGCGTCAGAGTAGAGAGAGCGTGGACAGGACTTCCGTTACGAAGCGCGCTCTGTCGTCACGGTCGTTGATACGCCGGTCATACTGGTGATCACCAGGTCGCCGCGCACATTTGCTGAGTCTCGTGGAACAAGGTCCGAGGCCCGTCCTCCGTCGTCGAGAAAATGGCCCGTCGCAATGCCGGCCATGACCTCGACCAGCGGCCACGCCTGTGGAGCACGCACGGGCCAAACGTCGGGACGCCGTTCTTGCTGGATCCGCTACTGGTGGGGCGGCTTGAAGGTGTATCGTCCCCCGCCCGTACCGCCGATACCGATGGGCGAACCCGAGTTCACGTCCGTCTGAAATCTGCCGCCCCCGGTGCCGCCAATGCCGTTGACCGGGTTATCGCGGATGTTGGTCTGGAACTTGAGGATGACCGTGTCGCTTGCCTTGGCGACCGTGAATGTGCCGATCGTGCTTCCCGCCGGAAAGTCGGTGCGCGCGGCCGGCGTGCCGTTGACGAAGGTCGTCATGCTCACCGTGCCGCCGGGAACACTCGGCAGCGCCACGTCGTAGGTGCCGGGCTCGAGCTGCCGGAACGTCGTCTGCCCGCTGCCGTCGGTCTTCGCCGTCGAAATGGCACCGGCGCCCGACTGCTTTCGCACCATGACGTTGACGCTGGGGATCGGGTTGTTCGAATTGTTGGCCACCGGGTTCGCGGGACCGGTCGACCCACCGGACGTCGTGAGCTTCTTGATGTCCGTCTGGGCATCCTGATCGATGTGATCGCGGTTGGAGGTGCTGGTCGCGCTGCGCGTCTGAGGTTGCGGGACGGGCTGGGGGATCGACGGCGCGACAACCGGCATCGGGGGCGGCATTTGCGGAGTCACGACCGGCGCCTGTGGAGCGACAACGGGCGCCTGCGGGGCTGGGGCGACGCGGGGCTGGGGCGTCATCGCCCCGCCGCCCGGTCCCATCGCGCCTTGCGACAGGGCGGGCGACGCGGCCAAGGCGAGGCTCGCGGCCAGGAGTGTCGAGAGACCGGCAGCAGCACGCCGCGAGGCGCACGATGCCCCGAGAGACCGATTACCCATGCGCATCGCAACCTCGCTCGAACTGAATTGCCGGCCCGGGCCGCTGCCAGCCTGGGTAGGTCGCTGCCCACGAAGTGCCGAGCCCATGGCGAAGTGAAATCGGTACGAAAGCTGACGAAAAACTGTTCGCATAGAATATGAGGCTACACAAGCAACGCGGGCAAATGGCATTGCCGCCTTCCGCGTCGCGATGTGGAGGGACCGGCTGGAACCCGCGCTGGCAGGTGCCGACTCATTGGTCCGGCACTTCATCGTTTTCGGCATGCCGGCGGCGGCGTGTCGCCGCTACACTTGCCGTTACCCCGATATCGCTCGCGCGTACCGCCGGAACATGCCGCTCCACTGGACCGCACAATCCAATCCGCCGCTCGTCACCATCGTCGCCGAGGGCGATGTCACGAAAGCCGACGTCGAGGAGGTCCTGGCCTTTCTCGTCCGTGCCGACCTGGTGCGATGGCGCAAGCTGTTCGACGCACGCAACGGCCAGGGAATCCTGACGCCGGAAGACGTCGAGGCGATCGGCGTCCGCATTCGCGAGGCCACCCGCACCCAGGATGTCGGCCCGCTGGCCTTCGTGATGCCCACCGGGGGCGAGAAGCCGGAGCTGCGGCGGATGCTCGGGCTGGTCGCGGCCGCGCAGCGACCGATGCGGCTGTTCCGCCGGATCGCGCCGGCGCGCCGCTGGATCATGAAGACGGAAGCCTGACAAGAAAAAGCCCGCCTTGCGGCGGGCTTCGTCTCGTCGGTTTAGAGTCTGTCCGCTTCAAATCAACCCGCGCACCTCATCCTGAGGAGCGGCCGCAGGCCGCGTCTCGAAGGATCGGCAACGGACGTGGTGCTCGTGCCCATGCTTCGAGACGCGCTCCTGCGGAGCGCTCCTCAGCATGAGGTTGGTGTTGGTGATTCTATCCTACTCGGAAAGACTCTAGCGGTTCTCGGACTGGCCGGGCTTCTGGCCCTGACCCTGGCTCTTGTCCGAACCCTGCTGCTTGTCGCCCGGGTTCTGCTTCTGGTTCTGCTGCTGCTCCTTCTGAGCCTGCTCCCGCTGCTGGTTCGGGGTCTGGTTCTGGTTCGGAGTCTGGTTCTGATTGTTGTTGTTCAAGGAAATCTCCATCCGATGTGCGCGGCCGGGACGGCGGCGCTTGTACCGAAGGAACGACCCTTTCGACGAACCGGTTGCCCATCGTCGCAAAGATGAGTCGCAAAGATGAATTGCGGCACAGGGTGCGCCACCGGACCGCCCGGCGGCATTCTTTCTCACACCTCGCGCAGGCGCTTCACCCGCTCGCGGCCCTTCTCGATCGCATCGCCCACCGTCCCGCGCGGCGCCGCGTCGGGTGCGGGACGTTCGCCGTATTTCCCCGGCGCGATGCGCGCGACGTACCACTTGATCGCATCGACATAGAGACGGCGCGCGGTGGCGTCGGCCGGCGTGGCCTCGCGGGCGACGCGAATCGCATCCTCGGCCAGCGCGTCGGCCAGCGTCGCGCGCGCCAGCGCGTAGCGGCTTCGGAACGCGCTGTTCTCGCGCAGCCATTGCCGGACGGTCCCGGCCAAGGGCATGCGCCGCGCGCGACAGACTTCGTGCAGCAGATTCCCTTCGGCGATGCGACGGCAGATCTCGGCCGCCAGCGCATCCGTGAGGCGCACCGGACGGTCGTCCATCACCCTGGCTCCCGGCCTGGCTCACCGGGCCCCGCTTCGGCGCGGCCGGCCACCTTCCGGCCGAGGCGGCGACGGTTCACGCGCATCAGCGCGACCGTGGCGGCGCGCGACTGGCCGGGCGCCAGGCCCGCCTCCCGGCGGCGCCGGCGGATCAGGTCGGGATGACGCGCCATCGCCCCGGCGATCTCGCCGTCGGTGCAGCCCGCGGCCACCAGCCGCCGCAACCGCGCGGCATCGTCGGCGCTCCAGGGACGGCCGCGACTCATGGCGCGCCTCCCGCCCGTGGCCGATGTGTGGTCGCGATGTCGTTCGGCATGTCGATCCTCCGCGCGGCCTTGTCGTCGCCGCAAACGCGCGCCACCGTCGGCGCATGAAAAGATCCGTGCTTCTCCCGCTCGCGCTGGCGCTGTTCGCCGGCCCCGCGCTCGCGCAGACCAAACCGGCGACACCGCCCGCACCGCCGGCCGCCGCGGCAAAGCCCGCCGCCTGCGCCAGTGCCGGCCCGCTGCCGCAGAACTGGTCGGGCCAGGCCTATGCGATCGACGGCGAGCAACTGGGCGGCGTCGGGCTGAAGGCGCCGCTGAAGCTGTGGGGCCTGCAGGCGCCGGCGCTGCGCGACGCGGCGAAGGCCGAGACGGTGGGCGGCATGCGCGCGCGCGCGACGCTCGAGGATCTGCTGGCGCGCGCCGACCACAAGGTGAAGTGCCGCATCGCCCGCTTCGATTCCGACTGTCGCCTGGTGGCGCAATGCGCGCTCGACGAGGCCCAGCCGGTCGATCTCGGCGGCGCGATGCTGGCCTCGGGCGTGGCCTGGGGCCACGAGCTGGAGGACGCGCTGGCCTGGGAGCCGCGTGCCAGCCAGCGCTACGCCGATGCCGAGTTCGAGGCGCGCAAGGCGCGCAAGGGCATGTGGCCGGCCTGGCTCGGCGAAAAGTGACATTGTCCCGAGCGGTGTGAGGATACCCCCCTCGACTCGGCCGCGGCGCGGTGCTTGTCTGGATGCGGGGATTGGGGAATCCGCATGACATTGGGAACGACCACGGCCGGGGACGGTGGTGCCGACACATCGGCCGACCTGCGGCCGCCCGCAACCGGATGGCACACGACCGGCTGGCGCGACGGGATGAAGCGCATCGCCGCGCCCGCCAGCCTGGGCCTGGTGGCGGGCTTCTGCCTCGCGGTGGCGACCGGCGCCACGCATGCCGGCGGCGACGTGCGCACCGCGTTCCTGCTGACCGGCGCGGCGATCCTCGTCACCGGCATCAGCGTGTTCAGCAGCTGGGCGGTCGGCCAGTGGACCGACCATGCCCGCCGCCGCCGTCGCGCCGCGGTTGCCGGCCTGCATGTCGGGCGCCTGCGCATGCTGCTGCTGGAACTGGAGACGCTGGTCATCAATCCGCGCTTCGCCGCCGATGGGCTGCAACCGGGTACGCCGTGCTTCGAGGCGACGCGCAGCGTGCTGCGACGCATCGGCGACGCGGTCGAGATCAACACCGATTTCGAGGACCTGGTCGACAGTCTCCGCGACCTCGACGTGCTGGAGCGCGCGCGCTGGGCGTTCCACGCCGCCCGCACGCAGTTCCGCGTCCCCGAGAGCACGGCGCAGGATGGCGCCGCGCTGGCGGCCTGGCTCGACACCACGCTGCGCGACGAGCGGATGCGCGAGACACTGGTGCCGCTGATCCATCACCTCGAAACCGCCGAGCGTCACCTCGCGGCCCGCGCCGCGGGCTGAACGGCTTCCGCCAGCGCCGCATCGACCGCCCGCTCGACGTCGCGCTCCGCGATGCCCAGTTCGCGCGCGCGGTCGGCCAGCATGTCGCGCGTCGCCAGGCGCGCCGCGCGAGCCGAGAAGCCGGCCTCACGTTCGAAGCCCAGGCAGTCGCGCGCATCCTCGACCAGCAGCGGATGCGCCGGCACGGACACGGGCGCGGGCGCGCGGGGCTTCATGTCGTTGTGCCTCATGTCGGTGCGGCGCATCACGTCCACTCCGGTGGGATCAGCGCTTCGAGCCGGGCCAGCGTGTTGGCCGTCGGATTCCAGCCGGGCCGCGCGGCCAGCCGCAGCGTCTTCTCGTCGACCCCGGCGCGGGCCGCGACCTCGCCGCGCGGCATCTTCGTGGCGGCGAGCCAGCGGCGGACACGGGCGACGGCGAGGGTCGTGGGAGAGGTCATGACCCGGAAGCATATCCGGATTCTTTTCCTATACAAGACGGATTCCGGAAAAAACTCCGCTCGGATTCTATTCCTGACTCTGGCATAGTGCGGGCATGGCCTTCGACGCCAACCAACGCCGCCGCGCGCTCCGCCGCTTCATGGAGGGAGCCGGCCTCAACGTCGCCCAGTGGGAGACCCTCTCGGGCCTCGGCGACGGCACGCTGCGCAAGTTCCTGGACGATCCGACCGGCGCCAAGACGCTGACCGACAAGACCTACTCGAAGCTGGCCGCGGGCGCCGCGCGCAAGACCGGCCGCGCCGTCGGCGTCGCCGAGCTGCAGGGCGAGACCGCCGACGAGAGCGTGGGTTCTGCAAGCGGGGCGATCGGCGACATCGCGGGCAACGTCGCGCCCGCCTTCGACGCGCCGGCGCGACCGATGATCGGCCACATGCTGCAGGACGTGCCGCTCTACGGCACCGCGATGGGCGGCGACGGCAACGGCGAGTTCGAGATGAACGGCACGGTGATCGACCATGTCGCGCGCCCGCCGGGCATCCAGGGCCGCGGCGACGTGTTCGCGCTGAACGTGGTGGGCGATTCGATGTGGCCGTGGCGCAAGCCCAACAGCCTGATCTACGTCGAGCGCGACCGCGCCCCCAGCGTCAACGACCATGTCGTAGTCGAGTTCAGGCCGATCGCGGGCTCCAGCGTGCGCCAGACCGTGGTGAAACTGCTGGTCGGCATCTCGCTGAAGACCCTCAAGCTCGCGCAATACCGCCCGGCCAAGGAATTCGACGTCGACCGCAAGACGGTGTTCCGCGTCTATCGTGTGCTGGAGTGGGATGAGCTGATGAAGGGGGGCAGGTAAGCGTCGTCGAGGTCGCGCGCCATTGCTCCCGACCTCAAGGCTTGGAGAGACATTCCATGGCTCATTCAGGGACCTGACATGATGCATGGAATCGCTTCCTGTAACTCACCGGCAAGTGCAAAATGAGCAATAGAGAGGGTTTCTATCGCTCATGACGTGGAACTGGCAGCAAACCGACTGGCCGCGTTTTCGCTATGACAGCGCTGCCCTGGAAGCGCTGGAGGCCCGGTTTCTGCTGCATTCAGGCGAGTTCATGGGGGCGTACCGGCACATCGACGCCGCGGACAAGGACGACCTCAGGATCGAACTCATCACCGACGAGGCCCTGAAGACCTCCGAAATCGAAGGCGAAAACCCCGGACCGCAGCAGCGTCCAGTCCTCCCTCCTCCACCAGTTAGGCCTCGGCCCCCGCGCGCCCCGGATTCCGGCGGCCGAGCGCGGGATCGCGGAGATGATCGTCGATCTCTACCATCACTTCCGATTGAGCAGCGGCGCAAACAGATTCATCAACGCGACGTCGTCAAATTTGTCCGTATCTTCCGTCGTCTTCCCGGTCAAGGTTGGTGAGGATGCCTCCTCCGTCTCCTCTTCGATCTCGGCAATTCGGTTGTCTAAGACTTGCAGCTTCAACGCCAAAGCGCCTCCTGCAAGCCCAATTCGGGGCGCTAGTTTAGTCAAAAGTTCCTTGTGCTCTTCCAAGGTAGATTGTGAGGACGTCTCCGCAGCCATTCGATCGACCTCATCAAACTCCCGCCTGATGGCATCGTTTGCAGCATTAGTCACATCTGGCCCTAGTGTCTTCGCAGAGCCAAATATCGAATCTATGAAGCTCTCAAGTTCGTCAGATGCAACGCCACTCTCCAGCATGCCAATCAGCCCGCTTTCAAGGGCTGTAAGCATTTCAGACGTATAAGGAAAATCGGGATAATACTCGTTCCTGAAATTCTCAATCAGCATTATCAGGTCCGTACCATCCAGCCACGACGTGAAGCCCTCCTGTGGCTTCAATGCTATATCGAGAGCCAGCCGCGCGAAGGTTTCGTCGTGGGTCGCCTCCCACCACTCGATGAGCAAAATTATCCGGTCGCCATTGGCCAGGTCGCTGCGACTGAGTGAATATCCCGACCTCTTCCAAACAGGAAGGCCTTGCATCTTCGGGGCAATAGACTTGAAGGAATTGGCAATTTGAGCGCGTTCGTTCTCCTTCTTCGTTACCTCCTTGCCTTGCCGCCATACAGCACGCGCCCAGTCTGCGTGCCTTGCGGCAGCTGCAAAATCTGAAAGCTGCTCAACATCTTGCAGGTAATCTGTGAGGTAGTCTCGGAATGAGGGATTAACAAAAGATACGGATCCATTAGAAATCGTGATGAAGCTTCCTTCGAGAATCTTTAGCGCTTCCTCGAAGTCTCGCGGATCATGTGACTGGCCATACTTGGCGCAAAGAGCCGGATGCAGCGACTGATATGCTAGCCGCAAATCCGGAATATCCTCTCCATACTCAGAGCCAAAAAACACGACGAAGAGTAAATGCTTACATTTTTCCGGAATGTGAGTCCTAAATGCCGTGTCCCAGAGCTTCGTGGGATTGGTGAGGGCATTCAGGAAACTCTCTGGGTACTCTTTTGATGCAATCGCACCTGCGTGATGTGTGTCGGTCATCCATTCAATGATGCGTGGGTTGTAATTCTCGTGGTCGACGATCTTCGGCACCAAACCACTCTTGATGAGCGACCTGACGTGGGACAGCGGCGTTCCCGCTACCAAGAGGTGATTGTAAAGAATACGCGCCCTTATCCTGCGCGTGTAGATGCCGACATCGAGAACGTACTTACTAATATCCAGCCGCTCGTCCGCGAGGTATTCAGAGATACGGCGCGCCTCTTCAAATATGTACGCACGCGTCGTTAGTATGAACCGCGCATTACGCGAACCCTTGACGCGCTTGATGAAGCGCGACAGATCTGAATCCTTATTGGCAAGGGCGTTCTTATCAAGCGCAACTCTTCCTAGGAAGTCATCGAAAAAGAAAACTTGCTTTTCGGCGTCCACGATTGCTGCGAAGCCATCATCCAGACTTCTGATAGGCACAAGCTTCCAGTTTTCGCTTACGTAGGTATAAGATAACATCTCCGCGAGTGTCGTTTTACCTACGCCGGGCGGCCCCGATACAATCAGGACATGCTGGGCCTCTAGAGTCGTTCGGGCATTTCCGAAGCTGGGATTGGGCGCATACACCCGAACCTTAGCGGCAATCTCTTCCATCGTGATCGCCGCGTAGGTATGAGCGGCAGCGCGGGTCACGCGTTCAAGTACAGCGGTACTCGATAGCCACAATTTGATGTGAGCCTTCTCGATCTTTGGGAATTTGCGAAGAAGGCCGTTCAGATCCTCAGCCGAGAAGATGTCGCCCTCTGCCTTCAAAGTCGGGCCGATAGCCGTTGCCAGCTTCGCTTTACTCGCTGGGGAGAGAGACGCCGACGTAGCGAGCACATATCGCTTTGCTCTCAGACGATCGATTGACGACCTCTCCTTCTTCATTCTCGCAAGGAGACTTCTGAACTGCGACCTAGCATAATGCTTGGCCTGAAGAATGGTGGACGCCTTGCCGCGCGAATGGCGCCCGTCCATCCCGCCGTCCGGTCCCGCTCCGAAGGCTTCAAAGCGAACCTTCAACTCTCGTCCGATCAAATCGCGGACCAAATCCTCGAAGTCGATATCGCCAAGATTCTTGAAGTCGTAGCTCAAGTAAAGCTCCCGTTCAGCTCGGGCATTTCTGCTGGAGCGCTCATGCTGATACCGCCTTCATGCCTGCAAAGTGCTGAGGAGCGAGCGCTTCGATCATCTCAAGCAAATACGCTACGTTCTTCTGACTTTCCTGAACCAATCCCGGCTCAAACCCTTGGCCCGTAAAATGAGAATTATCGTTTGTAAACTTATAAATGGCCGTCTTCTTGGTTGCGTCAAACGAGACCGCTTCAAGTTTGCGGAAGAGATTCTGGTTTCCGGGTACGTAGAAATCGAGAAATGTCTCAAGGACTTTCCGCGCTACGTTGGGCATGTGGTAACACTGCGCGATGGTCCCGTCCCCATTGAAAGTGTACAGCGTCTTAAATAGGAAGTGATACTCTGTTGGGTGCTGGATTAGTGCCTTGTCCAGCGTCACAAGTTTCGACCGACGCCCTGCGTCGGACGTATGGCAAACAAGCATATAGTATTGCTTCTTAGACTTGTGGTCGTTCTTGAGCCAATCAAGCACCAAGCGCAGGAAGCCGAAATTGTGAGTTAAGAGGAATACCTGTTTGGCGCCTTTCACTGCGTTTTTCAGCAACGCAAATGCCTGATACACGGAGCTTGAATCGAGGCTAGATACCGGATCGTCGATAACGATCACTGCGTCAGCAAGACTAAAATCGCGCTCACTAAGCTGGACCACGAAATAGATGAACGCGATTGCACTGCGTTCTCCTTCGCTTAGTTTCTTTGCAGGCTTGCCGTTGCGGTGAACACGGTAACCCTCATCCGACGAGTGAAACACAAGCTCGCTACGGCCAAGAAATGTCTGAAGCCGCTCCGTTAGCTCTGCTCCAGCCTTATGGGCATTTAGAAGCTGCACCCTCTTGGCGTCGATCGCGCTCTGCAATTCGCTAAGCGCTGGTTCCCCTTCAGCCCCATCAGTGGCAATTTGGACTGCGCCCATGAGGCGGGCTATTTCTTCGTCTAAGGCAACGACATCAGCTTTAATGCTCAAGAGGTGGTGCGCTTCAATCTCGTCACGGGCCACCGCCTTAGCTGCATCAAATCCAGCCGATTTTGCATTGTGTTCATCCAAGATCTCGCAGATTGCGGATAGCGCACTATCGACACTGCCTAGCGACAGCTTCATCGAGAAAGCCTGCACTGTAGCGCGCGCGGCTTGCTTCGCCTTCAACGATCCTTCTACAGCATCAAGCTCCTCAGCTGCCTGACGCACTGCTCTATTGAATATTTGAAGGGCCGCGTCGTATCTCTGACGGAAATCACTGTAGAGCGCCAACCTGTCGGGTAGAGCTATCGAAGCTATCCGTGAGCGCAACGCTTGCGAATATGCGAGCGTGTCCTCTATCTCTTGCTTAAGCTGTTGATCTTCAGCGCTGAAATGTGCCTCCAGCGCGCGCCATCTCTCTTCCGAGATTGTCTGACCGCAGAACTCGCATTGCCCATGTTGATGCCGGGCATGCAAACCAAGTCCCTGTTCGGCCCACAGCGCAATGTCAGAGTTCTCTCTCAGCCGCGCAATGGACTTAGCCATAACCGATCGCGCGCAGAGCTCCGACGCCTTGCCGGCTATGCTATCCCCTTGTAACTGCAGCGTCAGCTCGCGGCTGCCCACGATTACTGCAAGAGACGGCGGCTTGCTTACCGCCTCCATGATCTCCTGACGCACCGTGGAGCGATGGATGTTCAGCTGGTCATCTGTCAGGCTCTGTGTAGCGGCAAGACCTCTGTAGGCAGTCTCGGCATTGTTCTTTCTATAGGTACGGGCCGTCGTTCCGCTCGTCGCCTCACTGATTGTGCTTGCGATAGCCGAGAACTTCTTGCCGCGCGTGTCCTCTAGTTTGGAAATGCCGACCTCGGTACTGGCAATTGCAGCCTTACGCCGCTCCATGGCCGCTTCATCTGCCTCCAGGCTTTCGGCTAGCGCTTTGTTTTCCTCACCGAGAACAAGAATGGGTTTCAGACTACCATCGAGTTGTCCAATGTTGGCTTGAACGTAGTCCGAGTTAAAGACGCGCACCTGCCTCGATGCTGCGCTTCCATGGACGTACTCGCCCGATTCTCCCTCAATCTTGTATTCGAGCTTCGGATACTCGCTATTGCCACCCGCCGGGAGGGAGTCCATCAGCCGGGATAACGTCGTTTTCCCAGAACCATTGTCGCCGTAGATAACATTGTAACGCTCAAATGTCGGAAGGGTCCGTTCCCACGTGTAGTCGGCGAAGATTCCAAGATTTTTAATGCGACTAATCTTCTGCAGCATGGCCCCCGCCTTGCGCGTAGTTTCGCGTCCCCAAATCTAACGACTGCATATCCTACAATAGTAACCAGCAGATTTCTGCGGTTGTATTGACCTGCCCCTGGGTTTTGGGACCGTCGATTAATTGAGAGACTGGCCTCCGAGAGGGGGCAGGATGAAGAAGTCGAAATTCACGGAAGAGCAGATCGTCGGGATCCTGCAGGAGACGGATCGCGATCTTATCGCAACAGAGGCCAAGCGCTACGGCGTGAGCGATCAGCTCGACATCGGCAGGCTGGAGGTGATGCAGGACGCACAGACCCTTCTGGATCGACAGTTGGATCAATTGGGCCGAACGGTATTGCGTTCAGGAGGCTCGGTGAAGGCATCCGACGCCAAGCGCCTCGCCGAAACGCAGGATGAAAAGTTCGACCGGCAGCGAAAGCTGGAACGTCACCGTGAGGCGGACGAACGCATAGCCGCTCTCGCGAAGGAAGCAAAGGATCTGCCGAAACCACCCCGGCGATAGTTGGTCCCCGGTCCTCACCTCACCACCGGCAGCGGTCGGATCTCCGCCTTCGCCAGCATGCCCAGCGCGAAGATGCGGCGGGCGACGACCAGGGCTTCGCCGGCGGTGCCGACGACGGCGGTGGCGATGCGGTCGTGGGTGGCCTTCATCGCAAACTCCACGACGCTGCTCATGACGGCGGTCGAGGAGGCCGAGAACAGGACGTGCGAGACGATGCGCCAGACGGCGCGCGCGCCGTGCCGCAGCCCGTAGATCTGCATCAGGTCCTTCACCAGCGCGAGGCCGATGCCGACCACCACCACCGCGTCGAGCGCGGGATGCGGGCAGGCCGCGACGCCGAGGCTGGCGCGAAGGGCGGCGCGCTGGATGCGTTCGTCGGCCAGGCGATCCATCGGCACGAAGATCTCGCGGTTCAGAAGATCGATCACGTCGGCGTCGGTGTGCTGCGGCTGCAGCGCGGCGGACACGCCGTCGAGCCTGTCCAGCACCGCCGGGTTGCCGGCATAGAGCGCCTTCAGCACGCCGATCAGCCGGCCGCCGCTGCCGACGCCGCCCAGCCGCGTCAGATGCTCGGCGAGCTCGCGCGCCCGCTCCGCCGATTTCAGGCGCGCATAGGCGCGGGCCTGGCCGGCCACCAGCCATAGCGTCGAGCCCAGCAGCGCCACCAGCACGGCGAACTGCGCGAGGTCGAGCAGGCTGCCGCGCTCGATCGCGCCGCGCAGCAGCGAGACCGCGCCGTCGATCACCCACAGCAGCAGCAGGAGCGCGCCCGAGCCCAGCGCCAGCTTCGCGGGCCAGCGCATCGCGGGCGGGCGCGGCGCGGCGTCGGGCAGGCCCGACAGTGGCGCGTCGATCGACGGCGCCTCCGCGGGCGGCAGCTCGCCCGGCCGGAACTCCATGTCGACGAGGCGGCGGGGCCGCGGCGCGGCGGCGGCGGGGCCGGTTGTACCGGCGGTGGTGGGCGTGATGCTCATGGGCCTGTCCGGGCGAGAAGGAACTGGAGGACCTTGTCGAGATTGACGTGCGGCAGCGGCCGGTCGGCGAAGCCGGGGCCGAGGCGCGGCGGCTCGAAGCGGCGGATGTTGAAGCCGGTCTCGTCCCACTGGTCGGCGGCCGGGATCGTGCCGGGGATCACGCCGGGCTGGATGTCCAGGACCTCGGCGCGCCCGGCGGGGATGCCGCGCAGGAAGGGCGTGGCGAGATCGTTCACCTTGAGCTTGAGATCGGTCGTGGCCTTCACCGAGGCCACGGCGAGCAGGCCGGACTGGCGCGCGGTCGCGAGCAGGAACGGCTCGCCCACCATGTCGCGCAGCAGGTTGACCAGGTTGGCGTGCTGGTCGGCGGTGACGTGGTCGGCCTTGGTCGCGACCAGCGCCAGCCGCTCCACCTTGGCCATCGGCAGTAGCTTGAGCAGCGGATGCTTGAGGTCCTCGAAGGCGTCGCTGATGCTGCGGATGGCGAGGCCGAGATCGGCGAAGGGCTCGCGGCCCTGCTGCAGCGCCGACAGGAGATCGACCAGCAGCACCTGCTTGCCGAGGCGGCCGAAGACGTCGCCGTAGAACTGGCGCACCTGTTTCAGATAGGCGGCGTGACGGCGCAGCAGCGCCGCGCCCATGGTGCCGCGCTTCGCCGCGCCGAGGCCGGCTCCGAAACTCGCGCCGAGGCCGGCCCCCAGGCCCGGGCGCACGGTCGAGAGCGGAAAGAACAGCGCGTGCGGATCGAGGACCGTCGCGTCGCCGGGAATCGCATAGCGCCCCGGCTGCACGAAGCAGAGACCGCGCTCCTGGCGGCAGCGCACGAGATAGTCGCGATAGAGTCCGGCGATGCGCGTGAGTTCCGCCTGGTTCTCGGGCGCGTTGGGATCGAGCGCGCGCACGGCGTCGAGCCATGGCCTCGCGAGTTCGAGCCGGCCCGCACTGTGGGCCAGCTCCTCCATCTGCCGCGACCAGTCGCGGAACGACTGGGTCAGCATCGGCAGGTCCAGAAGCCATTCGCCGGGATAGTCGATGAGATCGAGATCGGTCGTGACCGTGGAAGAGACGACCGAGCGCAGCAGGCCGACATCGTCGTGGCGGATGCGCACGCGCAGGCCGCTGAGGCCGGTGGTCGGCGCGGGCCAGGCGGGCGTCTCGCCGAGCAGCTGGGCCAGGCGCTCCTCGAAGGGAAAGCGCGGCACGCCGGGGATCTCCAGCAGCTCGACCGCGCGCACATGCTCGCGCCAGGGAAAGAACGGGAACGCCGCCATCGGCGCGCGCGCGGCCGTCATCAGCGCGTGGGCGAACGCGGTGATGAACACGGTCTTGCCCGAACGCTGCAACCCGGTGACGGCGATGCGATGCCGCCGGTGCGACAGCGGCGAGGCGTCGAGCGCCGCGCCCACGCTCTCCAGCGCGGCGTCGGCCACGGTCTTCAAACGCGAAAGCGGAGTCACGAAGTCATGCCCATCGAAGTTCGGCCAGCCCGGCCGCCGATGTGGGAACCCACCGTGTCAGAAGAATGGCAGCCGTTGCCTCGCAGGCGCACCGCGCCCGCCATCGCCCTCCGAGGGCAAAGGTCCCTCACGGCGTTCGGGATGACAGTTTTACCGGGATTGGCGCAGTGCGCCGGTCAAACTAGTGCTGTCATCCCGAACGCCGTGAGGGACCTTTCGCTTTCCGCACCTCGCTTGCCATCGCCGGCCGATGAGCGCATACATCCGCCGTCGAAAGACGGACATCTGATTTTGGTCCGCGTTACCGGTGAGAGCCGGGCAGCTCGCTCCACCGCGTTTGATCCTGAAAAATCGCAAGTTCGACACTCCAGCCACGCCTGCAGGTGCGGCGGGAGCGCATTTCTATTGTAGTGAAAGGGTATCCCATGACGACGGGAACCGTGAAGTGGTTTAACGCCCAAAAGGGCTTCGGATTCATCCAGCCGGACCAGGGCGGCGCCGATGCCTTCGTGCATATCAGCGCCGTTGAGCGCTCGGGCCTCGGCATGCTGAACGAGGGCCAGAAGGTCTCGTTCGAGCTGGTCGCCGACCGCCGCAGTGGCAAGATGTCGGCCGAGAATCTGCGCAACGTCGAGGCGTAAGCCTCTACGGGAGCCGCCCTCGCGGGCGCTCCCCAGACGACTGCCGGGCCCGTTCCCTTCTCGCGAAGGGGGCGGGCTTTTTCTTGTGTTCAGAGCGGCGTGACGGCGACCTCGACCCACAGGCCGCGATAGGCGTTGCCCGCGCCGGTGAAGGCGCCCGAGACCGGCGTCACCTGCCAGATCTCGCGCGCCACCGCGACCGGGATGAGATTGCGCCCGCCGACGCTGCGGTTGGTCGGATCGAAGGTGATCCAGCCCGCGCCCGGCACGAACACCTCCGCCCAGGCATGGGTCGATTCCATCTCCGACTCGAGGCGCTCGGGCCGGTACAGATAGCCCGAGCAGAGGCGCGCGCCGAAGCGCAGGCAGCGCGCCGCCTCGACGAACAGGACCGCGAGGTCGCGGCACGAGCCCAGGCCGCGCGCCAGCGTCTCGAGCGGCGTCTGCGTGCCCTCGCTCTCGCGGCTCTCGTAGCCCACGCGCGCCGCCACGCCCGCGCTCAGGTCCTTGAGCAGCGACAGCGTGTCGGTCGGCCGGCTGCGCACGAAGCCCTCGGCCCAGGCGAGCAGCCGGCGCTCGGGATCGAGATATTGCGGCACCACCAGCGCGCCGAGATCGCGCCAGTCGGCGTCGGTGTAGGCGAAGGGATAGGAGCTCGCGGCGGCGGCGATGTCGAAGACCGGCCACGGGTCGGCGCCCAGCACCAGCTCGGCCTCGCTGTCGACCACCAGCCGGTCGGCCGTGCCCTCGAACGACGCGGTCGCCACGGCATTGCCGAACACGTCGTGCGCCCAGGTCACGGCCGCGTCCGGCGTCACCGTCACGGCGTGCGATACCAGACGCAGCTCGCGGCTCTCGCGCGGCCGCAGCATCAGCCGGTGCGGCCCCAGCCGCACGGGCGAATGATAGAGATAGGTCGTGCGGTGGCGGATCCTGAGCGTGAGCATGCGATCTCCACCTGCGGCGCACCCTGCCCGCGCCCTGGCCCCGAGGGCCCGTGCCCGAAGAGTTCGACTGGCATCGCAGGCGCAGCACCGCTTGGCAACCGGCGGCAATGCGGCCATGGTCTGCGACCCCTGTCCGGAGGAGACCCATGACCCTGCGTCCGGAATATTCCCTCGGCCATTCGGCCTACAACGATTTCCTGTTCGGTCCGCTGGGCGCCGACTCTTCGGGCATCGACCTCACCGTGCTCTCGGCGCTGACGCGGCTCGGCCTCGATCCGTGGCAGGAGGCGGAGCGTCTGGCCGCGCTGCCGCGCGAGGCCGCGGTCGAGGCGCTGGCCCGCCACATCGCACAGCTGCCGGACCATCCGTGGTCGGCGGTCGAGGCGGTGAAGATCGCCGCGCGCCTGATCGCGCTGCTGCCCAAGGGCGCCGTCGCCGCCATCCCGCAGACTGCGGAGATGCGCCAGGCCGCGCGCGCCGCATCAGCCACCGCAGGCCCACCGCCGGCCTCGGCCAAGCCGCGCGCCGGACTCCCGGCCTGGCTCGCCTGGGCCGCGCTCGCCATCGCGCTCTGCGTGCTGATCCTGCAGTTCATGCCGGACGGCAAGCTCGGCTCCTCCGATCGCAGCGCCCCGGAGCGGCCGATCCGCACGGCGTAGCGAAGACGACGACGGCGTCGCGCTCACACCAGATCGTCGAGATCGACCTTCAGCGCCTCGGCGATCTTCTTCATCACCGACACGCTGCCGTCCTTCCGGCCGCTTTCGATCTCGGAGATGAAAGGCGCGCTGACGCCGGCGGCGGCCGCGAGATCGCGTCCCGACAGGCCGCGATGGCTGCGCCAGACCTTGACCTTGTTTTCCCCGGCGATGAGACGGCGCACGATCGCGGCCGGAACGACCTCTTCTTCGCCCGACGCGACGGCCCGCTTGATCCTGTTCGCCCTGGCGATGTCGGCCTGGTCGACGAGGCGTTCGTAGTCGGCGAGCGGCAGGATGACGAGGCTCTCGCCGTTGGGAGTGGTGATGATCTGCACGCTCGCCTCCTACTTGTAGGTGTCGCCGCGAGAACCGATTTCGAGGACCAGGAGCACGTTGCCCTGATCGTCCATGATGACGCGCCAGTCGCCGACGCGAAGCCGGATAAAAGGCGACCCCGCCAAAGCCTTCACATTATTGGCCTGGCTGCGCGGATCGGCAGCGAACTGCTCGATCTTGTCCATGATCCGCGCGGCCAGCTTGGGCTGCAGGCGGCTCAGGACCTTCGATGCCGACTTGGTGTAGGTGACCTTCGCCACGGTTCATATTAGCTATTAGCTAACAAAACACAAGCCCTCCGAGGCTCGGAAAACCCATATCTGGCGTGCTTTCATGGCTTTCAGGCCCCATATCCCGTGGCTTGTTGTTCCTATTTCGTTCCTATACGAGTCACCCCGGCAGAGAGGGTGACGGATGGCTGGACTGACGCTTCATGACGTCGCCACGGGCACGCGGCCCGTCGGCATCGAATGCGACCGCTGCATCCGCCACGTGGTCGTCACCGCCGCGGCGCTGCGGGCGCGGCCGGGCGACCGGCGCACGCTCGTGCAGGCGGGCGTGGTGTGCGGCACGTGCGGCTCTCGCGCCTTCGCCGTCACGCGCTTCCTGTCGGACGCGCAGGCGCGCTCCTTCATCCGGGCGCGGTGAGGCGCGCCATGACCGACACCTCGCCCCCTCCTCCCTTCGTGCGCCCGCCCGGCCCCCAGCGCGGCCGCATCCCGCGCGACCAGAGTCCGACCGCGCGCGGCTATCTCGTCAACGCCGCCGACATCGAGCGCGTCTATCCGCATGCCACGCAGGTCATCCAGCGCGGTCACTGGCTCACCTACGAGCAGGCCGAGGTGAACGCGACGCTGCAGAAGCTGGGCGAATACCGCCTCAACAACTTCAACGGCCTCACCACCATCCGTTTCCTCGAGCCGGAGCCCGCCGCTCTGTTCGCCGAGCATGCGCTGGCCAACGGGCTGCACCGGTTGCGCGCCAACAGCCACAAGGGCGCCACGCGCGAGGAAGTGGCGATCGAATGGGAGCGGCGCGAGGCCGAGCGCGAGGAGATCCTCGCCTGGGGCCGCACCACCGGCATGCTGCGCGAGGTCGTGCAGCATTACCGCTTCGAGCGCAGCACCGGCGCCTGGTCCTACACCGCCCATCTCTCGGCCGGGCGGCTGATCGAGAAGACGCACCCGACCGTGGGCGATCCCGTGAACCATGCCGGCGTGATGATCGTGTGGGCCGAGAAGGAACACCGTGCCTGGTTCTGGAACGGCTGCCGCGGCAACCATCACCTGTGAAAGCGAGCGAGGCCATGTCCGTCCTTCCCCTCCTGCAGCCCGACATCGACGCACTCGACGCCGGCGCGCCCGACTCCTACGAGATCGAGGCCGACCTGATCCTGCGCGCGATGGAACTCGCGTCGGAGCAGCCGTACGGATTCGGCGTCGAGGATCTCGAACGGGTCGAGGCCTACTGGTCGCAGCTCGAAGCGGAGCTGTCGTTCCTCGGCTGCGTCGTCAGCCTCACCGACGGCCGCCGCTTCCACCTGCTCTATATCTGCGGCGAGGAGCCCGAGGACGAGCCGGGCGATGCGCTGCCCTGCCCCGAGACGGTGCAGGTCACGCAGATGATGACGACCGAGGACCTGCCGCCGCAGGAGGAGCCGCCGTGGATCCACGACGTCGCCGACATCAACGCCTGGCTCCGCCTGCCGCCACCGGGACCCTGACACGCGGCAGGGCGCGGACTTGCGCCCGCGCTGCTGCTCGCCCACAAGCACCCTCATGTCCAAGCATTCGTCCCGCGAACGTCCCGACGTGATCGCCGCGCAGAAGGTCCTGGCCGAGGTCTGGCCCGGTGGCGCGCGGAAAAGTTCGGTGGAGCTGCTGAAGGCGCTGCACGTGCTGACGCGCGACGGCGGACTCAACCTCGATTCGCGACGCAAGCTGAAGCAGGTGCTTCATCTGGTGCAGCTGCTGCGGCCCTCGCTCGACGCGCTGCTGGCCGAGCGGCCGGACGCGATCCTGGCCGATCTCGGCACTGGCAAATCCTATCTCGGCTTCCTGCTCTACGACCTGGTGGTCGGGCCGGCCGGCCACGGCTCGCTGGTGGGCGTCGACGTCCGCGCCGAGCTGGTCGAGCGCGCGCAGGCGCTGGCGCAGAAATGCGGCTTCGATCGCCTGTCCTTCGTCGCGGGCGAGATCGCGAACATCGCGCTGCCCGGCGGCCGCGCCGACATGGTGACGGCGCTGCATGCCTGCGACACCGCCACCGACGACGCGATCCGCTTCGCGCTGCGCCATCAGGCGAAGGTGATCGCGCTGATCCCGTGCTGCCAGGCGGAGGTCGCCTCGTTATTGGAAGGCGCGAAGCCCGCGCCGATCGACCAGCTGTGGCGCCATCCGATGCATCGCCGCGAGTTCGGCGCGCATGCCACCAACGTGCTGCGCGGGCTGGTGCTGGAGGCGCACGGCTACAAGGTGCGCGTGACCGAGTTCACCGGCCTCGAACATTCACTGAAGAACGAGCTGATCCTCGCGACGCGCCACCAGCAGGGCAACCCGCTCGCCCGCCGCAAGCTCGACCAGCTCGTCGAGCAACTGGGCGTCCGCCCCGGCCTGCTCGACGTGATGGACGCGGCCTAGAGTCTTTCCGCTTCAGGTCGATCCGCACACCTCATCCTGAGGAGCGGCCGCAGGCCGCGTCTCGAAGGATCGGCAACGGACGTGGTGCTCGTGCCCATGCTTCGAGACGCGCTCCTGCAGAGCGCTCCTCAGCATGAGGTTGCTGTTGGTTTCCGAAAGACCCTCGTTCTTTCACCTCCCCCTTGTGAAGGGGGAGGAGCATGAGAGGCGTCTTACTTCGCGGCGGCGACGGCGAAGTCTTCGAGCTTCTTGCGGCCGCCCTTCAGCGCGGCGACCAGCCAGCGCGGACGGTTGCCGCGGCCGGCCCAGACTTCGTCGGCGTTCTCGGGATTGCGATACTTCGGCTCGATCTTGCGGCCCTTGCCGGCGCCGGCACGCGGGCCGCGCTTGCCGCGCGCGGGCGCACCGCCCATGCCGATCGCGTCGAGACGCTCGAGCGACGCGGTGAGCCGCTTGCGCTCCTTCTCGACGCGCGCCGCGATGGCCGCCTCGACCTTCGCCTTGAGGGCCAGCAGCTCGTCGAAGTCCATCGAGTCCAGTCGCTTCATTGCAAACACCAAATTGGTTTGAGGGAAAGCCCCGCGCGCTTTCGTCTAGTGATGAAACAGGGCCCATGCAAGCCTATTGCCCGATAAATGCGCACATAGCGTGTGCATCGGGAGCCTTCGCGAAAGCCTTTCCCAAAGCTTTGCCGTCCCCCTTTGCACCCTTTTCGGAAAACCGCCACTGGAAACTCCCTTGATGGTTGTATAGCCTTGGCGCGCGGGGAGAGACGATGAGATGAAGACGAGACGGAAGTTCGTGGCGCTGGGCTCGGCCGGCGTGTTCGCGCTGGCGACGGGCGCCTGCACCGCGGACGTGAAGACGCAATCGAACGTCGACACGAGCTACGGCCGCAAGCTCGACCGGCTGCTTGTCTCGGCGGCCCTGGAATTCAGCGACCCGGCCCGCCGCATCACGATGGCCCGGCCGACTTATCTCCAGGCCGGCGAGGTCGTCGACAGCCTGCGCGCCGCGTTCGGCGGCACGGGCGTCACCACCGACTTCGTCACCGATCCGGCAGCACCCGCGGCGGCGACCGCCCGCTTCCGTCCGACCCAGATCCTGAGCCTGGGCATTGCCGACGCCACGCGGATGGGACGCGACCCGCTGGCTTTCACGATCTCCTGCCAGATCGTGGACACCGGCACTCAGAAGACGATCTGGCGGGCGGCCATCGCATTCGCGCCGGAAATGACCGCCGGCACGCCGGGGCTCGGCCTCAGCAAGAGAGCGGCCGACAATCTCGCGAACAGCCTGGTCGGCAAGCTGCGCGAGGACGGGCTGGCATGAGCGTGGAAAACCCCGACCGCGCGCGACGCTCGCTGCTGCGCGCCGCATCTGCCCTGCTGCTCGCCCCCGTGCTGCTCGCCGCCGCCTGCACGACCGGATCGGACCTCAAGGTCGAGCTGCGCAATCCACCGAACATACCGAGCGCGCCCGAGCGCGTGGGGCGCCTCCTCCTGTGGCTGCCGCCGTCGGGCGCGGCTATCGATTCGAGCCGGCTTGCCGCCAGCCTGCGCGCGCGGCTCGTGGCCCAGGGTGCAACGGTCGAGGTCGGCATCTCCCAACCGCTCGAACTCGACCGCGCCGACGCGCAGCGTCCCATCGTCGAGCGGTTCCGTCCCACCCACCGGCTCGACATCCGGATCATCAGCGCGAGCAGCACCACCGGCAATCTCGGCAGCTGGATGAACATCGCCGCGGGCGCGTTCCTCTATCCCGCGACGGGCACGAAGCCGATCCGCGGCCTCTTCATCACGACGAAGTCCCGGCTCGCGGCCACGCCGGAAGAGGCCAACCAGCTCGCCGACCAGATCGTATCGAAGCTGGCGGCCGACGGCGTCAGCTTCGGCCCCTAGCCGCCGGGCGCGCGGACATCCAACCCTTCCGGAGACAGCACCCGATGAAGAGAAGAAGTGTCATGGCCCTGGGCTCGGCCGGCGCGTTCGCGCTGGCGACGGGCGCCTGCACCGCGGACGTGAAGACGCAATCGAATGTCGACCGGAGTTACGGCCGCAAGCTCGATCGCCTGCTGGTCTCGTTGAACCTGACGTTCGAATACGCGCCCGGCGTGGTCCGGAAGAACGATGTGACCTATCTCAAGACCGATGAGGTGCTCGACAGCCTGCGGGCTGCGTTCGCCGGAACGAGCGTCACCACCGAGTACGTGACCGAACAGAGCACCCTGGCGGCGGTGGCGGCCAGCTTCAGGCCGACCCAGATCCTGAGCATCCGCGTCACGAGCTTCAAGACGGACATGGGCAGCGCTGCCGCCTTCACGCTGACCTGCGAGGTGCGTGACGCCGGCACGCAGAAGCGGATCTGGCTGTCGACCATCGCCTTCCAGCAATCCGAGACCGCCGGCACGCGCCTGTTGCGCGCGGCGTCGAAGAAGGCGGCCGACAACTTCGCGAACAACCTCGTCGGCAAGCTCCGCGAAGACGGGCTGGTGTGAACATGACAGCCGGAGCCGTCCGCGGGTGGGGCCGGCTTGCGGTGGACCTGCTCGCGCCGGAGGCCGCCGACAAATTCACCGACGACCTCATTGCCAAGCTGCGGGCCACCGGCATCGCCTTCGGCCGGTAGCGCCGCTCCTGCGTAACGTGCTTAAGCCTTGCCCGCGGCCGCGATCATCTCGCGGCGGGCCTTGGCGCCGTCCATGACGAAGGAGACGTCGGCGCCGCCCAGCAGGAACTGGACGCCGTGCTTCAGGAACTTCTCGATCAGCTCCTTCGAATAGACGCCGCCCATGCCGAAGAACTTGCCGCTGGCCTTGCACGCCGCGCCGACCGTCGCGTAGGCCGCCGCGATGTCGGCGTGGCCCTGACTGCCGGGGATGCCGAAGTCGGCGCTGAGGTCGGAGGTGCCGATCATCAGCGCGTCGACGCCCGGGACCGCGGCGATGGCGGCGGCATTGGCGACGGCGGTGCGCGTCTCGATCATCACGATGGTCAGCGTCTCGGCGTTGAGCTGGGCCAGCGACTGGGGATCGCCGCTGCGCTGGAACTCGGCCTGGGCGAGCGGGCTGGTGAGCGAGCGCGTGCCCATCGGCGGATACTTGGTGGCGGCGGCGGCGAGCGTCGCCTGCTCGACCGTGTCGACATGCGGGAAGACGATGCCCTGGGCGCCGGCATCGAGCAGCCGCGCGGCCTGGTAGAACTGGTCCATGCCGACGCGGGCGATCGGCGTCACGCCGGTGGCGAGCGCCGTGATCGACATCTGCCCCGCGAGGTCCTCGCTCAGCGTCGAGTGTTCGAGATCGAGGAACATCCATTCGAAGCCCGCGAACTTCGCGATCTCGGCGGCATCGACACTGCGCCAGCGGTTGACGTTGAAACTGGCGACGGTGCGTCCGCTCTTCATCGCGGCCTTCATGACATTCTGGCGGATGGCCATCTGGCTGTTCCTCTCTGTACTTTGGATTCTGCTTTCAGACTCCTCTCCCCCACTCGGGGGAGAGGCAGGTGAGGGGGTTTCAGGCGATGTACGTAACCCCCTCACCCAGCCTCTCCCCCTAACGGGGGAGAGGAACATGATTGATCGTTTGTCACCCCACGACGCAGCGCGCCGGCGGCTCCTGGCCGTCGAGGATATAGAAGATGTTCTCGACCGCCTGCACGGCGACGCGCTCGAGAGACTGCCGCGTCGAGCCACCGATATGCGGCGTGAAGACCACGTTCATCTGCTTCCACAGCGGATGGTCGGGATCGGGCGGCTCGACGACGAAGGTGTCGAGCGCGGCGCCGGCCAGGTGGCCGCTCTCCAGCGCGGCGACCAGCGCCACGTCGTCGACCAGCGGGCCGCGGCCGGCATTCACCAGGAACGTGCCCTTGCGCATGTGGGCGAGCGCTGCCGCGTCGATCATGCGGTCGGTCTCATCGGTCAGCGGGCAATGCAGAGTGACGATGTCCGCCCAGCCCAGCAGCTCGTCGAGGACCGAAACGCGGCCGACGCCTTCGGGAATCGCGTCGGGCAAGAGGTAGGGATCGTAGATCCGGATCTCGAGATCGAACGGCCGGCAGAGCGCGACCAGCGACGAGCCGACGGCGCCGCAGCCCACGATGCCAAGCTTCGAGCCCGACAGTTCGTGGCCCATGAATGCCGATTGCGGCCAGGTGCCCTGGCGCAGCGCCGTGTCGAACGGCACCATGTAGCGCAGCACAGAGAGCATCATGCCCAGCGCCAGCTCGGCCACCGAGCGGGCATTGGCGCCGTGCGTGCGCAGCACCGCGATGCCGCGCGCGCTCGCGGCCGCGACGTCGATATTGTCATAGCCGACACCGTGCTTGGAGACGACGCGCAGGTCCGGCGCGGCGTCGTAGACGGCCGGCGTGATCTGCGTGGTGCGCACCAGGATCGCATGGGTCGGCGCCTCGGACACCGCCGCGATCATCTCGGCCTCGGAGGCCCGCGTCGGCAACATCCGCACCTCGGCGCCACGTGCCTCAAGCAACGCCATCGCGGCGGGTGCCAGCACGTCCGAATTCACGATAATCCGCGGTCCGTTTCTCATTGGCGTACCTTCTCCCGACGCAGCATGAGGGTGGTGTTTAGCGGGATTGGCGGGTTGGAGCGAGAGGGTGGGTCGCGCCGCTTTCGGCATCCGACACCGGGCCGCCCTTCTCGCGCACGTCAAACCGCTAATGGGGAGAGCGTGACAATGACGAAGGGCAGAAGAAGTAAAGGCAGACCTTTCTCGAAAGGTATCTCGTCAAGAAAGTACACTTCAGGTGACGAGAACAACCTTATGCGCGGATAAAGGAATCTGATTAATGAACAGAGCATGTATCGATTTAAAGACCGATTAACAGAACACACGTTGGTTGAATTCAAGTGAACTTGATCTATAAATAGATCGTATTATTTATTTATGCTCCATTAACAGACCATCATGTCCAAGCCATCTGACCGGCCCTATTCCCGCTACAGCCGGGATGCGCTGACGCTGCTGGGGCAGCTTATCCGGCGCGCCCGCATCGACCGCAAGTTAACCGCCGGGGAACTGGCGACGCGGGCCGGCGTGTCGCGTGGGCTCATCCAGCGCATCGAGCGGGGCGATCCGGGCTGCACCATCGGCGCGGTGTTCGAGATCGCCGCCATCCTCGGCGTCCGTCTTTTCGATGCCGATGCCAGCACCATGAGGAAAGCGATCGGCACCAACGACACCGTGCTCGGCCTGCTCCCCAAGTCCGTCCGCCCCTCGCGGAAGGAGGAGGAGGATGACTTCTAGGGAGGCCCCACGGGAAGCCTATGTCTGGATCTGGCTTCCCGGCGCGACCGGGCCGGTCGTCGCCGGCCGGCTGTCGGCCGACGGCAACACGCTCCGGTTCCTATATGGCCGCAGCTATCTGGCGCGCGACGACGCCATCGCGATCTACGACCCCGAGCTGCCGCTGCGACGGGGAAGCCTGCCGCTGCTCGACAACCTTTCGATGCCGGGCTGCCTGCGCGACGCGGGGCCAGACGCCTGGGGCCGCCGCGTCATCATCAACCGCAAGCTGGGTATGCGCGGGCGGAACATCGACACGGCCCGGCTCGACGAGCTGACCTACCTGCTCGACTCGGGATCGGACCGGATCGGCGCTCTCGACTTCCAGGACTCGCCAACGGAGTACGTCCCGCGCGAAGCATCGAACGCCACGATGAAGGAACTGCTGACGGCTGCGGCCAAGGTCGAGCGCGGCGTGCCGCTCAATCCGGATCTCGACCAGGCGCTGTTCCACGGCACCTCGATCGGCGGTGCGCGCCCCAAGGCGCTGTTTGTCGAGGGCGACCGCAAGTACATCGCGAAATTCTCCGCGCAGGGCGACGTCTACAGCGTCGTCAAGGCAGAGTATGTGGCGATGCGCCTCGCGGCCGAGGCGGGCCTGGACGTCGCGCCGGTCCGCCTGCAACGCGTCGCCGGCAAGGACGTTCTGCTGATCGAGCGCTTCGATCGCCGCCGGCAGGGGTCCGGCTGGACGAGGCGCGCCATGGTGTCCGCGCTCACGCTCTTCGCCCTGGACGAGATGCTGGCGCGCTATGCCAGCTACGAGGACTTGGCTTCGATCGTCCGCCATCGCTTCGTCGGACCGCGGGAAACGCTCCGCGAACTGTTCTCCCGCATGGTGTTCAACGTCCTGTGCGGCAACACTGACGATCATGCGCGCAACCACGCCGCCTTCTGGGATGGACGGGAACTCGCCTTGACGCCGGCCTACGACATCTGCCCGCAGCCCCGAACGGGCACCGAAGCGGGGCAGGCAATGCTCATCCTTGGCAACGAGCGGCAAAGCCAGCTTTCGCTCTGCCTCGAGGCCGCGTCTTCGTTCCTGCTCAAACCCGCCGAGGCGCGCCGGATCGTGAAACACCAGGTCGACGTCGTGAAGAAGCGATGGGACGCCATCTGCGACGAGGCGAATCTGTCGACCACTGACCGCCGCTATTTCTGGCGGCGGCAGTTCCTCAATCCGTTTGCTTTCGAGGGCTTGCCCTCTTCGCTGAAGACGTAGCCTCCTCTTCCATGCGCCGAGGAGGCTACGCGCGCTCAGCACCGCGGCGCGGTGCGGGTGCGGTAGCCGTCGTAGTACTGGCTGCCGCAGACGACCTGCTGCTGGACCACGTCGTCGCGGTAGCCGTTCTGGCCGCGGTTGACCACGGTCACGCTGGTGTAGCGGCGGCCATCGCCCTGGTTGTACCAAGCGCCCTGTTGCGGCTGGTTCTGATAGTAGTAGTTCGGCGCGGGCTGGGCGTAGCCGTAGGCGGGCTGCGCGTAACCGTAGCGCGGGGCCGGCGGCTGGGCGTAGCCGGTATTGTAGTAGCCCGGCCCGGCCGGATAGGCGCCGCTCGGCGCGCCGTAGCCGTCGCCCTGGCAGGCCGCCAGCGCGAGGCCGAGGCCGGCCACCAGCGCCAGTCGCACGGGCATGAGGTTCAAAGACGCACGTCCCACGGAAATCCTCGGCATCGCTCCCTCCAGGCCCGCTCGCGGGCAGCGCCATTATCGGAAAGGTCTCGGGCCAAACCAAGGCGGGGTCGGCCATCGTCTCTCCCCGAAAACGCTTTCGGGCCGCCGGAGTTGCGCCCGCCCGCCCGCTTGCAGGCGTGGGGCCTCGCCCGCTAAGGCAGCTTCTCCCGCCGCGACGAAAGACTGCAATCCATGGAACAGGACAAGGGCCGGATGCACCGGCTGGCCGAGAAGGGCCTCGAGGAATTCCACCGCTTCACGGTGATGTTCCTCTATCTTTGGGTGGTCTTCGCTCTGTTCCTGCTGAACGAGTATGTGGCGCTGGGCCACCAGCACGGCCATCTCATGCTGCAGGGCTTCGCCGTCATCAATGCCGCCGTGCTGGGCAAGGTGATGCTGGTCGCCGAGGACCTGAAGCTCGGCCGGCGCTTCGAGCACCTGCCGCTGTTCTGGTCGGTGCTCTACAAATCCTGCCTGTTCGCCGTCGTGTTCATCCTCTTCCACATCGTCGAGCGCATGGCGGTCGGCCTGCTCTCGGGCGCGACGGCGCGGGCCAGCATTCCCAAGATCGGCGGCGGCTCGTGGAGCGGCATCGCCGCGGCGTGGGCCGCCATCGCGGTGTCGTTGCTGCCGTTCTTCGCGCTGCGCGAGATCAGCCGCGTGCTGGGCAAGGACGTGCTGTGGAACCTGATGTTCCGCCACTCCGCGAAGGACCGGCCGCGCGCCTTCGCGGCAGCCGGCGCGGCCGGGGACACCGCGAGCCGGGACGCCGGCCCGGCCTGACGGTCGGAAGAGTCCGGCCGCCGGAGGATGCTGCCTCTCGGAAGACGTGGCCCTCGGAAGAGTCCGAAGATCACAAGATGAAGTCCTGCTCCGTCAGCTGGCCGGCGACGGTGCTGCTGATGCTGATCGCAAGGTCGGTCAGGATGTTGAACTCGCCGGGCGTCTCCACGACATAGACCGAGTGCGACGTGCCGGCGTTCTCGATCCAGACATGCTCGAAGTCGGTTTCAAACGCGCTGAGGTCGATCTTGTCGGTGCCGAGAATGAAATCGACGATCGTGTCGTAGCCCGTCTCCAGGTTGCTGTCCTCATAGCTCCGGTAACCGAAGGTCACGACGCCGCCGCCGGCGTAGAGCTTGTCGGCGCCGCCCAGCCCCTCGAAGTAGTTGATCGCGCCGTTGCCGATCAGCGTGTCGCCGATCGTGCCGCCCAGCGCGTTCTGGATCGAGTTCATCTGGTCGGTGAGGGTGAGCACGCCCTTGAACCAGACGGAGCCGAGCTGCTGCACCAGGTCGACATAGACGCTTCCCACCTGCTCCGAATAGTCGACCGTGTTCGAGCCGGTTCCGCCCCAGAGCTGGCTCGGGAGGATGTCGCCCGGCTGCTTGTTCTTCGTCAGCGCGACGTCGAGGCCGCCGACCAGGACATCGTCGCCGCCGAGACCGTAGAGCGCGTTCTGCCCGAACCCGCCATCCAGCCGGTTGTCGCCGTCGTCGCCGATCAGCCGGTCGTTCCCCACGCCGCCGATTGCGTTCTGGATGTCGACCATCTGGTCGGCGAGGACGAAGGCAGTGCCGTTGAGGACGTAGCCGCTGCCGGCGCCGAGATCGACCCGCACCGCGGCCATCCCCGAATAGTCGACCGTGTTCGTGCCGGCGCCGCCCCACAGCTGGTTGGTGCCGCCGGTCGAGGTTCCGCCGGCGAAGCTATCGTCGCCGCCCAGCCCGTAGAGCGCGTTCACCCCGGCACCGCCGTTCAGCACGTTGTTGCCGCCGTCGCCGATCAGCGTGTCGTTGTTGCTGCCGCCGGTGGCGTTCTCGATCGAGTCCAGCGCATCGGTGAGGACCAGCACGCCGTCCTCCTTCAGATAGCCGGCCCCGGCGCCGAGATCGACATACACGACCACGGTCTGCGCTTCGTAGGTGACGGTGTCGGTGTCCTCTCCGCCCCAAAGCTGGTTGACGCCGCCTGTCGCCGTGCCGCCTGCCAGCGCATCGTCGCCGGCGCCGGCATAGAGCACGTCGATGCCGCCGCCGCCGTCCAGCCAATCGTTGCCGCCATTGGCCGTGAGGATGTTGTTGAGCTCGTTGCCGGTGATCTTGTCGTTGCCGGCGCCGGTGACCAGGTTGCCGATCAGCGAGCGCGTGTCGCCGTTGTAGAGCAGCGTGTTGTAGATGTTGCCGTTGGCCAGGTTGTTGTAGGCCTTGGTGCCAGGCGCGGCGTTCATGTTGAGGTCGGCGATCTGCGCCTTGGAGAAATTCAGCCATTGCCCGGCCCGCAGGTCGTCGACCTGGTCGCCGTCGAAGTTGCTGAGGTCGTAGGTCGTCGTGGCGCCCTGCGTCCACACGGTCGAGAAGATCTTGCCGGTCGCCGTCGTGCCGGTGTTCGCGGCCAAGGCGCCGTTGATGTACTGCTGCCCGGTCGAATTGTCCCAGGTGTAGGCGCGCGTGTTGCCGACGGCGTCGAAATTGGCGCCGTAATAGGCCTGCAGCGCGGCGATGTCGTACATCATGTAGCTCTGCGCCGACGAGCCGATATGGGCCGGCTCGGCGCCCGTCACGTCGGCGCCGATATAGGCGGCGTAGGTCATGATCGAGAATTCGACGTCGTCGCGCGCGTCCGCGAGCTTGCCGTTGAAGCTGTCGTCGTGACCGTGCTTCAGGCCGAAGCTGTGTCCCATCTCGTGCATGATGGTGGTGAACTGGTCGGTGCCGAAGAAGATCGGCACCTCGCCCGGCTCAGCCACGATCCATCCATTACCCTCGCCGATGAACGTATCGCCGGCGGCCCGACTGTCCGATTCGGAGTATGTGCCCTCGTTCGGCGGAAAATTGGAGATCGACATCGAGATGTCGCGGGCCAGGCGGAAGGTCGCATTGGTGGCCAACCCCGACTCGACCTCGGTGAACTTGAGCTGCGTGTAGGACGCCACGAGGTTGAAGGCGACGCGCGTCGCGTCCTGCTCGTACTCGTTCATCGGTGAGAATTCGGAGACCTGCTCGACCCTCGGATAGCCCGGCACGACGAGATAATCCTGCGCCGATTTCGGAAACGAGAAGGTGGCGAGCGTCGCGGCGGTGTCGCCGCCATAGGCCGTCGTCCAGCGATAATCCATCAGGACGGCGCGGACGTTGGGTTCGAGACCCGAAGAATCGAAGGGGCCTCCGTAGAGGCCTCCCTTGGGTGTGTTGTAGACAGCGGCCATGGTTCACGTCCTTACAATCCGGAGGGGGATTGGCAGGAACCCTTTGGCTGCGTGTATTTTTTGTCAATGATGTGGGCCCGCAAGGTCGCTCGATTGCGGCGCGCCGCGACGATCCGTCCGCGGATTGCGCACGCTCTGAAGCGCCGCCGGCACTGACGGCACGCGAGAAGGCGGCGACGTCGGAGCCCCAGAGCCTGTCGGCGATGTCGGCGATGTCGGCGATGGTGAGGTCGGTATCGCGCAGGAGACACCGCGCGATCTGGAGCCGGACCGCCGCGATCAGCGTGCGGATCGAGGCGCCGCGTTCGACGTGCCGGCCGCCCGGCTCGTGACGGACGTTATGCACGCGATCGTTGCACTTTTGGCGCAAAATATCATGGCGTCGCGCGCAGCGGTTTGGCACATGGCCCTCTTTGGCTCGGGGGCCCACGGAAATGGTCGGAGACTCTTCGTGATCGGGAAGTTGGCGGCCGCCGCTTTTGCCTTCGGGGGAGGCCTGGTCTGCGCCTGCGCGGCGATGGCGGGCGATCCGGCGGCTGCCAACACAGGGGCCGCGATAGAGGTCGCGACCGTGCCTCAGATGACCGCTCCCGTCCCCACTCCACTGGCCGACCCCGAGGGCTGGCGATTCCAGGCCGCGACCTACGGCTGGCTGATGAGCGTGAGCGGCAGCACCACCTCGCACGGCCAGACGGTCGACACCAATGCCAGCTTCATCGACCTGATGCAGAAGAGCGATTCGCTGATCGGCTTCATGGCCTATCTCGAGGCCGACAAGGGGCCGGTCGGCGTCTATGCCGACTTCGTCTTCACCAAGATGGGCTTCACCACCAGCCAGGCGGCCTATCGCAATCCGATCGCGGGCCTGAAGCTCAGCGCCACGGCCAACGCCGCCCTCACCATGCAGATGTTCGTGATGGAGGTGGGCGGCGTCTACGAGCTCGCGCGCTGGAACGGCAGCTCGGGCAACGCGACCACGCTCGAGGCGGTGGGCGGCTTCCGTTACTGGAACGTCAACCTGGTCGGCACCTTCGACGCGCTGATCACCGCCAACACGACGCGCTTCAACCTGAGCCGCAGCGCGGGCTTCGCACTGGCCGACAGCGGCACCACGCAATGGGTCGATCCGCTGGTCGGGCTGCGCCTACGCCACCAGCTTGCGCCCAACCAGATGATCACGCTGCGCGGCGACGTCGGCGGCTTCAACCTCGCCAACTCGCTGAGCTGGCAGGCGCTAGCCGTCTATTCCTACGACTGGCAGTTCACGGGCTACCAGATCGCCGCCCTGCTCGGCTTCCGCGCGCTCGGCGTGAACTACAACACCGGCAGCGGCGCCACCGCCTTCGGCCTCAACGAAGTCTTCTACGGCCCCGTCCTGGGCGCGACCCTTCGCTTCTGAAGGAGAGGAGTTCGGCATGACCATCACCCGTCGCACCACCGCCCGGGGCGGCCTCGCCGGCACGCTCTCGACCCTCAGCGCGCTGCTGCCCGCGCCGAAGGGCAAGTTCCAGCTCATGCTGCGCGTGTACTGGCCCACTGAGACTCAGCCCTCGATCATCGACGGCACCTGATCGCCGCCGCCCACGAAGAAGGTGGCGTAGCGGTCCGCGCCGGACCGGCGCCTACGAAGGGCCGGTCCCGCCCCGCCGGTTGGCCGGCGACATGCTGTGGACGGGTATCGCATTGAAGCCCGGCGGCACGCCGGTCCAGACCGATCCGCTCAGCATCGTGTCGCGCCCGACCGCAAACAGGCTGCGCATATAGGCCTGGTCGAAGGGTCCGTTCAGCCGCTCGGTGAAGCTCGGCGGAATGACGGCCACGTTGTAGTCGATGCCGTCGCGCTGGGCGATGACGTAGAGCTGGTAGAGGTCGCTCAGCCCCTGGGCCTGGATCAGCGTGGCGATCGCCCGGTCGGCGATCTTCATGGTGTTGCGCGGCACCGTCTCCTGGTCCGCGCCGGGCCGCGCGTTGCGGATGATGAATAGCCGCCGCGGCCGGCCAGTCAGCGCCTCGACGACGCCGGGACCGGCGGCGGCCGGATCGAGCAGCATGTTGTCGCCGCCCAGCGATGGCGGATAGATGACCACCTGGGCCACCGTACCGCCGTCGACATGCATTTCCTGGTAGCGCTCGCCGCCCATCTCGATGTCGAACATCACCGGCGGCAGGATGCCGGGAATCGACGCCGAGGCGAGCAGGATCTCGGCGAACAGATCGACCGCGCCCGCGTGCCCGCTGGCGGCGATCGAGCCCATGTTCCACAGCACGCCGACCGGCACGTCGAGATTGGTCGTTGCCACGAACAGCAGCCGGCCCTTCTCGCTGTATTCGCGCGCGATGGCGGCGAGCAGCGCGGGCGTGACGAAGCGCCGGATCGTCTCGCGCAGCGGCGCCGAATCGTAGAGCGAATCGCCCAGCAGCCCGCGCAGCAGGCCGCGGCTCACCATGACGTCGGACGCGCTGATGTCGGTATAGACGCGTTCGAGGTCGCGGTCGTAGTCGGGCCCGAGGAAGGCGAAGGGCGCGCTCAGTGCCCCGGTGCTAACGCCGGTCACGCCCTTGAACTCGGGCCGGTTGCCGAGCCGCGTCCAGCCCGTGAGCAGGCCCGCGCCGAACGCCCCGTTCTCGCCGCCGCCCGAGATTGCGAGATAGTTCGCTTCGCCCACGGTGGTGCCGGTGCGCTGGGCATAGTCCATCTCGCGACGCAGGGCGGTGAAGGCAATACGGCCGAACAGCTGGTCGTTGCTGCCGTCGAGCACGATCCGGCAATCCGCCGGCATACCGGCGAACCGCCCGTGGTTGCCGAGCTTCTCCGGCAGGGCCGCGAGCCTGGCCGTCGAACCGCAGCCGCCGGCCGACGCCGACGCGATGCCGGCGCCCAGCGCGCCGAGGAAGGACCTCCGATTCATTGCCGGCCACTCTGCGCCTGCCGGCCCCCTGGTATCAATGCGGCACAGGCGTCGGAAACGCCGGTATACGTCTCGAGTCCCGCCGCTCCCGCTGATGTGATGAGCGCGCTCTGGCTGGTCGTCGTTGCCTGCGCTATCGCCGGTATCGTCATCGCCCAGAAGGTCCGGCGAGAGCTGCGGAGAGTCACATGTCGCTCAAGGCCATTTCCCTCGCGATGCTGACGGGCGCGCTCACTTTCGCAACGGCCGGACTAGTCGTCGCCCAATCGCCCGCTCCGCCGCCGGCTGCAGCGCCTGCATCCCCCCCGGCGCCCTCGGCGTTCAAGCCGAGCCTCGGCGATCTGATGACCATGACCATCCAGCCGCGGCACACCAAGCTCGGCCTCGCGGGGCAGGAGAAGAACTGGGCCTATGCCGCCTATGCGCTCCACGAACTCGAAGAATCCTTCGAAGGGGCGGCGGAGGTCTGGCCGGTCTATGGCAAGACCAATGTCGGCGAACTGATGGAAGCGACGACCAAGGAGCCGATGGAAGCGCTGGCTGCCGCCATCAAGAGCGGCAACGCGCCCAGATTCACCGAAGCCTATGCCCGCCTCACCGCGACCTGCAACGCCTGCCACCACGCCACCGAGCGCGGCTTCATCGTCATCCAGGCGCCCCGGGGCACGCCCTTCCCCGACCAGGATTTCCGGCCCGAGAAACCCTGAGCGGGTCTTCAGCGGGTCGAGAGCGGGCTGGGCGCCAGCGGCGAGGGTCCGCCGACCATTGGATCGTTGACCTGGCTCGGCCGAACGGCGGGATCGTTGACGCGCGTGGGCAGCACCCGGACGTCGGCATCGGCCGGCCCGGCCGGGGTCGCGCCAGCAGCGGCACGGCGGGTGGCACCAGGGGCAGCGCCGGGAGCGGCGGACGCGGGCGGGCTGCCGGCGGGCGCGGTGCCGGGCGGCGGCGTCGCGGGCCGGCCTTCCTGCTCAGCGACGGCCTTGGCGGCGGAGGAGGTATAGAGCCACTCGTCGGCGCCGCGGGTCGTGCCCTCGCGGAAGACGGCGATCGCGCGCGACTTGTCGCCGGCCTTCCAGTAGGCCTCGGACACGTCGCGATAGACCATGCCGGTGGCGCTCGGCTTGTTGTCCTTCGCCACGAGCTGCAGCGCACCCTTGGCGCGGTCGAAGCTGCGCTCGCCGGCGGCCCGGTCGCCGCTGCGGATCTGGTACTCGGCGAGACTCGAATAGGCGAGCGCCAGCGTGCCGCAATTGTAGTTGGTGGCGGACGAGCACTGGTCGGACGCCGAATACTTGTCGACTTCCTTCTGGGCGAGGCTGGTGGCGGTCTTGAGATCGCCCTTGTCGGACGCCTGCATGGCCTCGGCCTGGTAGGACTCGCCGCCGCTCGCACAGGCCGCCGCCAGCGCTGCGGTCGCGATCGTCGCGACAAGCCTGAGGACGTGAGTCCTGCGTTCCCCCCACAGCGCCGTCATTTCCGTTCCCTATCCAGCGCGAAGACCGCAGACCGGCCCTCCCCCGCACCCCGCTTATGCCCAGCACGCCGCCCGAGCGAAAGGGGGATTTGCGGGCCGTGCTTCGCGCGGCCCCCGTAGAAATCCGGGGACGTTGCATGGCAATGTCCGGGGCCGCCGCGAGAGGCGGGCACACAGTCGGGTCGGCGTCGGCTACCGGGAATGGACCGTTCTTGAGGAAGACCAGGCACCTGCACCGGGCCTCCGCTTCGATGCTCGCCGCCGCGGGGCTCATCGCGGCGATGCTGGCTTTACCCGGCAGTGCGCTCGCGCAGAACAGCAAGCAGGAATATCCGATCCCGCGGACGCCCGCCGAGGACCTGACCGCGATCGAGCGGATCTTCGTGCCGCCGAAGCCGCCGCCGCTGACCGCGTTCCCGGAAGTGCGCGAAAAGTGGAAGGACACGCCGGCCTTCCTGCGCGATTCCCGCGTCAGCTTCGAGGCCCGCAGCTACTTCCGCGACTATGTGTCGAGTTCGCCGGCCAGCAGCACCATGGAGCAGGCCTGGGCAAGCGGCGGCTCGGTCTCGGCCGAGACAGGCAAGCTGTTCGACCTCGTGACCCTGGGCGCGGTGCTCTACACCTCGTTTCCCGTGATCGCGCCGCCGCAATACGGCAACACCGGGCTGCTGCTGCCCGACCAGCAGGGCTTCGCGGTATTCGGCCAGCTCTACGGCCAGGCGCACCTGTTCGACGACCACCGGATCACCGTCGGCCGCTATCTCTACAACACGCCGTTCCTGGGGCCGCACGACAACCGCATGGCTCCCCAGACCTTCTCCGGCTACACGGTGAGCGGCACGCTGGGCGGCGACGGCACGTCGGGCGGCGGCCCGAGCTTCCGCTACGGCGGCGGCTTCATCGATGCCATCAAGCCGCGCGACGCGATTACCTTCCAGTCGATGGCGAGCGCGGCCGGCGTTCCGGCCTCGAATGCCGGCGTGGGCGTGCTGGGCGGCCTGCTGACCTGGGGCCCGGCGCGCATCGGCGCCATCAACTACTACAGCCAGGACCTGCTCAACATCTTCTATGCCGAGGGCAAATACGGCCACGACTTCGGCGGCGGCTTCACGGCCCTCGCGGCGGCGCAGTTCGCCGCCCAGAGCAGTACCGGCCAGTCGCAGATGAACGGTGGCACCGCCTTCGCCACCAGCGAGTTCGGCGCGAAGGTCGACCTCGGCTACGACACCGGCATCCTCACGCTGGGATACTCGGTCACGAACCCCGGCCTCGGCATCCTGACGCCGTGGAGCGCCAGCCCGTTCTACACCAGCGCCCTGATCCAGAACTTCCAGCGCGCCGGCGAGCAGGCGGTGATGGTCGGCCTGTCGCACAGCCTGATCGGGCTCGGCCTGCCGGCCGCGGTGTCGACCCACTTTTACAACGGCTGGACCAGCGCCGCCGCCGCCGGCCCGCCGCTGGTCGAGAGCGAATGGGACATCCACGTCGACTGGCGGCCCGACCACGACCGCCTGCAGGGACTCTGGTTCCGCGTGCAATATGGCCGCTTCACGATATGGCAGGGCGGCACCGTCACCAACGGCGAGGAACTGCGCGTGGTGCTGAACTACAAGCTCAGCCTTTATTGAGGGCAGGCCCAGCCGCTATCGCCCGGCGAGCTTGAAGACGCGGCACGCATTCGTCTCATAGATCTTCTTCCGCTCCTCCTCCGTGACGCTCGCGCCGTCCATGAAGCGCACGGCCTCGGCATCGTCCTCGTAGGGGAAGTCGGCGGCGAAGAGGATGCGGTCGACGCCCAGCTCGTCGAGCGACAGGCGGAGCGCCGGCATCGAGGTAACGCCCGACGTGGTGATGACGAAATTGTCGAGGAAGTATTCGCTGGGCAGCCGGGCGAGCTTCTCGCAGGCGCCGATCTTCACCTCGAGCCGGTAGCGGTTGTCGATGCGCTGCAGCCAGAACGGAAGCCCCTCGCCCATGTGGCCGAGCACGATCTTCAATTTTGGAAAACGGTCGAACGTTCCCGACATGATGAGGCGCATCGCATGCAGGCCGGTCTCCGCCGCGAAGCCCCAGCCGGCGAACCACAGCGCATAGTCGAGATAGGGACCGACCCACGAGGCGGCGGGCTCGCGCGGATGCAGGTAGATCGGCAGGTCGTGCGCCTGGGCGGCCTCGAGAATCGGCCGGAACTTCGGCGCATCGAGGTACTCGCCCTTCGTATGGGAGTTCACGATGATCCCGCACAGGCCGAGCTCGGTGGCGCCACGCTCGATCTCCTTCGCGGCGGCTGCAGGATTCTGCGGGGCGATTGCGGCGAGGCCCGCGAAACGCGTGGGGTAAGCTCGCACCGCGGCCGCGAGTACATCGTTCGATTCCGCGGCCAGCCGCGTGGCAAGCGCGCTCTCGAATACCTGCACGCCGGGCGAGGTCAGCGAGAGGACCTGCATGTCGATGCCGATCGCATCCATGTGAGCGATCCGCGCCGCGCCGATGTCGAGCAGGCGGTCGTCGAGCGGCTTGTTGCCCGGTGTCTGCGCGAGAATGGTCTCACCCATCTTCGCGAAGCCCGGCTCCACGTCGCTTCCCGCGAGCACGACATGCCATTGCTTCATGATTTCAGGCGTCACGAACGCTTCCTCGACCGCGATACGTCGAAAAGACATGTTCACGCTCCCTGGTCCGTTACGCCGAACCTACGTCAGTGCGCCCCAAACGCCGAGTTCGTTTCGTGTGTGATCGACCGTCCGTTCCGCGTAGCATCAGGTGCGTTCACACAGGAGCAACCGGATGACGAAGCCCGAAGACGACTCGTCGCTCCCGTCCCGCCGCATGGCCATGACGTCCGGTGCGGCCCTGCTGGGCACGACCCTGCTGGCCAGCGGCGTCTTGCAGGCGCAGGCCCCGGCCCCCTCGCCAGCCGCTCCCGCCAATGCCGCGATGCCCGCCGGCTACAACATCCTGTTCGTGCTGGTCGACCAGGAGCACTTCTTCCCGACCTGGCCGTTCCCCGTGCCGGGGCGCGAGGCGATCAAGAAGAAGGCCATCACCTTCCTCAATCACCAGGCGGCCTCCTGCGTCTGCTCCTCGGCACGCTCGGTCGTCTATACCGGCCAGCACATCCAGCACACCGGTATCGCCGACAACCTCAGCTCCATCTGGCAACGCGACCTCTCGACGAAAATCAAGACGATCGGCCACCGGCTGGCCGAGCTCGGCTATCACGCCGCCTATCAGGGCAAGTGGCATCTTTCGGCGAACCTCGATCTCAACGACAAGCCGGTCGACGCGCCGCTGCTCGACTACCGCAAGACCCTGCAGTCCTACGGCTTCCAGGACTTCTTCGGCATCGGCGACATGATCGACGGAACCCTGGGCGGCTATTCCTACGACGACGGCACGCTGGCGACGGCGATCTCGTGGCTGCGGACGGAAGCGCAGGCGCTGCGCACCAAGGGCCAGCCCTGGTACCTCGCCGTCAATTTCGTCAACCCGCACGACACGATGTACTTCGACTCCGACATCGGCACCGAGAACATCCAGGGCAAGCGCCATGCGTTCGGCATCGCCCGCGCCCCGGACGACGAACTCTACCGCGCGACCTGGGACGGCGTGCCCCTGCCCGCGAGCCGACACCAGCCGCTCGATGCGCCGGGGCGGCCGAAGGCGCACCTCTACTACCAGCAATCGATCGACCTGCTGGTGGGCGCCTGGCCGGACGAGGACCGGCGCTGGCGTGCCCTGCGCAACTACTACTTCAACGCCATTCGCGATTGCGACCGCAAGGTGGAGCGGCTGATGCAGGCGCTCGACGACAACGGCATGGCGCGGAATACCATCGTTGTCTTCACAGCGGATCATGGCGAGTTGGGCGGCAACCACCAGATGCGCGGCAAGGGCACCACCGCCTACCGGCAACAGAACCACCTGCCGCTCATGATCGTCCATCCGGCTTTCGCGGGCGGCAAGCAATGCCAGGCGCTGACCTCGCAGCTCGACCTCACGCCGACGATCCTGGCGCTCACCGGCAAGGACGGCGCCGCCCGCGCCCGTGCCGCCGAGGGATTGCCCGGCAAGGACTTCTCCGCGCTGCTGCGCGACCCCGAATCCGCCGGAGAGAAGGCCGTGCGACCGGCCACTCTCTTCAACTTCGACATGCTGTCCTATACGGACCCCTCATGGGCCACGATGACGATCGACACGCGCACCTACAGGACCAAGCCACCGGCGCAGCAGGAAGCGATGCTGGCGGGGCATCCGCCGAACTTCCGGAACCGGACGTCGATCCGCAGCATCTTCGACGGCCGCCATCGCTTCTCGCGCTATTTCTCGCCCGTCCTGTTCAACACGCCGAAGGCGATGGAAAAACTGCTCGCGAACAACGACCTCGAGGTCTACGACCTGAAGGCCGATCCCGACGAGATGACCAACCTGGCGCTCGACCCGAAGAAGAACGGCGACCTCATCCTGGCGCTCAACCGGGTGACGAACGAGCGCATCGCCGAAGAGGTGGGCGTCGATGACGGCTCGTTCCTGCCGATCCGGGACGGGAAGTGGTCTTTTCCGCCGTTGGATGAACGCTAGGCCGAGCGAAGCTCGGCCGTAGAGCGTCAGGTCGCGGCTTGGTTACAAGCCGCCAAGCGCAGCAATGTCCGGGAGCGCCGCTCAGTGCTGCCATGCGCTCAGTCTCTTCCCCCGGCTTGCGCGGGGGATGGGCGTCAAAGAGTCCGAGTGGCTGAGAGAGCCATACGTCGCTCCCGGACATTGCCGTTGCCAATGTCCTGACGCTCACCGGCTTAAGCGAGCCGGCTCTGCCGGCTCGCTTAAGCCGTCCGCTCAAACTTCCCGGTCAGCGCGGCCTTGGCCAGCGTGTTGAAATGAAGCTGGAAGCCGACGATCGCCGCCGACGTGTCGGCCGCCACCGGGAGTGTCTCTTCCTTAACCGCGAACACCGTGAACACGTAGCGGTGCGGGCCGTGGCCCGGCGGCGGGCACGGCCCGCCATAGCCCGGCGCGCCGAAGTCGGTGCGGGTCTGCAGCGCGCCCTTGGGCAGAAGGCCCGCCTTGGGGTTGCCGGCGTCGAGCGCCAGTTCGGTCGTGCCGGCGGGGATGTTCACCACCACCCAGTGCCAGAAGCCCGAGCCCGTCGGCGCGTCGGGATCGAAGCAATGCACCGCGAAGCTCTTCGTCCCTTCGGGCGCACCCGACCAGCGCAGGTGCGGCGACTTGTTGCCGCCGCCGCAGCCGAAGCCGTACTCGGCCGACAGGATGTGCTCCATGCCGAGGGCGGCGCCTTCCTTGAAGCTGTCGCTGGTCAGAGTGAATGCCATGGTCCTGCGTTCCTTCGCTGTTGCTGAATCTGGTGACGCGATGATGTCACGAACGACCGGGTGGTGCCTGCTTCTCGATGGCTTCCAGCCGCGACGCAATCAGGGTCGCGCTCAGGAATTGCAACGCCGACCACGCCGCCACGACTCCCGGCAGCAGGGCCCACAGCCAGCCCACGAAGTAGCCGACGACGACCGCGACGACGAGAAAGAGCGCGGTGGCCTTGAGCTTTCGCCGGGCGCCGGCTCTGAACTCCGCGGAGGTCTTGCCCATCTGCGCGGACTTCGCCGCCAGGGTGTCGTGCCATCCCATAGCAGGCCTTCCGTTTGAGCGTGATCTCAACACCGGGCGGCGCTCCCGGAGCTTGCCGAAGGCAAGCTCCTGACGCTCCTCCGGCCGCGCTTCGCGCGGCCGATTACTCGGCCTTGATACCGATCTCCTTCATCACCTCGAGCATGATCTTGGTGTCGCGCTGGAAGACCTTGTTGGTCGCTTCCATGTCGAGGGGGCCGACGATCAGATAGTTGGCCATCAGCGCCTTCACCTTCTCGTCGGTGCCGGCTTCGAACAGTGTGTCGGCCAGCTTCTTGGAGACGTCCTTGGGCGTCGCGACCGGGACCGCGAACACGGCGAAGGCGCGCGTCTCGTAGAAGCCGCCGACCGCGCCCTGCTCCGTCATCGTCGCCACGCCGGGAAAGGCCGGCAGACGGTCGCCCATCATGGCGATGGCCTTGCCCTTGCCGGAGGCGATCACCGCCGCCGCACCGGCCGGACTGCCTGCCCCGCCGTCGAGTGCCTGGGCCGCGACGTCGGCGAACATCGCCGCCTCGCCGCGATACTGCACGACCTCGACCTTGAACCCGTACTGCTTGGCCATCGTCTCGATCAGCATCTGCGGCGTCGAGCCCGGCCCGTAGGCGCCGAAGTTCAGCTTGTCGACCTTCTTGGCATATTCCACGAACTGCTTGAGGTTGGTCGCACCGGTCTTCTCGGCCGCGACGACAGGACCGCCGAGGCTGGTCGTCATCGCGAGATAGGTGAAGTCCTTCTCCGGATCGTACGGCAGGTCCTTCACCGTGACCCGGTTCTGGATCAGCGACGAGGAGATGGTGCAGAGGACGGTGTAGCCGTCCGGCGGCGCGCGCTTCACCTCGGCCACGCCGATCGTGCCGCCGGCGCCGCCCTTGTTCTCGACCACCACCGAGGTGCCGAGCTTGCGGCCGAGATACTCGCCATAGACCCGCGCGATGCCGTCGGTCTGCCCGCCCGCCGGATAGGGCACGACGATGCGGATCGGCTTGTTGGGAAACGCACCCTGCGCCCATGCAGACGAACCGAGAATCGAGGGCGCCGCAAGAACGCCCGCGCCCGCAACGATGAGCCCGCGCCGTGTCGGATTACGCATCAAACTTCCTCCCTGATCTGCAGGGCCTTCCCGACCCCTGATCTTGTGGGCGGCACCCTAATTCAGGAGGTGTGAAGCGGGCAAGCGACTGCAGTCCCGATTGGCGAAACCAAGATCTGCCGAGACGCTCCCGAACGCTCTCCGGATTCGTCGCTTCCGGTTCAACGTTCGAAGTTGCTGGGAGCAGCTCAATTCAGGTTGACGAAGTTGAAGCAAAAGGCGAGGCTTCAACCATTGGGGGAAGTCATGAAAATAAACATTTTTGGCGTGACCGCGTTCGCGGTCTTCGCAGTCGGCTGTGCGCCTACTCCGGAGAGTATCGCTCCTGCCTACGTAAGCGAACTACCGTACCGCAGCTACACATGTGACCAGCTCGGCGAAGAGCAGGCACGCCTCACGCAAGCGCTATCGACAGCTTCAGTAGCGCAGAGTTCGGCCCGCACCAACGATACAGTGGGCATCATCCTTATTGGCTTGCCCGTGGGTTCGATGTCCGGCCAGTCGATTGCACCGCAGATCGCACTCTACAAGGGGCAGCTTGAAGCTGTGCATCGCGCGTCCATCCGGAATTCCTGCCCGGAAATGACGCGCATCCTGCCTTCGACGCCGCCACCGGGGCCTGCCGTGACACCCGGAATCCAGCCGCAGTCTACGCCTGCTCCATCAACCAGCGAGCAGAGTGTCAGGGGACGTGAGGGATAGAGGAATAGAGCCGCGCCAATCGATGGGCGTGCCGGTTCCTTTTGGGCGAACAGGGAAACTCACAATTGAGATTTCCCATGCTGCCCTCTCCGGCCTCGCCTCGCGTTCGGCAGGCGCTGCGGCAGTCTCGCGGCTACTCTCGCATTGCCGCGTGAGGCGGAGCGGCTTCAGATCGTGGCGCGCCATGCAATGTGGACGGTCGATCTTCTGTGCCAATACGGCGTCCCTGTCATGATGAACCTGTGGATCGCGAGCGCGGCGGGCGTCGCTGTCGCCTATCTGCTGGGCGCGACGCCCACCGGCTATCTCGCGGGCAAGATTCTTCGCGGCATCGACATTCGCGAGCATGGCTCGCGTTCCACCGGGGCCACCAACGTGTTGCGCACGCTGGGCAAGGGGCCGGCGCTGGTGGTGCTGCTGGTCGACGTGCTGAAGGGCGTGGCCGCCATCCTGTTCGCGCGCTGGTTCTACCCCTGGCTCGGCGTTCCGGCGGACGGCGTCGCGTGGGCCGTCTGCCTGTGCGGACTCGCGGTGCTGCTGGGACACAGCCGCTCGCTGTGGCTGGGCTTCACCGGCGGCAAGTCGGCGGCGACGGGGCTCGGCGTGTTGCTGGCGCTCTCCTGGCCCGTCGGCCTCGGCGCGGCTTCAGTGTTCCTGCTCGTGCTGGCGGTCGTGCGCATCGTGTCGCTGGCCTCGATGCTGGCCGCCGTGACCGCCGCCCTCCTCGTCTGCCTGCTGCCCGCGCCGCTGCCCTATCGCCTGCTCGTCATCGCGGGCGGCCTCTACGTGATCGTTCTGCATCGCGCCAACGTCGCGCGCCTGCTCGCGGGAACCGAACCGAAGATCGGCCGGCGAGCGTAACCGGAGGCCGCCGGGAGCTTACGCCGCCAGGGCAGTACGACGGGACCCGGCGGCCGTGCCGGGAAATCCGATGACGAAGGCCGCCGGCAAGAGGAGCAGGTAGCAGATCGCCCCCAGGGAAATCGTGGCACCGATCCCGTAGGCGATGCTGCATGCAACACCCGTTGCCGATGCGAGAACGCTGGCCGCCCCGTTGATGCCCCAGAACCAGGGCGTGGGCCGGTTGTCGACCGCCGAGATGAAGCTCATTCCCGTCGGGAAGCCATAGCCCATGAGCAACCCGGCCGGCGTGATGATCGCGACGCTCACCAGGCAGCGGACCAGCAGGGTCTCGCTGTCGAGCGCGAGAAGCAGCGGGGGCACCCAGAGCGCCTGGGACAAGACGTATCCACTGGTCATCACGACCCAGACCGAGAAGCTGAGGGGGCTGCCGATGCGGACGGAATCGGACAGCAGGCTGCCGATTCCCGCCGAGAGGATCAGCGAAAACAGCACGACGCTCAGCGAGTAGGTCGGATGACCGAGAAACACGCTGAACCGCTGGAGCAGGCCGATCTCGACGAGCATGAAGCCGACGCCGATCAGCACGAAGTACGCCGTGCCGCCCACCGCGAGCCGTCGACCGACATCGTTCAACGCATTCCGCAGCGGAAGCACGATGGTGGCGAGGACGAGGAGCAGCGCCATCACGAAGAGCCCCGCCAGCGTGGCGGTCGCGAGGAAGTTCCCTTTGCGGACCCCGGGCGGGACCTCGGTGAACCCGATCGCAAAGACCTGGGAGAATGGCAGCTGATTGAAGAAGAAGGGCCGGTTGTCGGTCGGCGGCGTCATGTCGAGGCGAAAGCTTCCCGTGAAGCGTTCGAGGTCGGCGCGGTTCGTGAAGTTGACGATACGGTCCAGCGTCTCGGAAGGCGATTTCCGACCGGGCACGATCAGGGGCTCGAACTTCAACCGATCGATGGCCGTCTCGAGGCTTTGCAGCTGGGCCTCCGTGAAGGCCGACCGTGAAACGATCAGGGTGGAGATTCCGGCGCCTTCGTCGCCGGGCCGCAGCCATGCGAGGAATATGTGCTTCGCGGGCTCCTTGACGCCCATCTCGAGCAGGGAGGCGACGGCCAGGCTCAGGATCCGGCCGGTTTCGGCGACGTCCTGCGCCGCATGCCAGCGGCTCACAGTGAAGACGCCGTCCGCGGACAGGCGCCGCAGGAAGATCTCCCAGGCGTCGACCGTGTAGAGCCCGTTCTCGCTGAGCGAGAACGCACCGGCGCCCGTCGCCGCCCAGGTGTCGATCAGGTTCATCTGGATGATGTCGAACTGTTCGCGGCTGCGCGCGAGCCAGCTGCGGGCCTCGTCCACCACCAGCGTGATGCCGCCGATCTTCTCCATGCCGACGAAGGGGCCGAACAGCCCGTCGGGTCTCAGGAGGTCGATGAACGTCGGATTGACCTCGATACCCGTGACCTTCGGAACCCCGAACAGGCGCGCGGCGAGGACGTCCCTGCCGCCGCCCACCCCGATCACCGCGGCGCTTTTCAGATCCGGCAGATAATAGGCCAGATTCGTGATGTCGCTCTTCAGGAAGGAAGCGCGCGCGAGGTCGCCCTCGATTCCGTAAGCGACCGTGCCGGCATCGCTGTCGATCGACATGCCACTCTGCGGGACGGGTGCATCGGTAGGCACGAAGGCGGGCGATGGACCGGACAGTTGCGGCGCACTCACCGGCAGCGCCGGCCGCGTCGCGACGATGCGGGAAAACGAATTCCACTTCTCGAACCAGGGCAGGGCATCGAGCTGCATCGTCGCCTTGGCGAAGATCGGATAGAAGCCCATCCGCCTCGTGTCGGCACTGTTGAGTGCCGCCACCGCGACGAGGGCCACGAGCCACGCGCGATGCCAGCCCAGTATCCGGGCCGGGAACGCTGGCTGCGCCGGAGCGGCGCCGACACCCGAGTTCGCGAAGAACACCGCCCCCAGCGAGACGAGCGCCGCACTGCAGAGAATGGCGGTCGGTCCGTTGAACTCATTGAGCAGGACCAGCACGCCGAAGCAGCCGATCGCGGCCCCGATGAGGTCGATGCCATAGACGCGGCCGATCGAAAACGGGCTGCGCGTCAGGGCGAGGCTGACCACGACGCCCGAGAAGAAGAAAGGCGCCGCGATCACCAGGGCCAGTTCGAGCCAGATCACGACCGTCGTGAAGGCAAACCGCGAGGTTGGGACGAGCGTCACCTGCAGCGCGAGCCCGATCACCGCCGAAAGGGCAAATGCCGTGCTGTAGTTCGCGAGGTCGTACGAGAGGGTTTTCCCGGTGAAGCGCGAGCCCTTCAGGTAGACCCATACGGCCCCGGCGGTCAGGCCGAGCATGGCCATGCTGATGACGAAGAAGGCGAGATGGTACCAGACGACGACGGACAGCATCCGGGTCTGGATCAACTGCAGCATCAGGGTTGCCGAAGTGACGCAGAAAACACCACTGTAGAAATTGAAGGGTCTCATGCCGTCCTGCAGCCGCAATGGGGCGCAGCCTATAACGCGGCCATGGAGACGTGTCACTTTAGGGGACCGCATTGCCCGTCCGGCCCGGAGCCGTGGGGAAACGCGACTACCGCCGCCCCTGCATCACGTCTGCAATGGCCTGGTCGAGATGGGCCTGCAGGAAGGGCTTGTTGAGGCGCGGGACCTTCGTGCTCTCGCCGTTGGGCAGTTCGGCGTAGCCGGTGGCCAGCAGGACCGGCAGGTCGGGATGCGTGCGGCGGATCGCTTCGACGAGCTGCGTGCCGGTCATGCCGGGCATCGCCTGGTCGGTGACGACGAGGTCGACACGCGCCATCTTCGCCAGCGCCACGAGCGCCTCGCTTCCGGAATAGGCGATCGTGACCTCGTGGCCGAGATCCTCGAGCATCGCGGCGGTGTTGACCAGGATCAGCGCATCGTCGTCGACCGCGAGGATCGAGAGCGGCCGCGGGGTCGAGGTCGCGGGGACCGGCACCTGCGGCGCCTGCGCGTCGCCGCCCGCCACCGGAATCCACAGCGACGCCGTGGTGCCCTGCCCCTCGCGGCTCTCGAGCTGCAGCCCACCACCCAGCTGCTCGGCGAGGCCATGCACCATCGACAGGCCGAGTCCCGTGCCCTTGCCCACGCCCTTGGTGGTGAAGAAGGGCTCCGTCGCGCGCCCCAGCGTGGCGGCGTCCATGCCGTGGCCCTGGTCCCTCACCTGCAGCCGCACGTAGCGTCCTTGCTTCACCGACAGGGACGCGGCCATCGCCGCCGTTACCGCGACCTCGCGCGCCGAGACGGCGACGACGCCGCCGCGCGGCATGGCATCGCGCGCATTCACCACGAGGTTGAGCAGCGCCATTTCCACCTGGTTGGTGTCGACCCGCACCGGTGACAGCGTCGCGGGGCAGTCGATGTCGAGCACGATGGCGGGGCCCAGCGTATGGTCGAACAGGCTCTTCATGCCGTCGACCAGGGCGGCGACCGACGCAAGCTCGGGATCGAGTTCCTGGCGGCGCGCGAAGGCCAGCATGCGCTGGGTGAGCGCGCCGCCGCGCCGCGCGGCCTGCATGGCATTGTCGATCAGCGCGAGGTTGCGGTCGCCTGCCGGCAGGCGCTTGCGCACCAGTTCGAGGCTGCCGATCACCGCGGTCAGGAGATTGTTGAAGTCGTGCGCGACGCCGCCCGTGAGCTGGCCGATCGCCTCCATCTTCTGCGACTGGAACAGCGCCTCGCGCGCGCGCTCCAGCTCGAGCTGGGCGTCGCGCCGCTCGGTGATGTCGCGCGTGACCTTGGCGAAGCCCTGCAGCGAGCCGTCCGCGCCGCGCACCGGATCGATGACGATGCTGGCCCAGAAGCGCGTGCCGTCCTTGCGCACGCGCCAGGCCTCCTTCTCGAAGCGGCCCTCGCGCGCGGCGGTGTCGAGCGCGCGCTGCGGCTCGCCGGCGGCGCGATCCTCCTCGGTGTAGAAGGCCGAGAAGTGGCGTCCCAGGATCTCCTCCGGCTCGTAGCCCTTGATACGCCGGGCGCCGGCGTTCCAGGTCGCGACGCGCCCCTCGGGATCGAGCTTGTAGATGCCGTAGTCGGTGACGCTCTCCACCAGCAGGCGGAACTCCTCCTGGCTGCGGCGCAGCGCCTCCTCGGTGGCGCGCCGCTCGGTGAGGTCGCGCGTGATCTTGGCGAAGCCGCGCAGCACGCCCGACGCATCGTGGATCGGGTCGATGACGACATGGGCCCAGAAGCGCGACCCGTCCTTGCGGATACGCCAGCCCTCGGCCTCGAACTTGCCCTCGCGCAAGGCGATGTCGAGCGCCCGCGCCGGCAGGCCGCTCGCCCGGTCCTCCTCGCCGTAGAAGCGCGAGAAGTGGCTGCCGATGATCTCGTCGGCCGTGTAGCCCTTGAACCGCTCCGCCCCGCTGTTCCAGCTCGCGACGTGGCCCGCCGGATCGAGCATGTAGATCGCATAGTCCCGCACGCCCTCGACCAGCAGCCGGAACGCGCTTTCGTCGATCTGTTCGCGCGGCAACGGCGTGGCTTCAGGCGGACCCGGCATCGTCATGCCCGGCGTTTTAGCAGGGGAGCGGCCCGGCCGGCACTATTCCCGCCCTTCGGACAGCAATAGTGTCCGCGAATGGACACTGTGCAACCTTTGCGTGCCCGTCGCTCCGCGCCCATCGCGGAGGGCGGCGCGCGACCTTATCCCCCACCTCACTTCATTTCGCCACACTGAGGGGCTCGTCTCTTGGCGTCCTGCGGCCACGACCGCCCCGTCCCCCGAGGAGACACGCCATGACCGCGCCCCGCCCCTATCGCACCCACATCGGCAACCACAAGCTCCAGCCCGAGACGCTGATGCTGTCCTACGGCTACGATCCCGCTCTGTCGGAGGGCGCGGTGAAGCCGCCGGTGTTCCTGACCTCGACCTTCGTGTTCGGCTCGGCCGAGGAGGGCCGCGACTTCTTCGACTACGCCTCGGGCCGCAAGACGCCGCCCGCCGGCAGCGCCGCCGGCCTCGTCTATTCGCGCTTCAACCATCCCAACAGCGAGATCGTCGAGGACCGGCTCGCGGTCTACGAGGGTGCGGAGACCTGCGCGCTCTTTTCCTCCGGCATGTCGGCGATCTCCACCACCCTCCTCGCCTTCGCGCGGCCGGGCGACGTGATCCTGCATTCGCAGCCGCTCTATGGCGGCACCGAGACTTTGCTCGCCAAGACGCTGTCGGGCTTCGGCATCTCGGCCGTGGGCTTCGTCGACGGCGTGAACGAGGCCGCGATCCGCGCCGCCGTCGCCGAGGCCCGCCGCAAGATCGTGTCGAGCGGCCGCATCTCCGTCATCATGATCGAGACGCCGGCCAACCCGACCAACACGCTGGTCGACATCGCGCTGCTGCGGCGCATCGCCGACGAGATCGGCCGGGGACAGACGGGCGGCCCGCCGGTGCTGGCCTGCGACAACACTTTGCTCGGGCCGGTCTTCCAGCGCCCGCTCGACCACGGCGCCGACGTCTCGGTCTATTCGCTCACCAAATATGTCGGCGGCCATTCCGACCTGATCGCCGGCGCCGCCATGGGCACGAAGGCCATCATGGGCCCGATCCGCGCGCTGCGCGGCAGCTTCGGCACGCAGCTCGACCCGCATTCCTGCTGGATGCTCGGCCGCTCGCTGGAGACGCTGGGGCTGCGGATGGAACGCGCCAACTCCAACGCGCGCCAGGTCGCCGAATGGCTGGCCGCCCATCCCGGAGTCGCGAAGCTCCACTATCTCGGCCTGCTGCCCAAGGGCTCGCCCGAGCAGGCGCTCTACGAGCGCCAGTGCACCGGCGCGGGCTCGACCTTCTCGTTCGACATCAAGGGCGGCGAAAAGGAAGCCTTCGCCTTCCTGAACGCGCTGAAGATCTTCAAGCTCGCCGTGAGCCTGGGCGGCACCGAATCCCTAGCCAGCCACCCCGCCGCCATGACGCATTCGGGCGTGCCGCTCGAAGTCCGCGACCGCATCGGTGTTCTGGACACGACGATCCGGCTGTCGGTGGGCATCGAGCATCCGGACGATCTGATCGCGGATCTCACGCAGGCGTTGGCGGTGACCGGCAGTTAGGCGGTTCAGAACAAGTAACGTGTGGACCATAGGGCTAGAACCGGGGAGTAGCCTGGATCACGCAGACCCATTGGCGAGTTTCCGATGCCTGCTCTTTGTCAGGTCCACGTGGAAAATCCCGAATCCTTTTTCTCGTTGCTTGACGGTGTAGTGACCAAGTGTTCGGACGTCTCCTTGGGGTACCGCCGGTTGCCCCTTCGGCTTGTACCCAGCGATCCGCGTCCTCTTGGCAATTAGAGACGCAAGCGTATAGCGATGCCTATACGCGTTTGACGTCGGTTGGTCCGCCAAGCCACCGTTCCACACCCAGGCAACTGCTCCAGTTAGCAAATCCACCGCCTGAAGCATCAGGTGGTCTTTCGAGTTCTCTGCCCGCACCTTGAACGCCGAGTGATCGCCCCCGTGATCTCTCAGGAATGCCCTGTTCAACGTAATTTCCTGAACTTCTGGATCGAAGTCGTCTTTGTCCAAAGTCACATAGAACTCAGGCTCGTCGTGCATCGTCGTTCGCGCGTACCTGTTCAGCAGCACATAGACCAGCTTCGCTCGCAGCAGCGCCCGCCCTTCGGCTTTCTGAGCTTGGTTGATCTGATTTGAAGAAACGACAATGCAGCGATAGCTGACACTGGACCAGCAATCCATCAGTGCATTCAAGAACGCGACATTCACATTTAGATAGCGTGTTTCGTTCCATTTTATTTCGTGAGGGTAGTCCCCCAGCGCCAGTTTGAGCTTCTGCTCAACAGCTCGAAATCGCACCTGAGGAACGTGCAACGAACCATACACGAAGTAGGTGTGCCCAGTCTTGGAACTGTCGTCTCCAAAGATCTGGCTCCGCTTCTGGACCGGTAGCATCTCGCTCATGGTTGCCACTATAACGGGCCGCCCGACGGGTGAGGTATACGCAAATGGCTGGGCGATTGACGTTTTGCTTCAAACTCTCGGAAGTGAATTACATTCAGAGCCTCGCCGACTTCAGGAGGTCCTCACATGCCCAGATCAAAGGGGGGCAAGTCCGCCGCGCAGGAGCCGAGACACCGAGACAGGATGGGCGCGCTGGGCTTGCGGCCTATCCAGGTTTGGGTACCGGACGTGCGGTCGGCGGCGTTCAGAAGGGAAGCACACCGACAGTCGCTCGCGGTCGCAAGGAGCGCTCGCGTCCACGAGGATCAGACGTTCATAGACGCGGCTTCCGAATGGCAAGATGCGTAAAGCACGGCGATGTACCTCGGCGCTTGATCCGATCAATCGGCTCGCCGATGCCCCTCACCTTTGCACCGCCCCCTCCCTCGTCTTCCACAGCGACCAGGCGATGCCGGCGGCGATCAGGCCGAAGGTGACGGCGAGGCTGGCGACGGGCGGGAACTTGTCGTCGTCGAGGAGGAAGTCCGAGACGAAGATCTTGGAGCCGATGAAGACCAGCACCGCCGCGAGTGCGTGCTTGAGGTAGTGGAAGCGGTCGATCATGGCCGACAGCGCGAAGTAGAGCGCGCGCAGGCCCAGCACCGCCATGATGTTCGAGGTGTAGACCACGAACGTGTCGGTGGTGATGGCGAAGATCGCCGGCACCGAGTCGACCGCGAACACCAGGTCCGCGAGGTTGATCACCACCAGGGCGAGGAACAGCGGCGTCGCGGCCAGCGCCATCCGGCCGGTGCGCTCGTCGGGCTGGGTGACGAAGAAGCGGTCGCCGTGCAGTTCCTTCGTCACGCGCATCCGGCGGGAAATCCAGCGGATGGCGGCGTTGTTGGCGAGGTCCGGCTCGGACTCGGTGGTGAAGAACATCTTGATGCCGGTCACGATCAGGAACGCGGCGAAGAGGTAGAGCACCCAGTAGGCTTCGCTGACCAGCGCGGCGCCGGCGGCGATCATGAGGCCGCGCAGCACGATGACGCCGATGATGCCCCACAGCAGCGCACGGTACTGGTACTTCGCCGGGATCGCGAAGAAGGTGAAGATCAGGCTGATGACGAAGATATTGTCGATCGACAGCGCCTTCTCGATGAAGAAGCCCGTGAAGTACTTCATGCCGAGGTCGGCGCCCTTCTCGGCCCAGACCCAGGCGCCGAAGGCGAGCGCGATCGAGATGTAGAAGGCCGAGAGCTTCAGCGATTCGCCGATGCCCATGACCCGGTCCTCCTTGTGCAGGAGGCCGAGGTCGAAGGCGGTCAGCGCCGCCACCATCAGGACGAAGGCCAGCCAGAACCAGACCGGTGTGCCGAGAAAGGACTGGAACAGAAACTCGGTCATTGGGGGTCCGCTTCGTGGGGTGGCTTGTGGGTGCTCGTCGGTGAGGCGGCACAATGGACGCGGGCGGATGATTGATAAAATAGAATTGGTGCGACGAATCCGATAGCCTTAGACTATCACGCCACATGACCACGCTCCGCCAACTCAGCTATCTGGTCGCCCTGGCCGACTCCCGGAATTTCCGCCGCGCCGCGGATCTGGTGCATATCGCCCAGCCGACGCTGAGCCAGCAGCTGCGGGCGCTCGAGGCGCGCCTCGGCGTGACGCTGGTCGAACGCAACGAGAGCCCGGTCCAGCTCACCCCGATCGGGCGGGACCTGGTGACGCGGGCGCGCAAGATCCTGCTGGACGTGAAGGATGCCGAGGACATGGTCCGGCGCGCCAAGGCCGGCATCGGCGGCACGATCCGGTTCGGCGTCACGCCGACGCTCGGCCCCTACCTGATGCCGCGGATCGTGGCCTCGCTGCACCGGCGCTTTCCCGACCTGCGGCTCTACATCCGCGAGGGCATTCCCGACGAGCAGGCGCGCGAGCTGGCGCGCGGCGAGCTCGACATGGTGCTGTCGCCCCTGCCCGTCTCCGGCAGCGACCTGCACATCGAGCCGCTGTTCCGCGAGCCGCTCCACATCGTCTGCCCGCCCGAGCATCCGCTGGGCCGGTCCGCGAAGGTGCGCCGCGGCGATCTGGCGGGCATCGGCTTCCTCAGCCTCGATCGCCGCCACCACGCCCACCGCCAGGCCCGCGAGATCTGCGAGGACCTGAAGGCCACCCTGCTCGAAGGCTATGAGGGAACGAGTCTCGACAGCCTGCGCCAGATGTGCGGTTCGGGCCTGGGCTTCGCCATCCTGCCGGAACTCTATCTGCGCTCGGAAGTGGGCGGCGAGGACATGGTGACCCGCCTCACCATGGCCGGCTGGAGCGCCAGCCGCTCCATCGCCGCGGTCTGGCGCGACGGCTCGGCCTATTCCGACAGCTACGGCACCATCGCCGAGACGATCGCCACGGAGGCGAGAGCCATCCTGGCGGGACCGGCGCTTTAACAAGCCATCGTCCCGACCGGAGCGAAAAGAGGTCCCTCGACTGCGCCGCCCTGCGGGCGGCTTCGCTCGGGACGACGGCGTGCGGCTTGGACTTGGCTATCAAGGATCAATTACTTCCCCATTCAGATGGGGAAGTGCCCCGTCATACGGGGCGATGGGGTCATGGGCGGCGCAAAGCAATGACCCCTCCGACGGCGTAAGACGCCGCCACCTCCCCATCTGAATGGGGAGGAAAGTTTCTAAATCCCCTCGTTGGGGATCTGCAGGACGATGCCGCAATGCTTGCAGTGGACGGCGTCGAGGTCGTGCACCAGCAGCGCGCACGAGGGACATTCGAAGCGCACCTTGTTGGGCCGGAAGATGGCCTGCAGCAGGCGCAGGAAGAGGCCGACGCCGACCACCATGATGATCACGGCGAGCAGCCGGCCGCCGGGGGTCTTCAGGGTGATGTCGCCGAAGCCCGTGGTCGTGAGCGTCGTGATGGTGAAGTAGAGCGCGTCGATGTAGGTCGAGATCTGCGGGTTGATCTTGCGCTGGGTGACGTAGACCACCGACGTCACGATGAAGATGAAGACGCCGAGATTGACCGTGCGCTGGATGACGTCCTCGTACAGGCGGAACCACTTCGAGTCCTGCCGCAGGTCGCGCAGCAGGTGGTAGGAGCGCAGCAGGCGGAGCGCGCGGGCGATGCGCAGGAAGGCCAGGTTCTCGAGGAAGACGGGCAGCAGCAGGGACAGGATCACGACCAGGTCCGCCGCCGAGGAGAGGCTGACCAGGTGGCGCAGCGGCCGCCGCTCCACCCACAGCCGCACCCCGAACTCGATCGTCAACAGGAGGCCGATGGCGAGATCGAGGGCGATCATCCACGGCTGATGCCCGCCGAAGGGCGAGATGAGGAACACCGCGATGGTGGCCAGGTCGAAACCGACCAGCCCGTAGCGGAACCGGCGGGCCTCCGGGCCGTCGCCGAAATAGAGATCCTGGAACTTTTCGCGAAGACCTTTCAGTGCCATGCGTTCAGGGTAGCATGGCGTCGGTTTCTGGGGCACCGGGCGGGCGGAAACTACTCCGCCGCGCGGGCGTGCGGCATCGCGAGCGTGGGCCGGGCGGTGCTGAAGGAGCGCAGGACCTGGCCGGGCGGCTTCACCTTTACATAGTCCTCGCCGTCGAAGACCTGGACGCCGTTGACCCACACGCCCTTGAGACCGGGCGCGCTGCGGATCAGGCGGTTGGCGCCGGCCGGGAGGTCGGCCACGCGCCGCGTCTTGCTGACGTGGATGGTCGCGGGATCGAACAGCATGAGGTCGGCCCAGGCGCCGACTTCGATGCGGCCGCGGTCGACGATGCCGTAGATGTGCGCCGGATCGCCGGTCAGCTTGCGGATGGCGTGCGGCAGGCTGAAGCGGCCGAGCTCGCGCACCCAGCGGCCGAGCAGGTGCATGGCATAGCCCGCGTCGCAGAACAGCGTGAGATGCGCGCCGGCGTCGGACAGGCTGATCAGGTTGCCGTCGTCCGCGATGAGATCGCCCACACGCTTCTCGTCGACGTTCAGCAGCCGCACGATGAAGGTCGTCTCGAGATCGTCGGCGAGGCCGATATCGAGCAGCGCGTCCACCGGATCGACGCCGCGCTCGCGTGCGATGTCCTCGATGCTGCGGCCTTCCAGGGTGGGTTCGGTCGGCGACACCGCCACTTCCATCAGGTGCCAGGTGCCGTTGAAGATGCGGCCGCCCTCGACCGGCGTGGCCAGCGACGTCTTGAACGCCGCGCGAAACGCGGGATCGACGAACAGCGCGCGATGCTGCGCCTTGTCGCCGGCCTTGGGCCACGGCGCGATGGTCTGCAGCATGTAGGCGTTCAGCAGGCCAAAATTCATGATGAGCGGCTGGCACGAGGCCTGGGCATAGACCGCATGGCCGCGCGTGCGCGCCTCGGCACAGGCGGCGGAGATCCCCGGCGCATGCTCGGGCTTCGTCGGATAGTCGAGCAGCGGGCAATAGATGACGGGCCGGCCGGAGAGCCGGGCCAGTTCCTCCATGAAGGGAATGGTCGAGCGCTGGCCGCAGGTCGCCATGGTGACGCCGTGGCCGTGCCGCGCCATCACCCGCGCCAGCGCGCGGAACTCGTCGTCGCTGGCCAGGCGCGACGGCACCGGGATGCCGCCATAGCCGTTGTGGTTTTCGAAGGTCGAGGAGCCCAGCCCGATGGCGCCGGCCGCCAGCGCCTCGTCGAACAGCGCCGACATCTTCGCGAGTTCGTCGGCCGTCGCCTCGCGCTCGGAGCCCGCGTCGCCCATCACCACGGTGCGCAGCGCCGAATGCGAGCAGAAAGAGGCGACGTTGGGCGTGACGCCGCGCCGGGCGATGAAGTCGAGATAGCTCGCGAAATCGTCGAACTGCCAGTCGACGCCCTCGCGCAGCGCGTCGAGCGACATCGCCTCGACCTCGGAGAGGTTCCTGAGCAGCGTGTCGCGCGTGGCCGGCGTCGCCGGGGCAATGCCGAAGCCGCAATTGCCGATCACCACCGTCGTGACGCCCAGCGCCGGCGACGGCGAGGCCGTGGAATCCCAGGTGAGCTGCGCGTCGTAATGGGTGTGGACGTCGATCACGCCTGGCGCCAGCACCAGGCCCGCCGCGTCCACCGTCTCGCGCGCCTGCCCGAGATCGAGGCCGATGGCGGCGATGCGCCCGTCCTTCACCGCGACGTCCACCTTGCGCATCGGATTGCCGAGCCCGTCGGCCATGTCGGCATTCGTGACGACCAGATCGAACATGCAATCCTCCCGGAGCGTGCGGCACTTCGAGTGCGTTTGGTCGCCATTCTCCGCGAGAAGCGTGAGGTTGTACCGCCTCAATTCACGGCATTTCCGCGTCGTGGATCGGTCGGTATCGAACCGAAGGCGGAACGACGCTCGGGTCCGCACGTTGAGGTCCGCAATTTCGCGGCCCCGGACTTCGGTCCCGAGCGAGGATCATGGACCCCTATATCGTGATGCTCGCCGGCTTCGGCGCGATCGTGCTTCTGACGGCATGGCTTCCCATGGTGCTGAAGGAGCTGCCGCTTTCGCTGCCGATCTTCTGTGTCGCGGCTGGCGCCCTGCTGGCCGGCCTCTTCGACCAGGCGCAGGCCCCCTCGCCCCAGGCCCATCTCAAGCTGACGGAGCGGCTGACGGAAGCCGTGGTCATCGTGGCGCTGATGGGTGCCGGGCTCAAGCTCGACCGGCCGCTGGCCTGGGCGACCGCCGGCCTGACCTGGCGGCTGCTGGGAGTTGCCATGCCGCTCACCATCGTCGCCATCGCCCTGCTCGCGCACGGGCTGCTGGGCGTCGGGCTGGCCGCGGCGCTCCTGCTGGGCGCCGCGCTCTCGCCCACCGATCCCGTGCTGGCGAGCGACGTCCAGGTCGGCCCGCCGGGCCAGGGCGGCGAAGACGAGGTGCGCTTCACCCTGACGGCCGAGGCCGGACTGAACGACGGGCTCGCATTTCCTTTCGTCTATCTTGCCATCCTGCTCGCCACGGTGAGCCCGGCCGACGCGTCCTGGCTGGACTGGGTGACGCTCGACCTGGGCTGGCGGCTGGCGGCAGGGATCGCCGTCGGGGTCGCCGTCGGCCGCGGTCTCGGCTGGCTGACCTTCCGTCTCCCCAACCGCTCCAAGCTCTCGCGCACCGGCGACGGGTTCGTGGCGCTGGGCATCACCGCGATCGCCTACAGCCTCGCCGAGATGGCGCACGGCTACGGCTTCCTGGCCGTCTTCGTGTCCGCCGTCGCCTTCCGCGGCTTCGAACGGCGGCATCACTACCACGAGAAGCTGCACGACTTCGTCGAGCAGATCGAACGCCTGCTGATGATGATGCTTCTCGTGCTGTTCGGCGGCGCGCTGGCGGAGGGCGGCCTGTTGCGCCACACCGACTGGGCGATGGTCGGGTTCGCCGCGCTCACGCTGCTGGTCGTGAGGCCGCTGGTCGCCTGGATCAGCCTGCTCGGTCGCAAGGAGCCGACGCCGGAACGGGCGATCATCGCCTTCTTCGGCATTCGCGGCATCGGGTCCGTCTATTATATCGCCTTCGCGCTGGGCCGGGCGCCGTTCGAGGGGGCGGACCTGCTGTGGAACGCGGTATCTCTGGTGATCCTCGTCTCGATCACCCTGCACGGCACGACCGTCACGCCGATCATGCGGTTCATCGACAAGCGCCGCGGGCGCTGACGCCCGATTTCAGGCCGACGGAACTTGCACGGCGAAGGGCCGTTGTGCGTGCAGCATCGGGCGGATTGCGGCGGCCTCATCGCGCGCCTGACGGTGGAGGACGGCATGTATTCCAGAGCCCTCGCGGGCAGCGTCGCCTCCCTCGCGCTATTGATTGCCGGATCGGCCTTCGGCCAGGGCACGTTCGGCCTCACGATAGAAAACTGTTCCGATTACGTCGCCCGGGCGATGAGCCAGGTCCAGATGGCATCCGGCTGCAGCGTTTCGGGACCGGCCTGGAGCGCCGAGCCGGCCGACCATGCCGCCTGGTGCAAGCGCGCCTCGGCGCGCGAGCGCGGCCGCGAGGACGACGCGCGCCGCAACGCCCTGACCACGTGCCGGGGAGATTTCGGCACCGTTCAGATCAAGAGCTGCAACGAGTACGTGGCCCGGTCGCGAACGCAGCTGGAGCTTGCCGAGGCGCTTTCATCGAGCTGCACCTTCGAAGGGATGCGGTGGAGTTCGAACGTCGTCCAGCACATGCACTGGTGCAACCGCACGCCCGTCGACCGGCACGCCACCGAAGACGCCGCCCGCCGCAGGGAACTGGCCTCCTGCGCCGCCCGGCCGAACTAATTCTCGACCACGCCCATCGCGATCACCAGGTCGCGCTCCGGATCGGCCGCATAGCCGACGAAGGCGAGGTTCGAGCCGGTGGACGGACGCCGATCGACGCGCAGCCCGAAGAGCCGCCGCTTGGGTGCAGCAACGTCGGCGTCGGTCGAAGAGGTTCTGGCAGAACCGGCGGGCCTGCCTGTCGTCGCCGAAGTAAGGCTGCTGGAACTTTTCGTGCAATCCCGTCGTTGCCATGCCTCCAGATGTCATGGCTTCGGGTTCGGGGCACCGGGCCAAGCTTGCCGATAGCGGGCTCGTCGTCACCAAAACAACCGCCAGATGCGCTACGATGGGCCCATGCGAGACAATGAAGATTCGGAGCCCGTAAATCTCCACTGGCGGCGGGAGACGGCGACGCGGGCGGGGCTGATCGTCGATGCGAGCGATTACTTCGAGGCCGGCCGCAAGGCGATGCTGAAGGCGCGGCGGCGCATCATGCTGATCGGCTGGGACTTCGACGCGCGCATCGAACTGTCCGAAGAGCGGCTGCCGGGCGAGCCCGACACCCTGGGCGATTTCGTGCTTTGGCTGGTAAAGCGCAATCCCGACCTCGAGGTCTTCCTGCTGCGCTGGAACATCGGCGCGCTGCGCGCGCTGTTCCGCGGCACCACCATCTTCACGCTGATGCGCTGGATGGCCCACCCGCGCATCCACACGCGACTCGATGGCGCCTCGACGCTGGGCGCCTCGCACCATCACAAGATCGTCGTGATCGACGATTGCCTGGCCTTCTGCGGCGGCATCGACATGACCAGCAACCGCTGGGATACGCCCGAGCACCGCGACGGCGACCCGCGCCGCATCGGGCCCGATGGCGGCCCCTACGCACCCTGGCACGACGCGACCTCGATCCTGGAGGGGCCGGTGGCGCAGGCGCTGGGCGAGCTGTCGCGCAAGCGCTGGCAGGCAGCGGGCGGCCATGCGCTCGAACCGGTCGAATGCGGCACCGACTGCTGGCCCGAGGGGGTCGAGGCGCAGTTCCGCGACGTCTCGGTGTCGATCAGCCGGTCGCGGCCCGAGGGAGACGATGGCGGCCCGCCGGTGCACGAAATCGAGGCGACGTATCTGGCGCTGATCGCCCGTGCCCGGAAGTACATCTACGCCGAGAGCCAGTACTTCGCCTCGCGCCGCATCGCCGAGGCGATCGCCCACCGCCTGGAGGAGCCCGACGGGCCCGAGATCGTGTTGATCAATCCCTTCAGGTCGCAGGGCTGGCTGGAGCCGGTGGCGATGGATACCGCGCGCGCCCGGCTCTACGCGGCGCTGGAGCATCTCGACTGCCACGCGCGGTTGCGCATCTATCACCCGTTCACGCAGGCCGGCGAGCCGATCTACGTGCACGCCAAGATGATGATCGTCGACGACGAGGTGCTGCATGTCGGCTCGTCGAACCTGAACAACCGCTCGATGCGCCTCGACACCGAATGCGACGTCACCCTCGATGCGGCCCTGCCCGGCAACGAGAGCGCCGCGCCGACCATCCGCGCGCTGCGCGACGGGCTGCTGGCCGAGCATCTCGGCGCGACGGCCGAAGCGGTCGCGGCGGCGGTCGACGGCAAGAGTTCGCTGATCGCGGCCATCGAGGCGCTGCGCGGCGCGGGCCGGTCGCTGCGCCCCTACGTGATTCCAGACCTGCACGAGGTCGAGACCTGGCTGGCCGACAACCAGGTGCTCGATCCCGAGGGACCCGGCGAGATCTTCGAGGCCACGTCCAAGGGTGGCCTGCTGCGCGGCCTGCGCCGCCGCCTCCACACCCACGCCGACCGCTTGCGGCACCGGCTGCACAAACACCGGTCGCGTGCCTGAACAGGGAAGAGAAAGGTCCCTCCACCGGCTCACTCCGGTCGGGACGACGGGAATGAGCCATCAGAGCTGGTGGTACAGGCCGCCGCACAGGCCGATGACGACGAGGCTCAAGCCAAACAGCTTGAAGAAGCCCGCCGAGTGCTTCGCAAGCGACTGCTCATGCTGCGCGGAGAGGCGTTGCTCTTTCGACAGGTCGCGCTTGGCCTGCACTTGCGCTGCGAGGAATCCCGGGCTGAGGCCGATCCCCACCGGCGCATCCCCATCCAATTCGAACTGTGTGGCAATCCAGCAAATGGCAAGGCCGATGACGGCGATCCCGAAGAAGGTCGTATAGGCGACGAAGAGAAAGGCCGCAGCCGACGCCAGCAGCCAGGCCGAAAGCCCGATCGTGATGAGGATGGTTCTCGCGGACACGCGGCATCTCCCGGTGAGACGGCAAGCACGGAAGCGTAACGGCGGTGTCCCCACCCCGCAATCAGCTCCTGCTTCTCCTCCGAGGCCAATGCGACTCCGATGAAGCCGCCGTGCGCTCGGCGGCGTATCAGCCCTGGCGCTTATCCGGGGACTTCAGGCTTCCAAAGGGCTTGCGCAGCATCTCGGGTACGGTCCGGCGCATCTTCTCGAAGGCGACGTAGAGGCCGGGGATCACGAAGATGCCGAGGCAGGACGCCGCCAGCATGCCGCCGAACACGGCGGTGCCGACGGCGCGCTGGGTCGCCGCGCCCGCGCCCGAGGCGATCACCAGCGGCACAAGTCCGAGGATGAACGCGAACGAGGTCATCATCACCGCGCGAAAGCGTTGCCCGGCGGCCGAGGTGGCGGCCGTCACCGCGTCGCTGCCGCCCGCCCGCTCGTGCATGGCGACCTCGATCACCAGGATGGCGTTCTTGGCCGCCAGCGCGATCAGCACGACGATACCGATCTGGGCATAGACGTTGTTGGCGAGGCCGGTCAGCCAGAGCGCCGCCAGTGCGCCGAACAGGCCCACGATCACCGACAGCAGCGCCGCCACCGGCAGCGCCAGGCTCTCGTAGAGGCCGACCAGGAACAGGTAGGCGAACAGCACCGCCAGCGCGAGCACGAAGCCCGTCTGGCTGCCCGCCTCCTTCTCCTGCTGCGCGGTGCCGGCCCATTGATAGGAGTAGCCCGGCGGCAGGCTGGCGCGCGCCACCCGCTCCATCGCCGCGATTGCCTCGCCCGAGGAATAGCCCGCGGCCGGCGCGCCGTTCAGCGTCACGGAGCGCAGGTTGTTGTAGCGATTGATGGTGGCCGGCGCGGTCGTGAGTTCGAGCGTGGCCATCGCCTGCAGCGGCACCAGCTTGCCGCTCGAGGAGCGCACGCGCACGCGCTTCACGTCCTCGATCGTTCGGCGGTCGAGTGCGTCGGCCTGCACGCGCACCGTCCAGGTGCGGCCGAACATGTTGAAGTTGTTGACGTTGCGGCTGCCCATCGCGGTCTGCAGGGCGGCGAAGATGTCGGGGATGGCGACGCCCAGCGTCTCGGCGCGGTCGCGGTCGAGTTCCAGGCGGATCTGCGGCGTCGAGGCGCTGTAGGTGGTGAAGACGCCCGCCAGCTCGGGCGCGGCCTGGGCCGCGTTGATGACGCCGCGCGCCACCGCCACGATCTCCTCCGGCGGCGCGCCGGTCAGGCTCTGGACCTCGAACTCGAAGCCCGAGGAATTGCCCAGCCCCGCGATCGGCGGCGGATTGAAGGCGTAGACGTTGGCCACGGCCACGCGGTCGAACGCCTTGTTCAGCCGCTCCAGCACCGCGAAGGCCGACATCTCGCGGCCGGGACGCTCGGCATAGGGCTTGAGCGACACGATCATCATGGCGCGGTTGGGCAGGTTCAGCCCGTCGAGCAGGCTGTTGCCGCTCACGGTGAAGAAGTTCTGCAGCCACGGCTGGCCCTGCAGCATGTTCTCGACCTGCATCACCGCCTCCAGCGTGCGGCTGGTCGAGGCGGCGTCGGGCAGCTGGATCTCGGCCATGAAGGAGGACTGGTCCTCGTCGGGCAGGAAGCCGGTGGGCACGACGCGCAGCAGGCCGCCGGTCGCCAGGGCGAACAGCCCGACCAGGCCGACCGCCAGCAGGCTGCGGCGGATCAGCGGGCCCGCGACGCGCAGGTAGCCGTTGCGCGTGGCGTCGAGGCCGCGCTGGATGCGCGCCATCAGGCCGCGCGGCGCGCCGCGGCGGGTGAGCAGCAGCGCGCACAGCGCCGGCGAGAGCGACAGCGCGTTGATCGCCGAGATCACCATGGCGACCGAGATCGTCACCGCGAACTGCTGGTAGAGCTTGCCCGCGATGCCCGGCATGAAGGCGGTGGGAATGAACACCGAAAGCAGAACCAGGGTGATGGCGATGATCGGCGCCGTGACCTCGGCCATCGCCTTCTCGGTGGCCTCGGCGGGCGTCAGGCCAGGCTCCTTCTCCAGCGTGTGCTCGACCGCCTCGACCACGACGATGGCGTCGTCGACCACGATGCCGATGGCCAGCACCAGCGCCAGCAGCGACACGGTGTTGAGCGAAAAGCCCAGCACCTGCATCACCGCGAAGGTGCCGACCAGCGCGACCGGCACGGCGATGATGGGAATGAGCGTGGCGCGCACGCTGCCGAGGAACAGGAAGACCACGAGGGCGACCAGCACGAAGGCCTCGATCAGGGTCTTCACCACGCTGTGGATCGTCGCCTCGACGAACACGGTGGTGTCGTACATCACGTCGAAGGCCACGTCCTCGGGCAGCCGGTCCTCCAGCTCCTTCAGCACCTGGCGCACGCCCTCGGCGGTGGCGAGCGCATTGGCGCCGGCCAGCTGGTAGACCTGGATGCCGGCCGCCGGCTTGCCGTTGTAGCGCGTGGTGACGTCGGCATTGGCCGAGCCCAACTCGACCCGGCCGATGTCGCGGATGCGCAGCAGCGCGCCGTCGGGCGTGACGCGCACGCTGATGTTGCCGAACTCCTCGGCCGAGGTGAGCCGGCCCTTGGCGGTGATGTTGAGCTGGAAGTCGACGCCGTCGAGCAGCGGCGCGGCACCGACGCGGCCGACCGCGGCCTGCATGTTCTTGGCCTCGATCGCCTTCACCACGTCCTGCGAGGTGATGCCGAGGCTCGACATGCGGTCGAGGTCGAGCCACACGCGCATGGCATAGTCGAGCCCGCCGAACAGGCCGGCCGAGCCGACGCCCGGCACGCGCTGCATGGTGTCGAGCACGTTGATGGTGGCGAAGTTCGACAGGAACAGCGCGTCGCGCGTGCCCTTGGGCGAATAGACGGCGATCACCTGCAGCAGCGCCGAGGACTGCTTCTTCACCAGCACGCCGTTGCGCTGCACCTCGTCGGGAAGCTGCGGCATGGCGCGGTTGATGCGGTTGTTGACGTTGACCGTATGGTCCTGCGGGTTGGAGCCCACCTTGAAATAGATGCTGAGGCTGTAGCTGCCGTCGCTGCCCGAGGTCGACTTCATCGAGATCATGTTCTCGACGCCGTTGACGTTGCGCTCGATGATCTGCGCCACGCTCTCCTCGACCACCTGCGCGGACGCGCCGGCATAGCTGGTCGTGACGGTGACTTCCGGCGGCACGATGTTGGGGAACTGCGCGATCGGCAGGCTGCCCAGCGCCAGCAGGCCCGCGATGACCATGATCGCGGAGACGACGAAGGCCAACCGCGGACGGCGGATGAAGAGCGAGGCGATGCCCATGGGATCAGCGCTTCGGCTGGCCAGCGGGGGCCGGCGCGGCCTGCGCCTCGACCGCCATGCCGGCGCGCACGCGCTGCTGGCCGCGCACGATGACCCGGTCGCCTTCCTTGAGGCCGCTCGCCACCGCGATCATGCCGTCGCGCACGAAGTCGACGGTGATGCGGCGCTGCTCGACGACGCCCTTGCCGTCGACGACATAGACATAGGGGCCGGTCTGGTCGATCGCCATCGCCGGCTGCGGCACCACCAACGCCTTGGCCGGCTCGTTGCCCTCGACGATGACCCGCACCGTCTGGCCGTCGGTCAGCAGCTCGTCGGCATTGTCGAACACCGCGCGCGCCATCTGGCCGTCGGTGTTGGGATCGACCGTGACGTCGATGAAGTCGACCTTGCCCTTCTCGGGGTAGAGCTTGCCGTCGGCCAGGCGCAGCCGGACGGGCAGGTGCTCGCCCGCGCGCAGGTCGCGCCGCACGTTCAGCAGCTCCGCCTGCGATACCGAGAACAGCACGCGGATCTGCCGCTCGTTCACGATGGTGGCCAGCACGCCGGAGTCCGGCCCCACGATGTTGCCCGGCGAGACGGCGGCGCGGCCGATCAGGCCCGCGATCGGCGCTGTGATCCTGGTATAGGAAAGCTGCAGCTCGGCATCCTCGAGCTGGGCCTCCGCGTCGTCGAGCGTCGCCTTGGCCTGGAGCTGCTCGCTCAGCCGCTGGTCGTAGGCCACCTGCGAGACGTTGTTGGTCTTCAACAGGTCGGCGGCGCGCTTGAGCTGCGCGTCGGCGTTGATCAGCGCCGCCTGCGCGCCGTCGCGCAGCGCCCGCTTCTGGTTGACGGTGATGCGGTAGGGAGCGGGATCGATGGTGAACAGGAGCTGGCCTTCCGTCACCTTGGCACCGTCGGCGAACTCGCGCTTGCCCAGTGTGCCCTTGACGCGGGCGCGCAGCTCCACCTTGTCGAACACCGCGATGCGGCCGATATATTCCGACTGCGGCGCCAGCGAGCGCAGCTCGGCCGGCTGCACCAGCACGACCGGCGGCGCATTGTCGGCCGCCTTGGTCTGGGCGCCGGCCGGCAGTGCGACGGCGAGGGTCAGGAGACCCGCCAGCGCAACGGGCGCCCAGTGGCGCAGGCCGCGTCGCAGCGGCGTCCCGATCTCGTTGCGGGGAGCGCGCGGCCAATGGGTCATCATTCAACTCCGGAAATCGTCGAAGCCTTCTCTCGACCGGCCCCGGGCATTGCAGGCTTCGTGACCCGGGCGGACATTCCGCATGACTGTTTCAATATCCCCTCGCCATGATCGAGATCAAGCCAGACGCCTCCGGAGACCAAGGATGACGGCGAACGCGACCCCGAGCTTCGACGAACTCCCCGTGCCGCAGGCGCTGGGCACCACCGTCTTCCAGCCGGCGATCGAGCAGGTGCGAAAGTTCGCCGACGCGGTCGAGGACGCAAGCGGCTGGCGGGTCGGCGATCCGTCGGAGGGTCTCGTCCATCCGCTTTTCCTTGCCACCTATGTCTGGTTCCCGTCGGGCTTCCTCGAGCGTGCGCCGGGAGAGGCCGGGCATTTCGAGCTGTTCCGCCGGCGGTATCCTCATCTGATCGGCACGCCATTCCTGCATGCCAGGAGTTCGGCGCGCTTCTGCCGTCCGTTTGCCCTGGGACGGCCCGTGCGCGCCGACGTGGAACTGGTCGCGAAGGATCGTCGGCGCGGCCGCGACTTCATCGTGATGCGCGGCTCGTTCTTCGACGCCGACGGCAACGTGCTCGCGGTCTTCGAGCATACCTGCGCCATCCGCAGCGACGGCGTGCCGTCCGTCACTCCGCCTCGATCGCTGGCAGCGCCCGTCGCACCGGCGCCCTCCCTCGCCCTGCCATCGCGCCGCATCCGAATGACGATGGAGAAGTCGCGCCTGTTCAGCCTGCCGGGCGAGAACCATCATACCGACGACCGGCTGGCGCAGGCCCTGGGTGCACGGGTCGCGATCCCGGCGGCCACCATGTCGTTCGCCTATCTCTCGCGATTCGCGCAGGACCTGTTCGGTGAAGACACCTGGATCTCGCGGGGACGACTCGACGCCACCTTCACGCGCATGCTCCAGCGCGACGACGTGCTGGAGGTCGGCGGTCACCGCCGCGGCGACGTCCTCGACCTGCGGATCGTCAACGGCCGCGACGAAACCGTTGCCGTGGCAACCGCGAGTCTCTTCTAGGTCTGGCTGCGGGGTCGCACCGCCAGCGACGCGACGCCCGCCACCACGGCAAAGGCGGCAAGCACCAGCAGGCTGCCTTCCACCGCCTCGATGAAGGCCGGGCCCATCGTGTCGGCCGCACCCGAAAGACCGAGACGCCACGACAGCATGGACGAGGCGGCCGAGACGCCGAGGCAGCTTCCCAGCACGCGGCCGAGATTGACCAGCCCGCCCGCCGAGGCGGCGTGGCCTGCGGGCGCGGCGGCGATGGTGGCGTGGCTGTTGGGTGCCAGGAACAGGCCGAGGCCCGCGCCGAACATCGCCAGCGCCACGAGGCGCACGACGAGGCGGTCCGGCCCGAAGGAGATGGCCACCAGTCCGAGGATCGCCGCGAGGCAGAGCGCCATGCCCGCCGCCCCGGTGCGACGTGCCGTGATGCGCGCGCCCAGCCGGGCGCCCAGCGGCGCCAGCAGGCCCAGCAGGACCGGGATGGTCGCGAGCTTCAGCCCGGCCACGCGCGCGGAGTTGTCGAGCCCCTTCACGAAGGCGAAGGACATCAGGAACAGCATGCCGTAGAGCAGCGCATAGCCCATCACCACGCCCATGAAGCCCATCGTGAAGTCGCGCGCACGGAACAGCGCGACGTCGACCACCGGCCAGCGTGCCCGCTGCTCGCGCCACAGGAACAGGACCAGGAACAGGATCGACGCGCCGGCCGAGGCCAGCATCGCGGGCGACGCGACCGGCCAGACCGACACCTGCGTCAGCGCCAGCACGCCCAGCCCCAATGCCGGCACCAGCAGCACCGCGCCCGCGACGTCGAAGGTCTCGTCGCTCTTGCGCGAACCCTCGGGCGAGCGCGGCAGGACTAGCCAGCCCATCGCGAAGGCGAGCAGGCCGAACGGCACCGCCGCCCAGAAGATCCAGCGCCAGCCCAGCCCGTCGAGCAGCAGGCCGCCGGCGATCGGCCCCAGGCTGACGCCCACCGCTTGCGCCGTGGTGAACCAGCCAATCGCATGCGGCCGCTTGTCCGCGGGCACCGAGCTCACCAGGATGGTCATGCTGTTGGCGCCTAGGAGCCCGCCGCCCACGCCCTGCAGCGCCCGCAGCGCCACGAGCTGCTCCAGCGTCTCGGCCTGACCGCACAGCAGCGAGGCCAGCGTGAACAGCGCGAAGCCCAGCAGGTAGGGCAGCTTCCGTCCCATCATCTCCGAGACGCGTCCCGACACGGCGAGGCTGCAGGCAAAGGCCAGCAGATAGGCGATGGCGACCCAGCGCACGGAATCGACCCGCACGTCGAAGCCCTGCGCCAGCGCCGGCAGCGCGAGCTGCACGATGCTGGCATCGAGCTGCCCGATGAACGCGCCGGCACAGGTGACGCCGACCACCAGCCAGGGATGGATCGACAATCGTTCGAGGATGCGCAGAGGCGGCGGTTCGAGGGACTTCATGGCAGGTGCGTGTACCGCCCAGGCACTGCGCCGCGAAGAAGCCGATGGCCGCATCCGAGGAAAGGTCCTTCGCTGCGCTCAGGATGACACCGGGTCAGGTGATCAGCGCACTGCGCCAATTTCCACAGAATTGTCATCCTGAGCGCAGCGAAGGACCTTTCCTGCTTCAACAGTCAGCCATAGACGGCGGGTTGTCCCGGCGAGCGGAACGATTTCGTTCGTCCGCATTGCGATGACATCCCCCGCCCGATAGCACTGATCCCAACACCAACGCGCCGACGGCTCCACCGGTCGAGAAAGCGGAAATGGGAAACAGAGGAAACGCGGCCTGATGGCGGGCATGGATCCCGGCATCCGGCGACAGGCGATCATCATCGTGGCGACGCTGGCGACGGCCTATGTCGCGAGCCACTTCTTCCGCGCGGCCAACGTCACGATCGGGCTCGACCTGATGCGCGACCTCGGCATCGGGCCGGAGGCGCTGGGCGCGCTGACCGGCGCATTCTTCTTCGGCTTCTCGGCCATGCAGATCCCCTGTGGCTTCCTGTTCGATCGCTACGGGCCGCGCCGCACGGTGACCGGCATGCTGGTCGTCGCGGTGCTGGGCGCGACGCTGTTCACCCTGGCGCCGGCCTGGCCGCAACTGCTCGCCGGGCGCGCGCTGATGGGCGCGGGCTTCGGCGTCATGCTGATCGGCAGCATGGTGGTGATCTCGCGCTGGTTCCCGCCCGATCGCTTCGCCACGCTGGCGGGCATCGTCCTGTCGGTCGGGCTGCTGGGCAACCTGCTGGCCACCACACCGCTCGCCTGGGGCACCGGCGAGATCGGCTGGCGCGGCGTGTTCGGGATAATGGTCGTCTTCACCGCGCTGACGGCGCTCGCCGTCTGGACCATCGTGCGCGACGCGCCGCCGGGGCATCCCTTCCTCGAGCGCAAGACCGAGACGGCGGCGGAGATGATGCGCGGGCTGGGCGAGGTGCTGAAGAACCCGCAGCTCAAGTTCATCCTCGCGCTCAATTTCTGCAACTACGCCTGCACCTTCACCGTGCAGGGCCTGTGGGGCGGCCCGTTCCTGCGCGAGGTCCATGGGCTCACCCGCGTCGAGTCCGGCAACGTGCTGCTGGTCGCGGTGATCGCCTACCAGATCGGCATGCTGACCATCAGCCCGCTCGACCGCGTGTTCGACACGCGCAAGCGCATCGCCATCACCGGGACCCTGCTGATCGCCGCCATCCTCGCCACGCTGGCGCTGTGGGCCAACGCGCCGCTGTGGGTGGCCATGGCCGCCATCATCGGCATCGGGTTCCTGAGCGCATCGAGCACCATGGTGATGACGCACGGGCGCGGCATCTTCCCCGACCGGCTGATCGGCCGCGGCATCGCCACCATGAACACCAGCGTCATGCTGGGCGTCGCCTGCATGCAGAGCCTGTCCGGCGTCATCGTCGGCGCCTTCCCGCCCTTGCCCGACGGCGCGCGCTCCGAGGAAGCCTATCGCACCCTGTTCGGCTTCATGGTCGCGGTGCTGCTGGTCGCCCTCGCGATCTACAGCCGGTCCCGGGACGTCCGGCCCAGCGACGAACTGCGCGCGCGGCAGGCGGCGCTGAAGCCCTGACCGCGCTTGCCCGGTGCGCCGGACGCCCTACTCTCGCGGCATGATCTCCCGCAGGACTCTGCTCTCCGGTCTCGCCGCGACGACGGCCGCCGGGTGCACCCCCGGCCAGCCCGTCTCGACCGCCAGGCCCTACCCGATCGCACCGCCGCCGCCGGACCGGGCGACGCTGGGGCTCGATGCGGTCATCGACCTCAGCCGCAGCGTGGCCGTCTCCGACTTCCGCGCCGTGCGGCAAAGCGGCATGCTGGGCGTCATCCACAAGGCGACCGAGGGCGGCGACTATCTCGACACGGCCTATGCCGGACGGCGGCCGCAGGCCGAGGCGGCCGGCCTGCTGTGGGGCGCCTATCATTTCGGCACGGGCCAGACGCCGGGGGCGCGACAGGCCGCCTACTTCCTCTCCGTGGCCCGGCCCGGCCCGCGCACCCTGCTGGCGCTCGACCTCGAGGCCAACGAGAACAACCCGCGCAACTCGATGCGGGTCGACCAGGCCGAGGAGTTCGTGCAGGCCGTGGCCTCGGCGACCGGCCGGCTGCCCGTGGTCTACGTCCACCCGACCTGGGCCAACGGCGAGCCGCTGCCCAACTCCAACCTGAGCCTCGGCGCGCGCATCACGCCCGATTCGATCCTGGCGCGCTGCGGCCTGTGGGTCGCCGACTATCACGATTCGCCGGAGATCCCCTTGGCCTGGGAAACCACCGGCTGGCGGCTCTGGCAGTATGCCGGCGACGAAAGCGACGGGAAGCCCGCCTACGGCCAGACCAACATCGTGAAGGGCGTCAGCCACTGCGACCGCAACCTGTTCAACGGCGACGCCGCGGAGTTGCGGCGCTTCTGGGGCGCCGGCCAGGCCTGATTCCCGCGCTGTGCAGGAAGCGTGAAAAGAGGCGGCGGGATCGGCCTTGAGCGGCTAGACTGCCGCCATGTCCGATATCGAAGCCCTGCGCAAATCGCTGTCCGTGTCCACCGAAGAGCTCGCCTCCGAGGACAAGAAGAAAATGGCCGTCGAGGCGATCACGAAGATCCTCGACGCGCTGGGCCGCGGCGTGGCCCCGTTCGGCGAATGGGAGCAGCGTTGCCTGGGTGCCGCGATCATCGCGATCAGGTCGAGCAAGTTCGACGAGGCGCGGTCCTTCGCGCGGCGGGCGCTCTGGCCCGAGGAGAACCGGCGCAATTCCGGCGTCGCGCGCCTTCCGCTGCGACCGGGCATGTTGAGCCTGGCGGAACTGGCACATGAACTGGAGACGGCGCGCAAGCTGCCGCCGCGTGGCAAGCCGCGCACGGTCGAATAGGCCGAGAGAACAGACTGGCTGCGCGCTGGCCGAAATTCGGCAAACCAATCCATTGTCGTACGCCGGGATAGGGCGCATCTCTCGGCCCATGAGCCCGGTTCCCGCTTTCCCCCTCCGCGCGGCCTGCTGTCGACGCTTCTGCTGAAGCCACTCTCCCATAGTTGAAATTCGCACGCTTGGACCGGCGGGAGCGGAGTCATGTCTTATCTACACAGGATGGCCGGGGAACCGTCGGCGGGTTCGTCAGTTGAGGAGGGCGAAACGCCCCACAAAAACCTTTCTGGAGGTCAGGAGATGGAACGGAAGCAGACGATTTACGATCTGGCCGTCCGTGTCTGCCGCGCCGTCAGGGGCGTCCGGGGCGATCGCCAGACCTGGATCGGGCTGGAACTGGTCCATCGCGAGATGAGCGGCGAGCGTCCCTCGGCGGTCGATGCCGCCGTGGCCTTCGCGGCGGCCAAGGGCTGGCTGGCCATCGGCGGCCGTCCCTCGCACAGCGTGATGTTGGGCCACGGCGCTCCCTGATATGAGGCGGGTTCAATGACCCACGATCCCGCCCGCACCATCCCGATCCTCGCTTCCCTCGACATCGCCGAGAGCGCCGCCTTCTACGCCGACCGGCTCGGCTTCACGGTCGGCTACCAGGACGCGGGCTACCTGATCGTCCGCCGCGACGAGATGGAGATCCATTTCTGGAAGACCGACGATCGCCGCTTTCCCGAGAACACAAGCTGCTACATCCGCGGCGGCCAGGTGGCGGCGCTGCATGCCGAGTTCGAAAAGCGCGGCGTGCAGAAGCTCTCGCCCTTCGAGGTGCGGCCGTGGAACATGAAGGAGTTCTACGTCCACGATCCGCACGGCAACCTGCTGAAGTTCGGCTGCGGAGAGTGGTGAGCGGCGAATAGCGAGGCCGCTCAGCGGCGAGGTCTCCGGCCGGTGGCGCGCGCGACGATCTTCGGATCGAGCAGTTCCTCCAGCCGCGCGATCCGCGGATGCGCGCCCGGCTCCGTCTTTCCGGCCGGATCGAACAGGAGCGTGTGCAGGCCGAGCTTGCGCGCGACATCGAGATTGGGCACCCGGTCGTCGACGAAGAGGATGCCGGTCGCGGGCCCGCCGAGATGCACGCGCATGTGGCGGTAGATGCCGGGATCGGGCTTGCGCAGTCCGATCTCGCCGCTGACGAACCAGAGCGGGATCGCGGGCTCGAGCGCGTGGGCCCGTCGCAACTTGACCGACCAGGCGGCAACGTCGTTGGACAGGCAACAGACCGAATCGAACAGGCCACCGGCGCCGTCCAGCAGCGCATGTACGCCCGCCGAGAGGCGGTGGCCGGAGAGGTATTCGTCCTCCACGGCGGGATCGAGGCCGAGCCGCTCCCAGAAGGAGGCCGCATCGATCTGGCCGTAGCTCGCCGCGAGATACGCCCTTTCGATCTCGGCGACGGTGGCCGGCGAGCCCCGGCCCTGCGCGAAGGGAACGAGCAGCCCGCCCACATCGTCGCCGGTCTCGTACAGCACACCCATCGCATCGAGGGCGAGGACCGGCCGCGAGCGGCGCACACGGCTCATGGTCCGCTCCTGTCGAAACGCGACGGCATGAAACGGCTCAGAGCCGGCGATCGGGATCGACGGTCGGCGGCCAGCCGATGCCGCCCGCGTGTCGGGTGTTCTTCATGCGCGCGAGCCTGACGGACGGGCCGCAATGGCCGCAACCGCGATCCCTTCAACCCGCGCGACGAGAAGTCAGCCGAACCTCCCTGGAGTTCCAGGGCTATCGCATATGACCTGAAACGCCGGAACAGTCGGCGTTCTAGAAGAAAGAGGAAGAACCCTCACTGCGTTCGGGATGACAATTTTGCTGGGACTTGCGCGGTGCGCCGATCAAACAAACGCTGTCATCGCAGGCGGAGTAATCTCCGCCCTGAGAACGCAGTGAAGGACCCTTGCTTCATATGCGATAGCCCTACCTGGCGCTCGCGGCGCGCGGCCGGGCCGGTGCCGTTTCCGTCCGGCCTCCTTCGTCGGCTGCCTTGAGTTCGCTGTCGATCCATCGGCGGAACGCACTCACCTCGGGACGCATCACTGTCTCGCGCTGCATCACCAGCCAGTAGCCGGTGGCGCAGACGAGCGGCGGGCCCAGCACGGGCACCAGCCGGTTGGCCGCGAAATCCGGCTCGACCAGCGGCAGGCGGCCGAGCGCCACACCGATGCCGGCCACCGCGGCTTCGAGCGCCATCTGGATCGTGTCGAAGCGCACGCCGCCCGTGGTCGCGGACAGGTCGATACCGGCCAGCCCGCCCCAGGCGGCCCAGTCCTCGCCCGCGCGGGTGACGTGCAGCAGGGTCGCGCGCCGCAGATCGTCGGCGGAGCGGATCGTGGCCGCGAGCGCGGGTGCACAGACCGGCACCAGCCTCTCGCGCACCAGGCAGGTCGCGTGCAGGCCCGCCCAGTCTCCTCGGCCCATGCGGATGGCGACGTCGACGCCGTCGCGCGAGAACTCGACCCGGCGCTGCGACGTATCGACGGTCACTTCGATGCGGGGATGGCGCTCGTTGAAGCGCCGCAGCCGCGGTAGCAGCCAGCGCATGCCGAAGGTCGGCGGCACGCTCACCGCCAGCCGCCCGGTCGGCTTGCGGCCCGGCACCATCTCGGTGGCCCGCGACAGCAGTTCGAGCGCCGCCTGGACCTGGGGCAGATAGACGGCGCCGGCCTCGGTGAGCGCGAGCGAGCGGTTGCCGCGCACGAAGAGCTCGACGCCCAGCCAGTCTTCGAGCGTTTGCACGCCGTGGCTGATCGCGCTCGGCGTGATGTTCAGGTCCTCGGCGGCGGCCTTGAAGCTGAGATGACGGCCCGCGGCCTCGAAGAGGCGCATCGAGCTGAGTGGGGGCAGTCGGTAAACCATGGGGCGCGCCGACCATAGGGTGAAATCCGCCGGGCCGGAGGCGAGAAAATTTGGCGACGAGGCCGAGAATAATATCGAACCGACCTGAGCAGCCTTCGTGTGTGTCGGGGCGCACGGTCCGCTAGCGTCGCTCACCCACGGGGGACGAACCATGAGCAGTGCACCGCCGGTCAGACGCACCGACAAGCTGATGTCCGGGGAGGACGCGCAGCGGCTGCTCGCGCGCGGCCGGTGCGCCCGTGTGGCGACCGTCGGGGCCGACGGCGCGCCCTATGTGACGCCGCTGCTCTATGTCTGGATGGACGGTGAGATCCTGATGCACAACAGCGCAGCGCCGGGCCACTTCCGTGCCAACGTCGATGCCGCAACGCGCGTCTGCCTGGTGGTCGACGAGCCGGGCGAGGTCTTCGACTATGGCCGCTTCGAATGCGACGTCTCGATCGCCCATGCCAGCGTCGTGGTGCATGGAATCATCCGCATTGTCTACGACCGTGCCCTGAAGCAGAAATTCTGCGACGCGCTGATGGCCAAGTATCACGGCCGCGACGTGGGGCGCCCCAAGGGCTTCTACCCTCGCCTCGACCACATCACCGTCTACGCCGTCGCCCCCGCGCGCATCACCGCCAAGGAAACGAAGCTGCCCGCCGTCGCCGACCAGTGGCCGGCGCGCGACGGCACGAAGACACCGGATGCGGTGGCGCCTTCGCCGCCCCGAAGCCAGAGCGCTTCTGGCTCGCCCGAAAAGGCCTAGCGGCGGAAATCCGCCGGCGTGCGTTGCGTGTCGCTGCGCATCAGACGGCGCAACGTCGAGGCGTCGGCATAGCCCACGCAGCGCGCGATCTCCTCGACCGGCCGCTTCGTGGTCTCGAGCAGGAAGCGGGCCGTCTCGATGCGGATGCGGCGCACGAAGCGGATCGGCGAGAGGCCGCAGGTCGCCACCACGCGGCGGGCAAAAGTCCGCGGCGTCATCGCCATCGCCTTCGCCAGATCCTCGATGGCGAAGTCGCGCGCCACGTTGCGGCGGACCCAGCTCTCCGCCTTCGCGATCGCCGGATCCTGTCCCGCGAGGTAGGTGATCGCCATGTAGGGCGCCTGCGACGTGCGACCGTCCAGCAGCAGGTAGCCGGCGCAGGCCTTCGCCAGCCCCGCCCCCGCGAAGTGCGCCACGACGGCCAGCATCAGGTCCATCTGCGCCATCGCAGCGCCTCCCGTGGCGATCGGCCAGTCCGCCACCACGATCTGGTCGGTCAGCAGCGCGACCTCGGGATAGCGGCGGCGAAACAGCGGCGCGAACCACCAGGTGGTCGTCGCGCGACGGCCATCGAGCAGCCCCGCCTCGGCCAGCAGGAAGGTGCTGGCGCAGGAGGCGGCGATGGCGCTTCCCGCCCGCGCGGCATTCGCCAGGAGGCGCATCGCACGTCGGCAATCGGGCGCCGTGATCCGGGCGAGGAGTGCTTCCTCGGTGTCGACGCCGAGGCCCGGGACGATGACGAGATCGGTCCCCGCCGCCGGCGCGCGCGTCTTTGCGTCGCTGCAGAGGAGCGTGCGTACCTCGAAGGGCGCCGGTCGGCCCGCCGCAAGGCTCACGCGATTGGCGGTCGCCAGCACGTCGTGGGTGATGGCGGCGCTCGACGCCATGCGGCCGGGCAGTTCGAGGACGGTGATTCGCGTCATGGCATAAAATGCTCGTTCGATGTCGATTTGGACACCTATCGGAAACCCCGCATCGCGGCAACGATGGTGGCGGCCAACGGAGGACAAGCCATGCCGGCACGCGCGCTCACCCAGGACGATCCGCTCGACGACTTCGAGCGCCGCGAGTTCACGCTGCACGGCGCAACGAAGACGGTCCACGTCGCAGGCCGGGGCCCGGCAGTGATCGTGATGACCGAGATGCCGGGCATCAGCCCCCACGTCGCGCGTTTCGCCCGCTGGGTGCGCGATGCGGGCTTTGCCGTGTACATGCCCTCGCTGTTCGGCCGCGACGGCGCCGTCGTGTCTGCCGAGGAAGGCGCCACGGTCTTCCGGCGCGCCTGTATCAGCGCGGAGTTCCGCGCGCTGGCCAACGGCGGCCCCTCGCCCGCCGTGCAGTGGCTGCGGGCGCTGGCGCGCGTGGCCCATGTCGAGTGCGGCGGGCCCGGCGTCGGCGCCATCGGCATGTGCTTCACCGGCAACTTCGCCCTGTCGATGATGCTCGAACCGTCGGTGCGCGCACCGGTCCTGGCGCAGCCCTCGCTGCCGCTCGACGATCCCGCCGGCACCGGGCTCGCCGCGAGCGACCTGGCCGCGATCCGCGAGCGGCTGGAGCGCGACGATCTCACCGTGCGCGGTTATCGTTTTGCCGGCGACCATTTCTGCCGCGCCGAAAGGTTCGCCGCCTTCTCGGAAGCGCTGGGCGACCGCTTCATCTCGCGCGTCCTGCCCGATGCCGCGGCCAACAAGCAGGACTTGCCGCCGTTCTTCGGCAGCTTCGTGCCCACGCCGCACAGCGTCGTCACGGTCCACCTGATCGACGAAGCCGGCCAACCGACCGTCACCGCCCGCGACGAGATCCTCGCCTTCTTCGCCGAGCGCCTGCGTCGACCGTAAACCGAAGCGAGCGGACTCTAGGGCCGGCCGATCTCCGACAGGGCGCGCTGCAGCGGCTCGCCGGAGATCTGCAGCCAGCTGTGATGCATGGGATCGCCGAGTTGCAGGATCAGGAAGATCGCGCCGGTGACGGCGAGCGCGGAGAGGAACAGGCTCGCCACCACCGTGAGGTTGGGTGGCGCGAACACGCCGAAGCTCACGAACACCAGGAACAACCAGAAGATCAGCACGAACAGGAACGGCGCCGGCACCGTCGTGCCGGGATTTTCCCACAGCAGCCAGCGTTCGGCGTAGATCTGGTTGGTGATGGTGAGCGCCTGCGCCGCCAGCGCCGTGTGCCGCCGGTCGGGCAGCGTGAGCGACAGGATCGAATCGAGCAGCCGGTCGAGAAGATCGGCGGTGCCGCGCGAATCGCGGGACGGTGGCGGCGCCGCGGGAAACAGTTCCTCGCTCTTGCGGCCGGCATAGTCGCGCAGATGGACCCGGGCGGCATCAGCCTCGGGCCCGTAGGCGCGCAGCATGTGGTCGAGCTGGATGATGTCGGAGCCGAGCTTGGTCACGATGCCGGCATTGACGGAATAGGCGCCGTTGGCCGCCGACAGCATCAGCGCCAGAACCAGCGAGGTGAGCGACGCCACCACGGCCGCCGACAGCTTGACCACCGCGCCCGACTCCTTGGTCAGGTGATGGCTGGGCAGCGCGCGCGCCACATAGAGGCCGATCAGTCCGCCGCCGAACATTGCGATCAGCGCGAAGAGGCAGATGAGCAGGTACAAACGATCGAGCATCGACCTGCTTAACAGACGCGGGCGCCGCCGTCCGTTTCGCATCGAAGCAGCGCCATGTTGCCCGCCCCGACAGGCGGGACCTAGTATCGCCCCGCCGGACTGCAGAGGGAACGAAAATGGCTGCGCTGCTCAACGAAACAGACCTGATCGATCGCATCCTCGCGCACATCGACGGCAAGACGACGGACAAGGGCACGGTCGTCTGGCGCGAGCCGGTCGAGAACTATCATTCGCCCGAGCGGTTCGAGGCCGAGCTGCAGGTGCTGCGCCGCGTGCCGATGGCCTTCTGCCCCTCGGCGGCGCTGCCGGAGCCCGGCTCCTATATTGCGCGGACAACGGTGGGCACGCCGCTGCTGGTGGTACGCGGTACCGACGGCGTGGTGCGCGGCTTCCGCAACGCCTGCCGTCATCGCGGCATGAAGCTCGAGGAGGGCGAGGGCTGCAAGCGCGCCTTCGCCTGCCCCTATCATGCCTGGACCTACGGGCTCGACGGCGCGTTGCGCCACATCCCGGGCGAGGACGGTTTCCCCGGCCTCGACAAGGACGCGCACGGGCTGGTGCCGGTCGCCGCGGTGCAGGAGCGGAACGGCATCGTGTTCGTGACGCAGGACGAGCCGCTGTCGGACGGCGCGCTGGGCGACCTGCCCGAGGTGCTGACCGACGACTACGTGCTGTTCAACAAGATCGAGTTCGACGACAAGGCGAACTGGAAGGTGCTGGGCGAGACCTCGATGGAGGGCTACCACATCAAGGCGCTGCACAATCAGTCGTTCTTCCCCTATGGCTACGACAATCTCAACGTCGTCGAGCTGCACGGCCGCAATTCACGCATCGTCTTCCCGTTCCGCCGCATAGAGAAGCTGCGCAGCCTCCCGCGCGAGGAATGGAGCACGCAGGGCCGCATCACCGACGTCCACCAGCTCTTCCCCAACACCCATGTCAGCGTGCTGTCGAGCCACGCGATCCTGATCATCCTCGAGCCGGTGTCGCCGTCGGAGACGCACTGGGTCGTCTACCAGCTCGCGCCGCGCATCAAGAACGGCAAGCCGCTCGACATCGAGCAGGCCCGCAAGGATGCCAACTTCGTGCAGGAGAGCGGCATCCTGGAAGACCGCCACGCCGCCCGCGAGATCCAGCTTGGCCTCGCCTCGGGTGCCAACACCCACTTCACCTTTGGCCATTACGAGCAGGCGATCGGCCACTTCCATCGCCATCTCACCGAGCATGTGGAGATGCTGAAGGCTCAGACTCCTCTCCCCCGCTAGGGGGAGAGGAACATGAGGGCCTCTGGCGGCGGGCGGTGGAATCGCGTAGGGCCCTGCGCTCGCATCCACAACTCCCATCCGAGGTTCGCATGATCCACACGCTCGTCGTCGGCCAGTTCAGCAAGATGCTGGGCAATCTGGTCGAGATCCTGAACGAAGCCGACAAGTATGCCGGCGAGAAGAAGTTCGACGCCGCCGTCCTGCTGCACGCGCGCCTGGCGCCCGATCAGTTCGACCTGATGCAGCAGGTCCGGATCGCCTGCGACACCGCCAAGCTCGGCGCCGCGCGTCTGGCCGGCACCGAGAAGGACGCGCCGGTCCACGCCGACACCGAAGCGACGCTGGCCGAGATCAAGGCGCGCATCGAGAGCACCGTCGCCTACCTGAAGAGCTTCACCGCCCAGTCGTTCGCCGGGGCTGCCGAGCGGCGGATCACCCAGCCGCGCTGGAACGGCAAGTCGCTCTCGGGCGAGGAATTCCTCGTCCAGCACGTAATCCCGAACTTCTATTTCCACGTCACGACGACTTACGCGATCCTGCGCCACAACGGCGTCCCGGTCGGCAAGAAGAACTATCTGGGCGCGATGCCCTACCGCGAAGCGGCGTAACGATCGGACGCGCGACCCTTTCATGCTCCTCTCCTCCGATAGGGGGAGAGGAATATGAGAGCCTAGTCTCGCGGCACTTCCTTGGTCAGGATGGTGACGCTGCAACCTCGGGGGAGCGTTGTGAACCTTTCAGTCTTGGGACTTATTGCCGCCGGCATGATCGCGGGAACGGCGGCGGCGGCGCAGCCGGTTCCGATCATCGAAGGGAGCACCCATCGCGAGCTTCAGGAGAAGTTCTGCGCGGCCAATCCCAACATCGAGCATGTGCTGATCGGCCCGGCGACTCTGTTTGTCGATTCGCAGCAGATCATCTGCGACAACGGACCCTACAAGCTCTACCGGATCGTCAACGCACAGGACACCGACGACTTCGACTATTTCCTCGATCCGCCCTTCTACGCGCACGGCAAGCGGCTCGGTTGCGACGGCAAGGCCGGACGCTCGATGCGGACCGTCGCGCTGAACTGCCGGCCGCTTTAGGACGATGAGACGGCGGACGCTCCTCGCCGCGGCAGCGCTGGCCTCCCCCCTCGCCACCGGCCGAGCGGCGCGCGCGGCCGGATTCACCGTCGGCTTCGTCTATATCGGCCCGCGCCTCGACTGGGGCTGGAACCAGTCGCATGCCGTCGCCGCCGTCGAACTCGCGCGACTGCCGGGCGTGCGGCTGGTCGAGGCACCCTACCTGCCCGAGAGCACGGACTATGGAAGCGGGCGGGACGATGCCGAAACGCGTGCCTACGCGCGCGCACTGAATGGGCTGATTGGCGCCGGCGCAGACATCGTGTTCTCCACTGCCTTCGACAACGACCCGTTCCTGCGCACGGCGGCGCAGCGGTATGCCGGCATCCCCTTCCGGCAGGCCTCGCTGCTTCCCCTGAAGGAGCGACCGGGCCGGCTCGGCAGCCAGAATGCACTGATCCACGAGGGGCATTATGTGAACGGCGTCGCAGCCGGGCTCAGCACGCGCACCAACCGGCTGGGCTTCGTGGCCGGCCTGCCGCTCGGCGCCGTGCTGCTGAACGTGAACGCCTTTCTGCTGGGCGCGCGCCGCACCAATCCGCAAGCGAGGGTTCACGTCACCTTCACCGGAGGCTGGGAGAATGCGACGCGTGACGCCGCGGCGACCAATGCGCTGATCGATGCGGGCTGTGACGTCGTCACCTGCCATCTCGATGCGCCCGCGCCCGTCATCGCCACGGCCGAGAGTCGTGGCGTCCGCAGTTGCGGCCACGCCTTCGATCAGGCGCCGCTCGCGCCCCGCGGCTATATCACCGGCGCCGACTATCACTGGACCGCGATGTTCCGCGGCTTCGTCGAGACCTGCCGCGGCGGCAGTGCCCTGCCCGACTTCGTCACCGGTGGCTACGACAAGAACTACGTGCGCTCGAGTCCGTTCGGCGCCGGTGCCAGCCCGGAGGCGATCGCGGCGGCCACGCGCGCCATCGCCGCGATGAAGGAAGGCCAGCCGATCTTCACCGGACCGCTCGACGACAACCGGGGTCGGCGAGTCCTCGCGGCAGGCACCACGCTCGGCGCCACGGCAGAAGCCCTCCAGCGCACCGACTATCTGCTCGACGGAGTCGTCGGCTCGCTCCCCTGATCGCATCGCTGATGCAAACACATAGCGTTTGCGACGGCATACTCTTCCATCGATGCATCCGCGTTGCTGAATGGCCGGTACTTCGCCGCAAGATGCATAGGGCAATGAGCGAGTTGTGATAAGGGAAGCCGCGCCCGCATGCGTTCCTGACTCAAGCTCAACTCAACGGAGAATCTGGCATGACCACTTTCATTGTCTCCACCCTGGATGACGCCGGACCGGGTTCGCTCAGGGCCGCGATCACCGCGCTCAACTCCAGCAACGCAGCCAGCAACTCGATCGTCTTCACCGTGGCCGGCGAGATCGTTCTGGCAAATTCCCTGCCCACCATCCTGAAGCCGGTCACGCTTGACGGCATGACCGCGCCGGGCTTCGCGGCGCTGGGCGTACCGACCGTCGAGCTCAACTTCGGCGGGAACGCTGGTCTCACCTTCTCGGGCGCGTCGGACGGTTCGGCCGTATTCGGCCTCGCGCTGGGCAATTCCGGCAGCAACGGCATCACGCTCAACAGCTCCGGCATCACGCTGAACGCCAACTACATCGGCATCCATGCCAACGGCACCGCTTTCGGCAACGCGCTGGACGGCATCCACGTCAATTCGACCTCGTCCGGCAACCTGATCGGCCTCAACCCCGAGAGTCATCCGGACACCGTCACGAACGTCATCTCCGGCAATGGCGGCAACGGCATCGCCTTCTGGGGATCGTCGGACAACACCGTGGTCGGCAACCGCATCGGCACGGATGCCGATGGCACCACGGCCGTGGCCAACGGCCAGAACGGCATCCTGATCACCAACGGCGCGCACGACAACATGATCGGCGGCACGGTCTACGTCGATTCGTCGACCGGCCAGGCCAACGATCCGACCGGCAACAAGGGCACCATCGTCCCGCCGGTGCTCGTGACGCCGCCGCTCGGCAACCTGATCTCGGGCAACGGCCAGAACGGCGTGCTGATCCAGAACGGGTCCGAGAACAACGTGCTCAGCGGCAACTTCATCGGTACCGACGCCGACGGTACCGCCGCCATCGGCAACGCCGGCGACGGCGTTCAGATCCTCAACGCCGACAACAACGCCCTGCTGGGCTGCGACTTCTATACCGAGCCCTTCGTCTACTACAACGTGCTGAGCGGCAATGGCGGCAACGGCGTCCACATCACCAATTCCGACAATGCCACGATCCAGGCCAACTTCTTCGGCATCGGCGCCGACAATGCGACCACGGTCGGCAACGCCCTGAACGGCATCCTGGTCGACGGCGATTCGCGCGACACCACGGTCGGCGGCGTCATCCCGCTCGGCAACGTCTCGGCCGGCAACGGCCAGAACGGCATCTACGTCACCGATACCGCCAGCGGCTTCACGACCTTCAACACGTTCGGCGGCCTGCTCGCCTTCCAGGGCTCGGCGCCCAACGGCAACAACGGCATCCTGATCGATTCGACGGGCGGCAACATCCTGCTCCGCACCAACGTCTTCTCCGGCAACACCAACAACGGCATCGAGATCACCGGCGACGCCTGGGGCGTCACCGTCGATCCCAACATCATCGGCCTGAATACGACGGGCACCAGCACGACCGTCGATACCGGCATCGGCATCCCGAGCATGGCCAACGGCGGCAGCGGAGTCGTGATCAGCGGCAACGCCCACGACAACATCATCGGCGGCAACAACGGCTCGGTGATCCCGCAGAACACCTTCTCGAACAACGCCGGCTACGGAATCGAGATCACGGGCAGTGCCTACAACAATCAGGTTCTCAACACCGCCATCGGCACCAACTCCCTGATCACCAGCGGCTTCGGCAACGGCCAGGGCGGCATCCTGGTCTCGACCACCGGCACCGGAAACCTGATCGGCGGCGTCGAGGCGAGCCCCGACGAGCCGCGCGCCAACTACATCAGCGGCAACACCGGCAACGGCATCACGCTCGCCGCCGGCGTCACCGGCACGCAGATCGTCGACAATGTCATCGGTGAGAACTCGGTCGGCGCGCCGCTCCCCAATACCGGCGCGGAGATCGACGACGAAAGCGGCGCGACCAACTTCATCGTGGGCAACGTCCCCGGACCGACGCCGCCGGGCACCCCGCCGGACATCACCTCGAACGGCGGCGGACCGACCGCCAGCATCACCATGGTAACCAGCCAGACGCTGGTGACGACCGTCACCGCCGTCGACGTGGATCCCGGCCAGACGATTTCCTACGCCATCACCGGCGGCGAGGACGCGGCGCTGTTCCAGATGGTCGGCGGCAACCAGTTGAGCTTCATCACGGCCCCCGACCTCAGCGACCTGCCGTCGGCGGGCGCGACGCCGGGCTACCAGGTGACCGTCTCTGCCGCCGACACCGTCGATGCGTTCTCAAGCCAGCACATCACCGTCTGGGTCTCGGCCAATCCGATCCTGACGGCCGGCAGCGTCAGCTATTACGACGCGATCGGCGGCGTCTATGTCGACCTGCCGGCGCAGATCGGCCAGCGCGGCGACGTCGATGCAAGCTACTGGAACGGACCGTCCACGGTGACGCCGATCGCCGTCGATTACTTTGCCGGCGGCATCCGCAATGCGACGGGCTCGGCGTTCGATGACCTGCTGGTCGGCGGCAACACCAGCGGCCGCCTGGACGGACTGGACGGCGACGACCTGCTGTACGCCAGCAGCGCACAGGCGGCGGCCGATGCGAGCGCCGTTACGGTGCTGAACGGCGACGGCGGCAGCAACGCGCTGTACGGTGGCGGTGCCTTCAACACCTTCCTGCTGGGCAACGTCGACGACGACGGCGTCAACCAGGTGTGGGGCGGCGCGTCGCAGATGGCGGGCGTTACGGGCTTTGCCAACAACACGATCTCGTTCGCCGAGATGGCGGTCGGCCGCAGCGTCTATGTCGACCTGCTCAACGGCCACAACGCCTATGTCAACGACGGCGCCAACAACGACGGCATCTTCACGCTCGAAGCCTCGATCGTGAACGTGCCGAACGTGATCGGTTCGTCCGGCGGCGACGTCATCATCACCGGCAACGATCCTTCCGTCATCGACGGCGGCGGCAGTGCCGACGCGCTCTATGCCGGCGCCGGCGCCGACACCTTCGTCTACGCCGACTACCTCGACAGCAACCTGGTCACGGGATACGACACGATCGTCGGATTCCAGCTCGGCAGCGACAAGATCGACCTCTCGGCGCTCGGCATCACCGCCGACAATCTGCTGATCCAGACGTCGGGCACGTCGAACACGATCTACGTCGAGCACGATCCGGGCGTCTTCAATGCCAACACGGATCTGGCCCTGATCGCGATCACCACCACGACCGGCGGGCTTCAGCTCTCCGACTTCATCCTCTGACGCCGCGGCGTCGGAGGAGACGGTCAACGGCAGCGGTCAGGCAGCGCGAGGCCTGACCGGCGCCGGGCGGGCGAGCTGGCGGGCCGTCAGCTCGACCAGCCCCTCGAGGTCGAACAGGGACATGCAGTTGTCGACCTTGCGGCAATCGCCGTAGCAGCCCAGGCAATCCAGCGTGTCGACCGAACTCTTGAGCACCAGTCCGTCGAAATCGGCGAGCTCGGCCGAGCTGGTCGGGCCGACGAGGCAAACGGTCGGCAGGCCGATCGCGGTGGCGATGTGCAGGGCGAGCGTATCGCCGCACAGCAGCGCATCGACCTGGCGCAGCACGCTGACGAACTCCGGCACCGAGTGCGACGTGAGCGCCGACCGCACCGGCGTGCCGGGGCCGCAGGCGGCCAGGATCGCCTCGGTCTTCTCGATCTCGGCCGGACCGCCCACGAGCAGGATATCGGCGTCGAGCCGCTCGTGCGCGAGCCGGGCGTAGGCCGCGATCTGGTCGGCCTCGAGCATCTTCTTGGGCCAGCGGGCGCCCGAGCCGACGTTGATCGCGATGCGGCGCCGCGTGCTGCCGGCGAACAGGCCCGCAATCCAGCCGGCCGCATGGTCGAGATGCTTCCGCTCGACCGTGAGGCGTGGCGGCTCCAGCGGCCCCTCGACGCCGACGATGTCGAGCATCAGCTTCTGGTAGCTCTCGGTGTTGGCGCGCTTCAGTCGGTCGAAGGCCGCCATCTCCAGCCAGCGCTCGGCGGCGCGGTTGCCCGGATGCAGCCGGCCGTCCTTCATCGAATAGCCGACGACCGGATGCGCGGGCCGCGCCGTGGTGGCAAGCGAAGCCGTACTGTGGTCGTTCGACAGCGCATAGACATGGTCCCAGCCGCCCTCGGCGATGCGGGCCAGCCCGTCGACATTGAGCGGCACCACCTCGTCCACGCCGTCGATCATGCGCACGATCTCGACCGCCTCGGGCCGCGTGATCCAGCAGACGTAGGGTCGCGGATGCAGCCTGTGGAGGATCGGGACCAGGCTGCCGGTCCGCAGCACGTCGCCCAGCGCATCGAGCTTGACGATCAGCACGCGGCAGCCGAATTCATCGGCGCGGGTGCAGGTCGGGCACTCCATGCCCTCGGTTTTGTTGAAGATGCAGGGTTTCGAACCCTTATAGTGTCGGCAATGAAAATTGATCATGACCAGCAAAGGGCTCGAACACGGGGGCGGCGGCGCGGGCTACTGCTGAGGGCAGTGCCGGTCTTTGTCAACTCGCGCCGGGGCCACCGTGGCGGACGCTGAGCGACTTTCGGCGAAAACGCCGATCGAGGAGGTGCGCGCGCGCCTCTCCTCCGACGAGGCCGCCGCCGCACTTTCCGTCGAGGACCTGCTGGTTGCCTCCGAAGTCGCCTATGTGAACCGCGACCTTGCGACGTCGGTTCGAGCCATGACGCTGCTGGTGGCGCGCGAGCCGGACTCGGCGCCGTTCCATCACCGCCTGGCCGTCCTGCTGTTCGAGAGCGGCGATGCGGCAGGCGCGGCGGAAAGCGCCGCCCGCGCCGTCGCGTACGATCCGGGTCTCGAGCCCGCCCACGACCTCCACGTCCAGGCGCGCCTCCAGGCGGGTGACGTCGACGGCGCGCTCGCCGCCGCCGAAGCCCGGGCGACGCTGTGCGGCCCGAGCCAGGCCGCCCAGTTGCAGAGGGCGCGGCTGCTGGTCCAGGCGAACCGCATCGAGGAGGCCCTGCAGGCGGTCCACTCGGTCAACGATGCCGGAACGCCCACCGAGGAGAGCCTCCTGATGGAGATCGAGCTCGCCTACCGCTCGGGCGACCTCCATGCCGCCTCCAGCGCCGCGGCGCGGGCGGCGCGGCTGTGGCCCGACGCGGCGGCGCCGCGCGACAAACTCGCCCGCATCCTGTTCGAGCTCAGCCATCACGGCCGGGCGATCCCGCTGCTGCTGCGCCTGCGCGAGGAGCAGCCGGACGACGCCTCGGTCTGCCACCTGCTGGCAGCCTCCTATGCCTCGATGGGCAAGAACCGGCTGGCGCTGGACGAGATCCTCCACGCGCTGCGCATCGATCCGGAGAATGGCGAATACCTCTACATGGCCGGCGTGCTGTCCAACCGGCTGGGCGAGCGCGAACAGGGCATCCGCTACCTGCGCCAGGCGTTGGCGGCCTCGCCCGACAAGGCCGAGATCCATGTCGAGCTGGCGCATGCGCTGGCCCATGCCAACGAGGACGAGGAAGCGGTCGAGGTGATCGACCGGGCGTCGCAACTGGCCCCCGCCAGCACCAGCGTGCGCGACCTCCGGCTCTTCCTGCTGGCCAAGCGCTCGGGGCGCGAGCCGGTCGCCTATGCCGGTGGGTCGGGCCTGTTCCCGCCCATGCCGCGGGCGCCGTGGCGCGACCGACCGGCACGACCGCCGTCCCGTTTCGCGGCGCTGCGCGACCAGCTCGTCACGCAGGCGCGCGTGCTCACGGCGCTGGTGCTGCGCGACTTCCGCCATCGCACGGCGCAGGGCCGCTTCGGCTTCCTGTCGCTGTTCATCCCGCAGGCCATCAATATCGTGACCCTGGGCATCGTGCTCAGCCTGTTCAACGGCGGCATGCCACCGATCGGCGGGCACCTGTTCTTCTTCTACGCAACGGGCGTCATGCCCTTCTACCTGTTCATCCACGTCATCGATCATTCGCAGAACCTGTTCCAGGACAATATCGGCGTCCTGCAGGTCCCCGTGATCGCCCGTCTCGACCTCGTGCTGGCGATGGCGCTCACCGAGCTGCTGATCGGCTTCACCGTGATCGTGGTCACGTTCGGCACCTTCGAGCTGATCTCCTACGGCCCGCGCACGGACAGCCACATCGAGGCTGTCTATGCCACGTTGGCGGTCTGGCTGTTCGCGCTGGGGCTCGGCCTGATCAGCGCGGTCATGAACAACCTGTGGCGGCCCTGGGCCAACGGCTGGATGATCATGCAGCGCTTCCTCTACGTCGCCTCGGGCGTGTTCTTCCTGCCGCAGAGCATGCCGGAATGGATTCGCGAGCCGCTGTCCTGGAACCCGCTGCTGCAATGCATCGAGTGGTTCCGGACCGGCTTCTTCCGCGACTACGATCCGCCGTGGCTCGACAAGACCTACATCTTCGCCGTCGCCTTCGGCACGGTGCTGGTGGGCCTGATCCTCGAACGGGCGCTGCGCCGGCGCATGAGGACCCAATGATCCGCCTCGAGGGAGTGAGCAAGAGCTACGCCGTACCAGGCGGGCGCCACGTCATCCTCGACGATGTGAGCTTCGAGCTGCCGCCGCTCAGCCGCATCGGCATCTTCGGCGTGAACGGCGCCGGCAAGTCCGCCCTGCTGCGCCTGATCGCGGGCAGCGAGATGCCCGACCGCGGCCGCATCGTGCGCGAGGGGCGCATTTCGTTTCCGGTCGGCTTTACCGGCACCTTCCACCCTCACCTTTCGGCCCGCGAGAACGTGGCGTTCCTGGCGCGGATCTACGGCATGAACCACGGCGAGGTCAGCGCCTGGATCGAGGAGTTCGCCGAGCTCGACCGCTATTTCGACATGCCGGTCGGCACCTACTCGTCCGGCATGTTCGCCCGCATCGCCGTCGCCACCAGCTTCGCCTTCGATTTCGACCTCTACCTGGTCGACGAGGTGATCGAGGTCGGCGATGCGGCCTTCCGCCGGAAGTGCGCGGCCGCCTTCGGAGAACGCATGCATGCGGCGTCGCTGATCCTGGTGTCGCAGCATGTCGAGACGATCCGCCAGTACTGCACTCTCGGCGCCGTCCTCCATCGCGGCAGGCTCAGCGACTTCACGACGATTGACGAGGCTCTCGAGACCTACGAACGTTCGCTCCGGGCGACGTGACCGATTTGCAGGCAGCATGACCCAACCCCAGAGACCCCCCGTGAAGCTGGTCCAGACCGCGCCGCTGCAGGCCCGCGCCGAAGACGGGCGCGCGCTTGCCCCCGGCGAGGACGGCCAGCCCCGTCCGGCCGAAACGCTCTCGGCGCGGCGGATCGTGCGGCGCTGGACGCCGGTGGACGAGCGCGCGGGCCGGCCGGCGCGCTGGCTGTCCATCCTGGTCTTCCTGCTGATCGTCGGCCTGCCGACCGCGCTGGCGGCCGTCTATTACGGCTTCATCGCCTCCAGCCAGTACGCCACCGAGATCCAGTTCGGCGTGCGCTCCGCGGACGCCCAGCGCAACGACGCCACCTCGATCTTCCAGGGCATGGCCTCGGCGTCGCAGATCGGCCTGCAGTCCAACATCGTCGTGAAATACATCAAGAGCCGGTCGATGGTGGACGCGATCAGCCAGAAGATCGACCTGCGCAAGATGTTCTCCGGCCCCGAGGTCGACGAGTTCTCGCGGCTCGATCCCCACACCTCGGTCGAGGGCCTGGTCGACTACTGGCGCGGCAAGGTCGAGCCGTATTTCGAGCTGACCACCGGCATCGTCAGCGTCCAGATCCGCGCCTTCACGCCCGAGGACGCGCTGACCATCGGCCGCAACGTGCTGGCCCTGTCTGAAAACCTGGCCGACGACCTCTCCAAGCGGGCGCGCGCGGACTATGTGAAATTCGCGCAGGAGCAGGTCGAGGAAGCCTCCGAAAAGCTGCGCCAGGCCCGGCAGGCGATGCTGGAGTTCCGCGACCGCGAGCGCTCGATCGATCCCAACAAGGAGGCCGATTCGGCGCGCCTGGGCATCTCCAAGCTGCGCGACGAGCTGGTCCGCGTCCGCGCCGACTATCTGACGGCCCGCGGCCGGACGGGCGAGAATTCGACCGTCCTCGTCTCGCTCCGCAACCGCATGACCGCGCTCGAATCGCTGATCCATGACGCCGAGGCGCGGATGACGGGCACCGAATCCAAGGAGGCGCTGCCGATCAGCCAGAACATCCGCGGCTTCGAGAATGTCGAGATCGAGCGGCAGCTCGCGGAGAAGTTCTACGACGCGGCCATGCAGTCCCTGCAGCGCGCCCAGTTCGAGGCTTCGCGCCGCGCCATGTACCTGGAGGTATTCGTCACCCCGTCACTGGCCGAACACCCGGCCTATCCGCGCCGCCTCGTGTCGGTCCTGATCGTGGCGCTGGCTTCCTTCGGCGCCTGGATCTTCCTGCTGATGATCTACTACTCGATCCGCGACCACGTCTGAGGCGAGTGGAGCTTTTCGCCCTTCACAGAACGCCGTCGTCTCGACCGGAGCCTCGCGCAGCGAGGCGTAGTGGAGAGACCTTCTCTCAACGATTAGCCAGCTCTTGGTGGCACCAAGGTCTCTCCGCTCCGCGCTGCGCGCTCCGGTCGAGACGACGGAATTCCTACGCCTCGATGAGCTGGCGGTAGGCTTCGATCATGCCTTTGGGATTGTAGGTTTCGATCGCGGTACGGCGCTTGGCGTCGAGGCCCGGCACGAAGCCATCGAAGCGCTGGAGCTGGTCGGCCAGCTCCATGAAGTTGCCGATGTTGAAGTACTGCATCGCGCCTTCGAAATACAAACCCATCTCGCGGAAGACCGGCGCGTTCGAGAACAGCGCGCGCGAGCCGAATTCCAGGGCGAAGGTCGCCGGGCCCGAGCCGCTCTGCCCCTCCTTGGTGCGCATGTAGGGATGCACCACGTAGTCGAGCATGGCGTAGAACTTGGGCATCTCCTCGTCCGAGGCCTGGCCGAGATAATGGATGCGGTGCTTGATCTCGGACGTCGGGAAGAAATACTTGAACTCGGACTTGGCGAAGAGCTTGTCACGCAGCTCGCGGCGATAGACCTGGTCGGAGCGCACCACCGGCCCGCCCAGGAACGTCTTCAGGCCGCCCTCGACCTCGAGGCTGCTGTCCGACGAGGGCCGGTCGCCGGCGAGCGGAAAGGACAGGAGCTGGCGCACGTAGCCGCCGATGTCGCGGCCGGGTTCCAGCGCCTGCGGATGCTCGCCGCCCACCAGCACCAGGCGCCAGTCGTCGGGCAGGAACTCCAGCGCCTTCATCGCCGTCAGGTGGCCCTTGTAGGCGGCGAAGAAGCCACAGACCGCGAAATACTTGTACTTCGGGTCGAGACCGTACTGGGCCAGGAACCGCTCGCGGTCGAGCGAGGCGCGGACTTCGCCCACCTCCTCCTGGTCGAAGTAGCAGATCGGATAGTTGGTTATCTGACCGAGATTGAAGAACCGCTGCAGCAGCACCTGGTCGCCGCGGTTGAAGGTCATGACCTTCACATGGGGCGACTTGCGGACGTAGCTCCAGAAGCTCTCGTAGACCGGATCGAGCGCGCCCTCGATGAGGCCCATCACGGCCGCGCCCGGCCGCAGGTTCAGCATGTTGGTGCCGAAGGCGGTGAGCGACCGGCTCGACATCTGACGGTCGAAGCCGTGGACGGTGATGACGGCGCACTTGGCGGCCTTGAGGAGGCGCAGCACCCGGGTATAGGAGGTCTTGGCGCGGGTGCCGTAGAGGCCGGGCTCGAATTGCAGGAAAACCGCGTCGAACTCGGCGATTTCCCGCGCAATCCGGGCGATTTCCTGGTCACCCTTGCGGCGCAGGAAGGTCGGCGACTGCAGGCGCAGGAGCGAGACCGGGAGGCGCTTGACCTCGACCTCGTAGCCGGCCGCCAGGAGGTGCTTCAGCAGGCGCGAGCTATAGTATGCGGCCCCGCATTCCTCGTTGTAGCTGGATACGATCGCCACACGCTTCTTCATGACTGACTCCGGTCGGACCTGCGCGGCCGGACATTAGCAGCGATCGCGGGATTTTGCGGCCGGATTTCTCGGAAAATCCGGCCGGCGGGCAAAATCAGGCGAACAGGAAGTCCGACTCCTGGAGTGTCGTGATGCCCAGCAGCGTGACGCTGTCGCCGTTGCTGCCGGTGATCACGGTGTTGCCGTCGACCACGCTGCTGTGGGCCGGGTTCTGGACGTAGGCCCAGTTGGCGAACTCCGAGGTCGGGAGCGTGATCGTGTCGCCCTCCCCCGCGTTGAAGTCGGTGATGACGGAGGTGCCGAACAACGGCGCGTAGTCGAAGTTGTCGGCGCCGCTGCCGCCGGTCATCACGTCGTCGAAGATGCTGTTGAGCGTCTGCGGCGTCGACAGCAGGCCTTTGATCGTGTGGCTGCCGTCGTTCATGTTGTAGATCACCTGCGCCTCGGTCGAGGTGGTGCCGCTCACGGCATAGTCGAGCTGGTAACTGGCGTATTCGGTGTTCTGCACATTGGTGAAGTAATGCGTGATGCCGGTAACCACGCCGTCGCCGTTGGCATATTCGTATTCGTACGCCGAGTAGGCTTGGCCTGTGACACCGGTGAAGGTCTCACCGATCTTCTGACCCGTCGCGTTCAGTTCGACCACGTAGCCGGTATAGTTCTGGCCGATGATGTCGGTCTGGTAGTAGGTCTGGCCGGTCAGGACGCCTTTGGCATAGTCGTTCGCCCACGAAGAGTAGAGCTGCGTCGAGGTGACCTGTCCGCCGGTGAAGAGGTCCTGGATCAGGTTCCCGCCGGAATCGAGCTGTTGCATGTGGCCGGTGTAGTTCCGGCCCACGATGTCGGTGAAGTAGTACTTCTGACCGGCGAAGTGGCTGCCCGTGCTGTTGATGATGTAGTCGTCCTCGTAGGACGAATAGGGCTGCGTCTTGACACCGCTGTAGTAGAGGCGCGTCGTATGCCCGTTCTCGTCGAGGTCGTGCTCGTAGTTCGTGTAGGGCTGGCCCTGGACGTTGGCGAAGAAGTACTTCTTGCCGATCAGCCCGTTGTTCGGCAGCACGCTCGCATAGCCCGGCGCATAGTCGTACTCGTAGGCGTAGTAGGCCTGCCCGGAAACACCGGTGAAGCTGTAGCTGAGCAGCCGGTTGGAGCCATCATAGGCCACTTCGTAGCCGGTATAGGCCTGGCCGGTGATGCCGGTATGGAAGTACTGCGCGCCGGTCAGCTCGTTGTCGTCGTTGTAGTCGTAGGCCATCGATGTGTAGGCTTGGCCGGTGACGCTCATCAGGAAGCTGTGCGCGCCGGTCATCTTGTCGATCGCCGCGCCGTTCGCCGTGTAGTCGGTATAGGCGATCTGCAGCACCGACTCGCCCACGTCCGTGAACTCGATCTCCTGCACGTGGGTGTTGGCGGACAGCGCGCTCAGCGCCGCCGCCACGTTAGCCGCCCGGTCCTGAACGATCAGCTTGTAGGCCGAGGTGTCGGCGTTCTGCGTCACCTCAAGTGCGCCGGCATCACCGGTGATCTGGCCCACCGTGATTGTGAGCGCTTCGTTATCATTGATGGTGATCGAGGTTGGCAGATTGGCGCCATAGTTGTCGAGGTCGGCTGATATCTCGGCAGCCGTGGCGTTGACCGCCCCGGGACCTGGAACGTTCGTAACGGTGATCGTCAATGGGGCACTGACGGGAGCACCGCTGAAAACCGTCGCACCGTCCGGCAGGTACTCCTGCACGGTCGCCGTGAAGGTCCCGTTACCCAATGTGATGGTCGATGCCGTCTGCCAGCGTCCGTCGAGGTCGGCGACTGCTTCCAAAACGCCCTTGAAGGTGCCGCCGCTGGTTTGGGTAATAGCGATCTGCGCTACATGCCCCGGCATAATCTGGTTCGTATAGGCGGAAACGAGGCCCGCCGCCGTTAAGGTCGTGACTGAGAACGTTGGTTGGGTTCCGGCAGCATTGTTTGCGCCGGTCCATGCGAAGGCCAGGGGGGACGACGTCGTGAGGCTGATGGATGGCGCCGTTCCATCACCGACAGGGCTCAACGGCGTATTCTGACTGGGAAGACCCGTCGTGTCTTGGCCGGAGACAGCGGTGAATACTGCGCCAGCCATGGTTCCGGCCACAGGCGCGGCCACATAGTAATAAGTCCCAGGAGGAGTGCCATTCAGATCGAGGCCGGTCCACCATCTCTTCTCAAGGAGGGCTGTCGGCATCGTACTGAATTCATTCAGATCCAGCTCGATGGCACTGCTTGTCAGAGTATTGCGGTTTATGTCCGCACCACCCGAGGCGGCCACTTTTTCCAGTTGGGTCTGGATCGCGCCAGGCGTGGAGGCGGACGTCGTGTAGAACTCGTAGACCTTTCGATTGCCCGCTTCGTCAGAAATCACCAATTGGTACCAGCCGACATCGCCTGGGTTTGAGGCGCTGGAAACCGGAATGTTTTCAATCAGGAAGGTTCCGGTTACCCCTGGGGCCACAACCGTCGCCTCAAAGACTCCACTCTCTTTGGAAAAGCTGTAGGTTTTCCAAATGTCGCCTCCCGATGGGAGCGTGACGTACTCGAATCTCCCGTTTCCCGTGTAGATGCCGAATTGAACGGTGGCGTCCTCACGCACGACAATGCTGTTGTTTCCGCCAACGACGGTTAGCGTCAAAGACGACGCTACTTCATCCGGAATGAGATAGTCGTGTTGGTGGCCGCTTATGTTGAGCGGCAGATAGGGGCCACCGACGGGAGGGGTATAGGTCGATGGCGGGGGTTCATTTGGGCCATAGACGTTGAAATTGATGTTCGTGACGTCATTGGCGGGGTTTGTAGTACCACTAGCACCGGGCTGACTGAGGGAGATCAGTGGCCCTGGATTGATGTTGATGGAAAGATTGTCGGAAAAGGGTGCTCCGTAGACGTTCGAACTGTTGAAGAAGGTCTGGGCATACGGATCGTTGTGCAGGATACCTTCGACGAGCGATTTGTTCAGACGTTTATGGTCGAACGCATAGTATGTGTCCCAGTCCGTGCTGGTGTTCAGGTCGAGGTTCTGTGCCGCAAGATTGAATGCCCCGTAGTAACTCGTCGCGTTGTAAGGGTTTCCCTGCGCTGCCAACGTTGTCAGAAATCCGGCGGTGAAGCCGGTGAACCACTGGGTCGGCACATTGCCGAACTCATCGTTGGTACCGCCCGGCACGACATAGAAGGTGTCCTGTCCTGGAACTCCCCCGACCGGGCGGCTTCCGGGCACGACGAATGGCTGGGCGAGATAGGGGTCGCTGTAGATGTAGAGGCTCCCCGCGCCGGGCGCGTAAAGGTTGCTTTGAAGGTCGGCTTGGCTGATGACCATCCAGGCCTTGCTCTGGCTGTCGGCCGTTGGACTGAAGACGAAATAGTCGCCGGCACTCCCCCAACTTCCCGTGTCGAGTTGAGTTTTCTGGATCTTGTAGGAATAGAACAAGCCGTTGTGGAACAACGCATTGGCGTCGGTGCCGCCGTTGTATGCATTGCTCAATGTGAGATTGTACTGATCACCAACCAGATCGATGTAGTTCGACCAATGGGAGACAGGATAGATGTCAGCCGCCCCCAACTGGACAGTGCCTGGCCCCACGAACATCATGTTCTGCCCGGCCAGTCCGCCGGACGGGTACAGCAACTGAGGATCTTCGCCGGAGGCGATGTAATCCTTGACCGCATCATACAGCGCCTTGCCCATGCCGGTGTCACTGGGGTCGTGGGGAACGCCGGCTTGGCTAAGTTGGTAGCCTCGATACTGGGTCGTGTTGTCGTTGTAAGTGACGCTGATCTGCGTATTGAGCGCGAATCCCGGGATGGCCGTAAGGTCGCCGGCGTCACCGCCCACCCCGTTGAGCGTGTACTCGAACTGCGCGTACCCATATTGATTCGTGGCGAGCAGCTTGGCCAGGAGATCGCCTTCACCGCCGATGTACCCGGCACTCGCTGAGTCCGTAAGGGACAGATAGTCGCTGGAATCAGCGCTTTGCAGGATGAGATAGATGGCGCCGCTTGCCTTTTGGTAAAGTTGGTCGGTGAGAGTTACGGTGGCTGTATAGGCGCCCCCGTCGCCTGGAGTCAGAGTCCCCTGGCTGCTCCCGTCAATGATCAGTGGCGTCCAGTTCGCGGTCGGCATTCCCGCCACGACTTCTGCGTCGCCCGGCGGACTGGTGTTGTACAGGTAGGCGTAGATCCCATTGCCCGTCCCGCCGGTTGTGGCCATCGTGTAAAACTGGGATGACATGGTAAATGTCAAAGTAGCCAGAGTTGCGGATTGGGCCATCGCCAGTTCCTCTATGTTTTCCTATTGCTTTGCCTGCAGGCCTCGTTCTTACGCTTACAAAACGCGACGATGGAACCGATGCGCCGCTTTGCGGCCTTTCCATCAAAAGGATGGCATTTGGGCCGCCAGCCTCTTCCCTCCTGCTTCGTCCGAAGCAGTCTCTATTTGACGAAAATTTGCCGTTGCTACCGGGACAAAGCAATGGGTTCGATTGCGAACCAAAATTAAATCATTTCAATAAAAGGCGACGGCAAACGCGGCAATGCCGTTCGCGCCGAACAGATCGATTGAGGGGCATCAGGCGGCATTAGCCGCACGGCTGAATTCGACAGCCCGCGAACGGCCATCAAGCCGCACCGACGAGCGCATCCGAACGTCGGCGATGCTGCCGCACGTTCGGAGCGATTGAGCGGACCCCGCCTGAAGTGCCCGCGGAAGACGGACCCTAGACGAACAGGAAGTCCGACTCCTGCAGGGTCGTGATGCCCTGCAGCGCGATGCTATCGCCGTTGCTCCCGACGATGACGGTGTTACCCCCGGCCACGGTGCTATGGGCCTGGACGTAGGCGAAGTCCGCGAACTCCGAAGTCGGGAGCGTGATCGTGTCGCCCTCGCCTGCGTTGAAGTCGGTGATGACGGAGGTGCCGAACAGCGGCGCATAGACGAAGCTGTCGGCGCCGGTGCCGCCGGTCATCGCATCGTCGAAGATGCTGTGGAGCGTCTGCGGCGTCGACAGCAGGCCTTTGATCGTGTGGCTGCCGTCGTTCATGTTGTAGATCACCTGCGCCTCGGTCGAGGTCGTGCCGCTCACATCGTAGTCGAGCTGATAGCTCGCATACTCGGTCTTCTGCACGTTGGTGAAATAGTGCGTGATGCCGGTGACGACGCCGTCGCCGTTGGCGTACTCGTATTCGTAGGCCGTATAGGACTGGCCGGTGACGCCGGTCCAGGTCTCTCCGATCTTCTTGCCCGTGGCGTCGAGTTCCACGACGTAGCCGGTATAGTCCTGGCCGGTGATGTCGGACTGGTAATACCTCTGTCCGGTCAGCACCCCGTTGCCGTTGGCATACTCGTTCTCCCAGGACGAGTAGACCTGCGTGGCCGTGATCTGGCCGCCGGTGAAGACTTCCTTGATGAGATTGCCCGAGGTGTCGAGGTCCTGCTCGTGGCCGGTGTAGTTCCGGCCGACAATGTCCGTGAAGTAGTACTTCTGGCCCGCGAAGTGGCTGCCGGTGCTGTTGATGATGTAGTCGTCCTCGTAGGACGAGTAGGACTGGGTCTTGATGCCGCTGTAGTAGATGCGCGTCGTCAGACCCTGGGCATCGAGGTCGTGCTCGTAGGCCGTGTAGGCGTGGCCCTGGACGTTGGAGAAGAAGTACTTCTGACCGATCAGGCCGTTGTGCGGCAGAACGCTCTCATAGCCCGCGGCGTAGTCGTATTCGTAGGCGTGGTAGGCCTGTCCGCTGACTCCGGTGAAAGTATAGCTGAGCAGGCGGTTGGAACCGTCATAGTCGGCCTCGTAGCCGGTATAGGCCTGGCCGGTGATGCCGGTATGGAAGTACTGCGCGCCCGTCAGCTCGTTGTCGTCGTTGTAGTCGTAGGACATCGACGAATAGGCCTGGCCCGTGACACTCATCAGGAAGCTGTGGGCGCCGGTCATCTTGTCGATCGCCGTGCCGTTGGCCTGGTAGTCGGTGTAGGCGATCTGCAGCACGGACTCGCCCACGTCGGTGAACTCGATCTGTTGCACGTGGGTATTGCTGTTCAGCGCACTCAGCGCCGCGGCCACGTTGCCAGCCTTGTCCTGCACGATGAGCTGGTAGGGCGAGGTGTCGTCGTTCAGTGTGACGGCGAGCGCCGCGGCATCGCCGGTGATCTGGCCCACCGTGACGGTCAGCGCCTCGTTGTCGGAGATCGTGATCGAGGTCGGCAGGTTGGCGCCGTAGGTGTCGAGATCGGCCGAGATGTTGGCGGCGGTGTCGCTGATGGCGCCGTTCGCGGCCACGCCGCCCACGGTGAGCGTCAGCGCGACGCTCGGCGGGCCGTACGGCGTCACCCCGTCGGCCAGCAGCTCCTGCATCGTCACCGTGTAGGTGCCGTTGCCCAGCGTCGACGTCGTCTCGGTCTGCCAGCGCCCGTCGAGATCCGGCGTCGCCTGCAGCACGCCCTGGAACGAACCGCCCGAGGTCTGGGTGATGACGATCTGGGCGATGTGACCCGGCACGATCTGGTTGGTGTATTGCGAAGTCAGGCCATACGACGTGATACCGCCCGTGCTCGTCGCCGTGGAGTTGGTCGGCGTGCCCGTATGGGAGCCGTTGTTCGTACCGGTCCAGCCGAAGGCCAGCGGTGTCTCGCCGGTGATCGAAATCGAAGGCGCCGCCGACAATGGAATGTTGCCCTGCGCGGGCATGCCGGTGCCGTTCTGCTGGTCGAGGGCGGTGAAGACGGCGCTGCTCAGGGTGCCCGCGATCGGCGCCGCCGCGGGCTGGTTGAGCGACGCGCCGCCGGCATAGGCGAAGGTCAGCATCTCAACCGGCGCGGACCGGTACTCGTTCAGGTCGATCTCGAGGAAGTTGGCCGAGAGATTGTTCGGATTGATGTTCGCGCCACCGGCGACGGCCACGTCGAAGATCGTGAACTCGATGTCGCCCGGCGTCGTCGAGGCCGCCGTCGTGTAGAACTCGTAAACCTTCTGACGGCCTTCGAGATCAGAGAGGACGAGCTGGTACCAGCCGATGTCACCCTGCGCGACCGTGCTCGCGACCGGCAGGCCCGCGATGCCGAAAGTCCCCAGGACGTTCGTGCCGCTCGTCACCGTCCACGCCCCCGGCGAGCCGGCGATGGTATAGGTCTGCCAGATGTTGCCGCCGGTCGGCAGGGGCACGTACTCGAACGTGCCGTGGCCGTTGGCGTCCTTGCCGGTATAAATGCCGATCTGCACGCTGAGATCGGGGCGCAGGAGCGTCTGGCCGTCGCGCCCGACCACGTTGAGATAGAGCGCGCTCGTCGTATCGGGGATCAGGTAGTCGGTCTGGCTCGCCTGCGGTGCGAGGAACGGGCCGCCGGTCGGCGCCGTATAGTTCGGCGCCGTCTCCGAGGCGCCATAGACATAGAAATCGATGTTGCTGACATTGTTCGCGGGTGACGGCGTCGACGACGAACCGGGCTGGCCCAGGGGAATCAGCGGCCCGGGCGTGATGTCGACCGACAGGTTGTCGGAGAAGGCCGAGCCGTAGACATTGGAATTGTAGAAAAAGTACTCGCTGTAGGCGTCGTAGTGGACATAGCTCGGCTTGGGCGAGACGGCGACGTCGCGATAATTGTCGAAGGCGTAGGCTGCGTCCCAGTTGGCGTTGTTGTTGAGATTGATCGTCTGGGCCGCCCAGTTGCTCGGTCCATAGGTGCCGCCGTTATAGGGGTTGGACTGGTTGGCCACGGTCGCCCAGTAGCCGGCCGTAAATCCGGTGAAGGCCTGTGTGAGGATGTTGCCGAACTCGTCGTTCGTTCCGCCCGGCGTGACGAACGTGGCGTCGGGCGAGCCCGGGGGGCTGCCGCTGCCGGGAACGGTATAGGGCTGCGTCAGATAGGGGTCTTCATAGATGTAAAGACTGCCCTGGCCGGCCGAATAGAGGTTCGACTGCAGGTCGGCTTCGCTGATCACCATCCAGGCCTGGGTCTGGCTGCCCTCCTTCGGGCTGAACACGAAGTACTGCCCGGCCGAGCCCCAGGTGCCGGCGCCCAGCTGCACCGACTGGATCTTGTAGGAATAATACTGCCCATTGTGCCACACGCCGTTGGCATCGTTCTCGCCGTTGGTCGACCCCGACAGCAGCAGGTCGTGCTGCGCGGCGAAGCCCTCGGTGACGTAGTCGTTCCAGTCGGACGGTGGATAGAGGCCGCCGCCGCCCATCTGCACGTTGGAGGGCGAGATCACCATCATCGTGTCGCCCGCGAGTTCGCCGGCGGCATAGGTCAAGACATTGGACGAGGTGCTGTTCTTGAGCGCGTCGACGATGGCGGTCTGAGTCTGGCCATAGCCGCGATACTGGTCGGGTCCGCTGCTGTACGAGACGTGAATCTGTGTGTTCTGGGCGAAGCCCGGGATGGCCGTCAGGTCGCCCGCGTCTCCGCCCTGGCCCAGCAGGGAGTATTCGAACTGCGAATAACCGTATTGGTAGTTCGAAACGTTTATTGCGATATCGGCTTCTGCCGTGATCAGCGTCGTGAGATCGTGCGCGTGTGCGTTCGTTCCGGGAGTGGTCAGGGCCTCGCTCTGCACGAGGAGATAAACGACGCCGCCATTGATCGTTTGGGTGGTGGTGTTCGTCAGATCGATCGTAGCGATGAAGTTGCCGCTGCCGTCCGACGTGACACCCGACTGGAGCTGGCCGCCGTCGATCAGCGTCGTGAAGTTGCTTTCACCCGAGGGCGGCTGGTCATTGTAGAGATAGACCCACACGCCCGTATAATTCGAGCCGGTCTGGCCTCCCTCGGCCCCCGTGACTTCCGTAACGAAGTCTCCGGACATGTGGAACGTCAGCGTCACCGGCGGCGGAGTGGCCATCGTCATCTCCCTGTGCTGCGCGAACGGAGATGACGATTCAGTCGCCGCTGCTTCAGCGGCGCCGAGAGTCCCCCAATGGGCGCTGTTATCCCTAGTCTCAGAGTGAAAATCTGAAGCCGCAAGCCGGCAAAGGCAACACGTTCGTTCTCGCGGGCAGAATAAATAACTGTAACGTTCCGGTATCAGACGCGGTGAAGGCAAACCTCGTGCCGGCCGGCTCTACGGAAATCAGGACTGGCGGTCGAGGCGTCCCGGGCTGCATTCTGCGGCAGCATTTGCCCCGGCCGGGGGCCCCAACGCAGGACGACAGATGAAGAATGGCAGGGAGGCTGGCGCTCCGACTGAAGCCGGCGGCACCGACCGCGCGGCCTCCTTTCGGCAGTATCTGGCCAGGCGTTGGGCGCCGACCGCGGAGCCGATCCTGATCGTCGGCGATGCGATGCTCGACATCTACGTCTTCGGGACGGTCGAGCGCATCTCGCCCGAAGCGCCGGTGCCCGTCATGCGCCAGCAGGAAACGCGAGAGGCGGCGGGCGGCGCGGCGAATGCGGCGGTCAACATCGCGAGCCTGGGCGGCAGCGCCCATCTCGTCTCTTGTGTCGGGGCCGATGCCGATGGCGAGCGGCTGGCGGCGGTCCTCGCCGAAGCCGGCATCACCTTCGACCTCGTGCGATCGGCGGCCAGGCCGACCACGGTCAAGACGCGCTTCGCGGCGGGGCAGCATCAGATCCTGAGACTCGACCGCGAGAGCAACGCGGTGTCGACGGCGGAGTGCGAGCGCGAGGTGCTGGCCGCCATCGAGCGCCGCATCGGCAACTGCCGGCTCGTCGTCCTGTCCGACTACGACAAGGGCGTGCTCACCGACCGCGTCCTCGAACGGACGATCGCCTGGGCGCGCGCGCGCGGCGTTCCCATCGTCGTCGATCCCAAGCGACGTGACTTCTCGGCCTATCGCGGCGCCACCTACATCAAGCCCAACCTCGCCGAACTCGAACGCGCGACCGGCCTGTCCGTGCCGTCGCGCGACGACGGCGCCGTCGAACGCGCGGCCGGCATCGTGGCGGCGGCCACGATGGCCAACGTGCTGGTCACCCGATCCGAAGCCGGCATGTCGCTCGTCCCGCCCGCGGGCCCCGCCCTCCACATGTCGACACATGCCCAGCAGGTATTCGATGTCACCGGCGCGGGCGACACCGTGATCGCGGCTTTCGCGCTGGGCATCGCCTCCGATCATTCCACACCGGAGGCGATGGCCTTCGCCAATCTCGCGGCCGGCATCGCCGTCTCGAAGCCTGGCACCGCGACGGTGCTCGCCGAGGAGGTCGAGGCGGAACGCTCGCTGCTTGCCGACGACGAAGTCGTGGCCCGCGGTGCGCTGGTCACGGCCGAGACGGCGCTGCGCCTGCGCCGGATCTGGAAACGGCAGGGTCTCAGCGTCGGCTTCACCAACGGCTGCTTCGACCTGCTGCACCCCGGACACGTCTCGCTGCTGCGCCAGGCGTCGTCGGGCTGCGACCGGCTGATCCTGGGCCTCAACAGCGACGAGTCCGTCCGGCGTCTCAAGGGAGACGGCCGCCCCGTCCAGACCGAGGAGAATCGCGCCGCCGTGCTGGGCGCGCTCGAGTCGGTCAATCTCGTGGTGATCTTCGACGCGGACACGCCGGCCGCACTGATCGACCTGCTGGTACCCGACCTGCTGGTCAAGGGCGCCGACTACCGGATCGAGGATATCGTGGGCGCCGACACCGTGCTCAAGGCGGGCGGCAGGGTCGTCACCGCCGAGCTCGTGCCCGGCCAGTCGACGACGAAACTGGTTGCCGCGAGCCGGCCCATCAAGACGGACGCGAAGGTGAACGCGTGATCCTCGTCACCGGTGCGGCGGGTTTCATCGGCTCCAACGTCGCCGCCGCCCTGAACGAAAAGGGCCGCAACGACCTCGTGGTCTGCGACTGGCTGGGCCAGGACATGCGCTGGATGAACCTGCGCAAGCGGATGTTCCGCGACTTCGTATTCCCCGACGATCTCGCCGGCTACCTGGAGAAGGCCGACGGGATCGAGGCCGTGATCCACATGGGCGCCAACTCCTCGACGACCGCGACGGACGGCGACGCGATCCTGCGGACGAATTTCAAGTTCTCGCTCATGCTGCTCGACTGGTGCGCGCAACGCGGCGTGCCGCTGGTCTATGCCTCGTCGGCGGCGACGTATGGCGACGGCGACAAAGGCTTTGCCGACGGGCTTTCCTTCGACGCGCTGCGCGCGCTTCAGCCGCTCAATCTCTACGGCTGGAGCAAGCACCAGTTCGATCTCGTCGTGGCCGAGCGTGTCGCCCGGGGCCTGCCGCTGCCGCCGAAATGCATCGGGCTGAAGTTCTTCAACGTGTTCGGCCAGAACGAGTATCACAAGGGCGACATGATGAGCGTGGTCGCCAAGAACCACGCGACCGCCGTCGCGGGCGGCGAGGTGAAGCTCTTCAAGAGCCATCGCCCCGACTTCGTCGATGGCGGGCAGAGACGCGACTTCGTCTATGTCGACGATGTCGTGGACGTGGTCCTGTGGTGCCTCGAGGCGGGTCCGCGCCACGGCCTGTTCAATGTCGGCACCGGCACGGCCGTCTCCTTCCGCGAACTGATCGAGGCATTGTTCGCCGCGGTCGGCCGGGCGCCCAACATCTCCTACGTGCCGATGCCGGAGAGCCTGCGCGCGAAGTACCAGTATTTCACCGAGGCGCCGCTCGACGGGCTGCGGGCGGCCGGCTATTGCGCGCCTTTCACCGGCGTCGGCCCCGCCGTGGCGCGCTATGTCGAATACCTCTCGGGCAGCGACCGGTATCGTTAGCGGCCCTGGAAGCTTTCCGACATAGGCGAACCATCAGAGATCAATTGCTTCCCCATTCAGATGGGGAAGTGCCCCGTCATACGGGGCGATGGGGTCATGAACATCGCAAATCCATGACCCCTCCGGCCCTGCGGGCCACCTCCCCATCTGAATGGGGAGGAAGATGATTGGAGAGGCGCTAGACCGGCGGCAGGTCGCCCTTCTTCTTGACGAAGCGGATGAAGGTGTTGGGCGCGATCCGGTCGCTGTCGAAGACCAGTTCCACGGCGCCGCACGCGAGCAGCTTGTCGAGCCAGGGTGCCACCGTCGGCGTCTCGGGGCGACCGACGTCGTCGATGCCGATGATGGTGTCGGGGCCGCACTTCGACCAGATCGTGCGCAGCACCGGGTCCATCAGCACGCCCATGTCGAGGTCGAGCCAGACGAAGCTCAGCGGCCCCTGCAACTGCGCGCAGGTCTTCGTCGCATCGCCCTTGACCGGCGTGAGCGGCAGGATGCGCGACCACTTGGTGAGAAAACCGAAGGCATCGAACGCATCGTCGCGGAAGGCGCCGATGCCCAGTGCGCCGCCCGCCGGGTCGTCGATCTCGAAGCCGTGGAACGTGTCGAACGTGTAGTAGTGCTTGTTCGCCCCCAGCGCCTTCAGCATCCAGGCGAGCTTCACCGACAGGATACCGCGGAAGCAGCCGAACTCGGCCACGTCGCCCTCGACCGGAAGCGCCTTCTCGAGGAAGGGGAAGATCAGCGAGATGTTGGCTTCCTGGCGCATGCCCGCGATTTCCGGCGGCATCAGCGCCTTGATCCGGGCCTGCGTGTAGTCGACCAGGCTCTGGTACGCCTGGGCCGGCTCCGAGAAGGAACGCAGGTGGGCCGCGATCTCGTCGACCACCTGGGCGATGACGGCGTTGTCCTCGCTCTTCACCGCCGCCGCCGACCAGTCGCCGCGCGGGTTGGCGCGGAACTCGACGACCTTCTCGTCGAGATAACGGTCGTATTCGGCGCACTTGGCGACGAAAGTGAAGGTCTCGGGGGTCGCGCCCTGTCCGGCGGCGCGCTTCAGGCAGTCGAGGAAGGCGCAGACCGCCTCATGCTGACCGCGCGCGTCGGCAAACGCGCGGCCGTCGGCGGCTTCCTTCATCAGGCCAAAGGACGGACCGCCGGCGATCCCCGGCTCCATCCGGCCGGCCTGGTCCACGAACACCCGGGCGGTCGACCGGAAGGCCTCCGCGTCGGCGAGCCCGAAGCTCCTTCCCGACATCACTACGCTCGATCTCGAATTCACCGACGGTCCTTTCCGGGACTGAACAGGCGGCGATGCTCGCACACTCCTCCCCTCGGTAGAAGGGCGATGGGCGGCGAACGCCGTCAGGCGAAGAGAATATCGCTCAACTCGATGGCGTTGGCGCCGACGAACGAGATGGCGAGGTCGGCGGGAGCGTAGAGCACATCCACCGTCGCATGGAGATAGAGGCTCGTCGAACTTCCGTCCGACTGGATCTGGACATGCGAGGCGCTCATGTTGAACGCCGTCAGGTCGAGCTTGCTGGTCCCCGACATGAAGTCGAAGATCGTGTCGTAGCCGGTGACCAGATTGCTGTCGAGGAACTGCAGGTAGACGAAGACGTCGGCCCCGCCCACCGTAGAGCGCATCGCCGCCGCCGGCGCCCGTCAGGATATTGGCCGCGGCATCGCCGATCAGCGTGTCCGACGTCGAACCGCCGATCAGGTTCTCGACCGAGTTCATGGTGTCGAACAGCACGCCGTCGACATAACCCGCCTGCGAGCGCAGGTCGGCATAGACGTGGCCCGCGGTGCCCTCGTAGGACGCGGTGTCGATGCCGCCCTGGCCCCAGAGCTGGTTGGGCGTGCCGGCATTGATGCCGCCGCCGATCAGCATGTCGTCGCCCTCGCCGCCGTAGAGCAGGTCGCTCGACGCACCGCCCGTCAGGCGGTTGGCACCGCCATCGCCGATCAGCGTGCTGCGCCCGAGGCCTGCGGTCAGGTTCTCGACGCTGTCGTAGGTGTCGGCGAGCAGGTAGTTCACCATGCCGTATCGCGCCGACAGGTCGGCATGGACGACGCCGCTGCGGCCGGCATAGGAGGCGGTGTCGATGCCGTCGCCGCCCCACAGCTGGTTGATGCCGAAACTGCCCATCAGCACGTCGGCGCCGGCGCCTGCATAGAGAATGTCGTTGCCGATGCCGCCGTCGATGACGTCGTTGCCGGCATTGCCGTGCAGCACGTTGTTCAGCTCGTTGCCGATGATGGTGTCGTTGCCGCTACCCGTCACCAGCGTGCCGATCAGGGAGCGCGTGTCGCCCTGGTAGAGCAGCGTGTTGTAGACGTTGCCCTGCGCCTGGTACTCGACCGTGCCCGGAGGGGCATAGGCGTTCAGGTCGGCAAGATGGTCGACCGAAAAGCGCAGCCACTGCCCGGCCCGCAGGTCGTCGTACTGGTCGCCGCTGAAGTTGCTGAGGTCGTAGGTGGTATCGGCGCCCTGCGTCCACACGGTCTGGAAGATCCTGTGCGTTTCCGTCACGCCGGTGTCCGCCGCCTCGACACCGTTGATGTATTGCTGCCCGGTGCCGTTGCTCCAGGTGTAGACGGCCTTCTGCGCCGGCGTGGTGTCGGTCTTGCCCTTGTCGAAGTTCGCGCCGTACATCTCCTGCAACGCCGCGATGTCGTACATCATGTAGCCCGACACCGAGGACCCGTCCGGCGCGGTCGTGTTGGCATTGACGCCGACTTCGCCGGTCAGGAAAGACGAATAGCTCATCACCGTGAATTCGATGTTGCTGCGATCGGCCGAGATGGCGCCGTTCGGATAGGGCTCGAACGGATGCTTGAGGCCCATCGCGTGACCGATCTCGTGGATGATCGTGGCGAAGGTGTCGTTGCCGTAGAGTTGATCGGTCTCGGGGGTCCCGTTCTCGCCGAGGAACACGTCGCCTGCGCTGTTGGAGATCGCGCCCTCGTGATTGGCGGGAAAGTTCGCATGCGAGCCGCCGTCGTTGCCCGGCAGGCTTCCGGCGCCGGCGATGCGCATGGCGGCATCCGAAGTCTCGCTCGGCTCGAAGGAGACACCGGTGTACCAGGTGATCTGGTTGAACCCGATGATCGAAGCCGCTTCCTGGTGCTCGTTGGCCTCGATGAAGACGTCCAGGCCTTCCTGGTCCTGATAATCCTCGGGATAGTCGTCGACGGAGTCCGGGAAAAAATAGGTGAAGCTGTTCGCCGCTTCCTGGCCGTCGGCGTCCGACGTCCAGTAATGGTCCGACAAGAGCGCCCTGAGGTTCGAATCGATGACCGTGTAGGAAGCGAAGGTGCCGGCGTAGAGGCCGCCCTTGGTGATCGCCGGATCGGCCATGATCAGCATCCTCGTGGAAAGCGAAAACAGGGGCCCGCCTCTACTATCCGTCCACATTCGTGACAAGTTTCGCCGCGCCCAGACCGCGCAGAATCGCGGCAGGTGCGACGCGAAGTGTCAGTTCTCCGGTTCGACACCGCACGCGACTCTCGTCAGCCCCCTGACACAACGCGAGCGGATACCTATATTCCGGCTCTCTGGCAGGTGGCGACAGGAGAGAGACATGCAGACGTACAAGAAGACCCAGGAGGCTTTGGCCAAGCTCTCCCCCGAACAGTTCTATGTGACGCAGGAGAGCGGCACGGAACGCCCCGGGACCGGCGCGCTGCTGCACAACAAGCAGCCCGGCATCTACGTCGACATCGTCTCCGGCGAGCCGCTGTTCGCATCTTCCGACAAATATGAATCGGGATGCGGGTGGCCGAGCTTCACCAAGCCGATCGAGCCTGCCAACGTCGCCGAACTAAAGGACGTGTCGCACGGCATGATGCGCATCGAGGTCCGGTCGAAGCATGGCGACAGCCATCTCGGCCACGTCTTCCCCGACGGACCGCGCGACCGCGGCGGGCTGCGCTACTGCATCAACTCGGCCTCGCTGCGCTTCGTCCATCGCGACGACATGAAGGCGCAGGGCTATGGCGACTATCTCGACCAGGTGGAGGATGTGAAATGAGCACGGAACGCGCGGTTCTTGCCGGCGGCTGCTTCTGGGGCATGCAGGACCTCATCCGGCGCATGCCCGGCGTGGTGTCGACGCGGGTCGGCTACACCGGCGGCCACGTCGCCAATGCGACCTACCGCAACCATGACGGCCATGCCGAGGCGATCGAGATCGTCTTCGATCCGGCGAAGACCAGCTATCGCAAGATCCTGGAGTTCTTCTTCCAGATCCACGATCCCTCGACGATAAACCGCCAGGGCAACGATCGCGGCACCTCCTACCGCTCGGCCATCTTCCACACGAGCGACGAGCAGCGCCGGATCGCCCTGGACACGATCGCCGATGTCGACGCCTCCGGCCTGTGGCCCGGCAAGGTCGTGACCGAGGTGGCGCAGGCCGCCGAGTTCTGGGAAGCCGAGCCCGAGCATCAGGATTACCTGGAGCGGATCCCGAACGGCTACACCTGCCACTTCGTACGGCCGAACTGGAAGCTGCCGGTCCGCGCCAAGGCAGCCCAGCCGGCCTGACACCGGCCGGAGCGGGCGCCCGGCCCCAGTTAACGACCGCGCACCGGTTCCGACCGCATGGTCGGCGACGCCAGGGGCCCGCGCACGGACACGAGATAGTCCATCGAGCCCGGTGTGCCGGTGTCGAGGGCGATCAGCGTGTCGACGGTCTCCTGCCGGAGATCGAAGCGGCTTTTGACATAGGCCGTGGCGTGCGGGGCGCGCACCGTATGCTCATCGAGCACAAGGATGCCGCCCGACAGGTCGAAGGCCCCGCGCGTGGCGATCCAGTTCCCCAGGAACCCGTCGATGACCGCCGAGGTGAAACCCATCTCGGTGCTGAACAGGCTGGCGAGCCCGGTCGCGAACGAGGCGAAGGACGCCGATCCCCGCACGACGGACGCGCGGACCTGGCTTCGCGACTGTCCGCGGCCCACTCCCGAGGCGACGAGATCGTCGAGAGTGCCGCCCTCGGCTCTCCAGACCAGGTCCTCGAGGTCGAGCGTGCCTTCCAGTGCCACTGCGAGCTGGTCGGTGCCGAACTCGTTGGCGGCGCCGGCCACCGCAATGGTGCGCGAGATGTCGATGTTCCGCACGCTGCCGCCCAACTCCATCGCGGGCACAGCAGCCCGCGCATCGACCCGCGCCGTCAGGTCGAAGGCCGCGCCTTCCAGCGTGCCCGCCAGCCGCGTGACGTCTAGCACGCCGCGGTCGAGTCGCGCGGAGAGTTCGACCATGCCCAGCGCATAGCGCCCCCAGGCGACCGCCGGCGCCGTGAGTGTCAGCGTCGCATCGAGCGCCCGCAGCGAGTTCGTGAGCCGCTCGCTTCCCGTCGCCGGCGAGGCCCCGCGCCGTGAATCGCCGGCACGCCCCGCGCCCGACCCGGGCGCCGCGGGCAGCCAGCGATCCAGCCGCAGCCCGCCCGGCGCCTGCAGCGACGCGGTGACGTGCGGGCGTGCCGCCAGGGTCGAGGAGAGCTCACCCGAAAGCGCGATGCCGTCGATCGCGAGGGTGCCGCGGAACGTCGCGCGCCGGGCATCGCCGTGAAAGGCGCCATGGGCCTCCACGTCCGCCAGTTCCTCGCGCGGGCCGCCGCCGGCCGCCGCGATGAAGGCACCGAGGTCGAGCCCGGCCACGGCAAAACGGGGAAAGTCGAAGCGGCGGTCCTCGCCGAAGGACATGCGCCCGGCCGCCGTGAAGGTGGCGCCGAGCATGGAAACCGACAGGTCCGACAGGGCCGCTTCCTTCAGCGTCCCGACCGCGCGGCCCGCCACCTGGGCCGCCCCGATACGCCCATGGACGAAGCGCGGCAGCGCCGCGAAATCGAGCATCCGGTCGGCATCGCGAATGACGCCGCGATAGACGAGGTCGAAACGCGGGACGGTGCCGTAGTCGGCGACCGCCCCCGAGAGTTCGAGGTGTGAGCCGAGAAGCTCGCCCACGCCCACATGCTTGAGCTTCAGCTCGTTGCCCTGGATGACGACATGGGCATCGACCTCGTGCGCGGTTTCTCCGCGGTAGAGCACGTTGTCGAAGCGGGCCTTGAAGTCCAGCACGGGCGGCGCGGGTTCGTCGGCCGCCGGCGGCGGCGACATCGGCGTCGTGCCAGGCGCGGGCATCAGCCCGTGCAGTGCCGCGCTGGTCAACTGATAGGCGTCGAGATTCAGGTCGGGGAGATGGATGCGGGCGGTGATGACGGTCGGAATCGAATAAGCGATGTCGGCGCTCGCGGTGCCGCGCTGGTCGTCGATTTCGAACGACGCATCGGTGACATGAACGACGCCCTTCGCCGGTCGCGTCTTGCCGGTGATCCGCAAGGTCTGCAGCCGGTCGGATGGCAGCGACGACGTGTCGATGCCGATCCATTTCAGCGTCTGGCGCAGGTTCCGGCCCTCGACCTCGATGAGGCCGTCATATCCCGCGTCCTTCGCATCGCCTTCGAAGCCGGCCTTCCGGTTGATCCGGAAATCTCCGGGCAGCACGGCCTTGAGCGCCAGTACGTGAAGCACGTCCTTCTCGTACTGGAAGGTCACGGTGAGGTCGCGGACCGCGTCGCGGCGGTAGCGCACCGTGTCGACCTCGCAGGTCAGGCGCACCCGCAACGACGGCAGGTCGTCGTCGGACGACGCCCCGGTTTGCATCGCCGCCCGCGCTGCGTCACCGGACGGCGGCACGAACAGCGCGCCGTCCTGCAACCGCTCCACCCAACGGTCCGCATCCAGATAGGACGACGCCAGCCTGCCACTTACCGCCGTCGTCGTACCGCCACCCGCGATCAGCAAACTCCCCGTGATGCGTTCGTCCGCCACGGCGATCGCCAGATCGTCGAGCAAGAGCCGGTCGCCGGCCAGCGCGACGTCGGCCGACACCGCCAGCCTGCGAGCGACCGCCTCGTTCACGCGCATCGGCCGGCGGCCGCTCGCCGTCGTGATCGATTCGACGAACTCGGGCAGGTACTCGGCTTCCAGCGACAGGCGGCCTCGCAAAGGATCGCCGGCCGTGCGCTCGCCGGGCCAGCCCGCGAAGACGAGGCCGCCGCCCGGCACGCCGAGCTTCAGATTGACGGGGGCATCGGCCGACGCCGTCATCCTGAGCCCGAGCGTGAACGATGTCGGAATGCCGTTGACGACAGCGGTCCCGTCGAGGGCGAGAAGGCCCGCGTTCGCATCGAACGAGCCCGACAGGTCGATGGCCCGCGCCTCGAGCGGTTGGCCGGACAGACCGGTCGCGTTGACGATCCGACCGCGCCGGATCTCCAGCCGCGCGACCGTCACCATCGGCACAGCGTCCCCCGCCTGCCCGTCCGGCAGCCGCCAGTTCGGGCCGTCGTCAGTCCCCGGTGCCAGCGCCAGACGAGGCTCGTCGACGACCACCCGCTGCAGGCCGATGCGGCCCTGCAACAGCGCCCGCCAGGACAGTGTCACGGCGAGCTGTCGCGCTTCGAAGAGGTTCGGCGCGGCGGCGCCCGGCGCATTGCCGACACGAACCCGCTGCGCAACGAGAACGGGCTGTGGCAGCAGGGCGACGTCAAGCGGGCCGTCGAGCCCGACCTCCCGGCCGATCTCCTGCGTCAGGAACGATGCGAGGCGCGCCTTGTGCGGTTGCCAGTCGATAACCTTGGGAAGGATGAACAGGCCGGCCACGACCGCGACCACGCAAACGGCGATCCAGGCCGACATCCGCACGAAAAATCCAGCCGTTCTCAACGACCATGCGAACATCGAGGATACCGTGACGACAGCGATCTGCTGGGGTTTGCCTTCGAACCGAGCCTATGGCGCCTTGCCCGACGGTTCAAGATTGGACGCGGTGCGGCTCTTTCGGCGCGGCAGCCGGGCCTGCCGACGTGGATCTGCCGACGCTGCCGCGACAGCGCCATTCCCGTTGGCGAAACCGCCGGGCAATTCGCGCGCCGCGAGGCTTGTCAGCGCGCGCGAGGGCTGCTCCCTTTCCGGTCAAGGGAGACACCAGCATGAAAAGCGACTCGACCTATGACTACATCGTCGTCGGTGCCGGGTCCGCGGGCGCGGTCGTCGCGAGCCGGCTCTCGGAGAGCGGCAAGTATCGCGTGCTGCTGCTCGAGGCGGGAACGCAGGGCTCGAACTTCTTCTGGTCGAAGGTGCCGGTCGGCGTCGCCAAGATGATCGACGATCCGGCCGTCAACTGGTGTTACTCGTCGGAGCCCGACGAAGGCTCAGGCGGCAGGCGCATCGCCGTGCCACGCGGCCGCATGCTGGGCGGCTCCAGCTCGATCAACGGCATGGTCTACATCCGCGGCCAGGCGCAGGACTACGATCACTGGGCGCAGCTCGGCAATCGCGGCTGGAGCTTCCAGGACGTGCTGCCCATCTTCAAGCGCATGGAACGCTTCGAGGGCGGCTCCGACGAATTCCGCGGCCGCGACGGCATCCTTCCCGTCACCCACACGCCGCGCAACAAGGTCCCCCTGCTGGAGAAGATGATCGAGGCGGCCGAGAAGATGGGCCTGCCCTACAATCCCGACCAGAACGGCGCCACGCAGGAAGGCATCGGCATGTCCCAGGTGACGATCACCAAGGGCCGCCGCCAGAGCACCGCCTTCTGCTATCTCGATCCCGCACGCGGTCGCGCCAACCTGCAGATCGACCAGGGCGCGATCGCCGAATCCCTCATCCTCGAGAACAAGCGCTGCGTCGGCGTGCGCTATTCCGTGAACGGCCAGAAGCACGAGGCGCGCGCCACGCGCGAGGTCGTCGTCTCCGGCGGCTCGATCAACTCGCCGAAGCTGCTGGAACTCTCGGGCATCGGCCAGGGTGACCGGCTGCGGGCGCTCGGCATCGCGCCGGTGCACGAGCTAGCAGGCGTCGGCGAGAACCTGCGCGACCACTACTCGCCGCGCATGAAGTTCGAGATCACCGGCAAGAACCTCACCTTCAACGACAACGCGCGCGGCTGGCGGCTGGCTCGCGAGGCCGTGAAGTACGCGATGTTCCGCGAGGGCTTCCTCGCCTCGACCTCGGTGCCGATCCGCCTCTATTTCCGTACGCGCGTCGGACTCGATTCGCCCGATGCCACGATCTCGATCGCGCCCTTCCTCTACGAGATGGTCGGCAAGGAGCGGCGCGTGTCGGCCCAGAAGGGCATCACCATGAACGTGAACGTGCTGCGCTCCGAGAGCACCGGCTCGGTCCACATCAAGTCGGCCGATCCCGCCGAGCCGCCGGCAATCCGCTTCAACTTCCTGTCCACCGAGCACGACCGCACCGGCATCGTGAACGTGCTGCGCAAGGGCCGCGAGCTGATGGCGACCTCGCCGCTGAAGGAAGTCACCGGCAAGGAGATCGCCCCGGGCGCCCATCTCCAGAGCGACGCCGAGCTGCTCGAATGGGTGCGCAACAACGCCGAGACGACCTATCACCCGGTCGGCACCTGCAAGATGGGCAACGACCCGCGCGCCGTGGTCGATCCCGAGCTGCGCGTCCACGGCCTCGCCGGCCTCCGCGTCGCCGACGCCTCGATCATGCCCACGCTCACCTCGGGCAACACCAACGCGCCTTCCATCATGATCGGCGAGAAATGCGCAGCGATGGTGTTGGCCGCCGCGGCGACCGCGCGCGCGGCCTGAACGCCTCACTCCGCGCGGATGTCGGCGGCCTTGATGACCTTGCCCCAGCGCGTCACCTCGGCCTTCAGGTACTCCTGGAATTGCGGCGGCGTGTTCACGACCATGTCGCTGCCCGAGGCTATCAGTCGCTCGCGCACCGCGCCCTGGCCCAACACCTCCTTGACGTCGGCGTAGATCTTCTGAACCAGCTCCGGCGCCATGCCGGCGGGGCCGTAGAGTCCGTTCCAGGTCGCGGTCACGATATCGCCGGCGCCGGATTCGACGATCGTGGGAACATCCGGCGCGAGCGGTGAGCGGGTCTGCCCGGTCGTTACGAGCGCCTTCAGCTTACCCGCCTGGACGTAGGGCATGCCCGACGGAATGTTGGCGAAGAGCACACCGACCTGATTGCCCATCACGTCGGCCAGCGCCGGTTGCTCGCCGCGATAGGGCACATGCACGGCCTTGAGGCCGAGCTGCATGTTGAGCAGTTCGGACGTCATGTGCGGCGAGGACCCGATCCCGCCCGAGGCGAAGGTGACCTTGCCCGGATTGGCCCGCACATAGGCCAGGAACTCGGCGAAGGTCGACGCCGGGAAGGACGGGTGCGCGACCAGCAGCATCGGCGTCGCGGTGAGGATGGTGATCGGCGTCAGGTCCTTGAGCGGATCGTAGGGCGACTTGGCGAAGATCTGCGGCGCCACGGCGATCGAGGTCTGCGGCGAGACGAGCAGCGTGTAGCCGTCGGGCGCCGACCTCACCACCTGCTCCGCGGCCAGCATGCCGCTCGCGCCGGTGCGGCTCTCGACCATCACGGACTGGCCCCAGCGCTCCTTCAAGGCATCGGCCAGGATGCGCGCGACGAAATCGGTACCGCCGCCGGCCGCGAAGCCGACGACGATCTTCACCGGCTTGTTCGGGAAGGCCTGCGCGAAGGCCGGGACGGTGCCCGCGACCGTCGCCACGAGCGAGCCTATCGCCGTGCGGCGCGTGATCTTCATGAAGTTCCTCCTCTTTCTTTGTTTGCTTGGCGAGGAGTGTCCGCACTGCGCATGTCAGCGTCAATGCAGTCTTGCCGTCGTCGCGCGCGAGAGTGACAGTCGGGATCTCGACACGAACGATTTCGGCTCCGGTGACGACATGCTGACAGACCGCTACGGCCTTCCCCTCTCCACCACGAGCGCGACTGCGCGCGACGCCTATGTCGAGGGCGTCGATCTTCTGCTGACCGTCTATCCCGGCGCGGCCAATGCCTTCGAGCGGGCCATCGCCGCCGATCCCACTTTCGCCCTCGCCCATGTCGGCAAGGCGCGCGCCGCGCAGCTTGCCGGCAAGCTCGACGCGATGCGCGAGTCCCTGGCCACGGCAACTTCCCTCGGCGAGGGAAGCACAGCGCGGGAGTTGAGCCACATCGAGGTGTTCCGCCGCCTGTTTGCCGGCGAGGCCGTCGCGGCACTGGCGGCGATCCGTATCCATGTACAGACCTGGCCGCGCGACGCGCTGGTGCTGAGCCTCGCCGCCAACCAGGGCGGATTGATCGGGATGTCGGGCCTGCCCGGCCGCGAGCAGGACCTGATGGACTTCCTGGACGGGCTCGCCCCGCACTATGGCGAGGACTGGTGGTTCGAAGCCCATCACGGGATGGCACTGTCGGAGATCGGGCGGCACGAGGAGGCGCGCCCCAGGATCGAGCATTCGCTGGCCCAATACCGGCGCAACGCCTATGGCGCCCATGCCTTCGCCCATCTCTGCTACGAAACCGGCGAGCAGGACGCGGGCATCGCCTTCCTGCGCGACTGGCTGCCGCTCTACGATCGAGGCGGTGGATTGTTCGGTCACCTGAACTGGCATCTCGGCCTGTTCGAACTGCACGCCGGAAACCTCGAAGGCGGGCTGCGCCTCTACAACGACGCGTTCTGCGCCGACGATCATCGCGGCGCCATTCACCAGAAGCTTTCGGATTCCGCGGCGTTCCTGTGGCGCGCCGAACTGGCGGGCCATCCGCGCGATCCCGCGCGCTGGGCAAAGCTCAAGGACTATGCGCGCGAGAAACTTCCGCGACCGGGCATGTCCCTCGCCGACTGGCATGTCGGCCTGACCTATGCGGCCACTGGCGACGACGCCGGACTCGGCGGCTGGGTCAAGGCGATCGAGGAACTGGCAAGCGCCGGCCGCTACCCGTCCGGCTCGCTGATCCCCACTGTTACGCGGGCCTTCGCGGCCCACCAGCGCGGTGACCATGCAACGGCGATCGAACTGATCGAGGCGATCCTGCCGGAGCGCGAGCGCATCGGCGGCAGCCGGGCGCAGGGCGATCTGGTGGAAGCGACCCTGCTGCAGGCGTATCTCGCCGCCGGTCGTACCGACGAGGCGCGAGAGCTGGCCGGGCGCCGACGCGCGGGCCCGGCAGGCCTTCCGGTCACGGGACCAGGCTCTGCGTGAACGCACATCGGCCGCGCTTTGATCGCCCTTCTGTTGCAACTATGCTGTCCGCCTGATTCGGGGAGAGAACATCATGTGCAACGTCTGTCTTTCACGTCGCGGCCTGTTTTCAGGCGCGGGCGGTCTCGCGGTCACGGCCGCGGTCGGTGCCCTGTCGACGGGCGCGGCCATGGCGCAGCCTTCGCGGTCGGTCGAGACACCCGATGCGGCGATCGCCCTGCTGATGGAAGGCAACGCGCGCTACGCTTCCGGCAAGATGTCGGAGCGCGATTTCTCCGCCGGCCGCGCCGCGCGCACCCAGGGCCAGGCGCCCTTCGCCGCCATCCTCGGCTGCGCGGATTCGCGGGTGGCGCCCGAACTGGCGTTCGACCAGGCACCCGGTGAGCTGTTCATCGTGCGCGTCGCCGGCAACTTCGTCACGCCCGACGGGCTGGGCAGCCTCGAATACGGCGCCGCGGTGCTGGGCACCAAGGTGATCATGGTACTGGGCCACACGAACTGCGGCGCGGTTAACGCCACCATCGAGGCTCTGCAGAAGGGCAACACCCTGCCCGGCCACATCGCCGACCTCGTGCGCGCCATGAAGCCCGGCATCGAGCCGGTCCTCAAGACGCCGGGCGACGACCTGCGGCAGCGCGCCGTGGTCGCCAACATCCAGCACAACGTCCGCCGCCTGCAGACCGAGAAGCCGATCCTGGGCGACATGGTCGCGGCAGGTAAGCTCAAGGTCGTCGGCGCCTACTACGACCTGCCCACCGGCAAAGTGATCATGGTCTAGCGACTCGATTCGCCGAGACTATTCGAGTTCTTTTAACCCCGGAGATGGCCTATCATTCCCGGACTGGGCCTTCGACGCCTGTCATCCGGGAGTTTTCGATGGATCTGGCCGCGCTCTCCAGCGCGATACCATCTGAAATGGCCTTCCGGCGTATCCATGACAATGGCTGCGGTCCATGACTCTCGGCCTTCGCCTCCGTCAGCCCGTCTACCTTGCGGCCGGTCTCGTCGTGGTCGTCTGCTTCATGATGCTCTTCTTCAGTTCGCTTCGCGAGATGGGACTGCGCCGCGATGCCCTGAAGGCCGCCGAGATCGACGTCACCAATCTCGCCCAGTCGCTGGTCCAGCACGCCGAGGACTCCTTCGAGATGGCCGACAGCCTCGTCATGGGCCTCGTCCACCGGCTGGAAGCGGAGGGAACCGGCCCGGTCGCCACCGCGCGGCTCCAGAGCGACATCAATTTCCGCAAGGGTGCGATGGGTCGTGTCCGCGCCCTCTTCGTCTATGACGACAAGGGTCGATGGCTCGCGACCTCGGAGAACGTCGACCTGAACGCCTTCAACAACAGCGATCGCGAATATTTCAAGCAGCACCGGGCGTCGAACGACCTAGGCCTGCTGATCGGCAGGCCGATCAGGAGCCGGTCGGGCGGACAATGGATCATTCCCGCTTCGCGGCGCTTCAACAATCCCGACGGTTCCTTCGCCGGCGTCGTGCTCGCCACAATCGACGCCAGCTACTTCGCCGACTTCTACAAACGCTTCGACCTCGGCCCCTCGGGCGTGGTCACGATGCTGGAGAAGAGCGGCATCGTGCTGGCGCGCAGCATCGACAACGAAAAGTCGGTCGGCCGCGACCTGTCGAATTCCGGCCTCATCAAGGACATGCACGGCCGGCCTACGGCCAGCGTCTACTACTTCCAGTCGACGTTCGACGAATCATGGCGCCTCAGCTTCTACAAGATGAGCGACCGGTTCCCGATCATCATCTTGGCCACCGAAGCGAGGGACGAAGTGCTGGCGCCGTGGCGCCGCGAAGCGATGTTCCGCATGGCGCTGGTCCTTGTGTTGATCGCCCTGATCGGCGGCGCCGGCTTCTATCTGGTGCGCCAGTTGCTGGAGCGGCAACGCATCGCGACGGTCCTCGCGGCCAAGGAGGCCGACTTCCGGCTGCTCGCCGAGGAATCGAGTGACATGGTCATGCGCATCGCGTTCGACGAGCGCATCCTCTACGTATCTCCCGCCTGCCTTCGAATCGTCGGCTGGAGCGCCGAGCAGCTCCGCGGAACGCCCGCCCTGGCCGGCGTCAATCCGGAGGACCTGCCGCACGTGCAGAAAACCGTCGAGGAGCTCAAGGCAGGCGAGGTCGAGGAAGCAAAGGTCATCTACCGCACCCGGCATCGCAGCGGCGGCGAGATCTGGCTGGAGAGCGCCCTGCGCGCGACGCGCGACGTCGCCACCGGCAGGATCAGCGGCGTCGTGGCGATTTCCCGGGACATGACCGAACGCAAGGGACTCGAGGACAAACTCGCGACGCTCGCCCGCCAGGACGGCCTCACGGGCCTCGCCAACCGGCGCCATTTCGACGACAGGCTGCAGGAGGAGTGGCGGCGCGCCGCGGGAGACGAGACCCCGTTGTCGCTGCTCATGGTGGACGTCGACAATTTCAAGAAGTTCAACGATCAGTACGGCCACCAGGCGGGAGATGCGTGCCTCAAGGCCGTGGCCAAGGCGATCTCGGCCGAGGCCCGGCGCCCAGCGGATCTCGCGGCGCGCTACGGCGGCGAGGAATTCGTGTTGCTGTTGCCGAATACCGACGAAGTGGGCTGCGCCAGCGTGGCAGCCCGCCTGCGCGAGTCCCTGGTTGCCTTGAACATGCCCCATGCGCTCAATCCGCCGACGAAGCGGGTGACGTTCAGTGCCGGTGGCGCCACGGGCTGGCCGGGCGCCGATTCTGCGAACAATCATCCGTCGCTGGTCGCGGCCGCCGACCGGGCGCTCTACGCGGCCAAGCACGCCGGCCGCGACCGCTTCGTCATGTCGGGCCGGGTGGTGGCATGGCGGGGTGCCGAGAGCGCCTAGAATTCGCTTCCCGTGATCGAGAAAATCGGCCCGCCGAGACGACGTTCGGACTAAACTCCGCCGGCACCGCAGCGACCAGTCAGGCGAATCCAGTCGATGTCCATCGACGTCCTCACGATCTATCTTCTGAACTTCGTGATCGCCTTCGCGATGGCCGGTCTGTGCTTCTTCTCGTGGCTCCATAGCCGCGACATCCTCGGCCTGCGCGGCTGGGCCACCAGCCTGCTGCTGGGGGCGATGGGGTCGCTTGAACTCAGTCTGCGCACGAACAGCTCGCCTCTCTACATGGTCGTCATGGCCAATTCGCTGATCGTCGCGGGCTATTCCACCGTCTGGATGAGCGTGCGGCGGTTCAACAGCGGCGAGCGCGGGATCAAGTTTGCCGTCGTCCCGACCACTGTTTTCGTCGTCATCTTCACGGGCGCCCTCCTTGCCGGCATCGACGTGAACAAGCGCGTCGCCCTCTGTTCGCTCGTGATCGCCATCCTGTCCACGCTGGCTGCCTGGGAGGTCCTGCGGGCCAGGATCACGGAGCCCCTGAGCAGCCGCCTGCCGACGGCGATCGCGCTGCTGCTGATGGCCTTTTCCATGATCGTGCGCGTGGTGTTCTCGCTGCTGAGCGACGCGCCCGAGGGCGATACGACGCCCTTCTACGACCCGACCCAGGGCATCACGCTGTTCATCAACACGATCTGCGTCGTGGCAATGACGCTCGGCTTCCTGCTGATGGCGAACGAACGCCTGAGGCATCACTACGAGAAGCTGGCCTCGACCGACGAGTTGACGCATCTGCCGAACCGTCGCTTCTTCCTCGAGGAAGCCGAACGCCTGGCCGGCCGGGGCGCCCTCGGCATGGCGCGGGCCTGCGTGCTGATGATCGACCTCGACCACTTCACCAACGTGAACAGGACCTTCGGACATGCAGGCGGCGATCGGGCGCTCGTTGCTTTCGCCGGTTTGGCGCGCCAGCAGCTTCGTCCAGACGACCTGATCGCACGCTATGGGGGCGAGGAGTTCTGCGCCCTGCTGCGGGACGTCGACGAGTCGGAAGCGCTGCAGGTCGCAGAACGGTTGCGCGCCGCCATCGCCGACCTGTCGCTCGACGTCGACGGCCGTTCCCTTCGAATCACCATCAGCATCGGCGTGGCAACGCTGCGGGAAGACCTGCAGGACGCGATGCGCCGGGCCGACGCCGCGCTCTATCGGGCCAAGGAACGCGGCCGAAACCGGGTTGAAAGCGCGGAGGAGCCGCCGGCCGCCGCCGCGTGACGCGCCCGGTCAGGAGCGGCTGCTTCCGGGTGGCCAGTATCGTCCAGCCTTTGCCATGCGGGAGATCCACCCGGTGACGCGCTCGCCGGGCATCGGCCGGGCGATCAGGAAGCCTTGGCCGAAATCGCAGCCGAGCGACTCGAGCGCATCCCACTGTTCCTGGGTCTCGATGCCCTCGCCGGTCAGGGTGACCTTCTCGCGCGCCGCAAGCGACACCAGCATCGAGACGATGTCCCTGCCCTCCCGGTCGTCCGGCAGGCGGGCCACTAGTCCGCGATCCATCTTGAGGTCGCTGAATGGATAATATTGGAGCCGGCCGAGATCGGAATAGCCCACTCCATAGTCGTCCATCGAGATCCTGACACCGGCCTCGCGCAATCTCGCAAGGAGCGCGCGCGCCACCGCCGGGTCGGGCGCCCTTTCGGTCTCCGTGAGCTCCAGGATCAGCGTGGACGGTTCGATCCGCTTCTCCCGCAGCAGGGCCAGGATCTCGTCCGCCGTCCGAACCGATCCGAGAAAGCGCGCGGATATGTTCACCGCAATCGCGAGGGGCAGCCCCTGCTCGTTCCAGGCGGCCTGCTGTTCGGCCGTGCGCGTCAGCACATCCCATGTGAGCTGGATGATGGCACCGGAGCGCTCGGCAAGACCGATGAACCCCTCCGGTCCGATCAGCCCGTATTCGGGGTGCCGCCAGCGCACAAGCGCTTCGGCACGCGAGAACACGCGATCGCGTATCGAGACGATGGGCTGATAGTGAATCTCGAGCTCTTCGCCGGGAATGCGGTCGAGGTCACGCGCGGCGAGATCGGCGTTGGTATGGTCCTTGTCGCGCGCCTCCAGCGCGGCCAGCCGCGCCGAAAGGGCGGAAAAGGAAAGAGGCTTCGCGAGAGCGCCGACGACGTCGAGGCCGGCGCGAATGGCGCTCTGCCGTATTCCGTTGAGCGTGTCCGGGTCGATGTTTCCCACCAGGACCGTTCGCGGCTGCCAGCCGGTGCCGAGCGTTTCGATGATCTGCAGGCACTGGGTGCGGCCGAGTTCGACGTCGAGAAACAGCCAGTCGAAATGCCGCCCTTGCAGGAAGTCGGGCAGGTCCTTCACCGAGCGGATGGCGCGCACGGAGAAATTGAGCGTGATGGCCCATTCGACCAACTCCGCCCGAAAGTCGTCGTCTCCGCTGGCGACGAGCGAGCGGAACCTCCGTGGCGCCGAAGGAGCCTGATCAGGGTTGGCCAAACGATATCCTCGAAGCCACGAGACTTACCGTATCGCGCCGACCATGACCGGTGCAAATCTCTCCCGGGCGCAACCCGTCACGCGCGCTTCGCACGCGGGGCTTCCTGGCCTGCCAGGTTCGCAAGCAGCTTGAGACTCGCGGAGTAGTAATCGTCGTCGTCGCCCACGGTTGCGACCGGCGCGGCGCCCTGGTTGCCATCGGCAACGAACTTCGTGACGGAGGAAACGGCGATATAGCCGCCGCTGGACGGGTATGGCGCCACGGCGCCCGTGTCGAGGTCGATCCAGGCCGGCGGGCGACCACCGAAGCGGGGCGTTCGCCACGCCGTCAGGAAGCGCCCGAGGCGCGAGGCCTGGTTATGCCAGGCGAGATAGAGCGGGATGCGAATGGCGTCGAAACCGAAGTAAGGCTTCCAGTCATCGGCCACCCGGAGGACCTGGTTTCCGAAGAGAAGCCAGTCGGGCGGTAGCCGATAGTCGCCGAAAGCCGCGTTATCCACCAGCCACAAGCCGTCCGCCTCGAGACGCCGCCAGCGGCCCTGATCGCCCGGTTGCGCGGCAAAATCGTGGAGCGCCGGCCAGACATAGTAGGACAGGTTGACCACGTGCCGGTTGCCGCGCGCGAACCCCTGCACGCCCGGCAACAGGATCAGCTTTCCCTGCGATTCGATCGCCAGACGGTCGAGGACGGCGGACTGGATCCGCTTGGCCGGCGCCAGCCAGCGCGGCTCGTTCCACTTCGCGGCGGCGCGCATCAGCGCCCAGGCGATCAGTATGTCGCCGTCGGCGGCATTGTTCTTGTCCGGAACGGGATCGTTCGTATTGGGCGACCAGCGCCACGAGAAGAGACCGTCGCCGCGCTGCAGGGACCTGGACGTCCAGTCCCAGATCTTCGCGAAAGTGTCCTTGTCGTCGTAGCTCTGCGCAAACAGCAGGCCCCAGCCCTGGCTCTCCGAGTGGCTGACGTTGTTGTTGCCGCTGTCGATCACGCGGCGGTCATCGACGATGAAGCGACGCTTGTAGGTCTGCCAGTTCTGGTCCGCACGCGCGACTGCGGGCAGAAGCGAAAGCGCAGCAAAACCTACGCCCGTCGTCAGGAGACGCCGGCGCGAACCGTGTGGCGGCCGACGATAATCCATGACTAGGCGCCGGACCGCTCGTAGCGAAAAACCAGGGGCGGATAAGGACCGCTGCCGCGCTCGACAAGGCGCATCGAGAGGCCGGAGCGCGCTGCCTGCTGGGCGAGCCAGCCTTCCAACAACGCCTCGAGAATGGCGGCGAAGGCAGTCTGTGCCTCGACGCCGTCGAAGCAAGGATAGCCCACGACCACGAACTCGAGCGCCTTCTCCGCCTCGTAGAGATCGACCTGCCCCCAGTCGAGGGTCTGCAGTCCGGCATTCATCGCCGCCTTGAGATCGGTCAGCGAGTTGCAGACCGGCACGGGCTGTTCGCGGGCGATGGTCGCCCCGACAGCGGCCAGGACGCGAAGCGCCTGTTCGTCGCCCGCGACCTGCGACAGCGCAGTCCCCAGCGCCTCCATGAATATCCGCCAGTGCGGCGGGCTGGAGCGCCGTGCGGCGGCGGCGAGGGTCATCGCGTCGAACGAATTGTTTGCGGGGCGTACAGCCATCAAAGGACCGGTGTAGGGCGACCTAGTTGAACGAGCTTTTCAGGAATAGCAGAATTGTGCCCTGATCGTACTGGTATGCATTGTCGAAATTGGCCTTGGCGCCGATCGACGTCCGGTCGGTGGCTGCATATTCGAAGCCCAGCCGCAGGCCGAAGGCGATACCCGTATTGCTCTGCGACGGGAAGATCGGCGCGATCGCGATGGCGCCGCTCGAGGCCAGGATGTTTGCAGCGTTCTGCAAATAGTAGTTGTTCGGGAAGAAGAGCGCGGAACTCTGCTGGATGCTCTGCACGCCCAGGGTTGCGCCCGCACTGTAGGTGAACTTGCCCGACGTCTCCGTCCAGTCGACGGGGAAGGTCAGGCTGTAGAAGCTCTGCGGGCTGAAATAGCCGCCCTGGCCGAAGGTGAAATAGCTGAGGTTCTGGTTGTAGCTGAGGTAGGTGGCCGAGATTCCAACCTTGAGTTCCTGGTTCTCGTCCTTGACGGGGCGGAAGTAGGCGCCCGAGGTGAACTCGTAGGACTGGTTGGTCGGGACGTTGTTGCCCGTGTAGTAGCCGTAGGCGAACTTCGTGTAGATGCCGAGCGTCTGGTCGTCGTAGCTGACGATCGCTTCGCCACCGTTGCGGATCACGCCGCCCCAGGTCGTGCCGGTGATGGGATCGGTCACACCGGCATAGGAAAGGACCGAATCCGTGACCGCCCGGCGCGACGCCTCGAGCTTCATGTTCATCGTGTTGCCCAGCGGCTGGTTCCAGGCGAGGCCGCCGACGATATTGGTGATCGGGAAGCCGAGCGGCGTGCTGCCGACATCCGCGGTGAGGCGGCCCCAATCGAGGCCCATGCCGAAGGCGATGCCCGTTGCCCGCGCGTTGTTGGGCTGAATGACACCGGCCAGTCCGACGATCGAATTCGCGCCGTAGCGCGCCAGGGTCGACGGGTCGGCTGCGATCGTTCCGGCGTCGAGCGTGACCGGCATGACCGTCGGCACGAGGGCTGCGTTGCCGACGGGAATGCGCGCCTTGACCGGCACGTTGAGTTCGTTGACGCGGCCGAGGCCCGATTCGCCCGACCGGCCGCGGAAGCCCAGTCCACCGTCGACGATGATCGCCGTCTGCTTCTTCAGCGAATTGAGTTCGCGGTCGATCTCGCGGCTGAGCGGATCGGTGTCGCCCATCGAGCCGGACGGCGCGCCCGGAGTCCCCGGCAAGGGCGGCGGCGTCATGGCGGTCACCGAGGCGCTCGCACCGCTCTCCCCGCCCGGCCGGCGCAGGGGCACCAGCGGATTGCTCTGCGCGACCTGGATGGGCTCGGCGCGCACCGGCCCCGCCTGTGCCGTCAGCACGGCCGGCGTCGCCAGCGACGGACGGTCGAGCGCCATGACATCGGACCGGCTGGGCGCGCCATCGGCGACGGTAGGCGAAGACTTCTTCCCGGCAACGCGCCGTTCGAATTCGGCCATCAGCGCGGCGTCGTCGCTTTTTCCGACAGGACGAAGCGCCGCCACGTCCGGCGCGCGCTCGGGCGTGGTCGCGCCCGCATTGGCGACGGTACCGCGGGATGGCTCTGCCGCCGCGCGCTGGACGGGCGCGCTGCCGGTCGACGCCGGCGCAGGAAGCGGAACGAGCTCGGTCTGGCCGAGACCGCGATTGAGCTGCTGGGCGGTTTCGAGGGCGCGCTTGGCGCCCGTCGTGTCGCCGCGCGCGCGCAACAGGCGGGCCTGCACCATGTAGAGGCGCGGATTCTGCGGCTGCAGGCGCAGCGCCTCGGCCAGCCAGACGTCCGCCCGCTCGTAGCGCCTGAGATCGATGGCGACGTTCACGGCCTGCTGCAACGTGTCGGGATCGGCCGGCGACGACACCATGATGCCGTCGAGCACCTGAATCGCCTGCTCACCGAAGCCCGAATCCTTGTAGACCCGCGCCAACGCCAGCCGCGCGCCGACGCTGGGCGACGGGCCGGACACATAGGGCAGCAACACGTCGTAGGCCGCCGTCAGGTTCTTCTGCTGGCGCAGCCGGTCGGACTGCTGAATGGCCAGCGACTCCTGCAGGCCGGCCACGTCCCGGCCGCCGGTGTTCTTGGATATGCGCGCCAGCAGCGCGTTGGCTTCGGCGTCCTGACCTGCCTCGGACGAGGCATAGAACAGGGTGCGCAGCGTGTCGGCGCTGAGGTCGTTGCGAACCTGCAGCCGGCGCACGACCGCCATGGCCTGCGCGCGTTCGCCGATCTTCGCCAGCGCGAGCGCGGCATTGGCCTGCTGCGCCGGCGTGGCATTCGCGGCGTTGGCGCGTGCCGCCAGCGTGGCGCGCGCTCCCGCATCACCTGCCTTGGCCGCAGCGATGAGCTGGTCGGTATCGCCGGCATTGCGCAGGTCGTTGCGCAGCGTGTTCATCCGCGCCGAGCGCTGGTTGACCGGGATCCGGTCGAGCAAGGCGACGGCTTCGCCGGTGCGCTGCTGTTCGGAATAATAGACGGCGGCCGCGTAGAGGCTCTCCGGCCGACCGCTGGCGACCAACTCGTCGATCAGCGCCTGCCCTTCGGCGGCCCGCCCGCGCTTCACCAGGAACTTCGCGAGATCGTAGCGAATCCATGGGCTGGACGAATCCAGGCGCATGGCTTCGCGGAAAAGCTGTTCCGCGCGCTCGGGCTGCGAACGCTCGAGGCCGACGGCCTGGGTACGCAGGCGTTGCGCGGCCTCCTGGCTGCCATCGGACTGGATGCGGTTGCGCACCGACGGATCGAGGTTGGCGAGCAGCGGCTCGGTACGGGTGTCCCGGCCCTGCGCGGTCATGACCTGATAGAGCCCGGCCTGCGCTTCCTTGTTGCCCGGATCGCGGTTCAGCGCGTCGCGATAGTAGCCTTCGGCCTCGCGCGCCTTGCCCTGGCGGCGCAGCAGGTCGCCCATCAGGGCCTGCGCCATGCCGCGTTCCTTGGCGGTGCCGGTGTGATCGGCCAGCGGGCGCAGGATCTTCTCCGCCTGGGCGATGTCGCCCCGGTCGCGCATCGCGACGGCGTCGCGGTAAGACAGCCAGAAGTTGGCCGACTCGAGCGCCGGCGCCCATTCGGCGGCCCGGCTCGGCGCCATCCTGATGGCCTTGTCGAGTTGGTCCTTGGCATCGGCAAACCGTTCCTGGCGTAGGCGCACGATGCCGATGCCGGCCACCGCGTCGGCATTGCCTGGATCGGACTGGAGGATGCCCTCGAAACGAGCGGCCGCCTGGTCGTTCAGGCCCTGGTCGGCGAGACGGTAGGCCTCGTTGAGCGCCGCACCGATCGGGTCCTGTCGCACCGGCCGCTGCGAATCGATGAGCCTGTCGCGCACCATCGTGTCGCCGGGGAAGCGCTTCAGATAGGACTCGAAGAAGGGCTTGTCCTGCGGCCCGACCGTCAGCCAGAGCATGGCTTGGCGCATCGCCTCGAACGAGGCCTGTCCGACCGCAGGGTCGCTGGCCAATTCAGCCAGCAATACGATGCCTTCGCGCCGGGTCTGCTCGTTGTAGGTCAGCACGCGGGCATAGGCGAACTTGGTGCGGGAGGTCGCATAGCTGCGCTCGGCCAGCGCCTTGAGGCGGATTCGCGCCTCTTCCCAGCCGGTGCCCGTCCCGGCCAGCGTCTCGTAATATTCGACCGCCAGGTCGAAGGGCGGCGGGCCGCCGCGAAAGGCGCGCTGATAGGCAGCTATCGCGCGATCGTAGGCGCCCGCCGCGGCCAGCCGGCGGGCCTCGGCCAGGGCCACCTCGTCGGTCTGACCGATCGCCATCGCGCGTTCCAGTTCGGCCGCCCGGGCATCGCCGGGATCGATCTGGCGCAACCGTTGGATCGTGGTCCGCACCTGGTCGAAGCGCTGGCTCTGCAATTCGATGGAGCCGAGCTGGAACAGCGCCTCGGTATTGTCGGGCTGGCTCTCGAGGATCTTGCGCAGCGACTGCGCGGCGAGGTCGGGGCGATTGCGCTCGCGCCACATCGTCGCCTGCTCGAACAGCAGGCCATAGATCGAGGAAGAGGTCGAGGTATCGGCCGAGGCGGGCGGCGCGGCCGATACTTCGGACGCGGCCAGAACGACGACCGCGCTGGCGAGAACGCTCTTCAGGGCGCTTCTTCGCTCGGATCGGTCAGTCCTCGTCATAAGCCTCCGGACTCAAACGGTTTCCGTTGGTGGATTGGGTAGTCCCCGAACGAGAATTCGGTTCGCCCGGTGCGCGGAGAAGCGCTCTATGGTCACTGCAAAAATGAATATAACACAAATCACGCAAATGAAGGCAGCAAGCTCAAAAGATCCCGCAAGCCATTGAATTCGCCACCAAATCGGCAGACCGCCGACGAACTTCCTGATCCCGGATGTATAGAATTCGCCCTTACCGCCTGTCAGATAATAGAAATCGCCCTGCACGTTGGCGACCTGCTCGGGATCGCCGAGCTGGTTGCTCATTTCGACGAGGTTGGCCGGCTGGGTGCTGCCGACCATGACGACCAGCCGGTCGGCGTTCAGCGGAGACCAGAAGCTCGTGAGGTAGGCGTAGGGTTTGCCGAGATTGGCCTTGGCCAGTTCGGGTGCCGCCCCGCGATAGTAGGGTGCCCGGGGATCGACCGGCTGGAGCTGGCGCTGCAGGAACGTGAGGCCCGGTCCGGCCGTGACGCTGGCGCTGGTGATCTGCACCGAATTGTTGCCGCCCCATTCCTTCAGCAGCGGCTGGGACGACTGCAACCCGATGACGATCAGGTCGCGGTCGGCCACCTCGTCGACGCGGGCGGCGTCGGCGACCTTGAAGCGGGTTGGCGCCACGCCCGTGGAATCGGCCATCATGCCCAGCAGATTGAGCATCGCCTGGACTTCCTCCGGCGCGGAAGTCTCCGGCATCACGAACGCGGTGCTGGAGAGATCGGCGTAGCGGGTGAAGGGAAAGCCCGCGTTGGCAAACAGCGCCAGGTTCGGGAAGGCGGCGAAATGGGCGACGCGGCTGAGGTCGATGGTCGAGTTCGGGTCGATTCCGGTGCGATCGCTCCAGTCGAGCATCTCGCAGTCGGCATCCGCCTTGGCCCGCAACTCGAACATGAAGTCGAGGTGGTTCTGGCTCGCAAGCTGGAAGCCCGGCAGCAGGACCTGGCTCACGCGGTCGTCGGCTTTGCCGGGGAACAGCCATTCCTTCAGCCGCGATAGCACCTTGAGCTTCGGCTCCAGGGGAATCTCGCCGACGACCTTCCGGTTCAGGTCGACGAAGACCCGCGAATTGCCGGCATCGATCCAGCTGTCGTCGGCACGACGGATGTGCAGATACATCGTGCCGCCGGAGAGGGCGCCGAAGAAGAGGTCGGGCGCGGTGCGAAAGGAGATCTGCGGCGAGTCGATCAGCCGTCGGCCGCTCAGGGCGCCGCCATCGGCGAGCTCGCCCAACCGCACCGGGCGATTGCTGGGAATCCATTTCGGCGCGTCATAGGCCTGGCGCGGTGGCGGCAACGGCTCGCTGGCGGCCGACCAGCCACCGGTCAGCCGCGCCCCTGCCGTGGCCAGGGTCCCGGCGGCGGCCTGAAGTTCCTCGGCGTTCTCGCCAACGATCAGCAGCAGCTTGCTGTCGACCTGGGAAGGATTGGCGACCACCGCGACGCGCGGTCCCTGGCCGGGAATGGCGGCGATGCCGGCCGGATAGTTGCCGCCGGCGACCAGCACCACGGCATTGCCCGCCGGTAGCCCGGTGTACTGCACGGGAAACGTTGCGCCCTTCGCCCCGGCGATCAGGCCGAAGTAGCCCGCCACCATTCCCGCCGCCTGGATCACGCCCGGCTCGGGATTGGCCGGCAGGACGAACGGCAGGCTGAGCGGCAGCGGATCCTTCGGGTCGGCGAAGGGGCGCGGCAGGAAGGACAGGTCGTCGGCCAGCGGCAGCCGCGTCGTGCTGAGGAAGATGAACGTCGCGGGCTCGATGTTCACCCAGATGGACTTGTCGCGTTCGAGTTTGCAGGCGGTCGCCCCCTGCCCCTTCAGCGTGAAGCGGAACTGCAGGCGGTTGTCGGTGCTGAGCAACGCCGGGGTGAAGGTGAACTCGGCCCGCGCCTTCGGTCCCCTCGCCTTGCCGAGCGCGACCGTGCCGATCGGCTCGTTGTTGAGGAAGACCGCGAGCTCGCCATCGTCTCGGGCGACCGCGTTTGAATAACTGAAGACCAGGCTGATGCGCGCGGCGACGAAGGCATCGTCCTGACGGGTGGTGAAGGTGACACCCGACTCGGCCGCGGCACCCTCGAGATGAAGGGCCCCGCTCCGGATGTCGCGCAGCCGGATGAGCTGGCTGCGACCCTCGCCGGTGCCGGTGAACATCGGATAGCCCGCCGTCGGCAGCGGCGTGGGAATGGGCAGGATGTCGGGCCGTCCCGATCCCGCCGCCGGCGGGACGGGGGTTGCCGTAACGGACGGTGCCGCCGGCGCCATCCCCGCGGCAGGAATGCCGGCGGGCGGAGCAACAGTCGGGGCCGGCGCGATCGGCGCCGGCGCGGCGGCGACCGGGGGTGTCTGCGGCCGTTGGGCGCCGGCCGGCACGGGACTGGTCGAAGGTGGAAGGGCCGCAGGCGGAATGGTCGGCGGCACCACCGGCGTTGCGACGTTGGCCGGCGGCATGGGGGTGGTCGTCGGCAAGGGAGCCGACGGCGCCGGCCCCAAGGGTCGCTGGCCCTGGGAATCCGTCGGCGGAATGACGGCCACGCCCGACGGGATCGAGGGAAAGGTGGACGGCAGTTCGAACTTCGGCGTGAGCTGGGCCGGTTGCGAGAGTTGAACCTGCGGCGAGTTTGCCTGCGGTGGAAAGAAAGTCGGCGGCTGCGAGCCCGCGCCCGCCGGCGCATCCAGGGCACGTTGCGCGGCGGCAGGGGCGACGATCGCGAAAACAAGGGCCATCACTGCGTGACGGACCGTTGCGGACCTCACGTCGGCCTCGACGGCGCCGCCAGCGGTTGCTGGACCACCTCCCGCGAACGACGGATGTTGCGGAAGGCCATCCCGGCCAGACCGCGAATGGCGCCCGACAGGTCGATCAGCGACTTGCCGACGGTATCCGGCGGCCGGTCGTCCCAGTTCAGCCAGGCATCGGCACGCCCGAACACGGCGCTCACGATCGTGCGCTCGTCGTCGAGCGACTGGGGCATGAATTCGAGACGGACCTCTCGACCCTTCACCGCCACGACGCGCGCGGGAACGCCGGAGTCGCCCTCGATCTGCTCGAAGTTGACGAACACCTCTTCGTTGATCGTCACGTCGGTCGCGTCGTCGTCCATGCGCAACAGGCCGCCGCCGAGGGACAGATCCTCGGTGCGGCCCAGCAACGACCGGCGGCCGTCGAAATAAAGGGCCACCGGCTGCCTGATCCGCACGCGTGGCTGGGCGCGGACCTGTCGTCGCTCGCGGCCGACGGCCAGCGCGGCGAAGACGGTGAAGGCGCTGTAGAAGCACCAGAACAGGTTCATCCAGAGCACGGGCGCATCGCCCGGGAACAGTTCGGTGAAGATCAGGCGATAGACGCCGACGCCGATCGCGCCCAGCAGCACGACCGCCAGGATCATCAGCGGCCGCATGATGGGCGTATCGTAGAGTTCCTTCTCGAGGATGCCGCCCTTGCTGGTGACGTTGAAGCTGCCGGCCTTGGGATTGATCAGCGCCAGCAGCGTCGGTCCCATGATGTGGAACAGGAGCACGTTGTCGTAGATCTCGCCCCAGAACGAATAGCGGTAGCGTCCGTCGAGCCGCGACTGCGTACTCAGCGTGTGGAACATGTGCGGCCCGGCATAGGCCAGGACCATGAGCGCGCTGGCGACGATGATGTTCTGCGAGGTGACCAGGTACGCCACCGGCGCCGTCAGGAAGACGAAGCGCGGCACCGGGAACAGGAAGTACATCATCGCATTGAGGTAGCAGATGCGCTGGCCGAAGCTCAGGCCCCGCCCCAGCAGCGGATTGTCGGTGCGGAAGATCTGGATCATGCCGCGCGCCCAGCGCATGCGCTGGCCGATATGGATCGAGAGCCGCTCGGTCGCCAGGCCCGACGCGAGCGGCCAGCGCAGGTAGGCGGTGTTCCATCCCTTGCGATGCATGCGCAGCGAGGTGTGGGCGTCCTCCGTCACAGTCTCGACGGCGATGCCGCCCACTTCGTCGAGGGCGTCGCGGTTCAGCACCGCGCACGAGCCGCAGAAGAAGGTCGCGTTCCAGAAATCGTTGCCGGGCTGGATCAGGCCGTAGAACAGCTGGCCCTCGTTGGGCACGCGACCGTAGGTGCCGAGATTGCGCTCGAACGGATCGGGCGAATAGAAATGGTGCGGCGTCTGCAGCATCCCGAGCTTGCGGTCGCGCAGGAACCAGCCGACGGTCATCTGCAGGAAGGCACGCGTCGGGATGTGGTCGCAGTCGAAGATGGCGATCAGCTTGCCCTTGGTGATCGTCAGCGCGTGGTTGATGTTGCCGGCCTTGGCGTGCTCGTTGCTCGGCCGGATCAGGTAGCCGCAGCCCGCCGCCTCGGCGAAGCGCTTGAATTCCGGCCGGCGGCCGTCGTCCAGGATATAGACCTTGAACTTGTCGGCCGGGTAATCCATCGCCATCGCCGCCAGCACGGTCGGCTTCACGACGTCGAGGCTCTCGTTGTAGGTCGGGATATAGACGTCGACCGTGGGCCATTCCTTGACGTCGGCCGGCAACGGCGCGGGCTGCCGCTCGAGCGGCCAGAGCACCTGGAAATAGCCGATCATCAGCACGATCCAGGCATAGACCTCGGCGGCATAGAGGCCGTAGCCGAACATCATGTCGAACGGATCGACGAAGCCCAGCGTCTCGGTCGTCCGCCACCAGAGGTAACGGGTCGACACGATGGCCGACAGCGTGACGATGATCAGGGTCGCGGTGCGATTCTTGAAGCGGTTGACCAACAGGAAGATGGCGGCCGTGAAGACGGCGAAGATGGCCTGCGTCTGCAGGTCGAACGGCGTGATGATGACGAAGGCGGCGGGCACCAGGGCGACGACCGAAACCAGCAGATAGAAGAGCCTCGTGGCCAGGGAGACCGGCCGCGTTTCACTGGGCAGCGCGTCGCTGGGTGAGGTCATGCCGGCCCCGGGTCTCCACTGGAAACGAGCAGTCCCTGGATTGCCGCGGCCACGCCCCGCACGTCCGCCGCCGCCTTGCTCACAGGCGCCCGGTCGACCAGGAGCTGCTGGTGGGCGACGGCATCGCCGAAGCTGTCGTCGTAATTCACGATGCCCATCATCGATTGGCCCAGCCGGCGGCGCAGCAACGCGATCACCTCACGGGTCAGCTTGCGTCGCATGTCCACGAGGTTGAACACGTAGCGCACCTCGCGTCGCCCGTCCGCCGACCGCACGCCGAGGAAGCTCGCGGTCTCCACCGCCGAGAGCAGCGACACAGAGGTGGCGTCGGCCTGCAGGATGACGACGTCGAGGGTCGAGATCGACCGGGTCTGCTCGAGGAAGACCGACGGACCCGGCGGCGTATCGATGACCACGACGAAACCGCGCTCGATGAACGGCGCGAGCGTATGGGCCAGCCAGTCGCCGTTGCGGGCGAGATGGTCGGACACGGCATGAAGCTCGGCCGCGTTGACCTGCCCGAACGGCAGGACGAGAAGATTGGTGCCGGCCGTCAGCACGCCCTCGCGGATGGAGCGACCGTGAACCAGACAGGGCGCCCAGCCGCGGTCGTCGGCGAGCTGGATGCCGGCATGCAGCCGCATCGAATTCTGAACGTCGAGATCGACCACAAGCACCCGCAGCCCCGAGCGCGCCAGCACGCCCGCGACGTTGATGCTGAGGGAAGTCTTGCCTACACCGCCCTTGGGCGAACAGAAGCAGACGACCGACATCACCGTGCCAGTCGGTCGAACAGTCCGTTGAGACTGTCGCTCGACGCCGGCTTGGCCGCCTGGTCGACCCGTTGGGTGATAATGCGGCGAATGTCGCCCAGCGATCTCACAGGGCCAACGGATGTCGCCGGGACCCGAGCCGGCATGGCCGGAGTGGGCCGGGGCGCAGGGCCACGCCACCCGCCGCGATCGACGCCTTGCAGCGGCGCGGCTGCTGGCGCGCGGTCGAAAACGTCGGCCAGCAGATCGTGGCCGGGCGCCTGCGCGATCGCCAGAGGCACGTCTTCCGGCTCGGCGATTGGGCCATCCTTGCCGAAAATGGCATCGATCAGGGGTGCTGACATTTGATCCGCCGAGCTTTCGAATTCCCGATAGGGCGTGCCGGTGCGGCCTGTTGCGTCCAGGAGATGGGCGACGTCATCGTTGTTCTTGATCGTCATGTCCGTATCTCGACCCTATGATTTCGATACACCATCCTTCGTGCTCCGTCACGCATCCAAGCACAATATACGCTATATATCAGTGCATGTTAGCGCCCGTCCCTAAAGCGGCGTCGCGGACCGCGCAACGGAGGTCGGCGAGATGAGCACGAACCGGGGTCTTGCCCGCCGCGGCTTCCTGGCCGGGTCCCTGGGGAGTGCGTTGGTCGCAGCCCCCTTCGCGATCTCGCGCGCGGCACCGCCGGGCTTCTCCGGCGATCCCTTCACCCTGGGCATCGCCTCGGGCGCGCCGCGCGAAGACGGCGTCGTTCTGTGGACGCGCCTCGCACCGCAGCCGCTCGAAGGGGGCGGCATGCCGGACGCACCTGTCGCGGTCGACTGGCTGGTCGCCGAGGACGAATCCTTCTCCCGGATCGTCGCGCGCGGCACCGAACAGGCCGTCCCGGCGCTGGCCCATTCGGTCCATGCGGAGGTGCGTGGCCTGAAGCCGGGGCGTCCCTACTGGTACCGGTTCCGTGCCGGCACCGCCCAGAGTCCGGCCGGCCGCACCCGCACCGCGCCGGCCGCCACCGGCGCCCCGCAGAGGCTGCGCTTCGCCTTCGCCTCGTGCCAGCAATACGAGCAGGGCTATTTCGTGGCCTATCGTGACATGGCGGTGCGCGACCTCGATCTCGTCATCCATCTCGGCGACTACATCTATGAAAAGTCGTGGGGCTCGCGGCTCGTGCGCCGGCACCAAGTCGGCATCCCGACGACGCTGCCGGAGTTCCGCGACCGCTACGCGCTGTACAAGCTCGATGGCGACCTGCAGGCCGCCCACGCCGCCGCGCCGTGGCTGTCGATCTGGGACGACCACGAAGTTGCCGACGACTACGCCGACGATCGCTCCTACACGACGCGCGATCCCGCGCATTTCTTGAAGATGCGGGCGGCGGCCTACCAGGCCTACTACGAGCACATGCCGCTGCCGGCCTCGGCGCGGCCGCGCGGCCCGTCCGCCACGATCTACGAGCGCTACCGGTTCGGCGACATGCTCGACGTGATGCTGCTCGACGACCGGCAATATCGCTCGGCGCCGGCCTGCGTGAACGGCGCGCGTCCCGTCACGGTGCCCGATTGCCCCGAGCGCACGCTGGAGGAGCGCACCATGCTGGGTCGCGCGCAGGAGGCGTGGCTGGACACGCAGATCCGCGGTTCGAAGGCACGCTGGACCGTCGTCGCGCAGCAGACATTGATGGCCGAGCTCGACCGGCCGGCCGAGGGCACGCATCGCTACTGGATGGACGGCTGGGACGGCTATCCCAACGCGCGGCGGCGGCTGCTCGACTCGATCGCCACGCACCGGCCGCGCAACCCGATCGTCATCGGCGGGGACCGCCATGCCTTCTTCGTGGCCGATCTCGCCCGCGACCCCGCGCGGCCAACGGCACCGCCCGTCGCGACCGAATTCGTCGGCACGTCCATCACCTCCGAAGGCCCCGGCGCCAGGGGGCTGCGCGACGCGCTCGCGGCCAACCCTCATGTGAGATACGCGCGCGGCGACCGCCGCGGCTACGCCACGGTGGACCTTACGCCGGCGCGCTGCACGGTCGGCTTCGAGGCGATCGACGACGAAAAGAAGAAGGACGGCATGGTCGCGCGGCTCGCGACCTTCGTCGTCGAGGACGGCGCGGTGGGCGCGCGCCAAACCTAGGGGCCGCTGCACGTGCCCGGCGGCGTGACAATGATCGCGGTGGTTGCGATCTTCTGCTCGTTGTTGCCGGCAACGTCCACTTGGCTGTCCGGGCGCTGACGAAATCCGGCCGGCCCGTCAGGCCGGCCCCGTGTCACCAGGCATCGATCATCGGGCGCTTCTTGCCTGCGCGCGCCGGGGCGGGCCGGATGGCGGCCAGCATGTTGACGACCCAGGTCCGCGTCTCGGCCGGGTCGATCACGTCGTCGAGCATGAAATTGGTCGAGCGGTTTAGCGCTTTGCCGGCGTCATAGGCCTTCGCAACCTTGTCCTCGAAGAATTTGAGACGCTCTTCCGGGTCCGCTATTGCCGCAAGCTCGGCTCGATAGCCCAGCTTGACCTGCCCCTCGATGCCCATCGGCGCGAACTCGCCGGTCGGCCAGGACACGTAGAAATAAGGAGCGCGGTAATTGCCGCCGGCCATCGCACTCTGTCCCAGGCCGTAGGCCTTTCTCAGGACGATCGTGAAGTAAGGGACGGTCATGTTGCAGCTTGTCAGGAACATGCGCGCGGCATGCCGGACCAGCGCCGTCTTCTCTGCCTCGGGTCCGACCATGATGCCGGGCGTGTCGCAAAGATTGACCATCGGGATGTCGTAGGCGTCACAGAGCTGCATGAACCGCGCGCCCTTGTCGGATCCGTCGGAATCGACCGCGCCGCTGAGATGCTTCGGATCGTTGGCCATCACGCCGACCGTCCGCCCTTCCAGACGGATCAACGCCGTGACCAGTGTGCGCCCGAAGTCGCGGCGCAGTTCGAGCACCGAGCCTTCGTCGGCCAGCGTGCGGATAACGTCGCGCACCTCGTAGGTGCGCAAGCGGTTTTCCGGCACGATATGCCGCATCCGCCGCTGATCCGGCGCGGCCCACTCTTTCAGCGGCCCCTGGAAATAAGCGAGATACCTCTTCGCGACCGAAACGGCTTCGGCCTCGTCGGCGACCAGGATGTCGACGACGCCGTTGCGCGTCTGTACCGACATCGGGCCGATCTCTTCCGGCGTGAATACGCCCAGTCCCCCGCCTTCGACCATGGCCGGGCCGCCCATGCCGAGCGTCGTGTCGGCGGTCGCGATGACCACGTCGCAGCAGCCAAGCAGCGACGCATTGCCCGCAAAGCACCGCCCCGAGACGATGCCGATCAGCGGCACGAGCGCCGAGAGCTGACCGAAATGATGGAAGGTGTCGAACTGGATGAAGCCGCCATAGTCGTCGTCGCCGGGGCGACCGCCGCCACCTTCGGCAAACAGCACCAGCGGCATCCGCCCGTCCTCGGCGATGTCGAGGATCTTGTCTGTCTTCCAGTGGTTGTGAACGCCCTGTGTCCCGGCAAACACGGTGTAGTCATAGGCCATCACGGCAACGCCCGTGGCGGGCGCGTCGAACATTTGCCCGTTCACGCGGCCGACGCCGGCAACGAGACCGTCGGCCGGGCTGCGGGTCAGCAGATCGTCCAGCGACCGCCGCTGTCGCTGCGCTGCCACGATCAAGGGACCGTATTCGACGAACGTGCCGGGATCGACCAGGTCGTCGACATTCTCGCGCGCGGTCCGGTGGTGTGTCTTGTGCCGGCGCTTGACGGCATCCGGCCGGCTTTCGTCGCGCGTCAGGGCACGGCGCGCCAGCACCTCGGCCAGATCCGGTCGAATGGCATCGAGGTCGACTTCATCCGATCCGCCCAGAACCTGTGCCGCAACCTCGGACGGTTCCAGGGTGAGCAGCAACTGGTCCTCCCAGAGGGTTTCACCGGACTCGACATGAATGGTCCGGACGATGCCGCCCGCGCTGGCCTTGATGACGTGTTCCATTTTCATGGCTTCCATCACCGCGACCTCGGTGCCCGCCGGAACGGCGTCTCCGACCGCGACCGCAATCGAGATGACCGTGCCCTGCATCGGCGTGCGAACCCCGATCATCCCGTCCTGCAGACCGTCTTCAGCCACGGAGCCGGCGCCCGGTCCAGGCTGGTCGCGCGTTGCCTGGCCGTAGGCGAGCACGGAGAGCGGGTCGGTGGCGTCGACCCTGGCACCGGCCCGGGCAGCCCGCTTCCGATCGTCCTTCGTGGTCGCATACAGACGCGGATGAGCGCCCGCACCTATGGCGATCAGCGTCGGAGCGTTGGCGCCGACGAAACCTGTGTCGACGTTGCCGGCCCGCACATCCTTGTCCAGCAGCAGAGCCTGGAGAAAAGCGATGTTGGTCGGCACGCCCGCGATGTTGAATTCGCACAATGCCCGGTAGCCCTTGCCCGTCACTTCCTCGACCCGGCCCGTGCGGGCGAAGACGATGAGTTTGGCAAGCAACGAATCGTAGGCCGGATTGGTCGGGTAGCCGGCATAGCCATAGCCGTCGACGCGAATGTCCGGGCCAGAGGGCGGATCGAACGTGCCCAGGACGCCACCGCCGGGCTTGGCGGACCCATCGGGCTGCATCGTCTCGACGTTGACGCGCAACTGCATCGCCATGCCACGCAGCGCCGGTGAAGCACCGCTCGCGAGGCCAAGCTCCGCGAGAGTGGCGCCGCCCGCCAGCCTCAGTTGCAGCTCGACCAGATCCAGGCCGGTGACCGCTTCGGTGACCGTATGCTCGACCTGCAGGCGCGGATTGGCCTCGATGAAGTAGAAGGCGCCGCTGGACCCATCGACGAGGAACTCGAACGTACCGAGGCTGCGGTAGTTCGCGGCGCGTGCGAGCGTCATGGCCGCATCCAGCAATCGTTGCCGCACGCGGGCATCCAGGTTCGGCGCGGGCGCGAACTCGACGAGCTTCTGCCGCTGGCGCTGGAGCGAGCAATCGCGCTCCCACAGGTGCGCGACCTCCGTCCCATCGCCGATCACCTGCACCTCGATGTGGCGTGCCTGGCGCACGAGCTGCTCGACGTAGAGATCCCCCGAGCCGAAGGCCGCAGTCGCCTCCGATCGGCAACGGGCGAAGGCCTCCTCCAGTTCGCCGGTTGCCAGGACGGGGCGCATGCCGCGACCGCCGCCTCCCGCGACCGCCTTGACCATTACGGCAGCACCGGCGCCGAGACCGCTCATGAACGCCCGCGCCTCTTCGAGAGTCGTGGGTGCGTTCGTGCCCGGAAGGGTCGGCACGCCGACCTTGTGGGCAAGCTGCCGGGCCCGGTGCTTGTCACCGAACAATTCGAGGATCTCAGGCGTCGGGCCGACAAAAGCAATGCCGGCCGCGGCACAGGCGCGCGCGAAGGCCGCATTCTCCGACAGGAAGCCGTAGCCTGGATGGATGGCCGTCGCCCCCGCCTCTCGTGCCGCCTGCAGGATGACGTCCACGTCCAGATACGCAGCGACGCCCCGACCCGGCAACGCGATCGCCGCATCTGCCTTCTCGACATGCAGGCTGGCGCTATCGTCCGCCGGATAAATCGCGATGCTGCTCATGCCGAGATCGGCGGCCGAGCGGAATATGCGAATGGCGATCTCGCCGCGGTTGGCGACGAGCAACTTCTGTCCGGTCATCTGTCGGTGCTCTTGGAAGAAGTAGAAAAGGGAGACGTCACCATCGAGGCCGCCTTGACCAGGTTCACCGATCACCAGAGGCGCCAGGCGAGCGGACAGGCCGGCTTTGGCCGCATCGGACTCTTTGCACGTTTTATCGCCTGGAGCGACGTCGCCGCAAAACGTCAATCTGTCTGCGTTCGACAGACTGGTACCCCCGGTCGGAATATCAAAGGTGTGCAGTATCAGGCACTTGGCGGAAAGTGGAACACAGTCTCCAATCCTTGTAAATGCAGGGTTTTTGCCGAGGTGTGTCCCACCAGTTTAGCATTCCAAATCCGGCAAAAGGGTTAGCCCGCATAGGTAGAATCGGCACCCTCACCCTGGGCGCAGCGACAGCCTTTTATCCTTGCATCTTCAAAGTTCGAATCAGCAGTTTCGCGGCAATGGTCGTGCGCTTCCTCGCACAAGCCAAAGCAGCACGGAGCACAACATGATCGAAATCTTGCTCGCCGCCGCCGGTCTCAACTCCCGCTGACAATTTGATCTCGCGAGAGAGGGGGGCGCGCTTGGGCGGCGGTGGACGGCTAGCGATGGCACCATCAATCAGCGAACGCCTTTTCGATCGAAACACAGAGCCGACTGCGACAACTCGGTCTGACCGAGTGCAACGGCATGTCGCGCCCGCCGTACGGATGAAGCTCGGCAATGAACTCGTTCACGAGGCCAATCGCCTTAGTTGCACGACGTAGATCTCGCCGTTCTCGAATATTGCTCAGTCGTGCGATGTAGGGCGGGTTTCGTCCGACGATGGGATATCCGGCTTCCTGGCGATCCGCCCGTCCCAGTGCGACGGCATCAGATACAGCCGATAAGTTCCCGAAGCTCTCTTGCCAAGACGACAAGCGCCACGACTAGTGCCGCCATGATGATAGCAACGCCCAGCGTCCAGGACTTACTGGGCAAGCGACGCGCTTGCTCGGCCAGTGCCGCCAAAGTCACATCGTCGTTGCCGCCCTTAGCCAGGATATCGTCGTGCACCGGAATCTACTCTCGCTCGCCTCTCCCTACGGAACTCCGGGAGGGGTCTCTCTCCATCACCTTTATGTGACCAGCGGGCGCTAGAGTCATCTAATTTCGTCAAACACCAATAATGTTAATTGAACTTCCAACTTTCTGAACGAACATAACTGAATATTACCTGCAAATTGCCTCTTTGCTGCAATTTTGATTCTTGACCGCCCCTGATTTTCATACCGAAATCCGATTTAGCGGTGCAGGTTTTGAGAACGAAATCTGCCCTTAGCCGTTAGAGCTAGCGCACGGGGACCCTCAGTCCCATCGCCTCTCGTTATCGCAGGATTGTCCGCCGCAAGGCCCCCAGCTTCCGGAGAATGAAGGCACGGCCGCTTGGTTACGTTGCCCGGCGCGCCACTCCCAAGCGGGCACACAATCGCGCCCATGAACGCCTGGCCTCTCCGACTTCGCCCGGGCTTCGGCAACAAGTTCAGGGAATGGTGCAACGCGGCCGGCCTGCCTCACTGCGCGGCGCACGGCATCAGGCAGCTCGATGCGGCAACGGCGGCCGCGAATTGCGCGTCCGAACATCAGTTGATGGGCATGTTCGGATGGGACGATCCGAAGCAGGCAGCAACCTACACGCGGAAGGCGAGACAGAAGAAACTGGCCCAGGCGTCGATGCAACTGATGACGCCGCGAAAGCAGAACCAAAAAAAAGGATAAGTGTCCCACCGTCAGAGTGAAGTGTCCCACCATCGAAAAAGGTGATGTCAGGACAGCCACTGACGAGGTGGACAAACGAGGTGGTACCCCCGGTCGGGCTCGAACCAACACTCCGTGAGGAACCTGATTTTGAGTCAGGCGCGTCTACCAATTCCGCCACGGGGGCACATCGTCGTGCGCGGCGAATAAAGCCGATGGGCGGAACCGGGTCAACGCTTGCGAGCGGACTTTCTGTCCGCTCTTATGCGGCCGTCATGCATCCCTATCATCACGCCCGCACCCATCCCGACAAGCCCGCCTACATCATGGCCGGCAGCGGCGAGACGGTCACCTACCGCCAGCTCGACGAGCAGTCGAACCGCATCGCGCAACTTTTCCGGTCGCTCGGCCTCAAGGCCGGCGACCATGTCGCGCTGTTTCTCGAGAACAATCCGCGCTTCTTCGAGATCTGCTGGGGCGCCCAGCGCTCCGGCCTGGTCTACACCGCCATCAGCTCGCGCCTCACCGCCGCCGAGGTCGACTATATCGTGACCGACTGCGGCGCCCGCCTGTTCATCACCTCGACGTACCTGGCCGAGAAGGCCGCCGAGCTGGCGCCGCTGATGAAGGGCGCGCCCCATCGCTTCATGATCGGCGGCACGATCCCCGGCTATGCATCGTGGGAGGAAGCGGTCGCGCGGTTTCCCGCGACCCCCATCGCCGACGAGACGGCGGGCCACGACATGCTCTATTCGTCGGGAACGACGGGACGGCCCAAGGGCGTCATGCCGGTGGTCGAGAAGCAGGCGATCGACTTCGACAACCCGCTGCTCGCCATCAGCCGCAAGCTCTATGGCATCGACAGCAACACCGTCTATCTGTCGCCGGCGCCGCTCTATCACGCGGCTCCGCTGCGCTTCAACATGAGCGTCATGCGGCTGGGCGGAACGTCGGTGATCATGGAGCACTTCGACGCCGAGGAATATCTGTCGCTCATCCCGAAGCACAAGGCGACGCACACGCAGGTCGTGCCGACGATGTTCGTGCGCTTCCTCAAACTGCCGCAGGACGTGCGCGCGAAGTACGACGTCTCCTCGCTGAAGTGCGCGATCCACGCCGCCGCCCCCTGCCCGATCCCGACCAAGGAAGCGATGATCGAGTGGTGGGGGCCGATCGTCTGGGAGTATTACGGCGGCACCGAGGGCAACGGCCTTACCATGTGCAATTCGCAGGAATGGATGGCGCACAAGGGCACAGTCGGTCGCGCCATCGTGGGCAAGCTCAGGATCTGCGACGACGAGGGCAACGAGATGCCGACCGGCGAATCCGGCACGGTCTATTTCGCCGAGGGCCGTCCGTTCGAGTATCACAACGACCCGAAGAAGACCGCGGAGTCCCGCCACCCCAAGGGCTGGAGCACGCTGGGCGACGTGGGCTATGTCGACGCCGACGGCTTCCTGCACCTCACCGATCGCAAGGCGTTCATGATCATTTCCGGCGGGGTGAACATCTACCCGCAGGAATGCGAGAACCTGCTGATCAATCATCCCAAGGTGATGGACTGCGCCGTGTTCGGCGTGCCCAACGCCGACTTCGGCGAGGAAGTGAAGGCCGTCGTGCAGCCGCGCGACATGGCCGAGGCCGGTCCCGCCCTGGCCGAGGAGCTGATCGCCTACTGCAAGCAGCACCTCTCCACCATCAAGTGCCCGCGCAGCATCGACTTCGAGGCCGAACTGCCGCGCCATCCGACCGGCAAACTCTACAAGCGCCTTCTGCGCGACAAGTACTGGCAGGGCCGCACGAGCAGGATCGGCTAGGCGCGCCACCAGTCGGCACTGGACTTAACCTGCTAACCGGTTATATGGTTATATAACCGAAAGGGAGGTTGCCATGACGGCCGAGCTGCGCGCGCTGAATGCCAGGTTCATCCATAATTTCATCACCAACGACGTGCCCGGGCACGACGCGATCCTGCACGAGGACTTCATCTGCATCTCGCCAGCCGGCCTGCGGGTGAGCCGCGCGGACTATCTGGAGGAATGGGCGCATGGCTTCGATCCCGCCCGCATCCCCTACTTCGATTATCGCGACGAGAAGATCGACGTGTTCGGCGACACCGCCCTGTTGCGCTCGACCAACAAGAGCGTGCGCGTCCGGGACGGCGTCGAGATCACCGGCATGACCATGTACACGGACGTCTACGTCCGCCGCGACGGCGTCTGGAAGTGCATCCAGGCGCAGATCACGCCTGTCCAGCCCGCCCACTACCCGCCCGACGAAACGATCGTGAAGAAATACGTGCGGGGCATGGCCCAGCCGTAGAGGCCGCGCGCCCTGCCTGCTAAGCAGGATCCCTGAAGCAAAAACTCATTTCAGGGAGATCCGCCATGAAGGCAGCCGTCGTCACCGACAAGGGCGTCCAGTACACCGACGCGCCGAAGCCCGCGCCCAAGGCCAACGAGATCCTGATCAAGGTGAAGGCCGCGTCGCTCAACCGCGCCGACCTCGCCGTGGCCTCGGGCCATGCGCACGGCCGCATCGGCGGCCCGGGCACCATCGTAGGCCTGGAATGCGCCGGCGAGGTCGAGGCGGTCGGCCCCGACGTGAAGGACTTCAAGCCCGGCGATCGCGTCATGAGCTCGGCGGCCGGCGGCTTCGCCGAATACGCCCTCACCGATGCCGGCCGGGCCCACAAGATCCCAGCCAACAACATGAGCTACGAGCAGGCCGCCTGCATGCCGGTCGCCGTGCAGACCATGCACAACGCCCTGGTCGGCGCCGGCCGCCTCAAGAAGGGCGAGACCGTCCTGATCCAGGGCGCCAGCTCGGGCGTCGGCCTGCTGGGCATGCAGATCGCCAAGATCATGGGTGCCTCGGTGGTGCTGGGCAGCTCGACCAACGACGGCCGCCGCGCGCGGCTGGGCGAGTTCGGCTGCGACGTGGCGATCGACACGCGCGATCCGAAGTGGCCCGAGAAGGTCAAGGAAGCGACCGGCGGCAAGGGCGTCGACCTGATCGTCGACCAGGTCTCGGGCGGCGTGATGAACCAGAACATGGAGGCTGCCGCCATCCTCGGCCGCATCGTCAATGTCGGTCGTCTGGGCGGCATGAAGGGCGAGTTCAACTTCGACCTGCATGCGCTGAAGCGCATCGACTATATCGGCGTTACCTTCCGCACCCGCAGCCCCGAGGAAGTGCGCGAGATCGTGCAGGCCGCCCGCAAGGACCTGTGGACGGCGATCGAGGAGGGCAAGCTCAGCCTGCCGATCGACAAGACCTTCCCCCTGTCCGAGGCGGCCGCCGCGCTTGCACACATGAAGGCGAACGCTCATTTCGGCAAAATCGTCCTGGTCGTCTGAGAGGCACCTCATGAAAGCCGCTTACATCGAAAAATTCGGCGGACCCGAGGTTCTGATCGTCGGCGACCTCCCCGATCCCGTCGCCGGCCCGGGCCAGATCGTTGTCGAGACGACGGCAGCCAGCATCAATGGCGCCGACGCGAAAGTCTGTGCGGGTGAGTATCCCGGTCAGCCCCGCTTTCCCTTGAGCCTGGGACGCGACTTCTCCGGCGTTGTCGCGACGCTCGGCGAGGGCGTGTCGGACCTGCGTGTCGGCGACGAGGTGTTCGGCGTCCTGGAAACCGGCCGCGACGGCACATATGTCGAGAAGCTGGCCATTGGCGCGGCCATCGTTGCGAAGAAGCCGGCGACGCTCACGCATGTCGAAGCCGCGGCCTTGGCGCTCATTGGCCTGACGGCTTTGTGCACCATCGAAAACGCCCTGAAGCTGCAGAAGGGCGAAACGATCCTGATCCAGGGCGGTGCTGGCGGCGTGGCGAGCTTCGCCATTCAGCTCGCCAAGCATATCGGCGCCCATGTCATCACCACGGCAAGCGCTGCCAACGCGCCGTATCTGCGCGAGATCGGCGCCGATCAGGTCATCGATTACAATTCGACCGACTTCACCAAGGCGGTAAGGGATTGCGATGCCGTGTTCGATACCGTGGGCGGCGACGTCGCGATGCGATCGTTTTCGGTTCTGAAGCCTGGTGGACGCGCGGCCTTCATCGCCTCGGGTGCCCAGGCGCCCAAGCCCGACCGCGGCGATGTCACCGCCTTGCGGCCCGCCGTTCCCCGCACCCGGGCGCACCTCGAGCGCATCGTGGAGCTTCATCGCATCGGCGCCGTTCGCGTGCCTCCGATCACTGAATTCGGCCTGGCCCAGGCGGCGGATGCGCTGCGGGTCAGTGCCGGCCGTCACCTCAAGGGCAAGCTGGTGCTCAAACTGCGGTGAGCGGCGCTTGCGCCCATCGGTGCAGATGCCCATTTTTAAGATGGTCCTCGTCGTCTGAGGCCTCGATGTCGTCCTGACAGGACGAAGCTCAGGATTGACGAGGAAGTCGGAAGGATACCCCCATGAGCAAGTCGATCAACCATCTCGCCACCGCCGACGGCCTGTTCTTCGGCAAGGGCGGCCTCGACCAGCGCAAGACCGCGAAGATGGTCGATGACGCGCTGGCCGGCACCGACGACGGCGAACTGTTCCTCGAATATGTCCAGAGCGAGAGCCTGTCGTTCGACGACGGCAAGCTGAAGAGCGCGTCGTTCGACACCTCGCAGGGCTTCGGCCTGCGCGCCGTGGCGGGCGACGTGACCGGCTTCGCCCACGCCTCGGCGCTCGACGAGCAGGCGCTGAAGCGGGCCACCGAGACGGTGAAGACCGTGCGCGCGGGCCGCGGCGGCAAGTCCGATGAGTCGCCGCGCGGCACCAACCGGCTGCTCTATGCCGACGACAATCCGATCGACGGCGTGCCCTTCGCGAAGAAGGTCGCGCTGATGCAGGAAATCGACGCCTATGTGCGCGGCAAGGAGCCCAAGGCGCGCCAGGTCTCGGTCTCGCTGTCGGGCTCGTGGCAGGTGGTCGAGATCGTGCGCGCGGGTGGCTGGCGCGCCGCCGACGTGCGGCCGCTGGTGCGGCTGAACGTCAGCGTGGTCTGCGCCGACGGCACGCGCATGGAGGCCGGCGGCACCGGCAGCGGCCGCCGCGCCGCCTATGGCGACATCTTCCTGCCGGGTTACTGGCAGAAGGAAGCCGACGAGGCGATCCGCCAGGCGCTGGTCAACCTCGAATCGGTCGATGCGCCGGCCGGCGAGATGCCGGTCGTGCTCGGCGCCGGCTGGTCGGGCGTGCTGTGGCACGAGGCGGTCGGCCACGGGCTGGAAGGCGACTTCCACCGCAAGAAGACCTCGATGTTCAGCCACCTGATGGGCGAGATGATCGCTTCTCCGGGCGTCACCGTGGTCGACGACGGCACGCTGAACGACCGCCGCGGTTCGCTCACCATCGACGACGAGGGCACGCCGACCCAGCGCAACGTGCTGATCGAGGACGGCCGTCTGGTCGGCCTGATGCAGGACCGCATGAACGCCCGGCTGATGGGCGTGAAGCCGACCGGCAACGGCCGCCGCCAGGGCCACGCCTATTCTCCGATGCCACGCATGACCAACCCCTTCATGCTGGGCGGCGACAAAGACCCCAAGGAGATCATCTCCTCGGTCAAGAAGGGCCTCTACTGCGCCAACTTCGGCGGCGGCCAGGTCGACATCGTGTCCGGCAAGTTCGTGTTCAGCGTGACCGAGGGCTACCTGATCGAGAACGGCAAGCTCGGCCGCCCGGTGAAGGGCGCCACCCTGATCGGCGCCGGCTCCGAGGCGCTCACGCGCGTCGGCATGGTCGGCAACGACATGTCGCTCGACCCCGGCATCGGCACCTGCGGCAAGGACGGCCAGGGTGTCCCCGTCGGCGTCGGCCAGCCGACGCTCCGCATCGACGCCCTCACCGTAGGCGGCACCGCGACCTGAGGCTTAAAGGTCCTTCGCTGCGCTCAGGATGACATCGGTTTTTGGATCGACGCAGTCCGTCGATTCAGAATGACTTGTCATCCTGAGCGCAGCGAAGGACCTTGCCGTCGTTCGACGCAGAACCACCGCTGCTTCTTCGCAGTCTGCTCGGCCAGTTCTTCCTTGTCCGCCGAGCCGGGCGGCGCGAATCCTCAGGACTGATAGAGCTTCTTCGATTCGGCGAGGCTGACGCAGATCGATTCGATGGCGTCGAGCGTGGGTGTGTCGAGGCCGGCGCTGCGCGCGAAGGCGAGCGGCGCGCGCACGATTGCCTCGATCTCCATCGGCCGACCGCCCTCGTAATCCTGCAGGATCGACGGACGATGGTCGGGATAGACGCGCTTGGGGCCGTAGCGGACCTCGGGCGAATCGTCGAGCACGACGCCGTGGGCGGCGGCGATGGCCAGCGCCTCGGCATGGGCGCGGCGCGCGAGCCGGTTGACCATCGGCGTCGCCTGGATGGTCGTGGGCTGGCGCAGGATGAGGCAGAGCGTCGAGCCCGTGAAGTTGGCCATCAGCTTGTGCCAGATGTCGTAGCGTATGTCGGTGGTCGAGGGCGAGGCGATGCCGGCGGCGATCAGCGTCTCGCGCAGCTTCTGGATGCGCGGCGTCTGACGGTCGTCGGGCTCGCCGACCCAGAGCACGTTGCGGTCGGGCGAGATGTTGCGCACCACGCCGGGCTCGATCACATGGTTGGACGAGGTGATGACGCCGCCCAGCGTGCGGTCGAAGCCCACCGCCTTGAGCAGGGCACCACCGGGATCGAGGCGCGACAGGTCGGGCGCCTTGGGTCGGTCCTTGCCGAGCCCGTGGCCGTACCACCAGGGAATGCCGTTCTGCGCGAACACCACGGGCGTGCCCGGTCCCAGCAGCGGCCCGACCGTGTCGGCGATCGCCGACAGGCTTGATGCCTTGAGGGTCGAGATCACCACGTCCTGCGGGCCGAGTTCGGCCGGCTTGTCGCTCGCCTTCACCTTGGCGACGATCGTCTTGTCGCCTGTCAGCAGCGTGAGACCGTTGGCGCGGATCGCCTCGAGATGGGGACCGCGCGCGACGACGGAGACCTCGTTGCCGGCATCGGCCAGCCGTGTTGCATAGTTGCCGCCGATCGCACCGGCGCCGAAAACACAGATACGCATCCTAGCTTCTGGTCTCCGCCAGCCGCAGCGAGGCGAGGAAGCGGTTGGCCGCCGCCCGCGATTCCTCGTCGTTCTTGGCCGTGACCAGCAGGCGATAGAGCCGGTCCTTCACGATGTAGGTGCGCATCAGGACCAGCGCATTCTCATGGTCGGCGATGTCGAGCGCGTAGCCGTCCCAGCCCTGGAGCGTCACCGGCTCGTCGAGCACGTACTTGAACTTGTTGCGCGGGAAGGCCTTCTCGGCCTCGCCGCGTCCCAGATCGCGCGCCATCTCCTTGCTGTTCTTTGCCGAGAACCAGCCCGGCTCGTAATCGACATAGTCGAAGTCGAACATCTCGCCGTTGCGCTTGGAGGCCCAGGCGACGCGCTCGCCGGCATGGCCCTTTTCCTTCTCGCCCGCCGAGGTCTTGTTGACCGGCGCCGGCATTTCCAGCCGAAAACGCAGGTCGGGCCCGACCACGGTCTGCCAGTCGGCCGGCTGGGCGTGCGCGGCGAGCGGCAGTGCCGCCAGCATCGCAACGAGCGAACGACGCTTCATGTTCGAACTCATACCGGCGGCACCAGCTCCTCGCGGCCCGACCAGTCCCAGGCGAGGCCCGTGCGCGAGACGCCGAGCAGCACCCCGTGCAGTTCCTTCGGATGGATCCAGCCGCCGTCGGGATCGGTCACCGGGTCCGAGCCGCGCGGCGTATAGCGGGCATTGGCGTCGAGCAGGCGCTGGCGGACGTTGGGCCAGTCGTGGACCTCGACGTAGCACATGTAGAGCGAATCGCCGTGCTTGTGGGCGTAGCGGCCCATCGAATGGACGTTGTCGGTGACCTGGCTGAGTTCGATGCGGTCGAGCCGGTTGGGCGGATCGAACAAAGTGAGCGTCCCGATATAACCGAAGCGCTCGCTGCCGATCTCGCTGAAGCGCGACGGGTCGAGCCCGAACAGGCCCGCATAGACCGCGGCGACGCGGCGCCAGTCGCTCATCAGCGTGTTGGTCGTCTCGTAGAGGAACGACACCGGACCCACGCGGGGACGATAGGTACTCTCGGAGATCACGATGGGCAGGCCGAAGGTCGCGTCGTTCGCGAGGTAGAGCTGGCCGTTGTCGCGGTCGTAGCCGATGCCGAGACCTTCCCAGCGCTTCACCATGCCGTCGAGATCGGCGGTGCAGTAACCCGCCGTCATCAGCCCCTCGCCGCGACGGCTGAGGAAATCCTGGGTAAGGCCCGCGCCATCGGGCTCGCAGAGCTCGAACTCGCTCTCGCCGACGGCGAGGATGGTGCGTTTGGCCGACAGGTGGCGGCTATGGTCGTGGCGCGCCACCTGGCTGCCGAGCAACTGGCCGAAGCGCTGCGCCGCCTTGGCGGCGTCGTGCACGGCGATCTGGACGCGGTCGCAACGATCGAGCATGCCGCGACCTTACCTCAGTAGGCACAGTCGCGGAACAGTGCCGCGAAGGACCCTTTCCATTCGCCGTGCCAGCGGGCGAGCAGTTCGTCGGCCGGCGCCTGGCCGCTGGCGACGGCCCGGTCGAGCGGCGCCAGGTACATCGTCTCGTCGGCGCCCTCGGCGTTGAGCCGATTGCGCGCGCGCAGGCCGGCATGGGCGATCTCGACCACGTCGCGTGCCAGTTCGGACAGGACACGGCCACGGAACATCGTGGCGAGGCCCGACTTCGGCGTCTCCGCGCGCAGGAAATCATGGTCGGCGGCGGTCCAGTCCTTCACCAGATCCCAGGCCGCATCGAGCGCGGTCTGGTCGTAGAGCAGGCCCACCCACAGCGCCGGCAGCGCGTTCAGCGCGCCCAGCGGACCGGAGTCCGCGCCGCGCATCTCGAGAAAGCGCTTCAGCCGCACCTCGGGGAACGCCGTGGTGATGTGATCGGCCCAGTCGTTGATCGAAGGCAACTCGCCCGGTCGCGCCGGCAGCTTGCCCTTCAGGAAGTCGCGGAAGCTCTGGCCAGAGGCGTCGATGTACTTGCCGTCGCGATAGACGAAATACATGGGCACATCGAGCATGTAGTCGACGTAGCGCTCGAAGCCGAACCCGTCCTCGAAGGCGAAGGGCAGCACACCGCAACGATCGGGGTCGGTGTCGGTCCAGATGTGGCTGCGGTAGCTCTTGAAGCCGATGTCCTTGCCCTCCTTGAAGGGCGAGTTGGCGAACAGCGCGGTCGCGATCGGCTGCAAGGCCAGCGACACGCGGAACTTCTTCACCATGTCGGCTTCGGAATCGAAGTCGAGATTGGTCTGCACAGTGCAGGTCCGCAGCATCATGTCGAGGCCGAGCTTGCCCACCTTGGGCATGTACTCGCGCATAATCTTGTAGCGGCCCTTGGGCATCCAGTGCATGTCCTCGCGCGTCCACTCGGGCGCGAAGCCCAGCCCGATGAAGGACGCGCCGATCTCGCCCGCGACCTGCTTCACCTCGTCGATATGCTGGCCGTTCTCGGCCGCCGCCTCATGGAGCGTCTCGAGCGGCGCGCCCGACAGTTCGAACTGGCCACCCGGCTCCAGCGTGATGCTGGCCTTGCCGCGCAGCAGCGCGATCGGGTTGTTGCCCTCGATCACCGGCTCCCAGCCGAAGCGCGTCAGCCCTTCGAGCATGGCGCGGATGCCGTCCGGCCCGTCATAGGCCAGCGGCTTCAGCGTCTTGGTGTGGTAGCCGAACTTCTCGTGCTCGGTGCCCATGCGCCACTGCGCGCGGGGCTTGTTGCCGGCCGCGAAGTATTCAATCAGCTGCCGCCGATTTTCGATCGGCGCGCCGCCGCCCGACGGAGGTGCGGACATACGGTCATCTCTCCCTGATCGCTCCCGGCCTTATGAGGGCTGATGGAGCGGCGCGGTCGCATGAGAAAACCTCACGTGAGCCTGCGGCTGGTTCATCCTGTTCGATTCCCCCTCTCCCACATCGCCGGGGGACTGCGCAAGCACTCAGACGGTAACCTTGGATGTGCGATAATCGCCGCTCAGACGGGGCGTAGGGCGCCGCCAGTCGCCCACGAGGGCCTGCCAGCATGCCAGCGCTGCAAGCGCCGCCGTGTCGGCCCTCAGGATGCGCGGACCGAGGCCTACAGACGTTACATCCTTTATGCGACGGAGTGCCTGAAGCTCAACCTCGGCAAAGCCGCCCTCCGGCCCGATGACGATCGCCCACGGCGCGGCCCGCGCGGCGTCATCCAGCTGCAACAGGGCCTCGGTGATCGGCGGACCGCCCCCGGTCTCGTCGCACATCATCAGCCGCCGCCCCGCGGGCCAGGTGTCGAGCAGCTTCCCGAGATCGAGCGGTTCGCGCACCTCGGGCACCGTGAGGCGCTCGGTCTGCTCCGCCGCCTCGACCGCGTTGGCGCGCAGGCGCTCGACATTGACCCGCTCCACCGCAGTGTGGCGCGTCACCACCGGCTGCAGTACCGAGACGCCGAGTTCGGTCGCCTTCTCGGCGATATAGTCGATGCGCGCGCGTTTCACCGGTGCGAAGCACAGCCAGAGGTCGGGCTCGGACACCTGCTCGCGCGTCCGCTCGCCCAGTTCGGCGACGGCCGACTTCTTGCCGCGCGCCGACAGCGTGCCGCGCCATTCGCCGTCGCGGCCGTTGAACAGCAGCAGCGGCGCGCCGTCCGGCCGGCGCATCACATGGCGCAGGTAGTGAACCTGGGCCTCGTCGAGCGTGGCTTCGCCGCCGGCCGCGAGATCGGCCTCGACGAAGAGGCGTGCGGCACTCATGAAGGTTCCTTCGATGGATCATTGACGCGCATCGCTGCATGATGACGCCATGACCACCGCCCGGACAACCGGCTTCACCGATATCGACCAGACGCACTGGACGCTGCGCTACCTGCCGCCCTGGGCGCGGCCCTATGGGCGTCTGGCGCGCTGGGATCGGCCGATCGGCATCTGGTTGCTGCTGTTTCCCTGCTGGTGGTCGTCGGCGCTGGCCGCCGCGCCCCACTGGGCCCAGTTGGCGGGCTACATGGCGCTGTTCACGGTCGGCGCCATCGCCATGCGCGGCGCGGGCTGCACCTGGAACGACATCCTCGACCGCAAGGTCGATGCCGGGGTCGAGCGCACACGCGGCCGGCCGCTGCCCTCGGGCGAACTGAAGCTGCACCACGCGCTGATCTGGATGGCGCTTCAGGGCGCCGTGGGCGCGGCCGTGCTGTTCAAGCTCAACAAGTTCGCGGGCGGCGTGGCGCTGCTGTCGCTGCTGCTGGTCGCCGTCTATCCGGCGATGAAGAAGATCACCTCCTGGCCGCAGGTCGTGCTGGGCTTCGCCTTCAACTGGGGCGCGCTGGTCGGCTACGCCGCCGTCACCCAGACGCTCTCCTGGGCCACCGTCGCGCTCTATCTCGGCGGCGTCGCCTGGACGATGGTCTACGACACGATCTACGCCATGCAGGACCAGCGCGACGATGCCGTGGTCGGCGTGAAGTCGACGGCCCGCCGCTTCGCCGCCGCCCCGCGCCGCTGGCTTACCTTCTTCGCCGTGCTGGCCCTCGCGCTGTGGACGGCGACCGGCCTGCTGGCCCCGCTGGGGCCGGGCTACTTTGTCCTGCTGGCCTGCATCGCCGCGCACTTCGTGTGGCAGATCGCCCTGCTCAAGCCCCACGACCCGGCCGACTGCCTGATGCGCTTCAAGTCGAACCGGCTGGTCGGCTGGCTGATGCTGGCTGCGCTTGTCGCCGACAGACTGTACTGAGGTACATGTCGAGACTTCCCCACGACCCCGAGAATTTCATCCGCACCAACACCGCACTCGAGGCGCCGGCCATGGTGCCCGAGTTCAAGCTGTGGCTTGCCACCGAATACGTGCCGATCTGGCAGGCGACCGAGGCGTGGCTGGACGAGCGAAACGTCGACCCGCCCTACTGGGCCTTCTGCTGGCCGGGCGGCCAGGCTGTGGCGCGTTACCTGCTCGACAACCCGTCGCTGGTGGCCGGCAAGCGCGTGATCGATTTCGCCGCGGGCTCGGGCGTCTCCTCGATGGCAGCCGCCCGCTGCGGCGCCGCGTCGGTGGTGGCCAACGACATCGACAAGCTCTCCCTGATCGCGGCCGGCCTCAACGCCGCGGCCAACGGCCTGTCGATCGAGACGAGCAGCGAGGACTGGCTGGCCGGGGCGGCGGGAAGCCCCGAGGCCGACGTGGTGATCGCGGGCGACGTCTGTTACGAGCGCGAGATGTCGGTGCAGGCGCTGGCCTGGCTGCGCAGCCACGCCGAAAAGGGCCGGCTGGTCCTGCTGGGCGACCCGGGCCGCAACTATTTCAGCGCCCAGGGCCTCGAGGAACGCGGCCGCTACGAGATCCCGACCTCGCTCCAGCTCGAGAACCGCGGCATGCGCGAGACGGTGGTGTGGCGCGTCCTGCCGGTTTCGTGAGACGCGGCGCTTCAATTCCATCGCTGTTCATTCACAGACAACTCGGGGTACGGTGAAACCATGCCCCCTGCCTCCCAGAAATCAAAGATAAAGCCCGCCGATTTCGCCAGTCTCTACGAGGGCTTCAACGCCCCGGTCTCGCGTTTCGATTGCGGCCGCAAATGCGCGCCCCTCAATGATGGCGAGCCGGTCTGCTGCTCGACGCAGAACGCGGTGCCGGTGGTCCACAAGGTCGAATGGGACCTGCTCAAGACCCGCACCGACCTGTGGTCGAAGTTCAAGCCCTACGACTACGCCACCAAGAAGATCGTCGAGGAGCTGACGCCCGACTGCATGGCGATCCACTGCAAGGGCGCGCGTCATTGCGAGCGCGACAACCGCACCATCGCCTGCCGCGGCTTCCCGTTCTACCCGTACCTGACGCGCAAGAAAGAATTCGTCGGCATCGGCACCTACTGGGTGTTCGAGGATCGCTGCTGGATGATGTCCCACCTCGAGATCGTCGACCGCAAGTTCGTCGAGGAGTTCATCGCCACCTACGAGGCGCTGTTCATCAAGGACAAGAGCGAGTTCGACACCTACGTCGATTTCTCGGCCTCGGCGCGCCGCGTCTACTCGCGCTGGAAGCGGGAGATCCCGCTGCTCGGCCGCAAGGGCGAGCTGCTGATCGTCACGCCCTCGACCGGCGAGATCCGTCCCGGCAAGCCAAAGGACTTCCCGAAGATGGAGCCGTTCAACTCCGAGAAGAACTACCGCGCCGCGATCAAGGAAGCCGGCGGCCAGTATCCGAAGGACGGCTTGCGGCCGACTTGAGACGCGGCCCAAGAAACAAAGTCCCCCGTCGTCTCGAGCGAAGCGCCGCAGGCGCGTAGCGGAGAGACCTTCTATCTGCGCATAGCCGGCTTTTGGTGGAGAGAAGGTCTCTCCGCTACGCCTCGCTGCGCGAGGCTTCGGTCGAGACGACGGGCTATCGAGACGTGCTAGAATCCCACCGTGTCGTTCTTCACCCGCCGTCGCATCGCCTGGACGCTGCTGCTGCTGACGCCCGCGATGTTCTCCGTGAACATGCTGGGCGCCCGCTATGCCACCTTCGTGCCCCCGAACGCATTGGCGCTGGGACGCTGGTTCTTCGTCGCCCTGCTGCTGCTGCCGTTCGTCTGGCCCCGCCTCGTGCGCCATCGCCACGCCCTCGCGCGCGAATGGCGCGACCTGCTGTTGCTCGGGGCGCTCGGCATGTGGATCTGCGGCGCCTGGGTCTATATCGGCGCGCGCTCGGTGCCGGCGCTCAACATCGGCCTGATCTACGCCGCTTCGCCGATCCTGGTCGTGGCGCTGGGCCGTGTTCTCTATCGCGAGCGGCTCACGCCGGGCCGCATCGCCGGCATCGTGCTCTGCCTTGCCGGCGTCGCCGCCGTGTTCGCCAAGGGACGGGTGGAAAACCTGCTGTCGGTCCGTTTCACCGAGGGCGATCTCTGGATCGCGGCGGCCTCGGCCTGCTGGGGTCTCTACTCGGTGCTGCTGAAGGCGCGGCCAAGCGCCCTCGATCCGCTGACGCGGCTCTGCGCCATCTCCTTCGCGGGCGCGATCGTGCTGCTGCCGTTCACGCTCGCCGAGGCGCTGTTCTGGCTGGCGCCCGACCTCGCCGACTGGCGCACCTGGGCGGCCTTCCTTGTGCTTGCGATCATCCCGGGCGTCGGCGCCTACGGCGCCTTCGGCTATTGCGTGCGCGAACTCGGCCCGTCGGTCACCAGCGTGTCGATGTATCTCGGGCCGCTCTATGTCGGCATCCTGGCCTGGTTGACCCTTGGCGAAACGCCGCAGTGGTATCATCTGATGGGAACCATGCTGGTGCTGCCCGGCTTGTTCCTCGCGACCCGCCCTGCCAAAGGAGCCTGAGATGACCCGCTTTTTCCTCGCCGCCCTCGCCCTGCTCGTCGCGCTTCCCGCCGCGGCCGAGGAGATCGGCTCGGTCGGCTACCGCTTCAAGTGGCTGGGGCCCAACGACAAGATCGTGGTCGAGGCCTTCGACGATCCCGACCTGGCCGGCATCACCTGCTACCTGGCGCGCGCCCGCACCGGCGGGCTCAAGGGCATGGTCGGCCTGGCCGAGGACCCGCCCTACGCCTCGATCTCCTGCCACCAGGTCGGCCCGGTCGACGGCGACAAGGCCGAGAAGCTCAAGAGCCCGCACGAAGTGTTCAGCGAGCGCGCTTCGCTGATTTTCAAGACCACCCAGGTGGTGCGCTTCTACGATCCGAAGCGGCGTGCCCTGATCTATCTCACCTATACCGACCGCGTGATCGAGGGCAGCCCGCAGAACTCGATCAGCGTCGTCCCCGTCGGCCTGCGCTGACTTCTCCGGAGAACAATGGAATGAACAGCCGTCCCCCGCCCAACTGGCGCTCGCTGATGTTCGTGCCCGTGCTGGCTGAACGCTTCATCGCCAAGGCCCATACGCGCGGCGCCGACGCGCTGATCCTCGACCTCGAGGATTCGATCATCCCGTCCAAGAAGGCCGAGGCCCGCGCCGCCATCGCCGCCGCCGTGCCGCGGGTGGCGCAGAACGGCGCCGACGTGGTCGTGCGCATCAACCGGCCGCTCGAACTCGCCGTGCCCGACATCGAAGCCGCCGTGATGCCCGGCGTCTCGGCACTGATGCTGCCCAAGGTCATGGGCCCCGAGCATGTGCGCCTGCTGGCCGAACTGGTGACCGAGCGCGAAACGCAGCTCGGCATGGAGATCGGCCACACGCGCTTCCTGGTGCTGATCGAGACGACCGCCGCGCTGCCGCACCTCTTCGCCATCGCCGCCGAGCCGCGCATGGCCGGCATGTCGGTCGGCGGCGAGGACATGGCGACCGACATGGGTGCCACGCCCTCGGCCGACAGCATGTACGTCTTCGCCATGCACGGCCTGGCCGCCTGCCGCGCCGCCGGCATCCTGCCGATGGGCTCGATGGGCCAGCTCGCCAAGATCGACGATCTCGACTCCTATCGCGCCGGACTGAAGCGCGGCCGGGAGCTCGGATTCACCACGGCCTCCTGCATCCATCCCGCGCACGTGCCGATCATCAACGAGGAGTACGGCGCGTCCGACGCCGAGCTCGATCGCGCCCGCCGCCTGCTCGCCGCCTTCGAGGTCGCCAAGGCCAACGGCGAGGGCGCGGTGGCCTTCGAGGGCAGCATGATCGACCTGCCCATCGTCATCCGCGCCGAGCGCCTGCTCGCCCGCGCGGCGTCGTGGAAGAAGACGGGCTGAACGGGAAGAACCGGCAATGTCGCTCGCGCTCTATGGCCATCTCTTCTCGTCCTACACCCAGAAGGTGCTGATGGCGCTCTACGAGAACGGCACGCCGTTCGAGTTCCGCGCCATCTGGCAGGACACGCCGCAGCATGTCGCGGAGTGGCTGAAGCGCTGGCCGCTGCGGAAGTTCCCGATGCTGCTCGACGGTGACCGTACCGTCGTCGAGACCAGCATCATCATCGAGTATCTGCAGCTCAACCATCCAGGCCCCGTGCGGCTGATCCCGGCCGATCCGATGAAGGCGCTCGACGTGCGCTTCCTCGACCGCTTCTTCGACCTGCACGTGATGAACATGATGCAGCTCGCGGTGAACGGCGCGCTGACCGGTGATTCGGTGAAGCGCAAGGACGGTCACGACGAATCCATCGCGAAGCTGGAACTCGCCTACGCCTGGCTGGACGGCGAACTCGCCGGCCGCAGCTGGGCCGTGGGCGATGCCTTCACAATGGCCGACTGCGCGGCGGCGCCGTCGCTGTTCTACGCCGATTGGGTGCACCGGATTCCCGAATCATATCCGGTCCTCCGAGCCTACCGCACGCGCCTGCTCGCCCGGCCCTCCTTCGCGCGCTGCGTCGAGGACGCACGCCAGTTCCGCCCCCTCTTCCCGCTGGGCGCCCCGGACAGGGATTGAAGAATCAGACTCCTCTCCCCCGTTAGGGGGAGAGGCTGGGTGAGGGGGTTACACGAGGATGCCGACCGTGCACGGCCCCCTCACCTAACCTCTCCCCCTACCGGGGGAGAGGAACATGAGTTCACCGATACAGGAACGTCCCCAGCAAGACCCAACGGCCGGCTTTCGGCGTGCCGACCAGGGGCGTCGTGTAGTGCCAGAACGGCAGGCGATAGGCCGTCACCGTGGCGGGGCTTGCCACCGACACGATCTCGCTGAAATGGCCGGCGCGGCTGTAGACCAGCCACTGATGATCGACGCCGGGGCCGCACAGGCTGAGATGCAGGTCGATGTATCCGCCCTTCGCTTTGTCATTCTCGGGATGATGGTCGTTGTGCGGCCCGGCATAATCGCCCGGCCCGTAGCGCAGCACCTGCATCCCCCAGCCCGAGGCGAGCTTGCGGCCCGCGAGCGCCTCGGCGAAGGCGCGGAAGCTCGGGCTGCGCATCATCTTCACCAGCCCGATCCGCTCGGCCGCCTTGTACCCGGGCTCGCGGCGGCTTTCGAAGTAGATGGTGCGGGCACGGCTGCTCTTGGGCAGCAGTTCACCGTAATCCTGCTTCATGTCGAAGATCGTGTCGGGCGGGATCGGCTTCTCGATCGGTTCCAGCACGTCCGGCAGCTCGGCTTCGAGCGTGCGCCGTACGCGCGCCACCTTGGCACGATCGAGCAGGTCTTCCGCCGCCAGGAACCGCGTGCGCGGGTTGGCCAGCGCCCCGCACAAAGGATGCGTGCCCGCCAGCACGCGCCGGCCGGCACGGCTCAGCAGGTCCTCGAACTCCACGGGAATGCCGTTTGATCTCATCGGTCCGCCCCTCTAAACGACGTGCCTAGCATGCCTTACGCCTCGCTTCGCGACTTCATCGACCGGCTGGAGAAAAGCGGCCGGCTCGTGCGCGTCACCGCGCCGGTTTCGCCGCATCTCGAGATGACCGAGATCCAGACGCGCCTGCTGGCCGAGAAGGGCCCGGCGGTGCTGTTCGAGAACGTCGTGCGTCCCGACGGCACGCGCTCCGACATCCCCGTGCTGGTCAACCTGTTCGGCACCGTGGAGCGCGTGGCCTGGGGCATGGACCGCGAGCCGGGGCAGTTGCGTGCCGTGGGCGAGACGCTGGCCTTCCTGCGCCAGCCCGAGCCGCCGGGCGGCTGGCGCGAGGCGCTCGAGATGCTGCCGATGGTGCGCACCGTCATGGCGATGAAGCCGAAGACGGTGAGCTCGGCGCCCTGCCAGGAGATCGTCCTGACCGGCGACGACATCGACCTTTCGACGCTCCCGATCCAGACCTGCTGGCCGGGCGAGCCGGCGCCGCTCATCACCTGGCCGCTGGTGGTGACGCAGGGGCCGAATCCGAAAGGCGACAAGCAAGACAGTTTCAATCTCGGCATCTATCGCCTGCAGGTGACGGGCAAGAACACGACGCTGATGCGCTGGCTGAAGCATCGCGGCGGCGCGCAGCATCACCAGCGCTGGCAGAAGTCCGGCAAGCGCGAGCCGCTGCCGGCCGCCGTGGTGATCGGCGCCGATCCCGGCACGATCCTCGCGGCGGTGACGCCGGTGCCGGACACGCTGTCGGAATATCAGTTCGCGGGCCTTCTGCGCGGCAAGAAGGCCGAGCTGGTCGCCTGCAAGACGGTGCCGCTGAAGGTGCCGGCAGAGGCCGAGATCGTGCTCGAAGGCCATGTCAGCCTCGACGACTACGGCGACGAGGGCCCCTACGGCGACCACACCGGCTACTACAACAGCGTCGAGCAGTTTCCGGTCTTCACGATCAGCGCCATCACGATGCGGCGCAAGCCGATCTACCTCTCGACCTTCACCGGCCGTCCGCCCGACGAGCCCTCGGTGCTGGGCGAGGCGCTGAACGAGGTGTTCATTCCCCTCTTCCAGCAGCAGTTCCCCGAGATCGTCGACTTCTGGCTGCCGCCCGAGGGCTGCTCCTACCGCATCGCCGTGGTGTCGATGAAGAAGGCCTACGCCGGCCACGCCAAGCGCGTGATGATGGGCGTGTGGAGCTACCTGCGGCAGTTCATGTACACCAAGTGGGTGATCGTGGTGGACGCCGACATCGACGCGCGCAACTGGAAGGACGTGATGTGGGCGCTGTCGACCCGCATGGACCCGGCGCGCGACATCACCGTGATCGAGAACACGCCGATCGACTATCTCGACTTCGCGAGCCCGGTATCCGGCCTCGGCTCCAAGATCGGCCTCGACGCGACCGACAAGTTCCCCGGCGAGAGCAACCGCGAATGGGGCCGCCAGATCCGCATGGACGACGCGGTGATCGAGAAAGTCGACGCGATGTGGAGTGCTCTGGGACTGCCGGGATCAGGCAAGAAGATCTGGAAGTAGCTCCAGAGATCAACCGACACTATTTCCTCTAACGTGAGAAAAGACACATCCAGAGATTGCTCCTCCGATTAGTCCTTCCATCCGCCTACCGATGTTTCGGCAGGCGCGACAGGAAAGACCAACCAGGAGAGTGAAATGTCTCTTATACAGAGCGTTACTGGAGTGAAGGCGCACATATTGCCCGCCAAGCCGCTGCCGCAACTCATGTCGGTCGCTGCGACAGGCATGGTCCCGACGACAGGCTGGACTCATCCAAGTCTCTCGCCACGATTCTACATCGTGCCGCCCGCCGACGGCCTGTGGGATTTCGACTTCATCGCCGACGAGCCCACGGGAATCGTGGGCAACGTCGTGCTGCCGGTCAGTGCCCTGGCCATGCATCAGGCACCTTCCTGGTGCAAAGGCGTCCGGATCCATTCCGCGTCCAACGCGATGGAAGCGAAGTTCGAGCCAATGGAAGCCGTCGAAAGTGTTCCTCGCGCGGCAACTTTCAAAGCCCTGACTGCAGGCAACGTGATCGTTCGCCGTGATATCGGCTCCTACGACGACAGCTTTCAACCCGCGGGCTTCTGCAAGTGGGACCCGTGGCCCCATGTCCGCATGAAGAAGCTTCGCCATCACTTGGTGCTGACGGTGGAAGGGCCGGATGAAGCTCACATCCGCGATTGCATCAACAAGGCGATCGCCGCCGGTCTCCTCTCCGCCATCATCGCGGCGATGGCGACTCTGGGCGCCGCACTGCCGGCCGCGATTTCGGCATTCCTGAAAGCGCTTAGCCTTTGCCTCGGCGATGGCTTCAAGGTGCGGATCGACGATGAATCCCACTGGGAGTACTGGTGCACCTGAGAAGTCACCACGACCTCTGTCGTCCGCAGCCGTGGGCTGTAGTGGTGTCCCGGGTCGCGCCGATATGCGGCGTCGCCCGGGACGATCACAGTGCATTCTCCATGACAGGAGCCGCACCATTCCTCTCGCGTTGAGGCCCGCAGAAAAACCTCATTGCGCGTCCAGAGGATCTTCGTGCCGCCGCCCAGCAACAAGCTCCTCGAAGGGCCGATCCTCCGCTCGCTGCTGACGCTGGCCGTGCCGATCGTGGCGGCGAACGTGCTGCAGTCGGCCTACCAGATCATCGACGCCTTCTGGGTCGGGCGGCTGGGCGGTGCGGCGGTGGCCGCGGTATCGATCAGCTTTCCGGTCCTGTTCCTCACCTTCGCCATCGGCTCGGGCCTGTCGCTCGCGGGCTCGACGCTGATTGCGCAGTATGTCGGCGCGCGCAACGAGACGATGGTGGCGCATGTCGCGGGCCAGACGCTGCTGATGGTCATCCTGGCCTCGCTGGTACTGGGCACGATCGGCTATTTCTCGGCGCCCGCGCTGCTGCGGCTGATGGGCGTGGCGCCCGACGTCTATCCCGGCGCGCTGGGCTTCATGCGCGTGTCGTTCATCGGCATCGTCTTCAATTTCACCTTCTTCGTCTTCCAGGCGATCATGCGCGGCATCGGCAAGCCGACGCTGCCGGTCTACATCGTGCTGGGCACGGTATTCCTGAATTTCGTCCTCGATCCGCTGCTGATCTTCGGCTGGGGTCCCGTCCCGGGCCACGGCGTGATGGGGGCGGCCATCGCCACGCTGATCACCCAGGCGATCGCCGCCATCATCGGTGTCGCCATCCTTCGGCTCGGCATGCACGGCATCCACGTGCGGCGCCGCGATTTCATCCCGGACTTCGGCTACATCAAGCGCGCCTTCTTCCTCGGCCTCCCCGCTTCGGTCGAACTGTCGGCACGGGCGCTGGGCCTGATGGTGATGACCTTCCTGATCGCGAGTTTCGGCACGCTGACCCTGGCGGCCTATGGCGTCGGCTCGAACATCCTGCAGGTCGTGATGGTGCCGGCGATGGGCCTGTCGATGGCGATCTCGACGCTGGTCGGTCAGAACATCGGCGCCGGCAACATCGAGCGCGCCGCGCAGATCGGGCGACTGGGCGGATTTCTGGGCTTCGCGAGCCTCAGCCTCTTCGGCATCGTGGTCTTCCTGTTCGCGCCGCAGTTCGTGGCCTTCTTCGTGCCGGGCGATCCTGCGGTGATCACGGCCGGCGCAGGTTTCCTGCGGATCATGTCGTTGGCCTGGGGCTTCCTCGGCCTGCAGTTCGCGCTGACCGGCGTGTTCCGCGCCTCGGGCAACATGGTGCTGACCATGGTGCTGACCTTGGTCTCGCAATGGGTCGTGCAGTTTCCGCTGGCCTATGTGCTCTCCAAACACACCGATCTGCACGAGCAGGGAATCTGGTGGGCACTGCCCATCGCCAACATCGTGACGGCGCTGATCACCCTCTGCCTTTATTCGAAGGGCGACTGGAAGAAGAAGCGCCTGATCGAGCCCGAGGAGGAAATCGCCGGCAAGGTGACCGAGGACATCCTCGTCGGCGAGGTCTCGCGCTAGATCGGGCTCGTCTTCCTCACGGCCAGACCGGCGCGCCGTCCAGCCCAGCAGTCTCCGGCAGGCCGCAGATCAGGTTGGCATTCTGCACCGCCTGCCCGGCTGCGCCCTTGCCGAGATTGTCGACCACGCCCATCGCGATCACCAGGTTGCGCTCCGGATCGGCCGCATAGCTGACGAAGGCGAGGTTCGAGCCGGTCGCCCATTTGGTCTGCGGCGGCTTGTCGGTCACGCGGACGAACGCTCGCCCGTCGTAGAAGCGTCGAGCGGCTTCGAGGCACTGGTCCGTGGTGGCGCGGCCGCGGCCGTAGATCGTGGCGAGCACGCCACGGGTCATCGGCACGAGGTGCGGCGTGAATACCAGTCCGGCGGCGCTGCCGCCGCTCAACCGCCCGATCGTGCTCGCCATCTCGGGCATGTGGGTGTGCTTCAGCAGGCCGTAGGGCACCAGGTTCTCGTTGCTCTCGGCATAGCCGAACCGGCTGTCGGCACCGCCGCGGCCGGCGCCGGAGATGCCGGTCTTGGCGTCGATCACGATGTTGCCGGGCTCGATCAGCCCGTCGGCCAGCAGCGGCGCCAGCGCCGTCAGCACCGCGGCGGGGAAGCAGCCGGGATTGGCGATGCGGCTCCTGCCCTTGATCTCCTCCGGCCACACGTCGGCCAGGCCGTATGTCCAACCGTCGACGTAGCGGTGGTCGCCGCCGATATCGACGATCTTCACGTCCTTACGGACACGTGCCAGCGCCTCGGCCGACGCGCCCGTGGGCAGCGACGCGAACAGGACGTCGAGCCTGGGCAGGGCGGCCGGGTCCCACTTCTCGATCACCAGGTCGGCGAGCCGTGCCGGCACGCCGGGAAAGCGGTCCACCAATCGGCTGCCGGCGCTGCCCTCGCCCGCGGCGTAAACCAGTTCGAAGGACGGGTGGCCGGCCACGAGGCGCATCGCCTCGCCGCCGCCGAAACCGCTGATGCCGACAATACCGACGCGAATGCTCATGATGATGTCCTCCGAAGTTCAGGCAAAAGAAAACCCCCGGAGCCGGGGGCTGCGGGGGTTCAGAAACGCGGGCCGGAGCCGCTCCTGCGGGTGAGACCTACGAAGATGTCTTCACCATGCGGAGGGACGCCGATCGACGCGCAGCCAGAACAGCCGCCGCGGGGTGCAGCGACGTCGGCGTCGGTCGACAAGGGTCTCGTTCCTGAGCATCGGCGCGGACACTGTTGCCACGTCCCTCGAACGTCAAGCGGAATGTCGGCTCACGCCGAGGCCCTAGAGGAGAAAGTCCGAAGCGGTGAGCGTGGGGAGGCCGGCGACCGCGATCGAGAAGTCCGCGACCTGGTCGCCGTCCACATCGCCGAGAACCAGCGTGTAGCTTCCCGAAGTCGCCGTGCGCAGTTCGCCCGCCGCACCGGAGAAGGCGGTGGCGCCGATGAAGGAGAAAGCCTGATCGCCAACCGCAACCGTATCGGCGTCCAGGGCGTCCAGATCGATGAGGTCTCCCTGGCTCGCGGAGAAGTCCACGATCGTGTCGCGTCCCGAGGCGGCCACTGTCGAATCAGACAGCGCGGTGAATACGAAGGTGTCGGCAGCGCCGCCGCCGGTCAGGTGATCGGCACCTGCCAGCCCCCTCAGCTCGTCGTCGCTCGCGCCCCCGATGACGATGTTGTCGAGAGCATTGGCCGTCGCCCCGAAGCTGCCCGTGCCGATGAAGGTGAGCCGTTCGACGTTGTCGTCCAGTGTGTAGCTGGCGAGCGTCGTCGTCACGCGATCCGAGCTGCCGCCATCCGCCAATTCGATCACCACGTCGCCAGCATCGTCGACGCGGTAAGTGTCCTTGCCGATGCCGCCCGCCATCGTGTCGGCACCGGCGCCGCCGTCGAGCGAATCGTCGCCGGCGTCGCCCGTGAGCGTGTCGTCGCCGGTACCCCCGACGACGACATTGTCGAGGCCGTTGCCGGTACCGGCGAAGTCGCCCGTTCCGTTGAAGGTCAGCCGCTCGACATTGGCGGCCAGGGTGTAGCTCGAGAGGCTGGTGGCCACCCGATCGGCGGTTCCGCCGTTCGCGGCTTCGACGACCACGTCGCCGGCATCGTCGACCCGGTAGGTGTCGTCGCCGGTCCCGCCCGTCATCGTGTCGGCACCCGTGCCGCCGTCGAGATCGTCGTTGCCCGCGGCGCCGGTCAACGTATCGTTGCCGCCCAGTCCCCACAGCATGTCGGCCAGGGAGACGCCGACGATCGTGTTGGCCAGCGCATTGCCCCTGCCGGCGTGGCTCGTGGCACCCGTGAAGGTGAGGTTCTCGACGGCCGCCCCGAGATCGTAGCTCGCCAGCCCGGTGCGCACGGTGTCGACGCCCTCGCCCGCCAGTTCGACGACGAGGTCGCCGACATTGTCGACCGTGTAGGTGTCGTTGCCCGTGCCGCCCACCAGCGTATCGGCGCCGGCGGCGCCATTCAGCGCGTCGTCGCCGTCGAACCCGCGTAGCGTATCGGCGCGCGCGGCGCCGGTAATGGTGTTGGCAAGCGCATTACCGTCGCCGACATGGACGATTGAGCCACTGAAGGTCAGGTTTTCGACGTTGGCGGCCAGTGCATGACTGGCAAGCGCCGTCAGGACCGTGTCCGTGCCTTCGCCGACATTCTCCGTGACGACATCGCCTGCATTGTCGACCGTATAGGTGTCGTTGCCGACACCGCCGAGCATCGTATCGACGCCGGCACCGCCGTCGATCGTGTCGTTGCCATCGAGCCCGGACAGGGTGTCGGAGCCAGTGCTCCCCGTGAGCGTATTGGCGAGCGCATTGCCGGCGCCGACATGGCTGCCCCCGCCGCTGAACCGCAGGTTCTCCAGGTTGGCCGCGAGCGTATAGCTCGCCAGCCCCGTCCTCACCTCGTCGGTCCCTTCATCCGCATTCTCCGTGACGATGTCGTCCAGACTGCCGACGGAATAAACATCGTTGCCGAGGCCACCGGCCATCGTATCGACGCCTGCGCCGCCGTTCAGCTGGTCGTCGCCGCCCAGGCCCAGCAGCGTGTCGTCGCCGTCGCCGCCGAACAGGATGTTGTTCGTATCGTTGCCCGTGCCGGAAAAGTTGCCGGCTCCCGTGAAGCTGAGAGATTCGACGTTGGCGCCCAGAGTGAAGGCCGACAGCGTCGTCGATGCGCTGTCGAATCCCTCGTCCACCAGTTCGACGATGACGTCCCCGGCATCGTCGACGACATAGGTATCGCCGCTCCGCCCGCCGGTCATCGTGTCGGGGCCGGCGCGGCCGTCGAGCCGGTCTTCCCCGTTGCCGCCGACGAGCCGGTTGTTCAGTTCGTTGCCCGTCGCCGAGGCGCCGGTCTCGAAATCGCCCAGCGTATAGGTCAGATGGAGATCTTCGACGTGGGAAGGCAGCGTGAAGCTGACGAGGCTCTGGACGGTGTCGTGACCTTCTTCTTCGGTCTCGATCACCGTGTCGCCGGCGACATCGACGAGGTAGACGTCATCGCCCGTTCCGCCCGACATCGTGTCGGTGCCGAGCCCGCCATCGAGCGTGTCGTCGTCGGCACCACCATCCAGGACGTCGGCGCCGTTCAGCCCCTGGAGTATGTCGTCGCCGCCGAGGCCGGAGATCGTGTCTGCACCACTCGTGCCCGTGAGTGTTTCGCCGTCCGGAGTGCCGAATATGTCAGCCAAGCGACGCCCTCCATTGCAGACTTGCTGCATTCTGCGAGCAATCGGGATTCAACCGCAAGTCGCTCGACGCGTTTAATTTTCTCCTATTTGCGCACGGCGTGCGAAACGACGGTGTCTGTTGCGGTGGAGTGCTTTGATGTAACGTCCCTTAACATGAGCTGGAAGCGCAACGACCGTGAGGAGCGGAAGTATCACCACGGCAGCCTGCGCGAGGCGCTGATCAAGGCCGCCCGCGAGCTCATCAAGGAGAAGGGCCCGGCCGGCTTCACCTTCGCCGATGCCGCCCGCTCCGCCGGCGTGAGCCCCGCCGCGCCCTACCGTCATTTCCGCGACCGCGACGCGCTGATGGCCGACGTGGCCCGCGAGGGGTTCGAGCGCTTCGCCGCGATGCTGTCGACCGGCTGGGCCAACGGAAGGCCCGACCCGATCACGGCCTTCCACAACATCGGCAAGGCCTACCTCGCTTTCGCACGCGCCGAGCCCGCCTACTATGCCGCCATGTTCGAGTCGGGCATTTCAGCCGATGCCAACACCGACCTGCGCGCCGCCTCCGAGCGGGCCTTCGCCGTGCTGCGCGCCGCTGCCGACCAGCTCGTGACGCTGCTGCCCGCCGCAAAGAGGCCTCCGGCGCTGATGATGAGCCTGCACATCTGGTCGATGTCGCACGGCATCGCCTCCCTGTTCGGCCGCGGCGATTCCGGGCGGCGGCCCCTGCCCATGTCGGCCGAGGAGCTTCTGGAGTCCGAAATGCTCATCTACCTGCAGGGGCTGGGCTTTCCCGCCGCCCCCTGAAAGTTTTTCGGCGACCTATTGACTCCCGGGGCCCTCGACCCCAATGTAAATGTCGTTAACATTCACATCGTTAACATCATCAAAAGGGGGCTCCCGCATGGGCCTGATCGAAAAAATAGACGACCTCGGCAAGCCGGCGTGGATTGCGCTCATGGTGCTGAGCTTCATCCTGTTCTGGCCTGTCGGCCTGGCCCTTCTCATCTATCTCAAAGGGAGTGGACGCATGTTTTGCTCGAAACGGTATGGCCACTGGAACATGCCCGACGGCCGCTCGGCCCGTGAGGAATTCCGCGGCTGGAAGCGCCGCCACGGCTGGGGACGCCACAGCAGCAGCGGCAACGTCGCCTTCGACGAATATCGCGAAGAGACGCTGAACCGCCTCGACGAGGAGCAGCGCGAGTTCCGCGACTTCCTCGACAAGCTGCGGGCCGCCAAGGACCGTTCGGAGTTCGACCAGTTCATGGCCGATCGCCGCAACCGTCCGGCCAGCGAACCGCCGGCACCGACCGCCGCCTGATCGACCCGGACAAGGCCTGTTCGACGGAACGCCCGCGGCTCGACCGCGGGCGTTTTCGTGTCAGTGGTCGAGTTTCATCGGCAGGCGCTCGACTTCCGCCAGCCGCGCAAGCTCGCAGAAAATAGCGAAGGCATAGCGGGCGCTTTCCTCGACCCCGGCGCTCTCCGGCCGTACCCGTCCCCATGCCGCCACCTCCTCGGCAGCGGCTTTCCAGGTTGCGGCATTCAGTTCGGCGAGCTGGCGCCGAAGGGTCGACACCGATCCCATCACGACGCGGCGCCCGCCGACATCCTCACCCTCGAACGTGATCTCGAAGGAGACGGGCAGCCACATCTCGACGTTGCGGACGAGATGGGAATAGCGCGACTTGAATCCCTCCGCCGTCGAGCGCGTGAGGGCGATGTCGTCATGATCCCACTCTTCCGGCAGCGTCTCTGGCACCCGCAAGGAAGGATGCTCGGCATAGGCAGCCCAGAGCACCAGCGATCCAAGACCGTCCCAGCCCGGTCGGCCGGTAAACCAGCGTGCTTCGTCCGTCTCGTCCCAGTCCAGCGGTACCCGGATACGCTTGCCCAGTGCCGCGGCCAGCGTGGACCGCCAGGCCAGGACCTGTGTGTGGATACGAGCCTGGGACGTCGCAGCCTTGGCGTGCCCCGACGGTCTCACGGGCTGCGGCAAGCCGCGCTCGCGCGCAGCCCTCTCCATCGGATTTTCCCAGGCACCAGCGTAATAACGCGTAAGCGACCCGACATACACGTCGAGGGCCATAAAGAACCGGATTCCCTTCGTACCAAAGCTGACAGCGACACTTGCAGTCAGCCCACAAGTACAATCCGGACGTGCAGAGACGCAATCGCAAAGCGACAAACCCACGCGGGAATCTTGGTCTGCGGCACTGCCGGACCGCGAACAACCCGCGCGAGCAGATCGCTTCCCGGGAGCCGGCCGCGACGAGCGCGGCTGCCGCTATTGCGGCTCGAGATTGAGCCCCTTCACCAGTTCGATCCAGATCGGCCCCTCCTCGGCCACGATCTTCTCGAAGAAGACGTGATCGCGCGCCGCGTTGTCGATGCCGAAGGTCGCGAGGATCTTCTGGACACGCTCGCTCTTGCCGCCCTCGACCATCATGTCCGACAGCTTCTGGACGATCTCCTTGGGCATGCCGGCCGGCCCGACCAACCCGATCCATCCCTGGATCTGGAAGGCCTTGTCCGTCACGCCCTGCTCGTAGAAAGTCGGGACGTCGGGCAGCTTGCTCATGCGTTTTTTGGTCGGCACGGCGATCGGCCGGCCGTTGCCCGACTGCAGCACGCCCGAGGCGGCCGCGACACTGCCGCTGCCGCCCTGGACCGCACCCGAACCGACATCCTGCCACATCGGCGCCTCGCCGCGATAATGAACGGCCTCCATCCCGAGCTTGTAGTGGCGGTTCAGCGCCTCGACCGCGACATGGCTGTACGAACCGGCGCCGTAGGTGCCGAGGCTCGTCTTGTTGGCGCGCGCATAGTCGGCGAGTTCAGCGAGGTTCTTTACCGGCACCTTGCTGTTCACGATCAGCGGCAGATGGCCCGCGTCCATCCACGAGATCAGCACGAAGTCCTTGTCGGGATCGTAGGGCAGCTTCTTGAACAGCACCTTGTTCATGATCATCGTGGTGGAGATCGTCCACATCAGCGTATAGCCGTCGGGTGCCGCCCCCTTGACCTGCTCCGCCGCGATCGCACCGCTGGCGCCGGTCTTGTTCTCCACCGTTACCGGCTGGCCGGTCTTCTGGGAGATGTATTCGCCGTAGACCCGGGCGAAGGTGTCCGTGAGACCGCCCGCGGGATACCCGCAGACGATCCGGATCGGCTTGTTGGGCCAGGCTCCCTGTCCGATGGCGGGAGCCGGCAGGGCCGCCGCAGCGGCAGCGGCTGAACCATAACGCAGCACATCACGTCGCGAAGCACGCACGATCATCGATAGCCTCCCTGTGGCGCGGTATTTTTGCGACGGTCCGAGCCGTCAGGTCGCGCCTGCCCGGGAGCATGGCCGCCATTTCGCACTGCGTAAAGCCCGCCCCCCGGCCCGGTGCCGTAAGCGTTTCTCTCTCGTTGCAGGCTGCCGTTACTGCGGCTCGATTCCCAGGGTCTTGAGGACCTCGATCGACACCGGGCCTTCCTGGTCGAGGACCTGTCGGAAATAGGCGGCGTCGCGGGCACCCTCGTCGATGGCGAAGGTGTCGTTGATCTTCTGGACGCGCTCGGTCTTGCCGGCCTCGACCATCAACGCCGACAGTTTCTGCACCACTTCGGGCGGAGTGCCGGCCGGCGCGGCGCATCCCACCCAGCCGCGGATCTGGAACGCCTTCTCGGTCAGTCCCTGCTCGTAGAAGGTCGCGACGTCGGGAAGCTTCTTCATGCGCACCATCGTGGGCACCGCGATCGGCTTGACGCTGCCCGCCTGCAGAACCGCGGAGCCCGACGCGTAGCTCCCGGTGGCGCCCTGCACGGCGCCGGACGCCACGTCCTGCCACATCGCCGATTCGCCGCGATAGTGGACGGCTTCCATCTTGAGTCCGCAATGCCGGTTCAACGTCTCGGTGACGATGTGCGCGAACGAGCCGATACCGTAGGTGGCGAGCGAGACTTTCTTCCCCTGCGCCCAGGCGGCGAACTCCGCGACGTTCTTCACCGGGATGTCCTTGTTCACCATGGTCGGCAGATGGCCGGTGTTGAACCAGGCGACGAGGGCGTAGTCCTTGTCGGGATCGTAGGGCAATTTCTTGAACAGCGCCTTGTTCTGCACCATCGTCGTGGAATTGGTGAACATCAGCGTGTAGCCGTCGGCCGGCGACTGCTTGACGATCTCCGCACCGATCGCCCCGGCCGCGCCCGCCTTGTTCTCGACGATCACCGGCTGGCCGGTCTTCTCGGCGACATACTCGCCATAGGCGCGGGCGAAGATGTCGGTGAGCCCGCCGGCCGGATAGGTGCAGACGATTTTGATCGGCTTCGCGGGCCATGCCTGGGCGATGGCCGGCGCCGGCAATGCCGCCGCCAGCGCCGACAGCGATCCGTAGCGTAACAGGTCACGCCGCGTTGCCCGTACGATCATGGTCGCCTCCCCCTCGGGCGGCGACTCGTTGTCGAGACGGCTCAGGTTGCAGGAGCCGTCCTGGTCGCGCCCGACTTGAGCATGGCGTCGATCTCGCCCTGCGTAAAGCCGGCCTCCTGCAGGACCTCGACACTGTGCTCGCCCAGCCGCGGCTGCAGGCGCGTGATCTCCGGCTTGGTCTTGCTGAAGCGCGGCGGGATGTCGGTCATGCGCAACTTGCCCTCGGTCGGATGGTCGACATCCTTCCAGAAGCCGGTCGCCTCGAGCTGCGGATCGACGAACAGGTCGTCGAGCGTGTTCACCGGACCGTGCGGGACGTTGGAATTCTTGAGAAGCTCCACCCACTCCGCATTGGTGCGTTCGGCGCACAGGCCCGCCAGGGTCGAATAGTACTGCTCGACGTTCTTCAGGCGGTTGGCCATGCCCTGGAAGCGCTCGTCCCTCGCCAGGTCCTCCCGCCCCACGAGGGTGCAGAACTCACGCCAGTGACTGTCGGTGTAGGGCAGTAGCGCGAAGTAGCCGTCCTTCGACGGATAGGGGCGGCGCTCCTTGTTGAGCACGCGCTTGTAGCCCGCCGTGTCGAGCGCCGGCTTGAAGGTCTCGCCATAGAGATGCTCGACCATCACGAAAGAGACCAGCGTCTCGTACATCGGCACTTCGACTGCCTGGCCCTTGCCGGTACGCTCGCGCGCGAACAGGGCCGCCAGCAGCGCCGAGACGACGCCGTTCGAGCTGGTCTTGTCGGCCACGATGGTCGGCAGGAAGCGCGGCTCGCCCGCCACGACTGTCTGCAGCGCGGCCAGGCCGGAACCGGCCTGGATGATGTCGTCGTAGGCCGCCTTCGCGCCCATCGGTCCGGCGGCGCGGTAGCCGTAGGTCGCCAGATAGACGAGGCGCGGATTGATCTTCTCGAACGCCTCGTACTCGACGCCCAGCCGCTTGGCGGGACCGGGGCGATAATTGTGCATCACCACGTCGGCGGTCTCGGCGAGCTTGAACAGCGCCTTGCGCCCGGACTCCTGCTTGAGGTCGAGAACGATCGAACGCTTGGAGCGATTGCAGCCGAGGTAGAAGGCGGCCATGCCGGGATTGCGGGCCGGCCCGAGCTGGCGCGTCGTGTCGCCTTCCGGCGGCTCGATCTTGATGACGTCCGCTCCGAGATCGCCCAGCTGCTGCGCCGCCCAGGGGCCCAGCACGACGGTCGTGCAGTCGAGAATGCGAACGCCGTCCAACGGACCTGCCATCTTGATTTCCTCCCGCTTTGAAGGTCCCGCTTACCACAAGTTGGTCACCGTCAAAGGGCGAATTCACAGGCAACATGGCTGTCCTGCAGGCGTTTCATCCTGCAGCAAAGGAGACCGGAAAATGAACATCGAGGCCCTGCGTCTGACCGCGCGTCTGATCGGGTCGCTCGCCGTGGCGGGCGCCGTGATGCTCACCACCTCTGCGGCGATGGCCGGCGACTGGAAGAAGGGTCGCGGTCACCGGCATCATCATCACTACCATGGCGGTGAAGTCATCGTCGTGCAGCCCGCGCGCCCGGTCTACTACGCCCCGCGCCCCGTGGCGGTTTACCCCGCCCCCGTCTATGCCCCGCCGGTGGCTTACGCGCCCGTCTACGGTCCGGCCTACCCACGTGGCGGCAACCTCAGCATCGGCATCGACGTCCCGCTGCGCTGATTGGAACGTACGCTAACTCTGTCGCTAAACTTTCCTCCCCCGTCATCGGGGGAGGTGTCGGCGTAACCGCCGACGGAGGGGTCAGAAGCGCCGGTGAAAGTGACCCCTCCGGCCCTGCGGGCCACCTCTCCGTCAGAACGGGGAGGCAAAGCACCGGACAAAACCTCCGCGAAATTCGCCTTGCACCCCCGGTTGACGTAAGCGGGCAAATCAACGATTGTCGCGGCCATCATGCTGCGACTGACGACGCTACGACTTATTGGCTGATCCGCCGCCCGACCGGGACAACCGGAAGGGCCCTGCGGATCGCTTGTCGTTCGTCTCTGTTCTTACCCAACCAGTCGCCGCCTCCCCTTCATCCATCGCAGTGTTCGTTTGAGCCATACGGCCGTGCGCGGCGCGAGGAGCTACGTCATGTCATCCCAAAATCCCCAGAAGCCCATGATGCCGATCGCGGCGGAGAAGTACGTGCCCTTCAAGCCCGTGCCCCTGCCCGACCGCAAGTGGCCGAACGCCGTCATCACCAAGCCGCCGATCTGGTGCGCGGTCGACCTGCGCGACGGCAACCAGGCACTGATCGAGCCGATGGACTCCGACCGCAAGACGCGCATGTTCAAGCTGCTCTGCGACATGGGCTACAAGGAAATCGAGGTCGGCTTTCCCGCCGCTTCCGAGACCGACTTCGAGTTCGTGCGCGAACTCATCGAGAAGAAGATGATCCCCGATGACGTCACCATCCAGGTGCTGACGCAGAGCAGGCCCGAGCTGATCGAGCGCACCTTCGAGGCCTGCCGTGGCGCCAAGCGCGTCATCGTCCATCTCTACAATTCGACCTCGACCCTGCAGCGCCGCGTCGTGTTCGGCCTCGACTATGCCGGCATCATCGACATCGCCGTGTCGGGTGCGAAACTGGTCAAGCAGCTTGCCGACGCCGATCCGAAGACCGAATGGGTGTTCGAATACTCGCCCGAGAGCTTTACCGGGACCGAGCTCGAATTCGCGCGCGACATCTGCGCCGCCGTCGCCGACATCTACAAGCCGACGCCGCAGAAGAAGATGATCTTCAACCTGCCGGCCACCGTCGAGATGTCGTCGGCCAACGTCTATGCCGACCAGATCGAGTGGTGCCATCGCAACTTCAAGAATCGCGATTCGATCATCCTGAGCCTGCATCCTCACAACGACCGCGGCACGGGCGTGGCGGCGGCGGAACTCGGCTACATGGCCGGCGCCGACCGCATCGAGGGCTGCCTGTTCGGCAACGGCGAGCGCACCGGCAACGTCGACCTGGTGACGCTTGGCCTCAACATGTTCACGCAGGGCGTCGATCCCGAGATCGACTTCTCGAACATCAACGAGATCCGCCAGACGGTCGAATACTGCAACCAGCTCCCCGTGCATCCGCGCCATCCCTATGGCGGCGACCTGGTGTTCACGGCCTTCTCGGGCTCCCACCAGGACGCGATCAACAAGGGCTTCAAGGCGCTCGACGCGTCGAACAGCAAGGTCTGGGAAGTGCCCTACCTGCCGATCGACCCGGCCGATCTCGGCCGCAGCTACGAGGCGATCATCCGCATCAACAGCCAGTCGGGCAAAGGCGGCATCGCCTACATCCTGAAGAGCGACTACGGCATCGACATGCCGCGCCTCCTGCAGGTCGAGTTCTCCAAGCGCATCCAGCAGATCGCGGACGAGACCGGCAAGGAGATCCAGCCGGCGCTGATCTGGGAGACGTTCCGCAAGGAGTATCTCGAGAACACTTCGCCGGTCGAGTTCGACAGCCACACCACCGTGCCCGACCCGGCCCATCCCGACGTGCGTCTTCTCGATGCCAAGGTGACCTTCGACGGCAAGCCGGCCACCATCTCGGGCCGCGGCAACGGCCCGATCGCGGGCTATGTCGATGCGCTGGGCAAGAATTGCGGCATCCAGATCCGGGTCCGCGACTATCACCAGCATGCCACGGGTGCCGGATCCGACGCCCAGGCCGTGAGCTTCATCGAGGCGGAGACGGCCAACGGCAAGGTCCTGTGGGGCGTCGGCATGGACTCGAACATCGTGGCCGCCTCGCTCAAGGCCGTCACTTCGGCCGCGAACCGGGCCGCCGCCGCCAAATAGGCGTGCGCCGAGGCGTTGCGAACGATTAGCATTACGGGCGGGGATTTCCCCGCCCGTTCTGTTTTGGAGTGAACGATGAAGATCAGCGCGTCCGTGAAGATTTCCGCCGTCAGCCTCGTCATCGGCGCCGTCATCGGTGCCTGCGCTGCCGGCGCCAACCAGCCCAACATGCAGGCCGCCCTCAGCTCGCTGCAGGCCGCCCGCGCCGAACTCATCCAGGCCCGTCCCAACAAGGGCGGCCATCGCGATCGCGCCATCAGCCTGGTCAACGCGGCCATCAACGAGACCGAGGCCGGCATCGGCTACGCGGGCGACTGATCCGCCTGCTATAGTGCGGGCATGCCCCCTGTCCGCCCGGGCGCCGCGCCGCCGCCGGCCGCCAATTCCAACATCACCGTCCCATCGGGCCTTGGTTCGCCTCACCGGCGGCAGGAAGGGCCGGTCATGCGCGGCGTCCGTCACCTCTGGAACGCTGCGATCTCGCTGATGCTCGGAACGATGATCGGCCTGCTCGGCTACCAGTTCGGCGCCGAGGCGGTGGCGCATCTATGGCCCGACCGGGCGATGCTCGCCGACTTCGTGCGGGCCTTGTTCTGGACACTCGGTATCGCCGCCTCGGGCGTGTTGTTCTTCTCCTACTATCTCGACGACACGGGCCGTTAGCGCGTAGAACGGCCCCATGGCCAAAGCGAAAAAGACCGCCCCCAAGTCCTCTCCGAAAAAGCCGGCGAAGCCCGCCACCAAAAAGGTGGTGAAGAAGGTAGCGTCGAAGAAGGTAGCGCCGAAGACAGCCAAACGCCCGCCGCCGAAGCCGGCCAGGTCGCCCGCGCGCAAGCCCGTTGCCAAGCCTGCCGTCAAAGCCGCCGCGAAGATCGCGCGGAACACGCACCCCGCTGGCGCGGTCGACGTCAACCTCCTTAGTGACCTGCTGAAGTGGGCGAAGGCGAACGGCGCCGACGCGGCCGACGCGCTCTACGTCAACGGCGAGTCGATCTCGGTGGCGCAGCGGCTGGGCAAGCGCGAGAAGCTGGAGAGCAGCGAGGGCCGCGATCTCGGGCTCCGCGTCTTCGTGGGCAAACGCCAGGCCTTCGTCTCCTCGACCGACTTCGACCCCGCCTCGCTGCGGGAACTGGCCAGCCGCGCCGTCGACATGGCGCGCGCCGTGCCGGAAGACCCGGTTTGCGGCCTCGCGCCGGAAGAACTGCTGGCCCGCTCGTGGCCCGACCTCGATCTCGACGACCGGACACGTCCGACCGCGAAGAAGCTGCTCGCCATGGCCTCCGAGGCCGAGGACGCTGCGCGCGCCGTGAAGGGCGTCACCAATTCCGAGGGCGCGGAGGCCGGCTGGGGCCGCACTTCGGTGATGCTGGCCGCGAGCAACGGTTTCACGGGCGGTTATCGCCGCAGCGGCTTCTCGCTCTCCTGCTCGGTGCTGGGCGGCGAAGGCACCGGCATGGAGCGCGACTACGAATGGACCAGTGCCGTCCATCTCGAGGACCTGATGTCGGCAGCCAAGGTCGGCCGCAATGCCGGCAAGTTCGTGGTGCGCCGACTCAATCCTCGCAAGGCGCAGAGCGCGCGCGTGCCGGTGATCTATGACCGCCGCGTCTCGGGCGGGCTGGTCGGCCATCTGGCGGGCGCCATCAACGGCCGTTCCGTGGCGCGCGGCACCTCGTTCCTCAAGGACAAGATGGGCGAGCGCGTGTTCGCCGAAGGCATCCGCATCCTAGACAACCCGCTGCGCAAGCGCGGACTGGGCAGCCGGCCGTTCGATGCCGAGGGCCTGGCGACGTCGCGCCGCGCGGTGATCGACGACGGCGTGCTCACCACCTGGCTGCTCGACCTCGCGGCCGCGCGCCAGCTCAACCTCAAGCCCACCGGCCACGCCTCGCGCGGCGTCTCAGGCCCGCCCTCGCCCACCACGTCGAACTTCTATCTCGACAAGGGCAAGCTCTCGGTCGCCGAGCTGATCGGTGACATCAAGAGCGGACTCTATATCACCGACATGATCGGCTTCGGTGTCAACGGCGTGACCGGCGACTACAGCCGCGGCGCCTCGGGCTTCTGGATCGAGAATGGCAAGCTCGCCTGGCCGGTGAGCGGCATCACCGTGGCCGGTAACCTGAAAGACATGTTCATGAACATGACCGCGGCCAACGACCTCGAATTCAAGAGCTCGACCAACGCCCCGACCGTGAGAATTGAAGGGCTGACCGTCGCCGGCTCGTGATAAAGTGCCGGGCATGACCTTCATGCCTCACGCACGCATTCTCGCCGCAACGACGGCGCTTCTCTGCGGCACCGCGCTTGTCGCGGCCGGCCCCGCGCAAGCCCAGGATGGTGGCTTCCGCGACTGCCTGAACAACATCAAGGCCGATGCGCTGAAGCAGGGCGTGCCGGCCGCGACCGTCGACCGTGCCTTCCAGGGCCTGACGCCCGACCAGAAGGTGGTCGACCTCGACAATCGCCAGCCCGAATTCTCGCTGACCTATGCGAAGTATGTCGGCGGCACCGTGTCGCTCGACCGCATCCAGAAGGGCCAGCAGAAGATGGCGCAGCATCGCGCCCTGCTCGACCAGCTCCAGGCCGAATACGGCATCCCGCCGCAGTACCTGATGGCCTTCTGGGGCATCGAGACCAACTACGGCACCTACATGGGCGACTTCCGCGTCGTGCGCTCGGTCGCGACGCTCGCCTGCATGACCAAGCGCACCGTCTTCTTCAGCAACGAAACCGTGCAGGCGCTGCGCATCCTCAACACCAACCACATGACCAGCGAGCAGATGCGCGGTTCGTGGGCCGGCGCGATGGGCAACATGCAGTTCATGCCCTCGACCTTCACCAAGTGGGCGGTCGATCGCGACGGCAACGGCCGGATCGACATCTGGAACAGCCTGCCCGACGCTTTCGCCTCGGCCTCGAACTTTTTGCGCGGCATCGGGTTCAAGCCCGGCCTGCCGTCGAGCGAAGAGGTGATGCTGCCGCAGGGCTTCCCGCTCGATCAGGCCGATACAACGGTCGAGAAGCCCGTCAAGGCATGGGCATCGATGGGTGTGAAGAAGATGAATGGCGGCGCACTGCCCCAGGTCGACGACGCGGCATCGATCCTGTTGCCCGCCGGCTTCCGCGGACCGGCCTTCATCATCTATCCGAACTTCAAGGCGGTGATGAACTGGAACCGCTCGACGCTCTACGCGCTCTCGGTCGGCATCCTCGCCCGCCAGATCGCGGGCGGCCCGCCGGTGCAGCAGTCCGCGCCGGCCGACGACGCGCCGATTTCGCGCGACACGGTCATCGACATGCAGAACCGCCTGGCGAGGCTCGGCCTCTACAAGGACGAGACCGACGGGCTGCTCGGCCCCAAGACCCGCTCGGCGCTGCGCCTGTTCCAGCAGCAGCAGGCGCTGCCCGCCGACGGCCACCCGACGCAGGAATCGATCCGCCGCCTCCAGGCGGTGCGGTAGCACCCCGGCCAGGCTGGCGTTCTGAAGCAAGCGAATGGTCCCTCGCTTACGCTCGGGATGACAGTCTTGTTGGGATTTGCGCAGTGCTCCGATCAAACAAATTTGTCATCCCGAGCGTAAGCGAGGGACCCTTACCTCATATGCGATGGACTTGCGGTCAGGCCGGCCGCAGCAGCCGCACGGCTTCGGTCGAAACGCGGATCGTCACGGGCAGGGACAGGGCATCGTCGCCATCGATCTGAACCGGCTGGCGACGGCTTTCACCGGCATTGTTCAGGACCGAGATCCTGACCTCATGGCCCGAAACCACGCGATAGCCTGACGTGCGGGGGAGCACACCGCGCACGAGCGCCGCGCCAAAGCGCAGCGCCTGCATCCAGCCCCAGCGCTCGAACAGGCAGACATGCAACAGCGGCTCGCCGAGCGATGCCGCGGGAGCCACCACATAGGGACCGGCATAGTGGCGCGCGTGCGTCACGATCACCGACGCAGCCTCGTAACGCTCGCCGTCGATCGCTACGGCATAGCGGACCGGCCGGTAGCGCCGCGCCTCGACCAGCGAACGCCAGACATAGGCGCCCTTGCCCCAGCGGCGCTTCAGCGGCGCGGTGACGCCGGCCACGACCTTGGCGTCGAAGCCCGCGCCCGCCATCAGCGAAAAGCAGCGCGGCGCACCTGCGCCGCTCGCCTGGCCCGGATGCATCAGTACCTCCCGGCCGGCCATCATCGCCTCGGCCAGTGAAGCGGCGCCGGAACCAAGGCCCAGCTCATGCGCCAGCACGTTGGCGGTGCCGAGCGGCACGAGCGCGAGCGGCGGCGCGGTCGCGGCACGCGCGGCGAGACCGTTCACCACTTCGTTGATCGTGCCGTCGCCGCCGGCCACGGCCACGACGCCGTAGCGCGTGGCATCGCAGGTCTCGGCCAGGCGCCGCGCATCGCCGGCCGACTGCGTCTCCACGACATCGACGGTCCAGCCCGCGTCACGCACGCAGCGCACCACTGCGTCGACCAGGCCGCGCCGTCGCCGGCCCGCAGTCGGGTTGAGAATGAGAAGGACCGAATGCGTCACAGGGGCGAATGTCATCGAAACGTCACAACCGAGACACCTCCACGCAACGGCTCCCTTACACAATCCCATGCGTATCGTGCAATCGCGCACGACAGATTTTGTGTCGGTCGAGTTCTTTTCCACATGACCGTGCCTTCATGAACCACAACGAGCGAAGCGCGCAGCCCGCGCGCCACCGGGCGATCTTCCTGTCCGACATCCATCTCGGCACGCGCGGCTGCCAGGCCGACCTGCTGCTCGACTTCCTCAGGCACAATGAGAGCGAGCATCTCTATCTGGTGGGCGACATCGTTGACGGCTGGCGGCTCAAGCGCTGGTGGTACTGGCCGCAGAGCCATAACGACGTGGTGCAGAAGATCATGCGCAAGGCCCGCAAGGGCACCAACGTGGTCTACATCCCCGGCAACCACGACGAGGCCGCGCGGCAATACTGCCAGCTCACCTTCGGCGACGTGCGCGTGCAGGACGAGGCGATCCACGAGACGCCCGACGGCCGCAGGCTGCTGGTGATCCACGGCGACCAGTTCGACGGCATCGTGCGCTACGCCCGCTGGCTCGCGATCCTCGGCGATTGGGCCTATGCGGCCGCGCTGCGCCTCAACACCCTCTTCAACTGGGGCCGCCGCAAGCTCGGCCTGCCCTACTGGTCGCTCTCGGCCTTCCTGAAACACCGCGTGAAGAACGCCGTGCAGTTCATCGCCGACTACGAGAAGGCGGTTGCAAGCGAGGCCCGCCATCGCGGCGTCGATGGAGTCGTGTGCGGTCACATCCACCACGCCGAGATGCGCACCATCGACGGCATCCTCTACTGCAATGACGGCGACTGGGTCGAAAGCTGCACCGCGCTGGTCGAGGATTTCAACGGTCGCCTGCGCATCGTGCACTGGGCCGAGGAGGTGGCGCGCCGCTCCTCGCGCCTGCCGTTCGCGCCCGTCCAGCTCGCCGCGGAGTAGCCTCTTGCGCATTGCCATCGTGTCCGACGCCTGGCGGCCCCAGATCAACGGCGTCGTGCGCACGCTCGAGACGGTGGCCCGCATCCTCCGCAGCGAGGGCCACGAGGTCGAGGTCTTCGGGCCCGACCGCTTTCGCACCCTGCCCTGTCCGACCTATCCGGAAATCCGTCTCTCCCTGTTTCCCTCGGCGCGCCTCAGCCACATGCTGAAGCTGTTCGCGCCCGATGCCATCCATCTCGTGACGGAGGGTCCGCTCGGCTGGGCCGCGCGCGCCTTCTGCCGGCGTCGCGGAATTCCCTTCACCAGCGCCTATCACACGCGCTTCCCCGAATATGTCCGCGCCCGCATCCTCGCGCCGCTGTCATGGAGCTATGCCTTCGTGCGCCGTTTCCATGCGCCGTCGGCGGCCGTGCTGGTCGTGTCGCCCGCGATCCGCGACGAACTCGCGGCGCGTGGCTTCCGCAATCTCGTGCCATGGTCGCGCGGGGTCGACATCGCCGCCTTCCGACCGCAGCCACGCGAACAGCTCGAGGACCCGCGGCCGGTCTGGCTCTACGCCGGCCGCGTCGCCATCGAAAAGAACATCAAGGCCTTCCTCGATCTCGACCTGCCGGGCAGCAAGTGGGTGGTAGGTGGCGGCCCGCAGCTCAAGTCGCTGCAGAAGCGCTATCCGGGTGTCCACTTCTTCGGCTCGGTGGACACCGAGGAGCTGTCGTATCGCTACGCGCAGGCCGATTGTTTCGTCTTTCCCAGCCTCACCGACACGTTCGGCCTGGTGATGGTCGAGGCGCTGGCCTCGGGTGTGCCGGTCGCCGGATATCCCGTACCGGGGCCGCTCGACGTGATCACCGACCCGAAGGTGGGCGCCGTCGACCCCGATCTACGCACCGCCTGCCTCGCCGCCGTGTCGCTCGATGCGGTGGATTGCCGCCGCCATGCCGAAACCTTCACCTGGGAGAAGTGCGCGCGGCAGTTCCTCGAAACGCTGCAGCCCATTCCCCGTGGTCACTGGCAGAAGCTGCGCCACCGGGTCGTGCCCGACGCCGCCTCATCCTAGCCACCTTTCCGCCGCGTCATTCGGGTTGCGGGTCCGCCCGCGGGAGGGTAATTGCGGCGTCCGCATCGCAAGGGCAGACCGGCATGGCTATCCAGTATTTCGCCAAGGTGACCGCTTCCGACCACGAGACGCTGCAGCGCATCGTGAAGCATTATCCGCTCAGCTCCTATGCCGACTGGCATCTGAAGGAGATGAGCCGCATGTCCGATTGGCGCAGCCGCCGTCACGCCATCAAGATGGTGCCCGTGACACCGGAAGAGTTCGAGGCCTACTGCAAGGAGAAGGGTGTCCCGAGCGACATCATCACCTTCAAGGCGTTCGTCTGCGAGAAGGGCGGCGGCTGATCCTCGGGACGTACTCCGGCTAGGGAACGCCGCCCGCCGGTTCGCCGGCCGCGATCCAGGCCTGATAGAGCTTCTTCGTCTCGTCGTTCGGCGGATAGGTGCCGGTGATCGGATGGCCCTGTCCGACGCGGATGGCGACGAACTTCTCCAGCCGCTCCTGCTCGAACGAATCGCGCGCCACCTCGTCGGCGAGATGCCGCGGCACGACGATGGCGCCGTCCTCGTCGGCCACGATCACGTCGCCGGGATAGACCGGCACGCCCCTGATGCCGACCGGCACCTGCACCTCGACCGGCCGAAGATTGGCCATGCTGGGCGGCGCGGCGGCGGCCGAGCAGTAGACCGGGAAGTCGAACTTGCCGATGACGGGCGAGTCGCGCATCGCCCCGTCGCTCAGCACGCCCGCCAGCCCACGCACCTTGAGGCGCAGCGCCAGGATGTCGCCCAGCGTGCCGGAGCGCGTGTTGCCCTCGGTGCCGATCACCAGCACCGAGCCCGCCGGCGATTCCTCGATCGCCGTGCGCTGCGCGTTCGGCGGATCGCTGGGGCTCGGGGCCTTGTCGATATCCTCGCGGCTCGGAATGTAGCGCAGCGTGTAGGCCGGCCCGACGATCCGCGCCGCGGCCGGATTGAGCGGCTTCACCCCGTTCACGGCGACATTGCGAAACCCGCGCTTCAACATCTGCATCGAGATGGTGGCGGTACTCGCATACATGAAGTTCCTGATCGTCTCGGCCGACAGCAGTTCGCTGTTGCTCACGGTGCTTCTCCCCTCACTGTGTCATCCCGAGCGTAGCGAGGGATCCTTCTCTTGAATCCAGAAGATCAAGGATCCCTCGCTACGCTCGGGATGACAATTTTCATTTCATCAACGCCGGCGCATCACAATAACGACCCTTGATTGCCGGTGCCGCCGTCGCGGCGGCGGGGCGGTGCCGGGGGTGCTGTCGCAGACTTTGCCGGGCCAGCACCATCCGTTACACGCGCACCCACGCTGCCGTCGTTGAACTCGATGCTGATCGTCTGGCCAGCGCTGGTAGCGGCGGCGGCGAGCACCGGCTGGCCATCCTGGTCGCGGACCAGGGCGAAGCCGCGGTTCAGCACCGAGTGGAAGGAGTAGCTTTCCAGCAGCTTCGCGGCCTGGTCGACCTGGCGCTGGCCGTTCACGAGAAGATCGTTGCCGTGGCGCTTCAATCGATCGCCGAGTTGGTCCAGCCGGTCGAAGGCGCGCGCGTACTTCTGCAGGGCGTCGCTCTTGAAGCGGTCGACGGCGCGCGTCAGCGCACGGCCTTCGGCGACCAGCGCCTGTTCCTTGGCGGCGATCACCGCCTGCGGGCTGACGAGACGCGCGGCCGAGAGTTGATGCGCGCGCCGCTCGACGAGCTGGCGAGTCGCCAGCGCCAGACGCTCGCCGCTGACATCGACCCGCTGTTGACGTTCCTCGATCAGACGGCGCGGATCGCCCAGCCCGCGCGCGAGGCCGGCCAGTTCCATCGCCCGTTCGCGCAGCAGGCGCGTCATGCCGCCGACCAGGCGCTTGGCATAGTCGAGCGTCTCGGTCATCAGATCGGCCCGCACCGGTACCGCCATCTCGGCGGCCGCGGTCGGCGTCGGCGCGCGGCGGTCCGAGGCGAAGTCGATCAGGGTCGTGTCGGTCTCGTGGCCGACCGCGGAGATCAGCGGGATTTCGGAATTCGCGGCGGCGCGCACCACGATCTCCTCGTTGAAGGCCCACAGATCCTCCAGCGAGCCGCCGCCGCGCGCTACGATCAGCACGTCGGGCCGCGGCACTTTCCCATCCACGGCGAGACGGTTGAAGCCGGCAATCGCCGCGGCCACCTCGCCCGCCGCTTTCTCGCCCTGCACGGAAACCGGCCAGACCAGCACGTGGCAGGGGAAGCGATCGCCGAGGCGATGCAGGATGTCCCGGATCACCGCACCGGACGGCGAGGTCACGACGCCCACCACCTGCGGCAGGTAGGGCAGCGCGCGCTTGCGGTCGGGGTCGAACAGCCCCTCGGCCTGCAGCTTCTTGCGCCGGTCTTCCAGCAGCTTGAGCAGCGCGCCCTCGCCCGCCAGTTCCAGCCGGTCGACGATGATCTGGTAGCGCGAGGAGCCGGCATAGGTGGTGAGCTTGCCGGTGGCGATGACCTCCAGCCCCTCCTCGATCCGGATGCCGAGCCGCGGGATCGTGCCCTTCCAGCAGACGCCGTCGATCACCGCGTTCTCGTCCTTCAGGCGGAAGTAGCAGTGGCCCGAGCGCGGGAAGGACGGCTGGCTGATCTCGCCGCGCACGCGCACCCGCGGGAAGGCGGTCTCGATCTCGCGCCTCAGGGCGAAGGAAAGCTCGGAAACCGAGAATTCCGGGACATTGCCAAGTGTGGGGCTGGGGGGAGCCGGAGCGTCGAAATCATCCATGCGGCCCCGAACCTAGCCGCTTGTGCCCACGGCGCAAACTGTGGTCAAAGCCTCGCCATGCGAATCCTCGTGGTAGGCGGCGGCGGCCGCGAACATGCCTTGTGCTGGGCGATTTCGGCCTCGCCCCTCTGCACCAAGCTCTACTGCGCGCCCGGCAATGCCGGCATCGCCCAGGTCGCCGAATGCATCGACGACGTCGGCGCCGAAGACATCCCCGGCCAGGTGGCGCTGGCCCAACGCCTGAAGATCGATTTCGTGGTGATCGCCCCCGACGCGCCGCTGGTCGCCGGCATGGCCGACGCCTTCGCCGAAGCCGGTATCAAGGCCTGGGGTCCGAGCAAGGCCGCCGCCCGTCTGGAAGGCTCCAAGAGCTTCACCAAGGAACTCTGCCGCGCCAACGACATCCCGACCGCGGCCTACGAGCGCTTCACCGAGATGGCGCCGGCCGAGGCCTACATCAAGGCGCAGGGCGTGCCGATCGTGATCAAGGCCGACGGGCTTGCGGCCGGCAAGGGCGTGATCATCGCCGACACGGTCGATCAGGCGGTCGAGGCGGTGCGCGACATGCTCTCGGGCAACCGCTTCGGTGCCGCCGGCGCCTCGGTGGTGATCGAGGAATTCATGCAGGGCGAGGAGGCGAGCTTCTTCGCCCTGACTGACGGCGAGCATGTCCTGCCGCTGGTCGCTGCGCAGGACCACAAGCGCGCCTTCGACGGCGACACGGGTCCGAACACCGGCGGCATGGGTGCCTACTCGCCTGCGCCGATCTTCGATGCCGCCATGCAGCAGCGCACGATGGACGAGATCGTGCTGCCGACCGTGCGGGCGCTCGCCCGCGCCGGTACGCCGTTCAAGGGCGTGCTCTATGCCGGCCTGATGATCGACGCCAAGGGGCCGCGGCTGGTCGAATACAATTGCCGCTTCGGCGATCCCGAGACACAGGTGCTGATGATGCGCCTGAAGTCGGACCTCGTGCCGGCCCTGCTGGCGAGCGCCGAGGGTGGGCTGAAGCATCTCGACCTGCGCTGGTCGCCCGACGCCGCCATCACCGTGATCATGGCGACCAGGGGCTATCCCGATTCCTACCCCAAGGGCAGCGAGATCCGCGGCCTGGCAGAGGCCGCCAAGGTCGAGGGCGTGCAGATCTTCCACGCCGGCACCAAGGCCGGCCCCGACGGCAGGATCCTGGCCAATGGCGGCCGCGTCCTGAACGTCAGCGCCATGGGCCGGACCGTCGAGGAAGCCCGCGCCCGGGCCTACCGCGCCGTGGACCTGATCGACTGGCCCGAGGGCTTCTACCGCAAGGACATCGCCTGGCGGGCGCTCAAGTAGCTTCCTCCCCTTTCAGATGGGGAGGTGGCGGCGTCTTACGCCGACGGAGGGGTCAGACACGCCATGCTTGGGGCTCATGACCCTTCCGTCGCTACGCGACACCTCCCCATGTGAATGGGGAGGAAAATTGCGCTACGGTAAAACATGCCTGACGCCCTCTCCGAGTCCCAGCGCCTGCTGGCGCAGCTTCGCTTTCCCTGTGGTGACGTACCCGAGCCCGGCGACATCAAGAATGTCGCCCCCGGCATCCACTGGCTGCGCATGCCGCTGCCCTTCCAGCTCAACCACATCAACCTGTGGCTGATCGAGGAGAAGGACGGCTGGACGATCGTCGACACCGGCATCAATTCGCAGGACACGCGAACGCTCTGGGAAAAGATCTTCGCCGAGAAGCTCCAGGGCAAACCTGTCGTGCGCGTGATCGGGACCCATCTCCATCCCGACCATATCGGCCTCGCCGGCTGGCTGTGCGAGAAGTGGAACGCCCCGCTCTACATGACACTGGGCGAGTACATGAGCGCGCAGGCCGCCCGCAACGATTTCGTCGAGAGCGAGGAGACGCGCGCCGCGCATGTCGCGCGCAACGGCGTGCCGCCCGACCGCATCGCCAACTTCCATCGCCACAAGGGCGGCTACGCCAAGGGCGTGGTGCCGCTGCCGACTGCTTTCCGGCGCATGATCCATGCGCATCCCATCACCATCGGCGGCCATCGCTGGGACGTCATCGTCGGCCGCGGCCACGCGCCCGAGCATGCCTCGCTCTGGTGCCCCGAGCTCAACGTGATGATCGCGGGCGACCAGGTGCTGCCCAAGATCAGCACCAATGTCGGCGTCTGGCCCAACGAGCCGCTGGCCGACGCGCTCACCTGGTTCCTCGACGGCTTCTCGCGCTTCCGCCGCCTGCCGGCCGACGCGCTGGTCCTGCCGAGCCACGGCTTTCCCTTCATCGGCCTGCACACGCGCCTCGACCAGCTCGTGGCCCATCACGATGCGCGGCTGAACGACATGGAACTGGCGATCGCCCGCAGGGGCGCGACGGGCGCGACCGCCTGGGACATGGTCCCGGTGCTGTTCCCGCGCCACCTCGACAACAACCAGATCGTCTTCGCCTTCGGCGAGACGCTGGCGCACCTGCATTGCCTCGAGACTCGCGCGCGCGTGAAGCGCGTCGTGGTCGACGGCGTCCATCGCTTCGTGGCCCTGGCCGACCTGAACACCCTGCCGCCCGCCGACGATTCAGACGGCGTGGTCATGGACATCGGTCAGACCTGACGAAGGCCAGACAGTCACTCGATGCGCGTCGACCTTTTCGATTTTGCGCTGCCGGACGATCTGATCGCCCAGCGGCCCGTCTCCCCGCGCGACTCCGCGCGCCTGCTCGACGTCACAGGCGAAGCGCTGCATGACCGCACCGTGCGGTCCTTGCCCGGCCTGCTGCGCCGCGGCGATCTCCTCGTCTTCAACGACACCAAGGTCATCCCGGCACGTCTCAAGGGCGTGCGGCCGGGCAATGGCCTGCGCCAGGACGTGGCCGTCGAGGCGCTGCTGATCCGCGACCTCGGCGAGCGGCGCTGGCGGTCCTTCATGCGGCCCGGCAAGCGGCTGCGTCCCGGCGATACGCTGGTCTTCGCAGACCTCGGCGCCACGGTGGAGTCCAAGGCGGAAGACGGCTCGCTGGTGTTGAAATTCGACCGAGAGGGTCACGCCTTTCTCACAGCGCTCGAGCAGCAGGGCGCGGTACCCCTGCCACCCTACATCCGCGGCGGCACCGCCGACGCGCAGGACCGCAAGGATTACCAGACGCTGTTCGCCAGACACGACGGCTCCGTCGCCGCCCCCACCGCAGGCCTGCATTTCACGCCCGAGCTGATGGCGGCGCTGGCCGACAGCGGCATCACCACGGCGGGCGTCACGCTGCATGTCGGCGCGGGCACCTTCCAGCCGGTGCGCGTGGACGACACCGACGCCCATACGATGCATGCCGAATGGGGCGAGGTTTCCCCGGCCACGGCGCGCGCGGTCGAGGCGACACGCATCCTGGGCGGCCGCGTCGTGTCGATCGGCACGACGTCTCTGCGGCTACTGGAAACGGTGGCCCGTCTGCATGACGGCGCGATCAAGCCGTGGAGCGGCGAGACCGACATCTTCATCACGCCGGGCTTCCGGTTCCGGGCCGTCGACCTGCTGCTGACCAACTTCCACCTGCCGCGCTCGACCCTGTTCATGCTGGTTTCCGCCTTTGCCGGCCTGGAGCGCATGAAGCAGGCCTACGCCCATGCCATCGAGAAGCGATACCGCTTCTATTCCTATGGCGATTGTTGTCTGTTGCGCCGATGAGCCTTTCCTACGAACTGCTGGGCAGCGACGGCGCCGCCCGTCGCGGCCGGATCACCACCGCGCACGGCACGATCGAGACGCCTGCCTTCATGCCCGTCGGCACGGCGGGCACCGTGAAGGCGATGCTGCCGCAGTCGGTCGCCGAGACCGGCGCGGAGATCGTGTTGGGCAACACCTTCCACCTGATGCTGCGGCCGGGCGCCGAGCGGGTGGCGGCTCTCGGCGGCCTGCACAAGTTCATGAACTGGCCAGGCCCGATCCTGACCGACTCCGGCGGCTTCCAGGTTATGTCGCTCAAGGAGCTGCGCAAGCTTGATCCCGACGGCGTGACGTTCCGCTCGCCCAAGGACGGCTCGCAGCACCGGCTGACGCCGGAAAGCTCGATCGAGATCCAGCGCCTGCTCGATGCCGACATCACCATGTCGTTCGACGAGTGCACGAGCTGGCCGGTCGAGGAGCCGGAAGCCGCCTTCTCGATGCGGCTCTCCATGAAATGGGCCGAACGCGGGCGGCGCGCCTTCATCGAGCGCCCGGGCTACGGCCTGTTCGGCATCGTCCAGGGCAGCGTCTTCCCCGAACTGCGCGCGGAGAGTGCGAAGGCGCTGATCGATATCGGCTTCGACGGCTACGCCGTGGGCGGCCTCGCCGTCGGCGAGGGCCAGGAGCTGATGTTCGGCACGCTCGACTACACGGTCCCGATGCTGCCGGCCGAGCGGCCGCGCTACCTGATGGGCGTCGGCCGGCCGGGCGACATCGTGGGCGCGGTGAAGCGCGGCATCGACATGTTCGACTGCGTGATGCCGACGCGGTCGGGCCGCACGGCTCAGGGATTCACGCGGCGCGGCGAGATCAACCTGCGCAACGCGCGCCACCGCGACGATCCGCGGCCGATCGACGAGCACTGCGCCTGCCCGGCGTGCAAGCATCACAGCCGCGCCTACCTGCATCACCTCATCCGCGCCGACGAGATCCTGGGCGCGATGCTGCTCACCTGGCATAATCTTCAATATTATCAGGACGTGATGCGCGGCCTGCGCGGCGCCATCGAAAGCAAGACCCTGGACACCTGGATCGCGTCGTTCGAACGCGACCAGGCGCTGGGCGACATACCCCCAATTCGATAGCGGCACAGTGACGGAGCGTAACGGATGCCGAACGAGGCCCTGGTCGTGGTCGACGTGCAGAACGATTTCTGCGAAGGCGGCGCATTGGCCGTCGCCGGCGCCCATGCGGTCGTCCCGCTGGTCAACCGCCTGATCGGCCGCCACGACCATGTCGTGCTGACGCAGGACTGGCATCCTGCCGGCCACGCTTCCTTTGCCAGTTCATGGGAGGGCGCGGAGCCCTTCTCCAGCATGCGCTTTCCCTACGGCGAGCAGACCCTGTGGCCGGACCATTGCGTGCAGGGCACCCCCGGCGCGGACTTCCACCCCGAACTCAATGTCACGAAGGCGCAGATGATCGTGCGCAAGGGCTATCACACCGGCATCGATTCCTACTCGGCGTTCCGCGAGAACGACCGCATGACGCGCACCGGCCTCGACGGGTACCTGAAGGCGCGCGGATTCACGAAACTCGTCTTCTGTGGTCTCGCGCTCGACTACTGCGTCGCCTGGTCGGCGATCGACGCGCGGCAGGCGGGCTTCGACGTCGCCGTGGTGGTCGAGGCGACCGCCGCCATCGACCTCGACGACAGCCGCAAGCGCATGATGAGCGACATGCGCCGCGCGGGGATCAATCTGAACGCCACCGCATAACGCCTTTTCATATTCCTCTCCCCCTATCGGGGGAGAGGAGTCTGAATGAGACGTCAGTACGGCTCGTACCTAGACCCGCTCCAGCGCCAGCGCGATGCCCTGGCCGACGCCGATGCACATGGTGGCCAGCGCGCGCTTGCCGCCGGTGGCCTCGAGCTGGTTCAGCGCGGTGATCATCAGGCGTCCGCCCGAGGCGCCCAGCGGATGGCCCAGCGCGATCGCGCCGCCATTGGGGTTCACCTGCTCGGCGTCGTCGCTGAGGCCCAACTGCCGCAGCACGGCCAGCGCCTGGGCGGCGAACGCCTCGTTGAGTTCGATCGTGTCGAAATCGCCGATGGTCATGCCGAGCTTGGCCAGCAGCTTCTGAGTCGCCGGCACCGGGCCGATGCCCATGACGCGCGGCGGCACGCCGGCCGACACGGTGCCAAGGATGCGCGCGCGCGGCGTCAGGCCGTTGGCGCGGGCGGCGGCTTCCGAGGCGATGATCATGGCGCAAGCACCGTCGTTCAGGCCCGACGAGTTGCCGGCCGTCACCGAGCCGCCGTCGCGGAACGCTGCGGAAAGCTTGGACAGAGTCTCCATCGTGGTGTCGCCGCGCGGATGCTCGTCCTTCTCGACGATCACCTCGGTCTTGCCCTTCTTCACGCAGACCTTGACGATTTCCCTCTCGAAGAAGCCGCGGTCCTGGGCAGCCTTGCAGCGGCGCTGGCTGCGATAGGCGAAGGCGTCCTGGTCGGTGCGGCTGATCTGGTGCTCGGTCGCGACGTTCTCGGCGGTCTGGCCCATCGGGTCGACGCCATAGGCCGCCTTCATGCGCGGATTGACGAAGCGCCAGCCCAGCACCGTGTCCTCGAGCTTCATCGACCGGTCGAAGGCGCCCTCTGGCTTGCCCATCACGTAGGGCGAGCGGGTCATGCCCTCGACACCGCCGGCGATCATCAGATCGGCCTCGCCCAGCTTCACGGCACGGGCGGCGTGGCCGGCCGCTTCGAGGCCCGAGCCGCAGAGGCGGTTCACGGTAGCGCCGGCCACCTCGACCGGCAGGCCGGCCAGCAGGCCCGCCATGCGCGCGACGTTGCGATTGTCCTCGCCGGCCTGGTTCACGCAGCCATAGATCACGTCGTCGACCGAGCCCCAGTCGACATTGGCGTTGCGCTGCATCAGCGCCTTGATCGGATGGGCGGCGAGATCGTCGACCCTCATGGCGCCCAGGCCGCCGTTGTAGCGGCCGACGGGGGTGCGGATCGCGTCGCAAATGAAGGCTTCGGTCATCTTGGGTACTCCCGGACTCAGCAAATCGTTGCTGTCGGGTTAGCACCGGCCACGGCCGCTTGCCAATGGCCCTGCCAATGCCCCTGGGGCAGAGGGGTTATGTGTCTTTAGACGGGGAGGCGGCTGCAGACGGCGTACTGGGCGTAGCCGCGATGGGGCCGTTCGAAGGTGTGGACCTCAATCCCGCCGGGCAGCCGCGCCAAGGCCGTCTCCAGCCCATCGCGAGGCCTGACGTGGAATGTCGCCAGCCAGCGGCGCAAGCCGCCGCGGAACCAGCGCGGAAGCCGCTCCTGGCCGCCGAAATCGACGATATGCAGCTCGCCGCCCGGCTGGAGCCAGAGCACCGACTGGGCGAGCGCCCTCTCCCATTCCGGGATCATCGACAGGGTGTAGGAGAAGAAGATACGCGAGAAGGCCGGCACACCGAACAGAAGCGCCGGATCGAAGCGCGTGGCGTCGGCGTGGGCGAGGCGAATGCGTCCCGCGAGCCCTTCCCGTTCGACCCGCCGTCGCGCCGTGTCGAGCATCTCCCGCGAAAGATCGATGCCGAACAACGGCGCGGCCGGATGACGATGAGCCACGGCAATCAGGTTGCGCGCGGTGCCGCAGCCGATCTCCAGCACGCGGCCGCCGCCCGGCGGATCCAGGCCCTCGATCAGCCGGTCCCGCCCCAGCAGGTAGTACTTGCGGCTGAGATCGTAGACGTGACGCTGGCGACGATAGATCCGGTCCATCAGGCCAGCCTGGACGAGCGTTGCGCTCACGGCTTCAGCACATAGAGATGGAAGCCGCCGTAGATCGCCGACCGGTCGCGCGCGGTGAAGGCGCGCGAGGCTTCGGCCTCGTAGTGCCACTGGTCGAGCAGCGCTGGCGCGACACGACCTGGCAGCAGCGAGGGCCCGGCGGCGGTGCGGAAAATCACGCGCGCGCCCGGCCGCGCGGTGCGCGTGATCTCGTTCCACAGCGCGTTGAGCTGGACATCGGTCATCCAGTCCTGCGCGTCGAGCAGCACGTAACGGTCGCGAGAGGCGGCGGGGCTGGCGGCGAGATAGTCCGTCACCGAGCGGTTGAGTACCTCGACGCTCGCCGCGCCGCGGCGCACCGCAGGGAAGTTGCCCTCGCGCAGATAGGGCGGCAGGGGACCGCTTGCGTCGGGCGCATAGGCACGGCCGAACGCCTGCCAGGCAAAGTAGTTTTCGGAAAGGCTGAAGCCGCAGGCCAACCGCTGGACCCGGTCGCGCAGGACGGAGCCCATGTCCCGGCTGCCGGCCAGCGCCGCGTACTGCGCCGGCGGAATGCCGAGCCCGTAGAGCGAGAGGCGATTGGAGGTGACCCAACGCACCGCCGCCTTGTCGAACAGTGGCGCGAGCACGCTGTCGAAGTAACGTCGCTGCCCGTCCAGGGTGCGCGCGACAAGCAGCTCGCGCAGGTCCACACCATAGGCGCGGGCGGCGACATGGGCGAGGCCGATGAAGCGGCCGAGCACGCCGTGGCGATAGGCGTTGCGCGCGAAGATCGAGATGCGCCGACGTCCGCCCTGCTGCAGGCTGCGGCCTTCCCAGTAGGCGCGGCTCTCGGCATCGAGGTGCGGCGCGATCTCCCGGTCGTAGGCACGCGGATTGGCGCCGGAGTCGGCGGCACCGAAGAAGCGGTAATAGTCCGACCAGGATGGCAACCGCTGCGCCGCCGTGAGCTTCAGCCGATTCAGCGCGACATGGGCACGACTGAGATCGACGGCGGTGATGCGAGCCGGACTTGCGGTGAGATAGGACAGGACGTTGCAGCCGCCCGACGCGATCGCGACGACATGGCAGTCCGGCGTCAGCGCCATCGCGTCCATGTCGATCTCGGGATCTTCCCAGATCTGGGCGTAGACCAGGCCCCTGAACAACCGCTCGAACAGCTTCTCCAGCAGCCCCTCGCGGGACATGACCTTGTGGCGGCGCACCGCCTGCTTCAGCAGCGAATGACTCTCGGCCCGCGGATAGATCAACCCATCGACTCCGGCTTTACATCGACGAACCGAGGCTAGTCCCGGTCGGTGCCAGTTTGATGACGGCGGCCTGTGGGTCTTCCGACTTGACGGGATGACCGGTTAGGGAGAAAGGTTGCCCGATGAGCGCCCAAGGTTTCGCTTTGTTCGACACGCCGATCGGCACTTGCGCCATCGCCTGGAGCAGTCGCGGCATCACCGGCTTGCAGCTTCCCGAGCCGACGCCTGCGGCGACGCGCGCCCGCGTGAAGCGGCGCTGGCCCGAGGCAGTCGAGGCGGCGTCGGTGCCGGCCGGTGTGCAGCGCGCGCTCGATCGCGTGCAGGCGCTGCTGGCGGGCGGCAACACCGATCTCGCCGACATCCCGCTCGACCTCGAGGCGGCACCCGAGTTCCACCGCCGGGTCTATGAGGTGGCGCGCACCATCCAGCCCGGCCGCACCATGACCTACGGCGAGATCGCCCGGCACCTCGGCGCGCCGCACGAATCGCGCGAGGTCGGCCAGGCGCTGGGCAAGAACCCGGTCGCCATCATCGTGCCCTGCCATCGCGTGCTGGGCGCCGACGGCAAGATGGGCGGCTTCTCGGCCAATGGCGGCGTCTCGACCAAGCGGCGCATGCTGGAGATCGAGGGCGCGCCCGAGGTCGGCGCGGGCCCCCTCTTCGCGGCACGATGACGGGATTTCCGTTCAAGCCGGCAAAGGCCGTCGCGCATCTCAAGGAAGCCGATCCGGCGCTGGCGGCAATCATCGAGACGGTCGGGCCGTTCCGCATGCAGCTCAAGGTCTCGCGCAGCCTGTTCGGCTCGCTGGCCGAGGCCATCGTCTATCAGCAACTCTCCAACAAGGCAGCGGCCACGATCTACGGCCGGGTCGAGGCGCTCTATCCCAGGGCGACCGACGGCTTCACGCCGCACCACATTCTGAAGACGCCGGACGAGCATCTGCGCGGCTGTGGCCTGTCGCGCGCCAAGGTGCTGGCGGTGCAGGACCTCGCGCGCCGCGTCGACAGCGGCGAACTGCCGACGCTCGACGAGGCGCGTGGGATTGCTGACGCCGAACTGATCGAGCGTCTCGTGAAGGTGCGCGGCATCGGGCGCTGGAGCGCCGAGATGTTCATGATGTTCCGGCTGGGCCGGCCCGACATCCTGCCGCTCGACGACTACAGTTTGCGCAAGGCCTATGCGAAAGCCTTCAGGAAGCGCGCGTTGCCGTCGCCGAAGGCGCTGGCGAAAGCCAGCGAGAAGTGGCGCCCCTATCGCACGGTCGCCAGCTGGTATCTGTGGCGCGTGCTGGATCAACCGCCCGCGTGACTACACTCTCAAACTCCTCTCCCCCTCTAGGGGGAGAGGTTGGGTGAGGGGGCGACGCTCCTCCTGTAACCCCCTCACCTAGCCTCTCCCCCTAGCGGGGGAGAGGAACATGAAGATGCAAACCATGAAACGACGGATCAAATTTCTGGTAAAGGCGCGTTCATGTGCCGCCACTGGAGTGACACGTTTGCTGTGACATAATCCAGGCATGGCCCTACCGTTCTCCGATACCGTCGACCGTACCCTCGAACGACTCCGCACCGCCTTCGTCGATACCGCGCGGGGAGCGCGTGAAGCTGTCGGCGCGCCGCTGCGGCCGGATCTTCCCGATGACGACGTTCCTCGGCTCAAGGGCCGCATCGACGCCTGCCTCGAAGGCAAGGGCGGCGAGACGGCCCGGCGCGGGCGCGCAGCGGAGCTGGGACAGGCCTACCTCTCGCTGTCGCCGGCCGGGCGCAAGAAATTCCTGCTGACCCTGGCGCGCGACTATGGCCTGCCGCGTGAGGCCGCGCTGAAGACCGTCGAGAAATGGCGCGCCAGCAAGGATCCGGCGCGGGCGCTGCGCCGGGATCTGGAATCGCCGGCGGTGCGGCTGCTGCGCGAGTTCGTGGGCGTACCGCAGGGCGTGAAATTCGTGGTCGACCTGCGCGCCGAGCTGCTGGCGCTGGGCAAGAGCGATGCCGCCGCCAAGGCGCTGAGCGAGGACCTGCGCTCGCTGCTGGGCGCCTGGTTCGACGTGGCCTTCCTCGATCTCGTGCGCATCGACTGGCGCTCGCCGGCCTCGCTGCTGGAAAAGCTCGTCACCTACGAGGCGGTCCATGCGATCCGCTCGTGGCGCGACCTCAAGAACCGGCTCGATTCGGACCGCCGTTGCTTTGCCTTCTTCCATCCGCGCATGCCCGACGAGCCGCTGATCTTCGTCGAGGTGGCGCTGGTCGACGGCATGGCGGGTAACGTGCAGCGCCTGCTCGACGCCCGCGACGCGACGCATGACGCCAAGCGCGCCAACACCGCGATCTTCTATTCGATCTCGAACTGCCAGCAGGGCCTCGCCGGCATCAGCTTCGGCAACTTCCTGATCAAGCGCGTCGCCGATCAGCTTTCTCGCGACCTGCCCAACATCAAGGACTTCGCCACCCTCTCGCCGATCCCCGGCCTGCGCCAGCATGTCGAGCACCGCGCGAAGACCGAGGGTGATGCGATGCTCACCCAGAGCGAAATCGCCTCGTTGGGACCGGTGACGGATGAAGCTCATGGCACCGCCGCCGTCCTCAAGCTGCTGGCCAGGCCGAACTGGTGGGAGGTGCCGGCGATCGACAAGGCGCTGCGCCCGATCCTGACGCGCCTCGCCGCCGTCTACCTCACCGCCACCGACAAGGGCCGCGCGCTCGACCGCGTGGCGCACTTCCATCTCGGCAACGGCGCCATCATCGAGCGACTGAACTGGCTGGGCGACACCAGCGCCAACGGCTTCAAGCAGTCCTACGCGATGATGGTGAACTACCGCTACAGGTTGTCCGACGTCGATGCCAACCACGAGGCCTATGCCACTGGCAAGGTCGTCGCCAGCCGCGAAGTGCGGGCGCAGACGAAGGGGTAGCTTAGGAAATCGATGCTTTATCGCGATCGAGTCGAACAGACCAAGTGCCAGCGCCGTCTTCGGTCGGCTGGTCATCCTCGGTTTCTGAAGATTTCGACGTACCTCTCCGTGGACGCTTACTGCGCAACTCAGTGATCCTCGTAGCATCTCCGTCGATTACCGCTAACAACGTCTCCCATTCTATTCCGATGAAAGTTGGCCTTAAGCCTACTCGTTTGAGCATTTCAGCATCGCTGGGCGAGACTTCTTCGTCGACTCTAAGTGGACCTGCCTGTGTCACGTAACCACCAGCGAGTGTATCCTCGATAGCTGGAGCAATCGTTGGCGTCTTCACTTCTCTTCGTGGAAGCATTTCGGTTAGCCGGCGCGCTTCCAAAGCCGCACCATCAGAAAGTTGTGAACGAGGCGCTTCTGCCGCCCGTAGCAACGCCCGCGAGAGTTCAGCATACCCGAGGCCACGAAAAAGCGAACCCATATGCCGACGAGCAATACCAACACCGAGCGCATCCCGCTCATTCTTTGATATTTGCCGCCCGTCTTCTTCGGGATCTTTTACCGATATAATTGGATTCATTGTTGGCGCTGTCGCAACTCCCCACCGGGTCGCGATTGCAAATCTCTTCAACGGAGCAGGCAGCCCCCCGATCATTACATCAGCGCGGTTAGCCTGGGTCCACGCTCTTGCTAGCGCCTTATCTGGGCCTGCCCGATCATGGCATCCCTTTGCCTCGGCAATGGCAAGTTGCTGCTGTAAAGGATCCCAAATGATCCAGTCGGGCATGTCGCCGTTATGCAAACGAATTACCTGTGCGCCGACAACGCCGCTTAGTAACATCGGGGGCTTCGTCACATGCGCGAAGTTTGAGTAATTCCAATAGCGAGTCAGGTAAGCACGCGCGACGAAGCGACCAAACAGACCTGAAAGCGCCGTTTTCACCTCACGTGACTGACCGAGCGGCTGCAGAAAGACAAAATGTTGATTGGCTGGGTCTAAAAGCCCCCCAAGGATCGCCCAAGAACCCAATGACGCACCGGGCGATTGCAAAACCTCATATGTTCCTGCGTCTTCAACTTCACGGGCCGTCAGGTCAGCCATAGGTCCAAGACCTATCGGCCTCAAGGCTATTGGGTCGAAAATGTGATGAAGCGTTGGCAGTTTCGGCTCGTCTGATTTTGGTAGAACAGCCACATCTGATCACATCTATGAGCTGCTTCCTATCTTTTATCTACCTGTGCGTGTATTTCTTCTTTCAGCCGACCGTCGTGAAAGGCATCATGAGTTCGATACCAAGGACCTACTTGTTCAGATACTCGAGCTTGAGGCCCGGACGCGGCCATTCGAAGCTGACCAGCTTGCCGGTCATCGACAGCGTCGCGTAGGCGGTACGCAGGTCCTTGCCGCCGAAGCAGACGTTGGTGACCATCGGGTCCGGCAACTTGTGTTGCGTCACCGACTGGCCGTCGGGCGAGATGTCGGAGACGGCGCCGGTGATCAGGGTCGCGACGCAGATGTGCCCGGCCGAATCGACGGCCAGCGAGTCGAACATCTGGTAGCCGCCGAGGCCCGTGACGACGCGGCCCTTCTCGCCCCGATAGGCGCCGTTGGCGTCCTTGATGGTGCCGGGCGCCGACAGATCGAAGGCCCAGAGGCGGGCCGTCGGCGTCTCGACGACATAGAGCGTCTTGCCGTCGGGCGAGAGGCCGCAGCCGTTGGGGCGCTCCAGCGGAAACACCTTCTGCTCGATCTTCGAGCCGTCGGCCTTGGCGTAGTAGACGGCGCCGCGATCGTTGTCGTATTCGCGCGTCTTGCCGAGGTCGGTGAACCAGAAGCCGCCGGCATCGTCGAACACCAGATCGTTCGGCCCGTTCAGCTTGCGGCCGTCACAGCTGTCGTAGAGCGTCTCGAACTTGCCGGTGTCGGGATCGACCACCTGGATCGAGCCGCCCTTGTAAGAGGCGGGCTGCGTGCCCGGGAACAGGCGGCCGTCGGGCCGCTCGATCCAGTTGAAGCCGCCATTGTTGGTCACGTAGATCTTGCCGCCGGGCCCCATCGCCGCGCCGTTCGGGCCGCCGCCCAGCTTGGCGACGATGTGCTGCTTGCCGTCCGGCGTGACCCGCGTGAGCGTCTCGCGCGCGATCTCGACCAGGATGACCGAGCCGTCCGGCATGGCCACCGGCCCCTCCGGGAACTTGAGGCCCGAAGTGATCTCCTTGAACGGCGTCGTCATGGCGTTTCTCCCGTTGTCCTTACTGGCCCTTGAATTCGGGCTTGCGCTTGGCGAGGAAGGCCGCGACGCCTTCCTTGAAGTCCTCGCTCTTGCCCAGCTCGCGCTGGAAGTCGCGCTCGACGTCGAGCTGCTGGGAGAGCGTATTGCCGCTGGCGCGGTTCATCGCCTCCTTGATCCGCGCGAGCGACATCGTCGGACCGTCCGCGAGGCGGCGCGCGAGATCGCCGGCCGTCTTCATCAGCTCGGCATCCTCGACCACGTCCCAGATCAGGCCCCAGTCCTTCGCCTGCTGCGCGCTGATCTGCGGCGCCAGCATCGCCAGCGCCCGCGCCCGCTGCTCGCCCACGAGGCGCGGCAGGAACCAGGTGCTGCCGCCGTCGGGCAACAGGCCGATGCGCGCGAAGGCCTGCAGGAACGAGGCGGACTTGCCCGCGACGGCGATGTCGGAGGCGAGCGCGAAGCTCATGCCGACGCCGGCCGCCGGGCCGTTCACCGCCGCCACGATCGGCTTGGGCACGCTGCGCATCAGGCGGATCACGGGGTTGAAGAACTTGTCGAGCGCCTCGCCCGAGTCCGACGTGTTGCCTTTCGCGCGGTCGGGATCGGCGAGATCGGCGCCGGCGCAGAAGCCGCGGCCCGCGCCGGTCAGCAGGACGGCGCGCACCGACGTGTCGGCGGCCAGCTCTTCCCAGCACTGCTTCAGCTCGCCGATCATCTTGCGCGACACGGCATTGAGCCGGTCCGGCGCATTCAGCGTCAGCGTGGCGAGGCCGTTATCCTTCGCGATCTGGATCTTCTCGTAGGTCATCTGGTTCTCGTCTCTCAACGTCCGGTGAAATTGGGTGCGCGCTTGGCGAGGAAGGCCGCGACGCCTTCCTTGAAGTCCGCGCTCTTGCCGAGTTCGCGCTGATGGTCGCGTTCGAGGTCGAGCTGCTGGTCGAGCGTGTTGGTGGCGGCCGCGTTGATCGCGCCCTTGATCGCGGCATAGGAGCGGGTCGGTCCGCTGGCGAGCCTGGCGGCGATCTTGCCGGCCTCGTCCATCAGGGTGGCATCGTCGACCACCTGCCAGACCATGCCCATGCGCGCGGCCTCCTCGGCCGGCACGGAAGTGCCCAGCATCGCCAGCGCCCGGGCGCGGGCGTCACCCACCGTGTGCGGCAGGAACCAGGTGCCACCGAGATCGGGGATCAGCGAGATGCGCACGAAGGCCTGGTCGAAGCGCGCGGACCGCGCGGCGATCACGATATCGCAGGCCAGCGCCAGATTGGCGCCGCCGCCCGCCGCCACGCCGTTTACCGCGGCGACAATCGGCTTCGGGAGGTCGCGCATGGCGCGGATCATGGGATTGAAGATCCGGTCCATCGCGGCGCCGACGTCGCGCGGGCCGGAAGCGCCCGCATCGCCGGGGCCGCCGCCGGCCAGGTCGGCGCCGGCACAGAAGCCGCGGCCTGTGCCGGTCAGCAGCACGCAGCGCACGGTATCGTCCTCGCGGGCACGTTTCAGCTCGGCGTTCATGGAGTCGATCAGCGCATGGCTCATCGCGTTCAGCCGCTGCGGGCGGTTGAGCGTCAGGGTCAGGACGCCGCCCTCGAGGGCGGCCAGAACGGGCGTTTCTTCCATGGCGGGGAGACTGGCATGGCGGAATTTGCCGCGCCATCCGGTCGCGTCGCATCGCGGCACTCCCTACCGTATCCCAGACCCATGGCCACAATCCTGATCCTGGTCGGCACCGAGTCGGGCAATGCCCAGATGGTGGCCGACGCGCTGCAGCCCGTGCTGGCGACGGCCGGTCACGCCGTCGACGTCACCGACAAGGCTGCGACCGCCGCCGACCTGGAGGCGCACGATGTGCTCCTCGTGGTCTGCGCCACCCACGGTTCCGGCGACATCCCGACCAACATCCTGCCGCTGGTCGAGGCCCTGCACCGCGACAGGCCCGACCTGTCGGGCCATCGCTACGGCGTCATCGCCCTGGGCGACATGACCTACCAGGACACGTTCTGCGGCGGCGGCAAGAAGGTCGACGAGGCGCTCGAACGCTGCGGCGCGAAGCGGGTCGGCGACCGCCTGGAGGTCGATGCCTCCGAACAGCCTCTGCCGGACGAGGAAGCCCTCACCTGGATCGAAGGCTGGAAGACGAAGGTCTGATCATTTCAGACTCCTCTCCCCCGGTAGGGGGAGAGGTTGGGTGAGGGGGTTGCGCACCGCATCGCTTCGAGTAGCCCCCTCACCTAGCCTCTCCCCCTACCGGGGGAGAGGAACATGAGATGAAGATCGTCAATCCGGCAGCGTGAAAATCTCGACCGGCTCGCGGACGCCGCGCAGGCGGTGTTTGCCCAGCGACTTCATCGGGCTCGGGCAGTTTTCGTTGAACTCGGCGGAGGCGCAGACGCGGACGCCCAGCGCCTTGGTGAGACCTTCCAGCCGCGACGCGCGATTCACGGCGGAGCCGATGACGGTGAAATCGAGCCGGTCCTCGGTGCCGATATTGCCGAAAGTCACCGTGCCGACATGGAGCCCGATGCCGAACCTGATCGGCTCGGCACCGCCCGTGGCCCGCGCCTCGTTGGCGGCCTCGGCATCGTCGATCAGCTGCCGTGCGGCCTCCAGCGCGGCGGCCGTCACCATCGGCATGAACAACGCATCCTCGGCCGGGAAGTAGGCCATCACACCGTCGCCGATGAACTTCAGGATCTCGCCGCCATGCTTGGCCAGCGCATCGCCGACCAGTTGGAAATAGTTGTTCAGCAGTTCGAGGACCTGGTTGGGCGCCAGCCGCTCGTTGAGACCGGTGAAGTCTCGGAGGTCGGAGAACCAAAGGACCGCGCGGATCTCCTCGCCGTCGCCGCGCCGGATCATGCCATGCAGGATTCGCTGGCCGACCTGGCGGCCGAGATAGGTCTCGGCAACCGTCTGGGCGACGCTCTCCTCGATGTGCATCTCGGTGATGGCGCCCATCATGTCGACGAGACGCGTCAGGTCGTCGATGTCGGCATCGCCGAACCCGTCCCTGGCGTCGGTGGCGAAGGCCACCACCGGCATGGGCCCATCGCGGCGGATGTGCATCGGCAGCGAGTAGTAGTCGGTGCCGCCGCCTTCCCTGACCTCGTGCAGCACCTCGTGATGCCGCTCGGTCAGGCTGTCGAGCCGGTAGCGCACGGGTGCCCCGCCCTCCCGCACCTCCTGGAGGGGGCTGCCGATATAGGCGGGGGTGAACTGCACACCGTAGGCGCGGGCGATCGATTCCACCCGCTCGCCCCGCCGCCACAGATAGCCCATCGCCTGGAGCTGCGGATGGACGAGCTGCAGGCCGACATACATGCGCCAGACCGGCACACCGGCGTCGAGCACGCGGTTCATCAGCTGCTCGATGAAGGTGTCCGGCCGCCGGATGAGCCGGCCTTCCCGCTGCAGCCACTTCGCGACGGGAAGCAGGCGGTCGGTCGTGGGTGCGGCCGTCAGGGGTGCCTTCGGGCTCAGGAGCCGCTCACGACGGCCGCCACTTCCTCGCCGGAGGTGCGGAAGACGCGGCTGGCCGAGACGTCGGCGATCTTCTCGATATTGTCGGCCACGTCCTCGATGGTCGGTGCTCGACCATCGATGCGCAGGCCCTCGGCCTCGCGATACTCAATACGCGCGAAGGTGCCGGCGCCAGCGCTCCAGATGTCCCCGGTACGCTGGCACTGCTCGCTGCACAGGAAGGCGACCATCGGCGAGACGAACTCGGGCCTCAGCTTGGCCAGCGCCTCGGGCGTCATCAGGCTCTCGGTCATGCGCGTGGCGGCGATCGGCGCCAGGGCGTTCATCATGATGTTGTACTTCTGGCCCTCGAGCCGCAGCGCATTCATGAAGCCCACGACGGCGAGCTTGGCGCCGCCATAGTTCGACTGGCCGAACGTGCCGTAGATGCCCGAGTTCGACGAGGTGACGACGATGCGGCCATAGGCCTTGGCGCGCAGGATGGGCCAGGCGGCGTGCGTGACATAGGCGGTGCCGAGGAAGTGGACCTTCACGACGAACTCGAAATCCTCGGTCGTCATGTTGTGGAAGGTCTTGTCGCGCAGCACGCCGGCATTGTTCACCACGATGTCGACCGTGCCGAAGGCATCGACGGCGGTCTTCACGATGTTGGCGGCGGTCGCGGCCTCGGCGACCGAGTCGTAATTGGCGACGGCCTGGCCGCCCGCCGCCTTGATCTCGTCGACAACCTTGTCGGCCGCGGCATGACCGCCACCCTTGCCATCCACCGCGCCGCCCGGATCGTTCACGACCACCCTGGCGCCACGGCTGGCCAGCAGCAGCGCATGCGCGCGGCCGAGCCCGTTGCCCGCGCCGGTGACGATGGCGACTCGATTGTCGAAGCGTATGGTCATTTGTCTTGTCTCCAGAATTTCCGCCGTTGAGGGCATCGTGCGGTCGCAATCCTTGTATTATGAGCGGGGAGAAATGTCCCTCACTTCGCCCAAGGACACGAAGTTAGCCGAACCAGACATGTTTTGTGGATCACTGCAGGATGTCGAAGAGGTGCAGAGCATTGTCCGCCGTCAAGAGCAGCTGTCCTGTCAGCGGATGGAAGCTCAATTCGGATACGATGGCTTGACCGGATGTTAGATACTCAAAAATCAAGCGGCCATCGACGGCAGACCACAACCTGACTGCAGACCCTAGCGCCCCGGTGCCTTTCGCTCCTTTGGTGACAAAGATGGGTAACGTCGGATGCCATGCGACCGACGACACTGGGCTGTATGCCCCGGAAATCGCAAGTTTCTCGCGGCCGTTGACCACATCCCAAATTCGAATCGGGTGCGGGTCATGCGGTTGCTCGGACGAGGCACCCGAAGCGAGCCATTGGCCATTTGGGCTCCACGCCATCGATGCAATGCCCGGCGCTTGGCCCGGCAGCATCCGTTCGATCTTCCGCGCTCTCAGATCAACCAGGGCAATTGGCTTGAGACGGATCGGGCCCGAACCTCTTTCGATGGCGCTCAACGCCATTTGGGCGCCCGGCCCCGCTGCAATCAGGAGAGCAGAGGCACCAGGCAGTGTTGGCACGGCGTCCACGAACTCCGCTTTCTTCAAATCAAAGTAGAGCGCGATGAGTTGCCTATCGACGAAAGTATTCAATGCTGCGAAGCAACGATCGCCCGTAACGATCATCGACTGAGCGATGCCCTTCATTACGGTCGGCCGACTTATTTGATCGACAACTTTGCCCTTCCGCGCGTCATACACGCTTAAAGCCCAAACACTGTCGAGACGTTCGTCGTTTGGCAGTGTGACCAACTCGTCATCCGAGCAGAATCCCATAGAGGATTTGTTGAGCGTTGCGGTTCTTGAGAATGTGCCCACCACGCTCCAACTGCCGGTATCCAGCACAGCTACCTTCCGCCCCCAATCAATGGCGACCGCGAGAAGTGTTCCGTTGGGATTCCAGGCGAGAGAGGTAATCGCACCACCGGCAGGCCGCTCCGATCTGAAGGGAATAGTCTTCAACAGCCGAAGCGATACTGAAGAACCGTTGCTATTCTTCATCAGGTCGGTGTCGGAGGCGGAAAGGCTGCCTGACCAGGTTCCTGTAATTGCTCCAGCCAAGCAGTTCGCGAGAAATCTGCGCGTCAACAGCCGCGGGGTTCCTCGCTCCACTTGGAATGACACGGTTACTCTCTCTTGAGAATCACGACCGAGGCCACGGCCTCTTCCATGCCGATCACGCCGCCGCCATTCTCGGCGAGCGCGACCTTGGCCCCCTCCACCTGACGGGCACCGGCCTCGCCGCGCAGCTGCGTGGCGAGTTCGGCCAGCATCGACAGGCCGGTGGCACCCACCGGATGGCCCTTGGAGACCAGGCCGCCCGAGGTGTTGACCGGCAGCTTGCCGCCCGGGCCGGTGGCGCCGGACTCGACGAACTTGCCGCCCTCGCCCTCGGGGCAGAAGCGCAGCATCTCGCACTGGTAGATCTCGCAGAAGCTGGTGGCGTCATGGACCTCGGCAACGTCGATGTCCTCCGGCCCAAGCCCCGCCATCCGGTAGGCCTTGTCGGCGGCCGCGCGCGTCAGGCCGGGCGCGTCGAGGTTGCGGTACATGCCGCCCGAGAAGCCGACGCCGGCGATCTTCACGGCGCGGTCCTGCACGTGCCTGGGCTGCTTTTCGAGATACTCCGCCGAGCACAACAAGGCGGCGGCAGCGCCGTCGCCGATCGGCGCGCACATGGCGCGGGTCAGCGGGAAGGACACGGGACGGTCCTCCAGCACCGATTGCGGCGTCATCTGGAAGCGGTACTGCGCCTTCTCGTTCAGCGCGCCGTAATTGTGGTTCTTGGCAGCACCTGCCGCGATCTGGGCCTGGGTCGTGCCGTACTTCCACATGTGCCACTTGGCCTGCATGGCATAGGTATCCATGAAGATCGTACGGTCATCGCCCGGCTTGAACTCGGAGCCGACCATCTTGCCCACCCGGTTCATTTCCTCGACCAGCCGGTCATGCTGGCTGGTGATGTAGCCCTGGTTGAACAGGCCGGCCGTGCGCTCGGGTGCCTCCGGGCTGAACAGCTTCTCGACGCCCAGGCAGAAAGTGAGTTCGTGGGTGCCGGCCAGCACGTCCTTCCAGGCCCCCATGAAGGCGGTCGAGGCGGTGGCGCAGGCATTCTCGACGTTGAACATCGGCACCCGCTCGGGGAACAGCCCCTCCTCGACCAGCGGCTGGAACAGCGCCTGGCCGCGGATCGAGTTCTGGCCCCAGAAGCCCATGCCGCAATTGCCCAGCCATCCGGTCTCGATGTCGCTGCCCTTTTCCATGCCGGCATCGGCCAGGGTGCCCATATAGGCCTCGCGGGCGAGGTCGCCGAAGCTCAGACCGGGGTGCTTCTTGAAGACGGTGGTGTAGGCGCCGATCACGTAGACGTCGCGCATGGGGCGGTTTCCTCAGGTTGGCTTTGACCGCATTTGAGCGTATCCAAACGGCTTACGCTAGGAGAACGAACATGGCTGTAGCGGCCCAGGCGAGACCCCTCAACGTCGATGCCACGATCGCCGAGCTGAAGGCGCTGTTCGGCGACCGGGTCAGCACCGCGCACGCCGTGCGTGAGCAGCACGGCAAGGACATTTCGTATCACGAAGCGCACCTGCCGGACGCCGTGGTCTTCGCCGAATCGACCGAGGAAGTGCAGCAGATCGTCCAGCTCTGCGCCCGCCACAAGACCCCGATCATCCCGTTCGGCACCGGCACCTCGCTGGAGGGCCATATCAGCGCCCCCAACGGCGGCATCTCGCTCGACGTCAGCCGGATGAACAAGATCCTGCAGGTCAACGAGGCCGACCTCGACGTGGTGGTGCAGCCCGGCGTCACCCGCAAGCAGCTCAACGAATACCTGCGCGCCACCGGCCTGTTCTTCCCGATCGATCCCGGCGCCGACGCCTCGATCGGCGGCATGACCAGCACCCGCGCCTCCGGCACCAACGCGGTGCGCTACGGCACGATGCGCGAGAACGTCCTGTCGCTGCAGGTCGTGACGCCCGACGGGCGGATCATGCAGCTCGGCCGCCGCTCGCGGAAGTCGAGCGCGGGCTACGACCTTGTGAAGCTGTTCGTCGGCTCCGAGGGGACGCTGGGCGTCATCACCGAGATCACCCTGCGCCTCTACGGCACGCCGGAATCGATGGTCGCCGCGACCTGCGCGTTCGACAGCCTCGAGGGCGCGGTCAACACCGTGATCCAGACCATCCAGTCCGGCATCCCGGTGGCGCGCATCGAGTTGATGGACACCTATACCGTCGACACGGTGAACCAGTATTCCAAGCTCTCGCTGCCGCGGAAGAACCTGCTGCTGCTCGAGTTCCACGGCACCGAGGCCGGCACGAAGGAACAGGCCGAGATGGTGCAGGCCATCGCCGCCGAGCATGGCGGCGGCGACTTCGCCTGGACCAGCCAAGCCGAGGAGCGCAGCAGGATGTGGCAGGCCCGCCACGACGCGGCCTGGGCTGCCAAGGCCTACAAGCCGGGCTGGGGCATGTGGGCGACCGATGTCTGCGTGCCGATCAGCAAGCTCGCGGAGTGCATCCTCGAGACGCAGAAGGACATCCAGGCCAACGACCTCTATGCGCCGATCGTCGGCCATGTCGGCGACGGCAACTTCCATCTCACCATGATGGTCGACCCCGACGACCCGACCTACCTGCCGCGGGCCGAAGGCCTCAACGACCGCATGATTGCCCGGGCGCAGAATCTCGGCGGCACCTGCACCGGCGAGCACGGCGTCGGCATCGGCAAGATCAAGTATCTATACCAGGAGCACGGCGAGGCGATGTCGCTGATGCGCTCGATCAAGAAGGCGATCGACCCCGACAACATCATGAACCCGGGCAAGATCATCGGGCCGATCAATTGACAATGTTCATCGCGTCGCGATGAACATTGTCATCCTGAGCGCAGCGAAGGATGCTTCGGTTACCGGAAAGAACCCTCGCTTCGCACGGGATGACGGCGCAAACAAAAAGGGCCGGCTTTCGCCGGCCCTTTGCTTTTTGAAGCGCCTTACTTGGCGGCCTGGATCATGATCTCGACCTCGAGGCCGGGGCGGCGGGCTTGGCCTCGGCCGTGGCGAGGGCCGGTGGGCTCACCGCCATCACGGCCGGCGATCAGATCAGGAAGTCGAACTTGGCCGGGTCCGCCGGTCCTGTCGCGGTGAAGCCGAAGCTCACGTCGGCCTCTGCATCGACCTTTCCGTTCCAGGCGGCATTGCGGACCACGTAGCCACTGGCATCGTGCGAAACGATCTCCGCATTCCATATGCTGGTGATCTCGCTCTGCGTCTCGATTTCGAGGTGCCAACCGGAAACGGCTCCTCCGTCGTTATGGATGGTCACGGCCGCGTTGAAGCCGCCACTCCACGAATCCACCACCTTCATCAGGGCCTCCAGATCGCCACTCGACGTGCCGTGTGCCGTCGAATTGGTGACGGGCGGCGAGGATGGCGATGCAGGCGCTACATCGTCGTCGTTGATGGTGGCCGTTGCGGCGCCGCGTCCAATGGTGGCGCCATGAGCATCGGTCAGGGTGACCGTGAACTTTTCGTTGCCCTCGGCCAGCTTGTCGCCGGCAATCGACACCTGGATGACCTTGCTCTGCTCGCCCGCGGCGAAGGTGAGCGTGCCCGACTTCGCCGTATAATCCGACCCCGCACTCGCCGTGTCGTTGGCGGTCCCGTAGTGGACCGTCACCGGACCGGTGGCTGCCTTCGACAGAGCGACGGTAAAGTCGAGCATGGCCGTGCCCGAATCGCCCTCGGCCCGCGTGGCATCCGATATCGACAGGCTTGGCAGGACCGGCGCGGGTGCCGGCGCCCCGCTGTCGGACGAAATGCCATTGAGCGCAAAGCCCGTGGCCGCCGTCCCGTCGCTGCCCGGCGTTGCCTGGAAACCGAAGCTTGTCTCCTGGTTGGCGCCGACCGTGCCGTTGTAGGACATGTTCCTGATGACGTAGTGATCGCCGATGTGGCTCACGATCTGGGCATTCCAGATGTTGGTGATGGTGAACGCCGCGTCGAACTCGACGGTCCAGCCGTTCAGGGGCGTATCGCCGGCGGCAACCTCCATTTTGCCGATGAAGCCTGCGCCCCAGTTGTCGCTGACCTTGTAACCGACCGACGTCCCGCCGGCCGGGGCGGTCCCGTCGTCGTTGGTGATCGTGCCCGTGCCCGAGCCGTCGGCGATCGTGGCACCGCTGGCACCCGAGAGGTTCAGCGTCAGCGTCTCGTTCGCCTCGACGGCGGTATCGCCCGACACGGTCACCGAGACCGTCTTCGAGGTCTGGCCCGCCGCGAAGGTGAGCGTGCCCGACTTCGCCTTGTAGTCCGAACCCGCACTCGCCGTGCCGTCCGCGGTGCCGTACTGAACCGTCACCGGACCCGTGGCGGCCTGCGACAGCGAGACGGTGAAGTTGAGTTTGGCCGTGCCCGAGTTTCCCTCGACCCGCGTGGCATCCGATACAGAAAGGCCTGGCAGGACCGGGGCGGTCCCGTCGTCGTTGGTGATCATGCCCGTGCCCGAGCCGTCGGCGATCGTGGCGCCGCTGGCGCTCGAGAGGTTCAGCGTCACTGTCTCGTTCGCCTCGACGGCGGTATCGCCCGACACGGCCACCGAGACCGTCTTCGAGGTCTCGCCGGCCGCGAAGGTGAGCGTGCCCGACTTCGCCTTGTAGTCCGAACCCGCACTCGCCGTGCCGTCCGCGGTGCCGTACTGAACCGTCACCGGACCCGTGGCCGCGTTCGACAGCGAGACGGTGAAGTTGAGCTTGGCCGTGCCCGAGTTTCCCTCGACCCGCGTGGCATTCGATACCGAAAGGCTTGGCAGGACCGGGGCGGTCCCATCGTCGTTGACGATCGTGCCCGTGGCCGAGCCGTCGGCGATCGTGGCGCCGACCGGCGACGAGAGCTCCACGGTGAATGTCTCGTCGGCCTCGGCGACGCTGTCGCCCTGGATATCCACGTGGATCATCTGCGAGGTCGTGCCGGGTGCGAACGTCACCGTCCCGGTGGAAGCCGCGTAGTCCACGCCGCCGGCCGCGCTGCCATTGACGGTCTTGTACTGCACCGTCACCGGCACGGACGATGCCTTGTCCAGCGTCACGACGAACATGAAGTGGTTGTGCTCGCCGTTACCCTCCCTGGTCGACAGGTCGGCGATGGAGATGGCCGGCAGCGTGGCGGGCTGCGTATCGATATCGTCGTTGACGATGGTGCCCATGGCCTGACCCCTGGCAATCGTGGCTCCCGTGGGCGACGACAACGAGAGGGTGAAGGTCTCGTTGGTCTCGACGAGGGTATCGCCCAGAATGTCGACGCTCACCGTCTTGGACGTCTCGCCTGCCGCGAACGTCAGCGTGCCGACGGCCGATGCATAGTCCTGGCCGGCAGTGGCCGTACCGTTCACGGTCGTATAGCCGACCGAAACGGGCCCGCTGGCCGCCTGTGAGAGCGTGACGGTGAAGACCATCTGGCTCCTGCCGGCATTGCCCTCGGCGAGGGTGCCGTTGGCGATCGAGAGTTGCGGCACGACGGCCGCAGATCCCTCGGCCGAATCGATCAGCTCCTGCCATTCCGCGCGTGCCGTGGCGTCGCGGGCAGCGATATTGTTGTGGTCCAGTTCGGCGAGCGACACGCCCGTCAGAACGTAGGTCTGGCGGTTGCCCTCGATGCTGATGACCGTCGAGCCATCGACCTCTTTCACCGAGAATTCGCTGGCCTTGAACCAGCCGAAATCGAGCTTGTCCTTCGACGGATCGAAGGCGATGGCGGTGTTGACGCCATGGTGCCAGTCGATGATGGTGGTCGTTCCAGCCTGGCCGGAGGGAGGCGCTCCGTTACCGGTGCCCGTCGGCCAGTTGTTCGTGCCGGCGATGGGCACGCCTTGCGGCTTGATCTGCGAATCCGGAACCGAACTGAAGCCGAGTTGCAGGGCAACGCGGTCCTCGCGGGCCTCGGCAAAATAGAACACAAAGTTCTCGGCTTTCAGATCAGCGGTCGTGACACCCAGCAGGATCAACGCCTGACCCGTTCCCGAATTGGAGATGACCACTCCCTCTGGATTGTTGGTCATATAGATCTGTTCGCGGGTACCGAAGTATCGGAAGTCCACGGTGTCGGTGGCGGGATTGAAGGCGACCCGGTCGATCTGGCCGATCTCGTGGGAGCGCGCATAGACAGTGTGGTCGTTCGCCGCGATTCCATGCTCCCAGGCAAGCGCACCGGATACGCATTCACGCAGGTGATCGTTGATGATCGGCACGAAGCTGTCGATCGTGAGCTGACCGAGCGAAACGCCGACGACAACCGCGATCTCGCCCGACCACGGATTCATGATCCCGACGCCGGTCGGGGTATCGACGATAATGCCGTTATGTACGGTGACAGGGCCAAGATCGAGCTTGTCCCGGGCCGGATCGAAGCCGGTAATGTCCGCACCGTCCGACGTGATCTGGAAGATCTTCCCGGTCGCGCTTGCCTCGTTCGCCATGTCCTTCCCTCCGGCTGGTTGTCAGCGACAGTGTCTCTGCTGATGAGATGTCATGTTTCCCGGAGAGGAACAGACGCCAACCGCGAGTACTCGATGAACGCGGCCGATTAATCGGCGAACGGGCAAGAGGCCGGCAAAATCGGGGGCTATGGAAAGAACGCCCAAAGAAAAAGGGCCGGCGGATGCCGGCCCTTTCCATTGAAATGGACGCGCCTTACTTGGCGGCCTGGATCATGATCTCGACCTTGAGGCCGGGGGCGGCGAGCTTCGCCTCGACCGTCGCACGCGCGGGCGTGTTGCCGGGGGAGACCCAGGCGTCCCACACTTCGTTCATCTGGCTCCAGGTCGAGATGTCGGTCAGCCAGATGTTGGCCGAGAGCACCTTCGACTTGTCGGTACCGGCTTCGGCCAGGAACTTGTCGACCTTGTCGAGGATCTGCTTGGTCTGGACCTTCACGTCGGCCTTGGCGTCGTCGGCGGTGAGGCCGGCGAGATAGACCGTGTCGCCATGGACCACGGCGCTGCTCATGCGGGCGCCAACGTTGATGCGCTTGATGCTCATATTCTCTCTCCTCGAAGAAACTTGAAAAGCGGGCGGGACCTTAGCAGAGCCTATATCGCCGCGACGACCATGATTTCGACCTTCATGTTCGGGTCGTTCAGGCGGGCCTCGACGGTGGCGCGGGCCGGCGTTTGGCCGGGCACGACCCAGGCGTCCCAAACTTTATTCATGGCGGCAAAATCCGAGATATCGCTCAGCCAGATCGTGGCGGTCAGGATCCTGGTCTTGTCGCTGCCGCCCTTGGCCAGCAGCGAGTCGATCTCGGCCAGCGCCTGCCGGACCTGGCCGGTGATGTCGAGGCTCGTATCCTCGGGGATCATGCCCGAGCAGTAGATGCGGTTGCCCAGGGTGACGGCCTCGCTCATGCGCGGGCCGACGTCGATTCGTACAATGTTGCTCATGGCGGCGAACCTAAAGCGCCTCTCCGGCTCGCACAACGGACCGGGGACGCACTCCGCCCTCCCCGTGCCGCCGGTTCGCGCTACAGTCCCGGGAAGCCTATCGGAGAAAGCGCCCATGACCATCCGCCGCCCGCTCGACGGGATGCTCGTCCTCGATCTCGGGCAAATCTACAACGGGCCCTATTGCGGCCTGCAGCTCGCCTTCATGGGCGCGCGCGTGCTCAAGATCGAGCCTCCGGAGGGCGACGTGGTGCGCCGCCGCAAGCGCGAGGTCGAGCCCTATCCGCTGGTCATGCTCAACTCCAACAAGGAATCGGTCGTCCTCGACTTCAAGCAGCCGCGCGGCAAGGAACTTTTCCTGGCGCTGGTCGAGCAGGCCGACGTGCTGATCGAGAATTTCGCGGCAGGCGTCATGGATCGGCTCGGCCTCGGCTACGACGTGCTGAACAAGCTCAACCCCCGCCTCGTCTATGGCGGCAGCTCGGGCTTCGGCCTCGACGGCCCCTACCGCGACCTCGCCGCCATGGACGTCACCATCCAGGCGATGAGCGGCATCACCAACGCGACCGGCGACGCCGATGGGCCGCCGACCAAGGCGGGCGCCGCGGTGTGCGATTTCCTTGCCGGCATCCATCTCTGTGCCGGCATTCTGGGCGCGCTGGTGCAACGCGAGCGCACGGGCAAGGGACAGCGTGTCGAGGTCGCCATGCACGAGGCCGGCGCGATCTCGATCGCCTCGGCGCTGGGCGCTGTGATGGACGGTGACAAGAACGTGCCCGACCGCACCGGCAACCGCCATCCCGCGCTCGCGATGGCGCCGTACAACACCTATCGCTGCAGCGACGGCTACGTCGCGATCTTCACCTCGGCCGAGCGGCACTGGGTGTCGATGTGCGAGATGCTGGGCCGCGAGGATTGGCTCTCGAACCCCGAGCTCGCGACCACACCAGGGCGCGCGAAGAACATGGCGATGATCGATGACATGGTCGGCGCCTGGACGCTCCCGAAGACCAAGGACGAGGTGCTGGCGCTGCTCAACACGGCGCGCGTGCCGTGCGCCCCGGTGAAGACCGCGCGCGAGGTCGCCTACGATCCTCATCTCGAAGCGCGCGGCTTCTGGGTCGATGTCGACCATCCGCGCCGCGGCAAGACCCGCGTGCCGATCTCGCCCATCCGCCTGCACACCGGCGGCAAGTCCGAGATCAAGCGCCCGGCGCCGACGCTGGGCCAGCACACCGATGCCGTGCTCGGCGAACTGCTCGGCCTGAAGGCCGACGAGCTGACGCAACTCCGCTCCGACGAAGTCACGGTGCCGGTAACGGAACGGAAGAAGAAGTAGAATTGTCAGACTCCTCTCCCCCGATAGGGGGAGAGGTTGGGTGAGGGGGACGACGCACCCTGTGCCCCCCTCACCTAGCCTCTCCCCCTAGCGGGGGAGAGGAATATGAGAAGGAAGGAGACGTGCCATGCCGATCATAGATTCGCAGGTCCATGCTTATGAAGCGAACACGCCGAAGCGCCCATGGGCCACCGTGCCGAACTGGCCGCCTCACGTGACCGGCGACGAGATGGTGGCGGCGATGAACAAGGTCGGCGTCGACGGCGCGATCTTCATCTCGTCCTTCTCGATGTACCGCTACGACGGCAGCTACGCCGAGGAAGTGGCCCGCCAGCACCCGGGCCGCATGGCCATCGTGAAGCCGGTCGATCCGGACGACCCGAACGTGGCCGACGTGGTCGCGAAGTGGAAGGAGACGCAGGGCGCCGTCGGCATCCGCATCTTCCTGCGCGAGGAAGAGAAGCGCGCTCCCGACCATCCCGGCTTCGACCGCATCTGCAAGGCCGCCGTAGACTACGACCTGCCGCTCAACTTCCTGTTCTGGGGCAGGGTCGACGATGGCATCAGGATCATCGACCGCCATCCCAATGTGCGCTTCATCGTCGACCATCTCGGCCTGCTGCAGCCGCGTGACCCGCCGGCGCCCGCCGAGCCGTGGGCCGACCTGCCGAAGATCCTCGACCTCGCCAGACGGCCCCACGCCGTGATCAAGGTCAGCGGCGCCTGCACGCTGTCGAAGCAGCCCTACCCGTTCCCCGACATCTGGGATCCGCTGAAGCGCGTGTTCGATGCCTGGGGCTTCGAGCGCTGCCTGTGGGGCACCGACTGGACGCGCGCCTTCGCGGTCGTGAACTACGAGAACGCGGTGAAGCCGTTCCTGGAGACGAAGACGCTGAGCGACAGTGAACGCGCCATGCTGATGGGCGGCGCGTGCGCCAAGGCTTACGGCTGGTCGCCGAAGAAGGAGTAACTACGTCGTCCTGAGCGCAAGCGAAGGACCTCGCGGATCGACCACAGCACTCCCTGGCAAGCGTTAGATCCTTCGCTTCGCTCAGGATGACAAGAAAAGAGCGCGGCACGAGAGTGCCGCGCTCCATTCAATATAGTCAGGCCGTCGAGCGGACCAGCTTGCCAGGACGCGCGCCGGTCTCCACGCCCTTCTCGAAGATCGGCGTGCCGGAGCAGATCGTCATGTCGTAGCCGTCGACGCTCTGGACCAGTCGGCGGCCGCCCGCCGGCAGGTCGAAGATCATCTTCGGGCTGTGCAGGGTCAGGCCGTCGAAGTCGATGACATTGACGTCCGCCTTCATGCCCGGCTGCAGGCGGCCGCGATCCTTGAAGCCGTAGAAGTCGGCGGTGCTGCTGGTCATGCGCTTGACCACGAATTCCAGGCCAAGGCGCGGTCCGCGCGTGCGGTCACGTACCCAATGCTGCAGCATCGAGCTGTTGAGCGAGGCGTCGCAGATCACGCCGCAATGCGCGCCGCCGTCGGACAGGCCGAGGATGGTGTGCGGATCCTCGATCAGCTCGCGCACGACCTCGAGATCGCCGTGCACGTAGTTGGTGACGGGGAAATAGACCATGCGGTTCTCGGCCCCGACGAGATAGTCGTAGCAGTACTCTTGCGGCGTCACGCCCTCGGCCTTGGCCAACGCCTCGATGCTGCGCTCCGGCGCGGGCTCGTAGTCCGGCTTGTCGCCGAGCGGATACATGCGGTCCCAGCGCGTCGCGATCTGGCGCGACAGCGGCGGCAGCACTTCGAGCAGGCGCGGCGAGGCCTCCTGCGACAGGATCAGGCGGCGCACATCAGGCGTGCGCAGCTTCGCCAGCATCTCGGCCGGCGGCAGATGGGCCAGTGCGGCATAGCCCTCGCGCAGGCCGAACGGATTGAGCGAGGTGTTGAGGCCAAGCGTCAGACCGACCGGACGGCCAGCGACCTGGGCATAGAGCGGCAGGTTGTCGGCGCGGCAGGCGCGCACGCCGTCCATCAGGCGCTTGTAGCGCTGCGGGTCGTAGCCGCGGTCGGTGAGCAGGAACCAGACCGGCCGGCCGCTCTCCCTGGCGACCTGGCGGACCCAGTTCCACTCCGCCGCCTCGTCGTCGAAATCGGAGAGGAAGCCGAAGGTGCCGCGACCGGCGCGGCCCATCGCCTTGCCGATGGCGATCAGTTCCTCATGCTCGGCATAGCGGCCGGGCACCAGATCGCCGGCCAGGGTCTTGTGCTGGTCGGTGCGGCTGGTGGTGAAGCCAACGGCGCCGGCCTTCAGCGCCTCCTCGGTGAGGCGCGCCATCAGCTCGATGTCCTCAGCGGTCGCCCTCTCGCGCTTGATGGCGCGCTCGCCCATCGCGTAGACGCGCAGCGGATGGTGGGCGACCTGGGCGCCGATATCGATGGTGCGCGGCAGGCGCTCCAGCGCGTCGAGATATTCCGGGAAGCTCTCCCAGTCCCACTTGAGGCCTTCGGTCAGGGTGATGCCGGGGATGTCCTCGACCCCTTCCATCATCTCGATCAGCGCCTTCTGGTGCTCGTTGCGCACCGGCGCGAAGCCGACGCCGCAATTGCCGAACACCAGGGTCGTGGCACCATGCCAGGAGGACGGCGCCAGCACCGGATCCCACGTGGCCTGCCCGTCATAATGGGTGTGAACGTCAACCCAGCCCGGCGTGACCAGCCGGCCCTCGGCCTTGACCTCGCGTTTGCCCGGACCCGCCTTGCCACCGACCTGGACGATCCTGTCGCCGTCCAGGGCGACGTCGCCCTGGAACGCCGGCGCGCCCGTGCCGTCGACGATGGTGCCGCCCCGAATGACGATGTCGTGCATGGCCCGTCCCGCTGCTTCTGTAAGGGGACGACAGCTTTCCACGCTCGGCCGGCCCCGGAAAGGCCGGAGCCATGCATTACCGGCGTACTGCTATTCAGAGCGCAGCGTGATCCCTTTCCTCCCCATTCAGATGGGGAGGCGTCAGCGTCTTACGCTGACGGAGGGGTCATGAGCTTCGCGTAATCGCTCTTTCTTCGGCGCTCCCGGACATCGTTTCACGATGTCCTGACGCTCAGTGGCCGAGCTTCGCTCGGCCTAGGAACGCTCGCGAATGTCGCTGAACTTCACCTTGGGGCTCTTCTCGGCGATGTAGCCCAGCTCCCACGCATTGCGCGCCAGGAACACCGGCGAGCCGTCGCGGTCTTCGGACATGCCGCCGCGATTGGCCGACATGAACTCTTCCAGATCGGCCTTGGTTTCGGCTGCGATCCAGCGCGCGGTCTCGAACGGCGCGGGCTCGAGGTCGATATGGACGTTGTACTCGGCCTCGACGCGGGTCTTGAGCACGTCGAGCTGCAGCTCGCCGACGACGCCCACGATATGGTCGCCGCCGATGACGCGGCGGAACACCTGGGTCACGCCCTCTTCCGCCAGGTCCTCCAGCGCACGCCGCAGCTGCTTGGACTTCATCGGATCCTCCAGCCGCACGCGGCGCAGGATTTCCGGCGCGAAGTTCGGAATACCGACGATCTTGATCGTCTCGCCCTCGGTCAGCGTGTCGCCGACGCGCAGCACGCCGTGATTGGGGATGCCGATGATGTCGCCGGGCCATGCCTCGTCGACGATCTCGCGCTCGCGGGCGAAGAACAGGATCGGCGAATTCACCGACAGGATCTTGCCCGTGCCCATCTGCGTCAGCTTCATGCCACGGCGGAACTTGCCGCTGCACAGGCGCAGGAAGGCAATGCGGTCGCGATGGTTGGGGTCCATGTTGGCCTGGACCTTGAACACGAAGCCCGTGACCTTGGGCTCGGTCGGCTCGATGGCGCGCGGCTCGGCGGGTTGCGGCCGCGGCGGCGGCGCCCAGGCCGCGATTGCGTCGAGAAGTTCCTTCACGCCGAAATTGTTGTAGGCCGAGCCGAAGAACACCGGCGACAGATGGCCGGCGCGATAGCTCTCGAGATCGAAGGCGGGATAGCCGGCGCGCACCAGCTCGACCTCTTCTGCGAAGTTCTGATCGGCGATCGTGTAGTTCTCGATCACCTCGCCGATGCGGCTGCGGTCGGTGTTGTCGAACACCAGCATGCGGTTGTTGTTGAGGTCGAAGGTGCCCTTGAAATTCTGGCCCGAGCCGGTCGGCCAGGTCATGGGCGAGACGTCGAGCGCCAGGGTCGAGGCGACCTCGTCCAGGAGCTCGATCGGGTCCTTGGACTCGCGGTCCATCTTGTTGATGAAGGTGACGATCGGCACGTCGCGCAGGCGGCAGATCTCGAACAGCTTGCGGGTGCGCGCCTCGATGCCCTTGGCGGCATCGATCACCATCACCGCCGAATCGACGGCGGTCAGCGTGCGGTAGGTGTCCTCGCTGAAGTCTTCATGGCCCGGCGTGTCGAGCAGGTTGAAGACGGCGCCGCCATACTCGAAATGCATGACCGAGGTGGTGACCGAGATGCCTCGCTGCTGCTCGATCTTCATCCAGTCCGAGCGCGCCCGCCGCGCCTCGCCGCGCGCCTTCACGGCACCCGCGACATGGATGGCGCCGCCGAACAGCAGCAGCTTCTCCGTCAGCGTCGTCTTGCCGGCGTCGGGATGAGAGATGATCGCAAACGTGCGCCGCAGGGCGGCCGGGTGGCCGGCCAGACGGGCATCGGATGCGGGAGAAGTCGCGGAATCGGGCACTTTTTATGGGGTCCTTCGGGGGTGGCGAGGGGGTAGCGGACAGGTCCGGGGACGTCAACTCGGGCGGGCCCCCTTCTCCCGGCCCCGTTCTCCCAGAGCCCCGCTTGGTCGCGCACCCGAGGTTTGTTAGTACGGCGCGGACTTTTTCCGGCGCGCGTGGGCCGGGGCGAATGGATTGGGGTCGATGGACAAGACGAAGGCTGGCAGTACGCCAATCGCGCTGCGCGTGCTGAAGGAGCTGGTGTTGCCGCTGGCCGGCGGCGTCGCCTACGGCGCGGTCGTCGCCGAGGCCAAGCAGATGCCGCTCGACGGCGTGACAGCCGGTGGCGTGGCGTTCTTCTGCATCCTGGCCGCGCAGGGCCTGGTCCTGCGTGCCGTCCGGACGGCCCGGCGCGAGCAGACGGCGCCGGCGGCTGTCAGCGCACCGGCTCCCGAGCCGCTCAAGCTGCCTCCGCCTGAGAAAGCGCCGGAGAAGGAACCGGAGCCCGCGCCCGTGCTGATCGCCGCGGCGACTCTAGAGGCCATCGTCGAGCCGGCCGCCAAGCCGGTCGAGGAGCCGGTCCCTGTGCCCGTTCCGACGCTCGTCCCTGAGCCTGCCGCGAAGCCCGCCCCGAAGCCTGCCAACGATTTCGTCAGCATCCGGGTCGGCATCGAGGAGCTGAAGGAGCAAGGGGCCCTGCCCGAACCCGAGCCAGAAAAGCCGGAGGACGGCCAGCGGCCACTCTTTCGCAACCTCGCGCACGCCCCTAGCAAGCGGACTCCCGTCGAGGCGCTGGCGCCGAAGCAGCTGCTCGACCTCAAGATGCCCTATCAGGCCGTGCTGAACGCCGCCGTGAACTTCGAACGCGAGGTCAAGCGTCACGCCAGCATGGCCGACGACCGGACCGCCTCGCTCGAAAGCCTTTTCGAAGAGCCGCGCTTCAACCTGTCGAAGGACAAGCTGCAGCAACTCGATACGCTGCGCCGCATCCGCAACAACATCCTCCACGGCTTCGAAACCCTGGTCGACCCCGTCGAAGCCGCCGCCCTCGTCACCGCCTTCGACCGCGCGGCGTCGTGGTTCGATCCAGCCAGTGTCGAGCCGGTGGAGCCTGCGATAGACGAGCTTGAGAAGGAAGCGCCCGCGAACGACGAGCCAGGGAAGCCTGCGGAGGACGACACTGAGCGGCCTGTCACGGACGAGGTCGTAAAGCCCGTCAAGGAAGAGACAGAAAAGTCCGAGAAGAGCGAGCCGGAGAAATCGGAAGAAGCAGAGAAGAAGGCGGACGCAGCCCCAGACTCCAAGGTCACGGAGAAGATTGGAAGTGAAAAGCTGTCGGAGGTCTAATACTCTGGGTTGAGATGGCTTGAACGGGCGAGGGTATTCTATTGATGCCGAACTTCCAGATTGCCATCGAAAAGCCCGAAGAAATCATCCCACGCCTGGGCAAGCAGGAACTCCACTGGAAACAGGGTCGGAGCGCGTACGAACTTTCCACTTCCTGGATTCAAGCCAAAGGCTTTCCCCCATCAGTGAGAGCTGTGCTCGACCAGGCTGACGAGTGGCGGGGCGCAGAGTTGTTAGAAGGGTTTTTTGAGCGTGAGACGGAGCTGCCGGGACGAGGCAGACCCAGCCAGACGGATTTGCTGGCACTCGTACGACTGAAGGGCGGTAACGCCATTTTGGGAGTTGAAGGAAAGGTCGACGAGCCATTCGGAGAGTTGGTGGGAGACTGGCTCAAGGGCAAGCCCGACGAGAAAGCGGGCGAACCTCCCGAGGCCGCAGCAGCGCGCCAAAGAAGCACACGGAATCGACGAGAACGCTTCAACGCCCTTTGCGGAATCCTGGAAATCGATCCCGCAGACTGGGATGGCTTCTACTATCAACTATTCCATCGAACCTGTGCCTCGATCTACGAGGCCAAGCGGTTCGAGTGCAAACGGGCCATCGTCCTCGTTCACTCCTTTGCAGCGATACCCGAAGCCTCGCTCAAACCCGCATGCTTCGAGGATTTCAGTGCGTTCACCGCCAAGATCGGGATGCCCGTGATCAGGCCCGGAGCGATTTCCGCCAGCAAGACCTGCGCCGGGATCGAGCTCCGCCTTGGTTGGGTTTCTGACAAGCCCTCAAGCTGATAGCGCGGCTTACACGCTCGACTTCCGGCGCTAAACTCCCGTCCATGAACCCCGACCAGCTCAAGACCTTCATCGGCAGTTTCTGGGACGACCAGATCCTGCCCTCGCTCACCGAGTACATCCGCATTCCCAACAAGTCGCCGTCCTTCGACCCGAAATGGGAGGAGAACGGCTACATGGAGCAGGCGGTCACGCTGATGACCGACTGGGCACGGCCGCACGTCGCCGCCTTCGCGGGCGCGACGATGGAGGTGGTGCGGCTGCCGGGGCGCACGCCGCTGATCTTCATCGAGATACCGGGTGACAATAACAACGACACCGTCCTGCTCTACGGCCATCTCGACAAGCAGCCCGAGATGAAGGGCTGGGCCGAGGGCATGGGGCCGTGGATCCCCGTGCGCAAGGACGACAAGCTCTACGGCCGCGGCGGTGCCGATGACGGCTACGCGATCTATGCCTGTTTCGCGGCCCTATTGGCTCTCAAGGAGCAGGGCATCCCGCGCGCGCGCTGCGTGATCATGATCGAAGGTTGCGAGGAGTCCGGCAGCTACGACCTGCCCTTCTACGTCGACCACCTGCTCGACCGGATCGGCGATCCTTCGCTGGTCGTCTGCCTCGATTCGGGCTGCGGCGACTGGGACCGGATGTGGCTCACCACGTCATTGCGCGGCATCGCGGCCGGCACGCTCAAGGTGACCGTGCTGAACGAGGGCGTGCATTCGGGCGACGCGTCGGGGATCGTGCCCTCCTCCTTCCGGATCACGCGCGCGCTGCTGACACGGCTGGAGGACGAGGCGACCGGCGAGATGAAGTTGCCGGAGCTGTTCGTGCAGATCCCGCCGCAGCGCATCGCGCAGGCCTCGGAAGCCGCGCGCGTACTGGGCGAGGAGGTCTATCGCAAGTTCCCCTTCGCCGGCACTACCAAGCCGATGGTCGAGGATCTCGGCCAGATGGTGCTGAACCGCACTTGGCGGCCGCAGCTCGCGACGGTCGGCATGGCGGGCTATCCCGAGCCGGTCGATGCCGGCAACGTGCTGCTGCCCTACACCGAGGCCAAGATCAGCGTGCGCACGCCGCCGACGCTCGACGCCAAGGAGGCCGTGAAGGCCATGAAGAAGGCGCTGGAATCCGATCCGCCCTACGGCGCCACCGTCGAGTTCGATGCGGGCGAAGGCGGCCAGAGCGGCTGGCACGCGCCGCCGCTGGCGCCTTGGCTGGAGAAGGCCGTGACCGACGCGTCGCAGGAAGCGTTCGGCCAGCCGGTCGCCTATATGGGCGAAGGCGGCACGATCCCGTTCATGGGCATGCTGGGCGACAAATTCCCCAGGACGCAGTTCGTGATCACCGGCGTGCTCGGGCCCCATTCGAATGCCCATGGACCGAACGAGTTCCTGCACATTCCGACGGGCAAGAAGGTGACCGTCGCGACGGCGCTGATGATCGCGGCGCACTATGAGCGAAAAGAGAAGTAGCGGCTTTCGTCTCGCCTCCCCATTCAAATGGGGAGGTGGCGGCGTCTTCGCCGACGGAGGGGTCATGCCCGTTGCGACGCCCATGACCCCATCGCCCCCGTAAGACGGGGGCACTTCCCCATTTGAATGGGGAAGGGAGTTTTAGCCGCTCATTTCCTCGCGCAGCATCTCGAGCTCCAGCCATTCCGTCTCGGCGGCTTCGATCTCGGCCTGGGCGGCGCCGATGCGGTTGGTCTTGGACTGGAAGCTCTTGGGGTCGCGGCGGTAGAGGTCCGGGTCGGCGAGCGCCTGCTGGAGCGTCGCGATCTCGGCCTGCAGGGCCTCGATCTTCTTCGGCAGTTCGACCAGGGCGCGTTCGCGCTTGTAGCCGAGGCGGGCCTTGCCCTGCCCTGCCGACTTTGGCGCGGCCGGCTTGTCCTTCGCACGCGAGGGCGTGACGCCGGTCGGCTCCACGCGCGGGCCGCGCTGGGCCACGTAGTCGCTATAGCCGCCGGCATATTCGGTCGCCGTGCCGTCGCCTTCGAGCACGATGGTCGAGGTCACGAGCCGGTCGAGGAAGTCGCGGTCGTGGCTCACCAGCAGGACGGTGCCGTCGTAATCGTCGAGCGCTTCCTGCAGGAGGTCGAGCGTGTCGGCATCGAGGTCGTTGGTCGGCTCGTCGAGCACGATCATGTTCGACGGCGCGGCCAGCGCCTTGGCCAGCAGCAGGCGGTTGCGCTCGCCGCCCGAGAGCGTGCGCACCGGCTGGCGCGCCTGCTCGTCACGGAACAGGTACTCGCGCAGATAGGTCATCACATGCGTGAGATGGCCGCGCACCAGCACATGGTCGTTGCGGTCGGCCAGTGTCTCCCACGGTGTCTTGTCGGGATCGAGGCCGATGCGTCGCTGGTCGATCACCACCGGCATGAGGTTGGAGCCGAGCTTCACCGTGCCGCTGTCGGGCTCGAGCTCGCCCATCAGCATCTTGAGCAGGGTGGTCTTGCCGGCGCCGTTGGGTCCGATCAGGCCGATGCGGTTCTTGCGGAAGATGCGAGTCGAGAAATCCTCGACGATGGTCTTGTCGCCCCAGCGCTTGGTGATGTTGCGCGCGGTGACGACCAGCGCGCCCGAGGCCTCGGCGCTGCCGGCCTCGATGGTGGCGCGGCCGACGGGCCCGATCTGCTGGCGGCGCTGCTGGCGGAGCGCGGCGAGCGCGCGCAGGCGGCCCTCGTTGCGGGTGCGGCGGGCGCGGATCGACTTGCCCGCCCATTCGGTCTCGCGCTCGATCAGCCGGTCGAGCTTGTGCCGCTCCGTCGCCTCGCGTTCGAGGATGTCGTTCGACCAGGTCTCGAACTCGCCATAGCCCTTGTCGAGGCGGCGCACGATGCCGCGGTCGAGCCACAGCACGGCACGCGACAGGTTGGTGAGGAAGCGGCGGTCATGGCTCACCAGCACATAGGCGCCGCGCCACTTCGAGAGCTTCTCCTCCAGCCACTCGATGGTCGGCAGGTCGAGATGGTTGGTCGGCTCGTCGAGCAGCATGACGTCGGGCTCGCCGATCAGCACGCGCGCCAGCGCCGCGCGGCGCGCCTCGCCGCCCGACAGGCTCGTCGGATCGCGCGGGCCGTCGAGCTTCATGTCTTCGAGGATGGCGGCGACGCGGTAATCGTCCGGCCCCAGCGAGTCGGTGAGCGCCGAGCCGACATAGTCGGCCACCGTGGCGTGGCCGGTAAAATCCGGTTCCTGCGGCAGGGTGGCGACGGTGGCGCCGGGCTGGGCGAAACGCTCGCCGGAATCGGCGATCGGCGCGCCCGCCAGGATACGCAGCAGGGTCGACTTGCCCGCGCCGTTGCGGCCGACCAGCGACAGCCGCTCGCCCGGCGCGATACCGAGATCGACGCCGGCCAGGATGGTCTGGTCGCCGAGATGGAAGCGGATGTCGCTGAGCGCAAGGAGGGGGGGATCGGCCATGGAGCGCGCTGTATTGGCCGAAGCCGTTCCGGTCGGCAAGGGCGGAAGGAGGATCGCCCCGGTCTTCCCGCGCGCGGCGTGCGCCCTGACGGGGCGCACAGGCGGCATTTGACGCGTCGTACGGTGCCCTGCATGAAGGCCGTCTCATGGTGATGGGCCTCACAACGGGACTTTGGGTCAGCGCGCAGATACGACTGTGCGACCGCGCGTTCATTCCTGCCGCCGTCGTGCGGCGTGGCGATCCCGATGTCGGCACCGTGCTGCTGAAGATCAATCGCTTCGAGGCCGGCGTGACCGTCTTCACCCAGACCAGCACGCTCGACGACGAACCGTCGTGGAGCCGCGGCACCGGCCCCGCCCCCGTCACGGAGCCCGAAGCCGACGCCTACATCGCCCGCCAGGTCAGCCGCGACCCCGACCTCTGGGTCCTCGAGATCGAGGACCGCAAGGGCGAATACAAGATGATCGGGAAGGTGGTTTAGGACCTCAAGCTGCTTCCCCATTCAAATGGGGAAGTGCCCCCGTCTTACGGGGGCGATGGGGTCATAGGCGTCAAAGCGACGATGACCCCTCCGTCGGCGTAAGACGCCGCCACCTCCCCATCTGAATGGGGAGGAGTTTTATTGCGCCCCCAGCACCGTCGTCGGATCGATCGTCTTGCCGGCGCGGCGGACCTCGAAGTGGAGCTGCGGCTCGGGCGTACCACCCGAATTGCCGACCTTGGCGATGGTCTGGCCGCGCTTCACCGTGTCGCCCTTCTTCACCAGCAGCTCTTCGTTGTTGCCGTAGGCCGTGATGTAGCCGCCGGGATGCTCGACCAGCAGCAGGTTGCCCATCTTGGCCACCTCGCCGCCGGCATAGACGACCTTGCCGCCCTCGGCGGCCTTCACCGGCGTGCCCTTGGCGGCGGCGATGTTGATGCCGTCGTTCTTCTGGCCGCCCGAGGTGCCGTAGGGCGAGACGATCTTGCCGTTCACCGGCCAGCTCATCCGGGGCGGCGGCGGCGTGGCCGCCACGGAGACCGATTTGCCGGCCAGGGGCGTCGGTTCGCCGGCGGGCGCGGCGGAGCGCGGCGCCTCACCCGAAGAAGAGCCGGGCGGCGGCGCGAGGCCCTCGCGCTTCACCGAGGAGGGTGCATTGGGATTGGCGGCAGCGGTCTGCTGGGGCGCCTCGCCGTAAGTGTCCTGCACGAAGCGTGCGCCCGGCATGGCAAGCGACTGGCCGGGCTTGATCGTGTAGGGCGCCTTCAGATTGTTGCGGTCGATGATGGTCTGCGACGAGACGCCGTAGCGGCGCGAGATGCTCTCGACCGTGTCCTTGTCCTTAACGACATAGACGGGAACGGCGTTGGGGCCAGCGCCGGAGCCGGGATATTCCATGGTGCCCTCGCGGGCACCCATGACGGTGTTGCAGGCGCCGAGCGCGACCGACAGCACCGCCATTGTACCCAGCGTGTGCATCCGGCCGGCCCATCGCGAGGGGAAGCGAGGGGCGTTCTTCATGTCTGCAGTCTACCGTATCGCGAATCCGGGATAAAGGCGGCGAGACGGTGCCTCAACCCTGTCCAAGGACCGGCAGCGGGCCGGCAACCAGCGGCACGAACCGCACCGGCATCAGCGTGTCGCGCTGCAGGCCGCTCTCGTTCTTCACGATGCGCTCGACGACCTGCGAGGTCGGATCGCGGCCCACCGGCACGATCAGGATGCCGCCGACCGCCAGCTGGTCGATCAGCGCCTGCGGGCGTTCCTCGGCAGCGGCGGTGACGATGATGCGATCGAACGGCGCCTGGCCCGGCCAGCCCTTGCTGCCGTCGTTGATGTCGACCACCACGTTGTAGATGCCGAGGTCGAGCAGCAGGCGCTCGGCGGCCTTGGAGAGCGGCTTGAAGCGCTCGACCGAATAGACGCGGCGCGCGAGCTTCGCCAGCACCGCCGCCTGGTAGCCCGAGCCGGTGCCGATCTCCAGCACCTTCATGCGCGGGCCGACCCGCAGCGCCTCGGTCATGGCGGCGACCACCAGCGGCTGGCTGATCGTCTGGCCGAAGGCGATGGGAAGCGCGGTGTTCTCCCAGGCGCGCTCGGCGAAGGTCTGCGTGACGAAGCGCTCGCGGTCGACCGAGGCGATGGCGGCCAGCACGTTCTCGTCCGAAATGCCCGAATTGCGCAGTTCGGCGATCAGGCGCTGCATGGCGGGGACGTTCACGCGGGCCCGCCCCTAGTCGAGGTCGACGGGCGCCGCCTCGAACTCCGCCACGAGCTTGCGGCGCATGCTCTCGTGGGTCAGGTCGAGGTGCAGCGGGGTCACGGAGATGTGGCCCGAGCGGACGGCGGCGATGTCGCTCGCCGCGTCGATCTCGCTCTCCTGCGGCGCATAGCCGATCCAGTAATAGGTCCCGCCGCGCGGATCCTTGCGCTCGACGATGTGGCCGCCGAAGCCGCGCGTGCCGGTATGCGTGACCCGCACGCCCTTCACTGAGCCCGCGACCACGTCGGGGAAGTTGATGTTGACCAGCACGTTGCGCGGCCAGTCGAGCGCCAGCACGCGGCGCGCCACGGCGGCGCCATGGGCGGTGGCGGTGCCCCACTTCACCGGATGGTCGTGCGTGTAGGCCTGGCTGAAGGCGATCGACGGGATTCCCAGCAGGCAGCCTTCCATGGCGGCCGCGATGGTCCCCGAATAGGTCACGTCGTCGGCGATGTTGGTGCCGCGGTTGACGCCCGACAGGACGAGGTCGGGCTTGCGGTCCTTCATCAGGTGCTTGACCGCGAACAGCACGCAGTCGGTCGGCGTGCCGTCGATGGCGAACTTGCCCTCGCTGACCTCGCGCGCGCGGATCGGACGCGACAGCGACAGCGAGTGGCCGGCGCCGCTCTGGTTGACCTCGGGCGCCACGATCCAGACGTCGCTCGAAAGCTGCGTGGCGATTTCGACCAGGGCTTCGAGCCCCGGCGCGTGGATGCCGTCGTCGTTGGTGACGAGGATGCGCGCCTTGGCGAGGTTGACGACCTTCATTTCTTCGCAGGCACGGCAGGGGGCGCGGGGATCAGTTCGAGGCCGCCCATGTAGGGACGCAGCGCCTCGGGCACCGTCACCGAACCGTCCTCGTTCTGGTAGTTCTCCAGCACCGCGACCAGCGTGCGGCCGACCGCGAGGGCGGAGCCGTTCAGCGTGTTGAGGAAGCGCGTCCCCTTGCCTTCCTTCGGCCGGTAGCGCGCATTCATGCGGCGGGCCTGGAAGTCGCCCATGTTCGAGCAGCTCGAAATCTCGCGATAGGCGTCCTGGCCCGGGAGCCAGACCTCGATGTCGTAGGTCTTGCGCGAGCCTAAGCCCATGTCGCCGCCGCACAGAACGACCGTGCGGTAGGCCAGGCCGAGGCGCTTCAGCACCAGCTCGGCGCATTCCGTCATGCGTTCGTGCTCGGCGCCGGACTGATCCGGCGTGGTGATGCTCACCAGCTCGACCTTGGGGAACTGGTGCTGGCGGATCATGCCGCGCGTATCCTTGCCGGCCGAGCCCGCCTCGGAGCGGAAGCACGGCGTGAAGGCCGTGAAGCGCAGCGGCAGTTCCTTCTCGTCCAGCACCATGTCGTTCACCAGGTTGGTGAGCGAGACCTCGGCCGTCGGGATCAGCCAGAAGCCGTTGTCGGTGCGGAACATGTCCTCGGCGAACTTCGGCAGCTGGCCGACGCCATAGACCGCCGCGTCCTTCACCAGCAGCGGCGGGTTGACCTCGGTGTAGCCCCCCTCGACCGTGTGCAGATCGAGCATGAACTGCGCCAGCGCGCGCTCCAGCCGCGCAAGATGCGCCTTCAGCACCACGAACCGGGAGCCGGAGATCTTCACGGCGGTGGCGAAATCCATCTCGCCGGTGGCCTCGCCCAGCGCCACATGGTCCTTCGGCGGGAAGCTGAAGTTGCGCTGGTTGCCCTCGCGGCGGATCTCGACATTGCCGGTCTCGTCGGCGCCCTCGGGCACGTCGCCGAACGGCAGGTTCGGCACCACTTCGAGCCGGATCCGCAGTTCCTCGTCGAGACGGCTGGCCTCGTGCTCGCCGTCCTTCAGGCTCTGTTCGAGCGCGGCGACCTCGGCCATCAGCGCATCGGCGTTCTCGCCCTTGCGCTTGGCCATGCCGATCTGCTGGCTGAGCGCCTTGCGCTTCGCCTGGATGGCCTCGCTCTCGGAGATGGCCGCGCGGCGGCGCTTGTCGATCTCCAGGATCTCCGCCGACAGCGGCGGCAGGCCGCGCTTCTTCAGGCCGGCGTCGAAAGCCTCGGGCGTCTCGCGGATGAACCGGATGTCATGCATGGCTAGCTGCCGGATCCCTCGCCGGCCTTGGCGGCTTCCTCGGCCTTCTGTTCGGCCTCCTCGGCCGCCTTGTCCGCGGCCGCCCGCTTCCGCTCGATCACGCCGCCGATCAGGATGGAGATCTCGTAGAAGGCCATCAGCGGGATCGCGAGCGCGATCTGGCTGACGACATCGGGCGGCGCCAGGACGGCGGCGATGACGAAGGCCACGACGACGGCGTAGCGGCGCTTCGACCTCAACCCCTCCGAGCTGGTAATACCGACCTGGATCAGCAGGGTCAGCAGGACCGGGACCTCGAAGGCGAAGCCGAAGGCGAAGACGAGCTGCAGGATGCGTTCGAGATAGTCCGACGACCGCAGCGTCTTCTCGATGTCAGGTGGCGCGTACTGCCCCAGCATGAAATTGATCACGTACGGCAGCACGATGTAATACATCAGCGCGCAGCCGGCATAGAACATGAACGGCGTGGCGACGAGAAACGGGATGAAGGCGCGCTTCTCGTGGCGATAGAGCCCCGGCGCCACGAACAGCCAGATCTGCACCGCGATCAACGGGAAGCCTACGATCAGCGCCACGAACGCCGACAGCTTCACCGTGACGAAGAAGAACTCGAAGATGTCGAGGACGACGACCTTGTAGCCGTCGGCCAGCGCCGGCTGGATCAGAAACGAGAAGAGCGGCTTGGCGAAGTAGAAGGTGACGAAGAAGACGGCGAAGAAGCAGACCAGCGCATAGATCAGGCGCTTGCGCAGCTCGACCAGGTGATCGAGCAGCGGCATCGGTTTGTCGTCTTCAGGTCCGTCGTGCGCCTGGGTCACGGAAGGGCTCGCAGATTGGGAGCCGCGTTATGCCGCCCTTTGGTGCGCAATTCAAAGCGCAAGTTGGCGCTAGCCGGCCGCGACGGCCTTGGCCGGCTTCTCATCGGCTGCAGGCACCGCAGGTTCGCTGACCGAAGGCGCCGGTTCGGCGGCTGGTGCGGCCTCCGCGGTGATTACGGCGGTCGTGGTCTCGAGCGCCGGCTCGGCCGCGATCTGCGGCGCGGATTCGGGCTCGACCAGCGGATTGTCGATCTGGGCCTTGGCCTCGGCCATGGCCTTCTCGCCCTCCGCCATGCCCTCCTGCAGCGCGCTCTTGATCTCCCGGGTGGGATCGAGCGCCTGCAGGTCGAGGCCCTGGCTGCCGGTGAGCTGCTTCTTCACGTCGTCGATGTCGGCCTGCCGCACCATTTCGTCGACATGGCCGCGGAATTCCGACGCCATGCCGCGCATCTGGGCCATCCACTTGCCCCAGCTGCGCAGCATGCCGGGCAGTTCCTTCGGGCCAATGACGACGAGCGCCACGACCGCGATGACCAGAAGTTCCGGACTATCGATGCCAAACATGGCCGTTCAGGCCCTCACAGCGCCGCTTTAGACCTTGGCGGCACTGTCCTGATGGTGAACCGTGCCACCCGGCGGCGTGGTCGTCGCCTGAGCCGAGATCGGCTTGGCGGTGTCGCCCGGCTGCGTGCCCGGCTGAGCCTGCGGCGGAGTCTCTTCCTGCGCGCCCCCGACGCCCTTCTTGAAGGCCGAGAGGCCCTTGCCGAAGTCGCCCATGAGCTGCGAGACCTTGCCGCGACCGCCGAACAGCAGCAGCACGACGGCCAGCACGATCAGCCAGTGCCATACGCTGAAGCTACCCATTTCAAAATGCTCCCAAGTCGATTTTCAATCGGCGTGTCGAATAACGAATGCCGATTATGGCATCCGCTGCGAAGCCACGGCAACCGCCCGAATAAGGTGGTTCTGGGGCGTCAGCGCGCCTGCCCCCCGGCTTTCTCCTCGACGGCGAGAGGCTCGTCGGGCTCGTCCTCCGTCGGCTCGAGCGGCAGATCGGCCTCATCCGGCCTGAATATCGGGGGTTGGGCGCGCGCATCCAGGAGGCCCGCGGCCTTCAGTTCTTCCTGGCCCGGCAGGTCGTCGAGGCTCGGCAGGCCGAAATGTTCGAGAAAGAAATCGGTCGTACCCCAGGTCACCGGCTTGCCGGGCGCGCGCCGGCGGCCCATCGGCTTGATCCAGTTCTGCTCGAACAGCAGGTCCAGCGTGCCCTTGCTGAGGCCGACACCGCGGACCTGCTCGATTTCCGCGCGCGTCACCGGCTGGTGGTAGGCGATGATCGCCAGCGTCTCGACCGAGGCCCGCGACAGTTTGCGCGTCACCGGCCGCTCGATCTTGAGCTTCTCGGAAAGGTCCGGCGCCGTGCGGAAGGCGTAGCCGCCCGCCACCTTCACCAGGTTCACACCACGGCCGGCATACATCTCGGCGAGGTCGGCCACGAGGCGCTTCACGTCGGCATCGTTGGGCAGGCGCTCGGCCAGCTCCTTCTCGTCCAGCGCCTGGGTACCGGCGAAGACCAGGGCCTCGAGCAGGCGCAGATGCTGGGCATGGTCGGGTGACACGACGTCAGTAACGACCGGTCCGGCGGCAGCGGCAACCGCGGTCGCCACAGCGGCAGCGGTCGCGACAGCCACCGCTTCTTCGGACACGGCTTCGACGAGTGCCTCTTCGGTCGAGGCTTCCGCCGCGGGCTCGTCGGCTAGGGCTGCCTTTGCAGGCTGCTCGTCCTCATCGCCATCCTCGCCGTCCACATCCTCGTCGTCGCCATCGTCCTCTTCGGCGTCGTCGTCATCCTTGTCTTCGTCGGCGTCATCGTCGTCCGACTCGTCGTCTTCTTCGTCCTCGTCCTCGTCCTCGTCTTCATCGTCGCCGTCTTCATCATCCGAATCGTCATCGTCATCATCTTCGGAATCGTCATCCGACTCGTCGTCGTCCTCATCATCGTCCTCGGCCTTCTCCTTGCCGGCGGCCCGCTGGCGGACGAGTTCGAGCGCTTCGGGCTCTTCGACGGTCGGAGTGGCGTTTTCGATGTCTGACATGTCGGGGACCGTCACTGCTGGTCGGTACGTTTACGCAGATGGATGGGGCCGAAGCGTTCGGTCTGGCGCAACTCGATCTGGCCATCCTTGGCGAGCTGCAGGCCGGCGACGAAGGTCGCGGCGATCGCCGAGCGGCGGCGCGCCGGATCGGTGAGGCCGGCCGGCAGGAAAGCTTCGAGCGACTGCCAGTCGATGGCGATGCCCAGCATCCGACCGAGCCGTTCCGCCGCCTCCTCGACCGAGAAGAACTGCATCGGCTCGATCTGGTAGGTATCGGCATCCTTCGGCCGGACCTGCGAGCCGTAGGCGCTCAGCAGGTCGTAGAGCTTCACGTCCCAGATCGCACGGCGCACCACGACGATGCCCTCGGGCTGGCCACGCGCGAAGATGTCCCGGCCGAGCTGCGGCCGCGCCATCAGGCGGGCGCCGGCCTCCTGCATCGCCTCGAGGCGGCGCAGCTGCCATTGCAGCGCGTCGGCCATCTCCTGGCCCGACGGCTCCTCGCCGGCCGGCGGCTCCGGCAGCAGCAGGCGCGACTTCAGGTAGGCGAGCCAGGCCGCCATGACGAGGTAGTCGGCCGCCAGCTCCAGCCGCATGCGGCGTGCCTGGTGGATGTGCGAAAGATACTGGTCGACCAGCGCCACCATCGAGATCTTGCGCAGGTCGACCTTCTGGTCGCGTGCCAGGGTCAGCAGCAGGTCGAGCGGGCCCTCGAAGCCTTCGAGGTTGACGATCAGCTCGCCCTCGCCCGGCGCGATGACGTCCGGGCCACCCGCGCCGAACGTGTCGGCGACGGCGGGCGCGGGCGCGTCCTCAGGTGGCGGGCTGGCGGAATCGGTCATGCAGTCCCGGTTTAGTCAGCGAAAGCGCCTGCCGCCACAGGATTTGGTAGCGCCTTATCCCCATTCCGGGAGGAGTTCGGCGACCCGCCGCGCCGCATCGGCCAGGCCCCTGCCGCCGTCAGGGGCACGATGCCGGGCCAGAAAGGAGCGGCCGGCCTGGAACCGACGGCCGGCGGCCTCGGTCATGGGGCCGGTGCGGCCCACGATCTCGACCATTTCCGGCATCTTGCCGTTACAGTGGAGAGCGACGTCGCAGCCGGCCGCCAGCGCCCGGGCCGCGCGATCGCCCAAGGAGCCGCCCAGCGCCTGCATCGAAAGGTCATCCGACAGCAGCAGCCCATCGAAGCCGATATGGGTGCGGATCACGTCCTGCACGGCACCTGCCGATACCGTGATGCACTCTTTCGGATCGATCGCCTCGAACAGGAGGTGCCCCGTCATCGCCCAGGGCAGGTCCGAGAGCAGCTGGAACGGCACGAAGTCGGTGCGCTCCAGCTCGGCGCGCGAGGCCGTCACGGTCGGCAACGCCTCGTGACTGTCGACCGTCGCACGGCCGTGGCCGGGAATGTGCTTGATGACCGGCATTACCCCTTCGGCCAGCAGGCCCTCGGCCGCCGCGCGGCCCAGCGCCGCCACCGGCTCGGGCCGGTCGGCATAGGCCCGGTCGCCGATCACGGCATGGGTCTCGGGAAAAGCGATGTCGAGCACGGGCAGGCAATCCACGTCGCAGCCGATCGAGGCCACGTCGGCCGCCAGCAGGCGTGAGTTGAGCCTGGTGGCCTCCAGTCCCAGTTCCGGGTTGCGGGCGTAGAGGTCGCCCAGCAGGCGGGCCGGAGGCGCCTTGCGCCAGTTCGGGGGACGCAGGCGCGCGACCCTGCCGCCTTCCTGGTCGATCAGGACCGGTGCATCGGATCGCGCTACGCAGGACCGCAGATCGTCGACCAGCCGCCGCGCGCGCTCGACCGTGTCGATGTTGCGCGCGAACAGGATGAAACCCAGCGGATCGGCGTCGCGGAAGAACGCACGCTCCTCCGTCGTGAGGTCCGGCCCGGCGCAGCCCAGGATAAGCGCGCGGGGCCTGCTCATCTGGAAATTGTCCCGTAGTCACTTTCCTCCCCATTCAAATGGGGAGGTGGCGGCGAAGCCGACGGAGGGGTCATGAGGCGGTCGTTCGTTCTCCGACGCTCCCGGACATCGCAAGGCGATGTCCTGCCACTCGGACGGCCGAGCCTTGCTCGGCCGATGACCCCATCGCCCCGTATGACGTGGCACTTCCCCATCTGAATGGGGAAGAGATCGATTCCGAATTCCGACGCTTCGAGACACATCGGAAAGCCCCTAGCGGGCGGGTGGGACCGAGACGCAGTCGGCCTTGCGGGCCTTCAGCGAGGCACAGACCGAATGGGCCTGCTTCTCGTCGAGCGGTCCGGCCTGCACTCGGTACCAGACGCCACGGTCGCCGAGATCGACCCGGACCGCCTGCATGCGCAGGCTCGAAAGCTCGCCGCCATGCGCGCTCTGCAGCCGCGCCCAGGTCGACTTGGCGATGTCCTCGCTCTTCACAGAGGCGACCTGGATGCGCCAGCCGCCGGTCGGGCCGGACATGTTCTCGATCAGGCTGGCTATGCTGGGGCCGCTCTCGGTCGCGGCCGGCGTGTTGGTTGCGGGCTGCACGTTGGGCGGATTGGCCGGCACCTTCGGTTCAGCGCCGGCAGGCGGCGGCGTGCCGGCAGCCGTCGAGGCGGGTTGCAGCGGCGTCGGCGTCTTGCCGGCCTCCGTCTCCCTCGGGCGCGCGGCCGGCAGCGGCAGGCCGTTCGGCGGCAGCTTGGGCGTCACAGCCATCGGCAGCAGCTTCTCGGGCTGCGCCGGTACGGCCCCGGGGGAGATCCGGTTGAAGACTTCCTTGTCCTGGTTCGGCGGCACGAGTCCGCCGGCATTCTCGGGCTTCACGCGGGCGGGCGTGGTCGGCGCCTGCACCACCAGCGGCTCCAGCCCCTTGCCGCCGGCCTTGACGTCCTGGTTGTGCGCCCACCAGACGACCGAACCGAAGCTCGCAACGGCGGCGACCGACACCATCACCGTGAGGATCTGGCCGCGGCGTCTGTTGACCCGCATGAGCAGCGAGTCCCGAGGAGGCGGGGGAATTGAATCGGGTTCATGCGCGACGGGCCGAGGCGGAGGATCGAGCCGCACAGCTACCGACTCGTTGGGCCGGTAGATCGTTGGTCCGTCGCCGGAGGGGGACCGGCGAACATGCATTTTTTATCTCATTTCCTCGACGGGTGTTACGCCGAAGACCTTTAAGCCCGATCCTATCACAAAACCGATTCCCTGTACCAATGCCAGACGCGCCCGCGTGAGATCGGAGTCGCCTTCGATCACGAAGCGCAGGCCCGGCTCCTCCCGTCCCCGGTTCCAGTGGGAGTGGAAGGCGGCTGCCAGGTCATAGAGATAGAAGGCGATGCGATGGGGCTCGTGCGCCACCGCCGCCGCCTCGACCTGACGGGGCCACTGGGCGATCATCCGAATCAGCGCGAGCTCGCCCACGTCGGAGAGGCGGTCGAGCGGCGCACGGTCGAGACCGTCGATCGCAATGCCCGCGGCCGTCGCCTGGCGCATCACGGAACGGGTCCGCGCGTGGCCATACTGGACATACCAGACAGGGTTGTCGCGTGACTGTTCGGTGGCCTTCACGAGGTCGAAGTCGAACGGCGCGTCGTTCTTGCGCGTGAGCATGGTGAAGCGCACGACGTCCGGCCCGACCTCGTCGAGAAGGTCGCGCAGCGTGACGAAGGTGCCGGCGCGCTTGGACATGCGCACCAGCTCGCCGTTGCGCATCACGCGCACGAGCTGGCAGAGCTTCACGTCGAGTTCGCCCTGCTTGGCGGTGATGGCGCTCACCGCCGCCTTCATGCGCTTGACGTAGCCGCCATGGTCGGCGCCCCACACGTCGATCATGTCGGCGAAGCCGCGGCGATACTTGTCGTGGTGGTAGGCGATGTCGTTGGCGAAGTAGGTCCAGCTGCCGTCCGACTTCTTGAGCGGCCGGTCGACCTCGTCGCCGAACTGCGTCGCGCGGAACAGGGTCTGCTCGCGGTCCTCCCAATCGTCGGGCAGCTGGCCCTTCGGCGGCTCCAGCCGGCCCTGGTAGATCAGGCCCTGGCGCGTGAGCTCCCCGAAGGCACTATCGACGGCGCCGCTCTCGACCAGCGCGCGCTCCGACGAGAAGACGTCGATATGAACGCCCAGCGTTTCGAGGTCGGCCTTGATCTCGGCCATGAGGGTGGCGATGGCGAAGGCCCGCATCTCGGGCAGCCAGTCGGCTTCCGGCTTGCCGATCCAGCGAGCACCGTCGCGCTTGGCGATCGCGGCGCCGACGTCCTTGAGATACTCGCCGGGGTAGAGGCCCTCGGGGATCGACTCGACCGTCTCGCCCAGCGCCTCGCGGTAGCGCAGGTAGGTCGACTGGCCGAGCTTGTCGACCTGGGCGCCCGCGTCGTTGATGTAGTATTCCTTGGTGACGTCGTAGCCCGCCTTGTGCAGCAGGTTCGACAGGGCATCGCCCACGATGGCGCCGCGCGCGTGCGCCACGTGCAGCGGGCCGGTCGGGTTGGCCGAGACATACTCGACGTTCACCTTGGCGCCCTTGCCCATGCTGGAATCGCCATAGGCGGTGCCGGCCTTCAGGCAATCGCCGAGGCGCGCGCGCCAGAACCCGTCGGCGATCTTCAGGTTGAGGAAGCCCGGCCCTGCCACGGCGCCATCGACCACGTCGGGATTGGCCTTGAGGCGGGCGAGCAGCGGCTCGGCGATGTCGCGCGGCTTCTTGCCCGCCGCCTTGGACAGCACCATCGCGGCGTTGGTCGCGATGTCGCCATGCGCGGCATCGCGCGGCGGCTCGGCCGTGATGGCGGAAAAATCGAGCTTTTCGGGCAATTCCCCCGCGGCCTGCATGGACTGGAGGGCCGCGACGATCTCGCCGATGAAATGACGGTAGGGATTCATGGGCCGGGTATTGCCGAATCCGGGCCTTTTGTCATCCGACCCACGATATCGGTTTTCCGTCGTCTCGACCGGAGCCGCGCGCAGCGCGGCGAAGTGGAGAGACATTTTTCCTCGATTTGACGGCCTTCGGCAGAAAAGAGGTCTCTCCACGCCGCGCCTTCGGCGCTCCGGTCGAGACGACGGGAATCTTGATCAGGAATACAGGTCGAACAGACGCCGGTGTTCGTCGAGGGCGTAGCGGTCGGTCATGCCGGCGATGTAGTCGGCGACCACGCGGGCCCGGGAATGGGACCCGGCCTGCTCGGCCTTCTCGCGCCAGGGCGAGGGCAGGCAATTGGGCTCGGCGAACAGTAGATTGAACAGGTCGACCACGACGCGACGCGCCTTGGAGTGCGACCGATTCAGCCTCCAGTGCTCGTACATGCGCGTGTAGAGGAAACGCTTCACGGTCTTCTCGGTCGCCGTCATCGCCTCCGAGAAAGCGACCACCGGACGGCCGAGCGCACGGATGTCGGCGACCGACGCGGGCGCTGCCTCCTTCAGGCGGCGGCGCGTCTCGGCCACGACGTCCTCGACCATGGCGTTGATCACGCGGCGCACCGCCTCGTGGATCAACCGCGGCTGCTCGATGCCGGGATACTTGGTCGTCACCAGCGCGAACATCTCGCCGACCAGCGGCAGGTCGAGCAGGTCCTTCACCTCGAACAGGCCGGCCCGCAGCCCGTCGTCGATATCGTGGTTGTTGTAGGCGATGTCGTCGCTCAGCGCCGCCACCTGCGCCTCGGGGCCGGCATGGCCGTCGAGTTCGAGGTCGTGGTCCTTGCAGTATTCGACGATGGCGGCCGGCAGGTCGGCCAGCGTCCGGCCCGGCTTCAGCAGCGGGCCATTGTGCTTCACCGCGCCTTCGAGCGTCTCCCAGGTGAGGTTCAGCCCGTTGAATTCGGCATAGCGGTCCTCGAGCTTGGTGAGGATTCGCAGCGTCTGGGCGTTATGGTCGAAGCCGGCATAAGGCAGCATGACGCCATGCAGCGCCTCCTCGCCGGCATGGCCGAACGGCGTGTGACCGAGATCGTGGGCCAGCGCCACGGCCTCGCCGAGATCCTCGTCGAGACGCAGCGTCCGGCAGATCGTGCGCGTGATCTGGGCAACCTCGAGCGAATGGGTGAGGCGCGTCCGGTAGTGGTCGCCCTCGTGATAGACGAAGACCTGGGTCTTGTGCTTCAGGCGCCGGAACGCCGCGGAGTGGATGATACGGTCGCGGTCGCGCTGGAACGGGCTGCGGCTCGGCGACTCGGCCTCGCGATGGTAGCGGCCCTTGCTCCGCCACGGCAGCGTCGCATAGGGCGCCAGCGCCTCGTGTCGCCACAACTCCTCGGCCAAACGCGGGTCCTCCTGCAGGGCCGCGTTCTACGCCGTCCGGAGCGCGATGGCTACTTGACCAGGGTTACGGGCACCGATGTGTGCGCGATCACATCCTGAGCGACCGAGCCCATCAGCACGCCGGCCAGGCCGGTATGGCCGCGCGTGCCCAGCACCACGAGGCCCGCGCCCACCTTCTTCACGAAATCGGCGACGATCTCGCCCTGGCGGCCGACGCCGATATGGGTCTTCGGCGTCACCCCGGCCTTGCCGGTCAGCGCCACCGCGGACGCAAGCGCCTTCTGGCCTTCGTCGCGGTGGTGGGACTCGATCTGCTCGCGCGAGACGAACGTCGCGACCGCACCGCCAAGGCTCGGTTGCACGTTGAGCAGATGGAGTTCGGCGGCGCAGCCCGTGGCGACCATGTCGAGGGCGTGCTGAACGGCGCGGTCGGAGCAGGCCGAACCGTCGACCGCGACGAGGATGGCGTTGATCTTGTGCATGATCGCTACTCCTTGCCCTTGTCGGTCGCGAGATCCACCGGATCGTGCGCCTTGTGCTTCTGCTTCGCCCGGTGCTGGAGGAAGTATCCGACCGCGACGACCAAGACGGCACAGCCGACCTCGAGGATCGTCTTGGCATGCGGTGTGATGGAGGCGAGCTTCGCGGCATAGCCCGGATCGGTGGCCAGCACCTCGCCCGCGATCCAGCCCAGCAGCGCGCCGCCGGCGACGACGATGATCGGGAAGCGGTTGAGCAGGGCCATGATCAGCGTCGCGCCGAACACGATCAGCGGGATGGAGATGATGAGGCCCAGCACCATAAGCGTGGTGTCGCCCTTGGCGGCGGCGGCGATGGCGATGGCATTGTCGAGGCTCATCACGGCATCGGCGATGATGATGGTGCGGATGGCCGAACTCAGCGAGCTGGCCGCCTTGACGCCGTCCTCGCCTTCTTCCTCGCCCTGCACCAGCTTGACGCCGATCCACAGCAGCAGCATGCCGCCCACGAGCTTCAGGAAGGGGACCGACAACAGGTAGTCGACGATCAGGACGAAGAGGATACGGAGCAGGATGGCGCCGCCGCTGCCGATGATGATGGCCGGGCGCTGGTGCTTCTTCTCCAGGTTCCGGCAGGCCAGCGCGATGACGAGCGCGTTGTCGCCCGACAGGATGATGTTCACCAGAATGATCTGGGTCAGGCCGCTCCAGAAAGCGGGCGTCAGCTCAAATCCCATATGCAGCGGTCCCCGTACGGTTGTCCTGTGCCCTGTTTCCCAGCGGCCTGCGCTTCTATGCTTCGGCCGAAGGTGTTAGTGCAGCCCTTCCGAAGGGGCAAGCCAAACCGGACAGGATCCAGGGACGAAATCGCATGGCGGGAAGCGCAGGCTACAACAGGATGTTCCCCGTCTCATGGACGGAACTGCACCGCGACGCCCGGGCGCTGGCCTGGCGGCTGGCCGACCTGGGGCCCTTCAAAGGGCTGGTCGCGATCACCCGCGGCGGGCTCGTCCCGGCCGCCATCGTGGCACGCGAACTGAATCTTCGCCTGATCGACACGGTGTGCTGCTCGACCTACGACCGCATGGAGCGAGGCGCCAAGGTCGAATTGCTGAAAGGTACTTCCGCCGAGCAGGACAAGGGGGCCGGCTGGCTGATCATCGACGACCTCGTTGACACAGGCGTCACCGCCCGCGCCGTCCGGGCCATGCTGCCCGAGGCGCATTTCGCCACAGTCTATGCAAAACCCGCCGGCCGGCCGGTGGTCGACAGCTACGTCACCGAAGTCAGCCAGGATACCTGGATCCTGTTCCCCTGGGACCAGGAGGCCGTCATGGCCAAGACTGTCATCGAACTGAAGGGCGACGCCAAGTGACAACGGCGCACCCCGCCTGCACCCCCACCATTGTCGTCCCGAGCGTAGCGAGGGACCTTTGGTCGGTGGCCGGAAAGGTCCCTCGCTACGCTCGGGATGACAGTGTGCGGGGCGCTATGATGTGCGCCATTCAAGCGCCTGCGCTCAAAGGAGCCGATCAATGAAGTGCTACGTCATCCCCGCCCCCAAGGGCATCGACTCGCTGACCCTGGTCGAGCGGGCGGACCCGACGCCCGGCCCACGCCAGGTACTCGTCCGGGTAAAGGCGACCTCGCTCAACTACCGCGACCTGCTCACCATCGAGGCACAGTATGCGCGGTCGGCACCCAAGCCCGACCTGATCCCGCTGTCGGACGGCGCCGGCGAGGTGGTCGCGATCGGTCCGGGCGTCAGCCGGGTCAAGGTCGGCGACCGTGTCGCCGGCTGCTTCATGCAGCGCTGGTTCGGTGGCGCCATCAGCGAGAGCGCGATGCCTTCGGCGATGGGTGGCGCGATCGACGGCATGCTGACCGAGCTGGCGGTGCTGGAAGAAGAAGGCGTCGTGAAGCTGCCGGCCCATCTCAGCTATGAGGAGGGCGCCACCCTTCCCTGCGCCGCCGTGACGGCGTGGAACGCACTGGTCGAGATCGGCCATATCAAGGCGGGCGACGTGGTGCAGATCCAGGGCACCGGCGGCGTCTCGATCTTCGCGCTGCAGTTCGCCCGGATGTTCGGCGCCCGCGTGATCGGCACCTCCAGCTCCGCCGCCAAGGCCGAACGGCTGAAGCAGATGGGGGCCGAGGCGGTGGTCGACTACCGGGCGACGCCCGACTGGGACCAGGAAGCGCTGAAGCTGACCGGCGGCCGCGGTGCGGACATCACAGTCGAGGTCGGCGGCGCCGGCACCCTTCCCCGCTCGTTCATGGCGACGCGGCTCGGCGGCTCCATCGCGGTGATCGGTTTGCTGTCGGGCATGGCGACGCTCGATCCGATGCCGATCCTGCGCCGCAACCTCAAGGTCCAGGGTCTCTATGTCGGCAGCACGCAGATGTTCGAGGCGATGAACCGCGCCATCGAGGCGAACGGCCTCAAACCCGTCATCGACAAGGTGTTTCCTTTCGCCGAGGCGAAAGCGGCCTACCAGCATCTCAAGAGCCAGAAGCATTTCGGCAAGATCGTCATTTCACACTAGGAAGCAGATTCCACCATGATCAAGCGTCGTCTGTTCAGCGCCGGCCTGCTGGCCGCGCCCTTCGTGAAGCCCGCCTTCGCACAGAACACACAATCGGCCTGGCAACCCAGCGGCCCCATCAAGATGGTCGTGGCCTATCCGGCCGGCGGCCCGACCGACGTGATCGCCCGCATCGTCGCGGCCGACATATCGGGCCCGCTCGGCCAGCAGGTCGTGGTCGAGAACGTGTCCGGTGGCGCCGGCGCCATCGGCACGCGCGCTGTCGCCAAGGCGAAGCCCGACGGGCAGACGATCACCTTCGGCAACAACCAGACGCACGGCAACAACATGTTCATGCTGAAGGAGCCGGGCTACGACGCGGTGAAGGACTTCGCACCGCTGGCCGGCGCCGGCGCCTTCGAGCATGTCTTCGTCGTGCGCAACGACCTGCCGGTGAAGAACATCCAGGAGCTGATCGCGCTCGCGAAGTCCAAGCCCGGCGAGCTGAATTACGGTTCCACCGGCATCGGTTCGGGCTCGCACCTCTCGACCGAGCTGTTCATGGCCCGCACCGGCACCAAGATGACCCACGTCCCCTATCGCGGCGCCCCGCCGCTGGTGCAGGACCTGGTGGGCGGCCGCATCGACATCTCCAACTCGACGCTGCCCAGCGTCCTGGCCCAGATCAAGGCCGGCACCATCCGCGCCATCGCGATCGGCAGCGCCAAGCGTAATCCGCAGCTGCCCGACGTCCCGACGCTCGAGGAGCAGGGCGTGACCGGCGCCAACGCTTCCTCCTGGGCCGCCTTCTTCGCGCCGGCGGCGACGCCGCAACCCGCGCTCGACCGTCTGTCGGGCGAGATCATGAACAGCCTCAAGAAGCCCGAAGTCGTCGAGAAGATCGACAAGCTGGGCTTCACCGTCGAGCCGCGCGACCCGGTGCAGTTCAAGCCCTACCAGGAGCGGGAGATCGCGACCTGGGTGAAGATCGCCAAGGACGCCAAGATCGAACCGGGAGAATAGGCAGCGCCATGAAGAACCTCTGGTCCGACAGCGATGCCCGGCAAGCCATCGCGAGCCATGCCGCCAAGGGCATCGACGAGGATCTGGCGTTGCGCGTTTACACGACGCGTCTGCTGGGTGGCGAGCCGAAGCTGGTGCTGCACGGCGGCGGCAATACATCGGTAAAGACGCGCATGGCGGACGTCACAGGCCAGGCGCTCGACGTGCTCTGCGTGAAGGGCAGCGGCTGGGACATGGGGACCATAGAGGCGCCCGGCCTGCCCGCCGTCCGCCTCGCGCCGCTGCGCGAGCTGGAGGGGCTGCAGGCATTGTCCGATGAGGACATGGTGAACGTGCAGCGCGCGAACCTGCTCGACAGCAAGGCGCCCAACCCGTCGGTCGAAACGCTGCTGCACGCGTTCCTGCCCCACAAGTTCATCGACCATACCCATTCCAACGCGGTGCTGGCGCTGACTGACCAGCCCGACGGCGCAGAACTGGCCGCCGATCTCTACGGCAAGCGCGCGGCGCTGGTGCCCTATGTCATGCCGGGCTTTGCGCTGGCCAGGAAGACCGCCGAGATCGCACGCGCCAATCCCGACGTCGAGGGATTGATCCTGCTGAAGCACGGCATCTTCTCGATGGGCGCGACGGCCGAGGAAGCCTATGTCCGCATGATCGACCTCGTGACCATGGCCGAGCAGCGGCTCGCCAAGGCCACGCGGAAAATCTTCCCGGGCGCGACCCTGCCCGCAAAGCCAGCCACGGCGGCGGAGATCGCGCCCATCCTGCGCGGCCTGTTCTCGCTGCCGGCAAAAGCCGGTGGCCGTGAAGCCGCGCAGCGTTTCGTCTTCGAGTTCCGCAGTTCGCCGGAGATCCTGGCCTATGTGAATGGCAAGGAGATCGCGCGTTACAGCCAGCAGGGTCCGGTGACGCCCGATCATGCGATCCGCACCAAGAACGTGGCCTTCATCGCGCCCGCGCCGGAGGCCGGCAACCTCGATGCGTTCAAGAGCGAGGCCAAGTCCGCGCTCGAAAAATTCGCCGCCGACTATCACGCCTACTTCACGCGCTACAACGGCCAGCAGATCACGGCGAAGAAGGAACTCGACCCGATCCCGCGGGTCGCGCTGGTGCCCGGCGTCGGCCTGTTCGGCATCGGCAACAGCTCCAAGGACGCGAAGATCGCGGCCGACCTCGCCGAGACGACGGTGGCGGTGATCGCCGACGCCGAGCGGCTCGGCACCTACGAGTGCATTCCCGAACCCGACATCTTCGACATCGAATACTGGTCGCTCGAACAGGCAAAACTCAGCAGCGCGGCCGAGAAGCCGCTGGCGCGGCGCATCGTCGTCGTGACCGGCGGCGCTTCGGGCATCGGCGCCGCGACCGCTGCCGCCTTCGCGCGCGAGGGCGCCGAAGTGGCGGTGCTCGACCGCGATGTCTCCAGGGTGAAGGGCTTCGGTATTGCCTGCGACGTGACCGATCCGAAGTCGGTGCGCGCGGCGTTCGACACGGTGGCCGCGACCTATGGCGGCGTCGATATCGTCGTCTCCAACGCCGGCGCCGCCTGGCAGGGCCGGATCGGCGACGTCGACGAGGCCGTGCTGCGCCAGAGCTTCGAACTCAATTTCTGGGCGCATCAGAGCGTGGCGCAGAACGCCGTCCGCATCATGCGCACCCAGGGGTTGGGCGGCTGCCTTTTGTTCAACACATCCAAGCAGGCGGTGAATCCGGGACCGGACTTCGGCCCTTATGGGCTGCCGAAGGCGGCGACGCTGTTCCTGATGCGCCAGTATGCGCTCGACCATGGCGGCGACGGCATCCGCGCCAACGCCGTGAATGCCGATCGCATCCGCACGGGTCTCCTGACGGACGAAATGATCGCACAGCGATCCAGGGCGCGCGGCCTCAGCGAGGCCGATTACATGGGCGGCAACCTGCTCGGCCTCGAAGTGACGGCCGACGACGTCGCGCAGGCCTTCGTTTCGCTGGCCAAGGCGTCGAAGACGACGGGCGCTGTCACGACCGTGGACGGTGGTAATATTGCGGCCGCCCTGCGCTAGGGTTCCTCACCAAAGGGAGGTCCTGTTGTCGATCGAGACGCGTTCCCTCCAGCCGCTCCAACTGTCGTTCGCCGGCGAGATGACCGGCATCGACGCGACGCGCCCGCTGACGCCCGCCGATGTCGCCGCCGTCGAGGCCGGCATGGACAAGTATGCCGTGCTGGTGCTGCCCGGCCAGAACATGACCGACGAGCAGCAGCTCGCCTTCACGCGCAACTTCGGGCCCTTGCAGGAGGGTGCCAACACGACGCTGACAGCAACCACGATGCGCCTCGGCGAGGCCTTCGCCGACGTCTCCAACCTCGACAAGGACAACAGGCGACTCGAACGCAACGACCGCCGCCGCATGGCCGCGCTGGGCAACCGGCTGTGGCACTCCGATGCCACCTTCCGCATCGTGCCGGCGCGCTACTCACTGCTGAGCGGGCGCATCGTGACTCGCGACGGCGGCAACACCGAGTTCGCCGACATGCGCGCCGCCTACGACGCGCTCGACGAGGTCACCAAGGCCGAGATTGAGGACCTGGTCTGCGAACACTCGCTGATCTACTCGCGCGGCCAGTTGGGCTTCACCGACTTCACCGGCGACGAACGCCATCGCATGCGTCCCGTGCTGCACAGGCTCGTGCGCAAGCATCCGGTCACGGGCCGCAAGTCGCTGCTGCTCTCGGCGCATATCGGCGCCATCGTCGGCTGGCCACGTCCCGAGGCAATGGCCTTCATCCGCGACCTGATGGAACACGCGACGCAGCCGGAGTTCGTCTACGTCCACCGCTGGACGAAGAACGACTTCGTGATCTGGGACAACCGCACGACGATGCACCGCGTCCGCCGCTTCGACGACCTCAACATCGTCCGCGACATGCGCCGCACCACGACGATGAGCGAAGGCCCGACGGTCGAGGGACAGCAGGCGGCTTGAAACCTACCCGTCAGGCTTTCAGAATCACCATCACCTCTTCCTGAGGAGCGCCGCGAAGCGGCGCGTCTCGAAGGATGGACAACAGGCGTCGTGCTCGTGCCCACCCTTCGAGACGCGGCCTCCGGCCGCTCCTCAGGGTGAGGTAATTTTTTTTCCTATTGCATTCACCGCCCCTCGATTTCCGCATCCTTCTTCGGAATCAGGTCGTAGGGCAGCGCGAAGCCCGGCATTGCCTTGATCCTGTCGCGCCACGCCGCGAGGTTGGGACGCGAGTCGATCGACAGGCCGCCTTCATGGGCGAAGACCATGCGGCCCCAGCAGCCGATGTCGGCGATCGAGCAGGCATCGCCCACCAGCCATGCGCGCCCCGCCAGCGCCTTGTCGGCGAAGTCGAGCGCGGCTTCGGCGCCGGGCCGGAAGAAGTTCACAATGTCCTGCGGCACGTCGGGCCGGAAGCGCGCGAAGTGGCGGACGCGCGCCACGTTGGTGATGGCGTCGTTCTCCCACGACAGCCACTCGCGTGCCTGCCAGCGATGCTGCTCCGTCTTCGGCTCGAAGCAGCCGGTGGTGCGCGCGAGATAGTCTAGAATCACGTTCGACATCACGAGGGTGAGCCCGCGATGACGCAGCACCGGCACCTGTCCGTAGCGGTTGATCGCGAGATGCTCGGCTTCCTTCTGCACGCCGTGCTTGAGGTTGACCGTGCGGAACGAGAACGGCAGGCCCGAGAGCGCGAGGAAGAGCATCGGCTTGTAGCTCGAGCTCGACGTGAAACTGCCGTGCAGAACGAGACGCTCGGCCGTTGTGTCTTCTGGCATGGTCTCTCCTGTGGCGTTGGCCCGAGGCAATTCGTACTCTCCCCCGTCTCCGGAGGAAACGAACATGACAGCGCTCAAGCGCCGGCAGGTCGGAAAAACGAAACTCGAAGTCACCGAGATCGGTCTCGGCGGCGCGCCGATGGGCGGGTTCCGCGCCACCATTTCCGATGCGGAGGCGGTGCAGCTCACCAACGACGGATACGATTCCGGCATCCGCTACTTCGATACCTCGCCGTTCTATGGCTATGGCCGCAGCGAGTTGCGCATGGGTGCGGCGTTGCGCGAGAAGCCGCGCGACAGCTACGTCCTGTCGACCAAAGTCGGCCGCATCCTGCATGTGCGGAAGCCGGGCGAAGTGCTGCCCAGGGATTTCCGCGAGAACGGCCTGCCGGGATTCGTGCCGCAGTTCGACTACACCTACGATGGCGTGATGCGCTCGCTGGAGCACTCGCACTTCCGGCTGGGCCTCGACAGGATCGACATCGCACTGGTCCACGACGTCGATTTCTGGACGATCAAGGACCGCGCCCTCCTCGACGAACGCTTCAAGACGGTGATGGATTCGGGCTTCCGCGCACTCGACGAGCTGCGCAAGGCAGGCGTCATTTCCGCGATCGGCGTCGGCATCAACGAGAGCGACACCAGCACGCGCTTCATCAAAGCGGGCGACTTCGACTGCATGCTGCTGGCGGGGCGCTACACCCTGCTCGAACAGGGCGCGCTGGAGGAGTTCCTGCCGGAGTGCACCAGGCGCGGCGTCTCGGTGATCCTGGGCGGGCCGTACAATTCGGGCATCCTGACCGGCAACGTGAAGACGGGTGCGACGCACGACTACGTGGCCGCGCCGCAGCACCTCGTCGACAAGGCACAGAAGATCGAGGCGGTGTGCCAACGGCACGGCGTGCCGCTCGGCGCGGCGGCGATGCAGTTCCCGCTGTTCCACCCTGCCTTCTGCGCGGTCATCCCCGGCGCGCTCAGCGTCGCGGAGGTAAAGCAGAACATCGCCCATATGAGCGTGAAGATTCCGGTCGAGCTGTGGAGCGAGCTGAAGCGCGAGAAGCTGCTCGATGCCGCGGCACCGACCCCCAACTGAGGACACCCAAATGAAGATCGTCGACGCGCAGATCCATATCTGGTCGCAGACCGTGACGCCGCCCTCGGGCCTGCATCGCAAGGTCGAGAGTTTCACCGCCGAGCAGGCGTTGAAGGAGATGGATGAGGCCGGCGTCTCCGCCGCGCTGATCCATCCGCCCTATAGCTGGGACCCGACCTCCAACCAGCTCGCCCTCGATGCCGCCAAGAAGTATCCTGATCGCTTCGCCGTGATGGGCCAGTTCCCGCTGACCGATCCCGACAGCCGCAACCGCATCAAGGGCTGGCGCAACCAGCCCGGCATGATGGGCCTGCGCTGGGCGTTGCTGCAGCCTTCCGAGCAGAAGTGGCTGAACGACGGGCTGCTCGACTGGGTGTGGCCGGCCGCCGAGAAGGAAGGCATCCCGGTCGCCACGATGGGCGGCATCTTCCCCGACAAGTTCCGCGAGATCGCCGAGGCACATCCCAACCTCAAGATGATCGTCGACCATTGCGGCCTCAACCGCCACGGCCAGGACGAGGAGGCCTTCATCCATCTCGACAAGCTGGTCGCGCTGGCCAAACTCCCCAACGTCGCGGTCAAGGCGACCGGCGCGCCGCATTATTCGACCAAGGGCTATCCGTTCAGGAACATCCAGGACGGGCTGCATCGCATCTTCGACGCCTTCGGTCCCAAGCGCTTCTTCTGGGGCACCGACATCACCCGCATGCAGTGCACCTACCGCCAGTGCGTGACCTTCTTCACCGAGGAGCTGCCCTGGCTGAAGGGCCGCGACCTCGAGGACGTAATGGGCCGCGGCCTGTGCGAGTGGATCGACTGGAAGCTAAAGTTCGACTGAGCTTTTTCCTCATACTCCTCTACCCCGATAGGGGGAGAGGAACATCGGGGCGGCGGAGAAGAGGGACCCGGCCTACTTCGTCAGCGGCAGGATCTGCCCGCGGATTTCGCCGTCGGGATATTTCTCGGTCAGCACGTTCACGTACCAGAGGCCGGCCAGCACCTCGCGCGCCTGCTGCTCGGTGAGCGTGACGCCGTCGTTCACAGTCGAGCGGTCGGCGTAGAACGGGACGTCGATCCACACGACCTGCGGGCCGGTCTGGTCGGGCGCGGCCGGGCCGAAGAGGCCCGCCTGGCGCACCGGACCGCTCAGCCGCACGAGGTTGAGCTTGTATTCCAGCACCTTGGTCGAGGCCCGGTACGTCGCCGTGAAATAACCCTCGCCCTTGCTGTCGGTCGCCGGCACCTCGCGCGCGCCGCTGAGGTCCGCACGAAACTCGGTCTTCGGCAGGTTGGGCTCGCCCATGTTGAACGAGCAGGCCGAGACCGCGAGCAGCGGCCCGAGGGACAGGATGAGGCGACGGGACGGGAGGCTCATGCTTCTAGTCTACGTCGCCAATCGCGCCGGCGTCCCCGCGCGACATCAAGCTTTGTGATGCACCGGCGCCCGGCCATAGACCGGCGTCGGCAGGCCCTCCTGGCGCGCCTTGAGCTGCAGCGACAGGAAGATCGAGTAGAGCCTGGACTGCATCAGGTTGCTGCCGTGGAACCACAGGTTTTCCTGCGCCGTCGGCTTCCACATGTTGCGCAGCTCGCCCTCCCAGGGGCCGGGGTCCTTGGCGGTGCCGGAGCCCAGGCCCCAGCACTTGCCCACCTTGTCGGCGACTTCGGGCGAGATCAGCTCCGCGGCCCACTGGTTCATCGAGCCGTAGCCGGTGGCATAGACGACGAGGTCGGCCTTCAGTTCGGTGCCGTCGTTCAGGACCACCGAGTCCTCGGTCAGGCGCTCGACCTCGACGCCCGACTTGAGCTTGATGCGGCCGTCGGCGATCAGCTCCGACGCGCCGACCTCGATATAGTAGCCCGAGCCGCGACGCAGATACATCGGGCCGATGCCGGTGCCGTCCTCGCCGAAGGTCAGCTTGAACCCGGCCTTCTCGAGCCGCTCATAGAAATCCGCATCGTCGCGCCGGATCTGGTCGACCACCGGCTTCATCACCTGGGGCAGCGCGCCATAGGGCATCGAGGCAGTGGTGAGGTCGGCGATCTCGGTGGTGATACCCGACGCCACCGCCTCTTCCGAGTAGAGCGGCCGGTTGCGTGCCAGCGTGTCGGCGCGCACGACCAGCGTGGCCGAGCGCTGCAGCAAGGTCACGTCGGCGCCGTGCTCCCAGAGGTCGGCAGCGATGTCGTGCGCGGAATTGTTGGAGCCCACGACGACGCACTTCTTGCCAGCCCAGCCCTCGCCGCCGGGATGGGCGCTGGAATGATGCTGCTTGCCCTTGAAGTGCTCGGCACCCGGGAACGCCGGAATCTCCGGGAAGCCCGACATGCCGGTCGCGATCACGAGCTGCTTCGGCTTGAGCGTGACCCCCTTGCCGTCACGCTCGACGACGACGGTCCACTCGCCCTTCTTCCCATCCCACGACGAACTCTTGCAGGTGGTCGAGGACCAGTAATCCAGCTCCATGATCTTCGTATAGGACTCGAGCCAGTCGCCCATCTTGTCCTTGGGCGTATAGATCGGCCAGTGATCGGGGAACGGCAGGTACGGCAGGTGGTCGTACCAGACCGGATCATGCAGGCAGAGCGACTTGTAGCGATTGCGCCAGGCATCGCCGGGGCGCGGATTGGCGTCGACGATCAGGGTCGGGATACCGAGCCTCTTGAGACGCGCGCCGAGGCCGATGCCGCCCTGTCCGCCACCGATCACCAGCACGTAGGGCTGACGATCGTAGCCCAGCTCCTTCGCGTCGGCACGACGGCGGTCGGTCCACGTCACGCGATCCTTGAAGGCGCCATGCTGCGTGCCGTGCTCGCGCGACGGACCCTTCTTCTCTTCGAAGCCCTTCAATTCCATCAGCGCGGTGAAGAAGGTCCAGGCCTTGCCGTCCTTCAGGCGGACGTGGCCCTTGCCTCGCCCCTGCGCCGTCTCGAACGTGAACCAGCCGGGCCGCCCTGCGAATTCGAAGGAGCCAGGTTTTACATCGCTGAGGCGCGCCTGGAGCATGTCAGAAATCGCAGAGCGGCTCTCGAGCGTCACGATGTTCCACGTGAAGGCCACGAGATCCCGCCAATAACACTCATCGGCGAACATCGCCGCTGCAGCATCGGTGTCGGCGCGCTTCAGCGCGGACGCAAACTCGGCAAGCCACTCGGTCTCGTTCATCGTCATCCCATTGCGACAGGCAGGCAGGCGGCGCACTCTAGAAGATGGACGACTCCAGAGGAATGGGGCGTCCAGGAGGAAACGAGCGATGAAGTACGATGTGATTTCCGCGGATGGGCATGTCGACCTGATCTGGTTGCCGCCGGATCTCTTCACCAGCAACGCGCCGGCTTCGCTGAAGGACCGGATGCCCCATGTCATCGACGGACCCAAGGGACCGGAATGGGTCAGCATCAAGGGCGCGAAGTTCGGTCTCGTGAACGGCATGGGCTCGGCGGGACGCGAATACGTCCCGGGCATCATCCATCGTTCCGACCGCATGGCCTCGACCGGACTCTATGAAGACGGCAAGAAGGGCATCCGCCGTCTCACCGAAGTCGATCATCGCCTGAAGGACCAGGACCGTGACGGCGTGCAAGCCGAGGTGCTGTACGGCGTGCTGGGATCGAGCGGCCGCCTGAACGATCCGGAAGCCGCCATCGTGATGCTGCGCATCTACAACGACTGGCTCCACGATTTCTGCAAGGCCGCGCCCGACCGTCTGGTCGGCCTTGCCAACATCCCGAACTACGACATGGAGGAATCGGTCGCCGAGGCGATGCGCTGCGCCAAGCGCGGCGTGAAAGGCCTCGACATCGCCAATCGTCCCGACATGACGCCGCTCTGGGACCCGTTCTGGGAGCCGCTGTGGAAGTTCGGCCACGAGACCGGCATTCCGCTGCACTTCCACACGATCGGCGGCCGCTCGCCCGACGTCACGAAGTACACGCCCGAAGTGCAGCGTCGCATCTTCGCCACGCACATCACCGGCTTCCAGATGCACATGAGCACCATGCTCATGGGACTCATCTACTCCGGCGCGCCGGCGCGCTACTCCAATCTCAAGATCGTCATCGGCGAGGCCGGCCTCGGCTGGATCCCGTACGTGCTGCAGCACATGGACCTCGAATGGGAAGACCAGTTCAAGGACCTCGACCTCAAGATGAAGCCCTCGGAATACTGGCATCGCCAGTTCTACGCGACCTACCAGACCGACCCGGTCGGCATCGAGCTGCTGCGCCATCTCGGCGAGGACAATGTCATGTGGGGTTCGGACTACCCGCATCCCGACGGCATCTGGCCGGACAGCCAGGAGTTCCTGAGCAAGGAGCTGACCCAGGTCTCCGCCGAGACCAAGCGCAAGATCACGCGCGACAACGCGATGAAGCTGTACCAGCTGGCAAGCTGAGTGACGCCCGCGACGGGAGCGGCCCGCACGGCCCTCCTCACGACCTTCGCGATGCTGGCCTTCGCCAGCAACTCGCTGCTGTGCAGGATCGCGCTGCGCGACACGTCGATCGATGCGGCAAGCTTCACCTCCATCCGCCTAGCCTCGGGCGCGCTCGTCCTCTGGGTCCTGCTGCGCTCGCGCGGGAGGCAGCCGCTGGCCGCGGGCAGCTGGCCGATGGCGGCGATGCTGTTCGCCTACGCGGTCTGCTTCTCCTTTGCCTATCGCGACCTCACCGCGGCGACAGGTGCGCTGCTGCTGTTCGGCGCGGTGCAGCTCACCATGACCGCCTACGGCCTGTTCTCCGGCGAGCGCCTCGGAGGCCTGCGGCTCGTCGGCGTGCTGGTCGCGATCGCGGGCCTCCTCTGGCTGCTGCTGCCCGGCCTCTCGGCACCCCCGGCTCTTGCGGCGGGCCTCATGCTGGCGTCCGGAATCGCGTGGGGCATCTACTCCCTGCTCGGCCGTGGCGCCGGCGATCCCACGGCCGCTACCGGCGGCAACTTCATCCGCGCCGTGCCCTTCGCCGCCATCCTCAGCCTGGCCGCGGCGACGCAGGCCCAGCCCGACCAAACGGGCCTGATCTACGCCGTGGCCTCGGGCGCCGTGACCTCGGGCCTGGGTTATGTCCTGTGGTACGCCGCGCTGCCTGCCCTTTCCGCCACGTCGGCCGCCACAATACAGCTCTGCGTGCCGGCCATTGCCGCGCTGGGGGGCGTGGTGCTACTCGCCGAGCCGATCACCGCGCGGCTGCTGTTCGCGTCGGCGGCCATCCTGGGCGGTATCGCCCTCACCATACGCAAGTAACGCAGGCAATTGCCCGAGGAAGCCATGTTCGAAGTTGCCGATCGTCTGAAGAACGTGAAGGTGTCGGCCTCGGCCGCGATGACCCGCAAGGTGCGCGAGCTGCGCGCGCAGGGCGTGAAGATCGTGGGCCTCTCCTCGGGCGAGCCTGACTTCCCCACCCCGGCACACGCCATCGAGGCGGCGCATCAGGCGGCGCTGGCCGGCGACACCAAGTATCCGCCGCAGGACGGCGTGAAGTCGCTCAAGGAAGCGATCCAGCGCAAATTCAAGCGCGACAACAATCTCGACTATGCGCTGGACGAGATCATGGTCTCTAACGGCAGCAAGCAGATCATGTACGACGTGCTCATGGCCAGCGTGAACCCGGGCGACGAGGTCGTCATCCCCGCGCCGGGCTGGATCTCCTACGCCGACCAGGCCGTGATCGCCGGCGCGAAGCCGGTGTCCGTGTCGTGCCCGGAGAACAACCAGTTCAAGCTGCGCGCCTCCGATCTCGAAGAGGTCATTACCGCCAAGACCAAGTGGGTGGTGCTGAACTTCCCCAACAATCCGACGGGCGCGGTCTGCTCGCCGGCCGAGATGCGGCAGATCTGCGACGTGCTGCTGAAGCATAAGCATGTCATGGTGATGGCCGACGACGTCTACGAGCACCTGATCTATGGCGATGCGAAGTTCAGCACCGTGGCCGAGGTCGAGCCGGCGCTGAAGGACCGCACGCTCACGGTCAACGGCGCGTCGAAGGCTTACGCAATGACCGGCTGGCGCGTCGGCTTCGCCGGTGGCCCGCGCGCCATGATCGCGGCGATGACCAACATGCAGGGCCAGATCGGCTCGGGCATTTCGACGATCGGCCAGGCCGCTGCCACCGCGGCGCTGAACGGTCCGCAGGAGCTGTTGAAGGAGCGCGCCGCCGACTACCAGAAGCGCCGCGACGAGGTCGTGGCCATGCTGCGCGCCTCCAAGGGCGTCACCTGCCACATGCCCGAAGGCGCGTTCTACGTGTTCCCCAACATCGCGGGCTGCATCGGCAAGACGACCAGGGGCGGGCGCAAAATCACCAACGACACCGACTTCGTCACGGCGCTGCTGGAAGAGAAGCACGTCGCCACGGTCCAGGGCGCGGCCTATGGCATGAGCCCCTACTTCCGCATCTCCTACGCCACCGACATGGCAAGCCTGCGCGACGGCTGCACCCGCATCCAGGAGTTCTGCGCGGAGCTGCGCTAGCAGCTCGCGTCTGGAGAGAGCGAAAGATCCCGCGCTAGGCTCGGGACGACACAACCTTCTTCATCGGCGCGCCTGCGCCCGTGCCAAGATTGGTGTCATCCCGAACGAAGTGGGGGACCCTTGCCTTGCAGGCGATAGCCTGCCGGAGAGGCTGGATCATTCAGCCTTGATGCCGGCGAACTTGATCACCTTCGCCCATTTCTCGGTGGCCTCCGAGAGAATCTTCGCGAATTCGGCGGGCGTGCCGCCGAGCGGCGTGCCGCCCAGCTCGATGATCCGGTTCCTGATCTTCGGATCGGCAAGGCCGGCGTTCAGCTGCTTGTTCAGCAGCTCGATGATACCTGCCGGGGTGCCCTTCGGCGCGCCGATGCCGGCGAAGCCACTGGCCTCGTAGCCCGGCACGAAGTCCGCGATCGGTGGCACGTCGGGCAGCACGTCCAGACGCGCCGCCGTCGTCACCGCGAGCGCACGCAGCTTGCCGGCCTTGATCTGCTGGACCGCCTCCGAAAGGGGCGCGAAGACCACCTGCACGTGACCGGCGATCAGGTCGGCGACGGCCGGCGCGCCGCCCTTGTAGGGCACGTGGACGAGGTTCAGCCCGGTCATCATCTTGAAGAGTTCGCAGGTGATGTTCTGCGGCGTGCCCTGCCCCGCCGAGCCGTAGTTGATTTTGCCCGGGTTGGCCTTGGCATAGGCGATGAACTCCGGCAGCGTCGCGGCCGGCACAGACGGATTCACCACGACGACATAGGCGAGCCGCGCGGCGCAGATGACCGGTGCGATGTCGCGCATGAAGTCGAAGCCAAGGTTGGAATAGAGCGCGGCATTGATCGCATGCGGCGTCACGACCTGCAGCAGCGTGTAGCCGTCGGGTGCGGCCTTTGCGACCGTCTCGGTCGCGATGTTGCCGCTGGCGCCGGGCTTGTTCTCGACGATGAATTGCTGCCCGAGGCGCTCGGTCAGCCATTCGGCCGCCAGGCGTGCCTGGATGTCGGTCGCCCCACCGGCCGGAAAGCCGACGAGGATGCGGGCGGGCTTCGAGGGATAGGCTTGGGCAAGCGCTACGCTTGAGACCGCGGGCAATGCAGCAGAGCCCACAGCCAGATGCACGAACGTGCGGCGGCGAATCTTCATGATGTTTCCTCCGCAGACTGCGCCATCTCGTGGATTTCAATCCATCCGGGCCAGCTGCGGGATCAGGCTACACCCGGCCTGTCGGCGGGAGGAAGGGGCGAATTCTTTTCGCCCGGCCCTACAGGGCGTTGATTTCCTTGACCTTGGCGGTGAGGCCCAGCTTGCGGTTGCAGAGGGGCCAGTGCCAGGTCTCGCCCTGCTCGAACATCACCCATTCGGTGAGTGACGCGGCCTTCTCGTAATCCTGCGCCGCCTCGATGGCTTCCTGGGTCGTCAGCACGGTACCGTCGCGCCTCTGCTGCATGGTGATGTAGGTGCGGGGCGTGTACTGGAAACGACCGTGATAGGTGCCGCGTCCGCCGGTGATGCGGTTCGAATGCGGGCCCCAGCTTCCGCTCTCGCAAATGGCGAGCGACTGCAAGACCTCGTTCTTGCGCGCCCTCACGAACGCCTCGTGCTCCGTCGGCCCCTGCGGGACGACGGCCGTCTCGACGGGCTTCTGGGCGCATCCCGAACCGACGCAGAGCGCGGCAAGCATGAGCGGGAGCGTGGCGGTTCGATGAATGTTCACGACCCGCCATTGTTCACATGATTTTATCCCCAGGGTAAACCCTGGGCTCGGCCAGCCCCTAAGAAGGAATTTGCGATGCCGCAGACACGAACGGGGCATGAGCCGACCCTCGCTAATTGCCGCCTACGCTGACTTAAACGCTCGCTTGCCTCCAAGAACGCCGGACGCGCTCACCTTTGCGCGGCGGCATCGCCGCCGACGCATTCGTGTACCATTTGTAACGGTGCAGGCAGCTTTCAGGCTGCACCGGCCGGATGTGTCTCGATCCAGTGCCGCGCGATCTCCTCGCGCGTCGCCACCCAGACCCTGGGCTTCGACGCCACGTAGTCGAGGAAGCGTGCCAGGGTCGCGGCGCGGCTCGGCCGGCCGGCGAGCCGGCAATGCAGGCCGATCGACATCATCTTGGGCGACCGCGCGCCCTCGGCATAGAGGACGTCGAAACTGTCTTTCATTGCCTGCAGCCAGCCGTCGCCCGCGGAGTAGCCGGGCGCGACACTGAACTTCATGTCGTTCACTTCCAGCGTGTAGGGAATGATCAGGTGCGGCTCTCCCGACACCTTCACCCAGTAGGGAAGATCGTCGCTGTAGGAATCGCTCGAATAGAGGAAGCCGCCATGCTTCACGACGGCTTCGAGCGTGTGCATGCCGAAGCGGCCGGTGTACCAGCCGACCGGCGCGCGGCCGGCGGCCTGCCTGATCGCCTTCACCGCCTTCTTCATGTGGTCGAGCTCCTGCTCGAGCGTGAAGTCCTTGTAGTTGATCCAGCGCCAGCCATGGCTCGCCACCTCGTGGCCGGCGTCGGCCATCGCCTTGCCGGCGGCGGGATTGAGTTCCAGCGCACGGCCCACCGCCCAAGAGGTGAAGCGCATGTTGCGCTCCTGGAAAAGCCGCAGGATGCGCCAGAAGCCGGCGCGGCTGCCGTATTCGTACATCGACTCGGTGGACAGATCGCGGGCTCCCACGAGCGGCGCGCCGCCCGGCGTCTCGGTCAGGAAGACCTCGGACGCCGCATCGCCGTTCAGGACCGTATTCTCCCCGCCCTCCTCGTAGTTCAGCACGAAGCTCACTGCGATGCGGGCATCGCCCGGCCACTGTGCGTCCGGCGGGTTGGCCCCATAGCCGATCAGGTTGCGGTCGAGATGGTCGTGCATGAGGCCCCCGGAGACGCGCCGCCCGAGTGTGGGCGATTGAAGCCCGACTATGGCGCGGCTATAGCTCGCGCGACAAGCTTGTGGAGGCGAGATGGGCGCGGCCGAAGCGATCAGGGAAGAGCGTCTGTGGCGACGGCACGCCGACATGGCGAAGCTGGGCGGCACCCCGAAGGGCGGCGTGAACCGGCAGGCGCTCTCGGCCGAGGATGCGGCGGCTCGCAACCTGCTCGGTTCGTGGGCAAAGGCGCGCGGCTTCGGGGTCTCCACCGATGCCATCGGCAATCTCTTCGTGCGCCGCGAGGGTTCCGACCCGACGGCGCTGCCGGTGATGAGCGGCTCGCACATGGACAGCCAGCCGACCGGCGGCCGCTTCGACGGCATGTACGGCGTGCTCGCCGCCTTCGAGGCGCTGGAAGCCCTGGAGGATGCCGGCGTGAAGACGAAGCGTCCGGTCGTCGCCGTCGCCTGGACCAACGAGGAAGGCTCGCGCTTCCAGCCCGGCGCCATGGGCTCGGCGGTGTTCGCCGGCCACAACGATCTCGACCAGATGTTGCAGGTGAAGGACTGGAAGGGTGTCGTCCTGAAGGACGCGCTGGCGGAGACGCTGAAGGCTGCGCCGGCGCCGATGCGCGAGGGCAAGCCCGGCTTCCCGCTCGACGGCTATGTCGAGGCCCATATCGAGCAGGGCCCGCGGCTGGAGAACGCGGCGACCACGATCGGCGTCGTCACCGCCATCCAGGGAAGCCGCCGCTACATCGTCACGACCGAAGGCGAGGAGGCGCATGCCGGCACGACGCCACGCGCCGCCCGCAAGGATGCGTTTGCCGCCGCCCTTCGCATCGCGCAGGCGATGTACGAGGCAACGACCGACAAGGACGACATGCTGCGCTTCACCATCGGCCGCGTCGACGTCGCGCCGGGCTCGCCCAACACGGTGCCGGGCCGCACGACCTTCACCATCGACATGCGCCATCCCGTCGACGCCGTGCTCGACGCGCACGAGGCAAAGCTGAAGGAGATCGTGGCAGCCAAGGCCGCGCCCTGCACGTCGGGCATCGAGCGCGTGGTCGCCGTGCCGCCGACCGACTTCGATCCGATGGTGATCGACATGGTGCGGGCGAAGACCAACGCGCTGAAGCTCTCCAACATGGACATGCCCTCGGGCGCCGGCCACGACGCCATGCACATCGCCCATCTCTGCCCCACCGGCATGATCTTCGTGCCCTGCGAGCGCGGCATCAGCCACAACGAGATCGAGAACGCCACACCGCAGGACCTCGCCGCCGGCGCCCGCGTCCTGGTCGAGGTGCTGGCGGAACTCGCCAACCGCTGATTTTTTGTCATCCCGAGCGCAGCGAGGGATCCTTGCTGGTCGATAAGGATCCCTCGCTGCGCTCGGGATGACAGCATTGCTTGAATAAGGATTTCGAATTCATGTCGAAGAAGATGCAGTCCGAACTCGTCTCGATCCTGTCCGACCTGATCGCGCTGCCGAGCCCCTATCCGCCCGGCACCTCGGTCGAGATCTGCGCCTATACGGCCAAGCGCCTGAAGAAGGCGGGCTACAAGGTCGAGATCGCGACCCACAAGAAGGGCGTCGACAACGTCGTGGCGCGGATGAAGGGCAAGGCGAAGGGACCCGTCATCGCCTTCAACGCCCATGTCGACACGGTGGGCGTCGGCGAGCGCTCCAACTGGAAGAGCGACCCCTACAAGGCGCTGGTCAAGGGCGGCCTCGTCTACGGGCTGGGCGCCGGCAACTGCAAGGGCAGCATGGCGGTGCAGATCTGGATCGCCGAGGAGATCGCGCGCCGCGGCGGCCCCGCCAAGGGCGAGTTGATCTTCACCTTCGTGGCCGACGAGGAAAATCTCGGGCCCGAGGGCATGGAGTACCTGCGCAAGAGCGGCAAGGTGCGGCCCGACGCGCTGATCCTGGGCGCGCAGACCGAGAACAACCTGATCGTGTCCGAGCGCGGCGTGATGTGGGCGCGTCTCACCACCAAGGGTCGCGCCGCCCATGCCGGCAACCCGGCGGCCGGCGACAACGCCATCCTGCGCATGATGCGCCTGGTGGGCGCGCTCAGCTCCTACTACGACAAGGCCCTGGCCACGCGCGTCTCCGGCGCGATGAAGTCGACGGTGAACATCGGCATGTTCCACGGCAGCCACAACACCAACGTCGTGCCCTCGGCCTGCACCGTCGAGGTCGACCGCCGCCTGCTGCCCAACGAGAAGGTGAAGGATGCCTTCAAGGAACTGAAGAAGGTGGTCGACGGCGTCGGCGAGCCGAAGGCGATGTACGGCGTCGAGTTCCTGACCGGCACCAACGGCTTCTTCGCGCCGGAGAACGGCGCAGCGGTCGGCGCTTTCGAAGCGGCGGTGAAGGCGCACAGCCGCCGCAAGGTGAAGTTCCTCAACGCCACCGGCGTCAGCGACGGCCGCTACTATGCCGACGACGGCATCGAGATCATCAACTTCGGCCCCGGCTCGGGCGCTCAAGGCCATGCCGCCAACGAGAGCGTGCCGATCGCCGAGATGGTCGACGCGGCCCACATCCAGCTCGACGTGGTGAAGCGGCTGCTGGGCTGAACGCGCCGCTTTGCACCCTGCCCCGGCGCGTGGCACGCTCCGGGCAGGGAGAAAACACCATGCCGTTCTATGAAAAAGGCGCCGTCCGCATCCACTACGAAGAGATGGGCTCGGGCCTGCCGCTGCTGATCATTCCGGGCGGCGGGCTGAACTCGACCATCGCCGGTCTCGACAAGACCCATCCGTTCAACGCCATGCGGGAATTCAGCGACCGCTTCCGCTGCATCTGCGCGGACCTGCGCAACGCCAATGGCGGCCAGTCGACCGGCCCGCTCGACATCGAGCGCACCTGGGATGCCATCACCGACGACCATGTCGGCCTGATGGACCATCTCGGCGCGAAGCAGTTCATGGTACTCGGCTACTGCATCGGCCAGCCGCTGATCTGGAACCTGATCAAGCGGGTGGGCGACCGCGTGATTGCCGCCGTGCTGACGCAGCCCTCGGGATACAGGCCCGAGTTGCCCAACCAGTTCTACGACAACAACATGAAGGGCTGGGGCCCCGACTTCGTGGCCAAGCGGCCCGAATACACGATGGAGCAGGTGAGCCAGTACCTCACCAACATGTACACCAAGAAGGCCGACTTCGTGTTCACCGTGCCGCGCGACTTCGTGAAGAGCTGCAAGACACCGATCCTCGTCGCCCCCGACGACAGCCCGCCGCATCCCTACAAGGTCGCGATGGAAGTGGCGATGCTGTCGCCCAACGCGCAGGTCACGCTCTATCCCTGGAAGGACACGCCCGAGCGCGTTCCGCTGGCGGTGCGCCACATCAGGATGTTCCTGGAGGCGCACCGGCCCTGATGGCTGGGGGCGCGCCACTCCAAGGTCTTTCGAGCAAGCTGGAACACCACCACCAACCTCATGCTGAGGAGGCTGCGGAGCAGCCGTCTCGAAGCATGGGCACGAGCACCGCGTTAGTTGCCCATCCTTCGAGACGCGCCGCTGCGCGACGCTCCTCAGGATGAGGTAGGTATCTACTCGACCCGGATAGGAGCGGTTCTAAGCCGTCTTCTGCGCCTTGAGCCCCAGCTTCTCGATCGTCTGTTCGCGCATCACGAACTTCTGGATCTTGCCGGTGATGGTCATCGGAAACTCCGGCACGAACTCGATGTAGCGCGGGATCTTGTAGTGGGCGATCTGGCCCTGGCAGAAAGTGCGGATCTCCTCGTCGGTCGCGGTCTGGCCGGCCTGCAGCTTGATCCAGGCGCATACCGCCTCGCCGTAGCGCGGATCGGGCACGCCGATCACCTGCACGTCCTGCACCTTGGGATGCCGGTAGAGGAACTCCTCGATCTCGCGCGGATAGACGTTCTCGCCGCCGCGGATGATCATGTCCTTGAGGCGGCCGACGATGTTGACGTAGCCCTGCTCGTCCATGGTCGCGAGGTCACCGGTGTGCATCCAGCCGGCCTCGTCCACGGCCTCCTTCGTCTTGGCCTCGTCGTTCCAGTAGCCCTTCATCACCGAGTAGCCGCGGGTGCAGAACTCGCCGGTCTCGCCGCGCGGCACGGTGCGGCCCTCGGTGTCGACGATCTTGATCTCGATGTGCGGCAACACCTGGCCCACGGTCGAGACGCGGCGCTCCACCGGATCGTCGGTGGCGCACTGGGTCGAAACCGGTGAGGTCTCGGTCATGCCATAGGCAATGGTGACCTCGCCCATGTGCATGTGGCTCTGCACCTTCTTCATCACCTCGATGGGACAGGGCGAGCCCGCCATGATGCCGGTGCGCAGGCTCTTGAGGTCGAGCTTCGCAAACTCGGGATGGTCGAGTTGGGCGATGAACATGGTGGGCACGCCATAGAGCGCCGTGCAGCGCTCCTCGGCGACGGCCTGCAGCGTCGCCAGCGGATCGAAAGCCTCGGACGGATAGACCATGGTCGAGCCGTGCGTCAGGCAGCCCAGGTTGCCCATCACCATGCCGAAGCAATGGTAGAGCGGCACGGGGATGCACAGCCGGTCCTCGGGCGTGAGCTTCAGCCCCTCGCCCACGAAGTAGCCGTTGTTCAGGATGTTGTGGTGGCTGAGCGTGGCGCCCTTGGGGAAGCCGGTGGTGCCCGAGGTGAACTGGATGTTGATCGCGTCGTCGAACTGCAGGAGAGGCGCCAGCTCGGCAATGCGCGCCTTCTCGGCATTGCCGCCGGCCGTCGCGACATCGTCGAAGTTCAGCATGCCCGGCGTCTTCTCCTTGCCGAGCCGGATGACGTGCTTCAGGTGCGGCAGCTTGCCGTCCTTTACCAGGTCCTCGACGATCTCGAGATAGTTCGAGGTCTTGAGCGCCGGCGCCAGGATCAGCGCACGGCACTCGACCTTGTTCATCGCATATTCGAGTTCGGCGCGGCGGTACGCCGGGTTCACGTTCACCAGCACGAGGCCTGCCTTCGCGGTCGCGAACTGCGCCAGCGTCCATTCCGACGTGTTGGGCGACCAGATGCCGACCCTGTCGCCGCGCTCGAGCCCCAGGGTCAGCAGGCCCGCCGCCAGCTCGTCGACCCGGCGGCCCAACTCGCCCCAGCTCCAGCGCACGTTCTGATGGCGCACCACCAGCGCTTCGCGGTCTCGATGGGCCTCGACGGTCCGGTCGAAGAAAGCGCCGATCGTTTCGCCGATCAGCTTCTTCTCCGAGACGCCGTGATCGTAAGAGATACCGTGAGAGATTCTGGGGGCAGCCTGAGCTTTGGTCATGAATCGAGATTAGCGCGCCGTGCGAAATTTGGAATCATGAAACTCGATTTCGTCACCGTGGACGTCTTCACGGACCGCCAGTTCGGGGGCAACCCGCTGGCCGTCATCACCAATGCCCAGGGCCTGTCGGGAGAACGGATGCAGGCCATCGCCGCCGAGTTCAACCTGGCCGAAACGACCTTCGTCCTGCCGCCGAAAGACCCAGCCCACACCGCCGAAGTCCGCATCTTCACGCCCAAGGCCGAGATGCCCTTCGCCGGCCATCCCAATGTCGGCACGGCCTTCGTGCTGGCCCGCGCCGGCACCAGCTACGGCCGTCCGGTGACCGGCGACCGGCTGGTCTTCGAGGAGAAGGCCGGGCTGGTGAACATGGACATCGTCCGCGAAGGCGGCGCCGTCGTGGCGACGCGGCTGGCCGCCCCGGTGCCGCTCAGCTTCGGCGAGGAGATCGATCCCGCCCTCGTGGCCCAGGCCTGCTCGCTGAAGCCGGAGGACCTGAAGCTCGACGTCCATCCGCCACGCGTCGCGTCATGCGGTGCGCCGCTGCTGTTCGTCGAGCTGAAGTCGCGCGAGGCGCTGAAGCGAGCGGCGCCGCGTGCGGAAATCTTCGCGCGCGACCTGCCGCGCGAGCGCATCGTCGGCATCCATCTCTACGTGCAGGCCAAGGAGGCCGACATCGACGTCCAGACCCGCATGTTCGCGCCCGAGCACGGCATCCCCGAGGATCCGGCGACGGGTGCGGCCAACGTTGCCCTGATCGGCATGCTGACGCATCACCGGCCAGAGACCGACATCACTCTGGCCAAGACGATCGGCCAGGGCTTCGACATGGGCCGCCCCAGCGTGCTGCAGGCCTCGGCCGAGAAGAAGGCCGGCAAGGTCGTCGCGACCTACATCGGCGGTCGCTGCAAGCCGATGATGAGCGGTGTGATCGAACTGGAGTAATTCAAGGATCCCTCGCTACGCTCGGGATGACACTATTGTTGGGATGTATGCAGTGCGCCCAATCGCAAAAACGGTGTCATCCTGAGCGCAGCGAAGGATCCTTTTTCTTCTCCGCCAACGGCAGCGCCGCTCCCTGCTTCACGGGACGTAGCGCGAATGAACTGCGGATCTGGGCGATGCCCTGGATCTTGGTGAAGTCCATGACGAAGCGCTCGTAGGCTTCGAGGTCGGGAACGACCACACGCAGCAGATAGTCGCTGTCGCCGGTCATCAGGTAGCACTCCATCACCTCGGGCCGCTCGGCCGCCGCGCGCTCGAAGTCCTTCAGCGCCTTCTCGTTCTGGGTCGAGAGCGAGACGCTGACAAACACGTTCACCGACAAGCCGACCGACTTGGCATCGACCTGGGCGGCATAGCCCTTGATCACGCCCGCCTCCTCCAGCGCCTTGACCCGCCGCCAGCACGGCGAGGAGGACAGGCCGACCTGCTCGGCGAGGTCGGCGTTGCTCAGGCGGCCATCGTGCTGGAGCCGTTCGAGAATGCGCCGATCGATCGCATCAAGGGAGATCATTGCTCAATCCGTCGCTATTCAGGTAAATCCTGCCCTATACAGCCCGTTTGGCGACCCGAACGCAAGGACCTACCAGCGGAGCAGGCGTATGCCGGTAGCCATGACCACCCTCGCCCCCATCCAGCGCCTTCGCCTCCTCCGTGAACTGGAACGCAAGGTGCTGTGGCTCAGCGCCTGGACGATCCATCACGCCAACCACATCCGTCCCAACCACGACGGGCTCAAGGTCGGCGGCCACCAAGCCTCCTGCGCCTCGCTGGCAACGGTGCTGTCGGCGCTCTACTTCTCGGTGCTGCGGCCGGAGGATCGCATCGCGGTGAAGCCGCACGCCTCGCCGGTGTTCCACGCGATCCAGTACCTGTTCGGTCACCAGACCCGCGAGAAGCTCGAACGCTTCCGCGCGCTGGGTGGCGCGCAGTCCTATCCGTCGCGCACCAAGGACGTGGACGACGTCGACTTCTCGACCGGCTCGGTCGGCCTCGGCGTCGCCATGACGCTGTTCTCGTCGATCGTGCAGGACTATGTGCGGCTGAAGAACCTGGGCGACGGCAAGCGGCCCACGGGGCGCATGGTGGCGCTGGTCGGCGACGCCGAGCTCGACGAGGGCAACATCTTCGAGGCGCTGCTCGAAGGCTGGAAGCACGACGTGCGGAACCTGTGGTGGGTGATCGACTACAATCGCCAGAGCCTCGACGGCGTGGTGAACGACCGGCTGTTCGGCCGAGTCGCCGAGATGTTCGAGCTGGTCGGCTGGCGCGTCGTCACGCTGAAGTACGGCAAGCTGCTGGAGACTGCCTTCGCCCAGCCCGACGGCGCGCATCTGCGCGACTGGATCGACGCCTGCCCCAACTCGCTCTACTCGGCGCTGGTGTTCAAGGGCGGCGCCGGCTGGCGCGAGGCGCTGACGCGCGACCTCAACCAGTATCCCGGCATCCGCCGCATCCTCGAGCAACACGACGACGCCTCGCTGCACCGGCTGATGACCAACCTGGCCGGCAACGACATGCAGGCCGTGGTCGACGCCTTCGAGGGCGTGAACGACGACACGCCGACCTGCTTCATCGCCTACACGATCAAGGGCCAGGGCCTGCCCTTCGCCGGCCACAAGGACAATCACTCCGGCCTGATGACGCTCGACCAGATGGCGGGCTTCAAGAAAGGCATGGGGATCGAGGACGGCCAGGAGTGGGACAAGTTCGCGGGCCTCACCTCCGCGCCGGCCGATCTGCAGGCCTTCCTCGACGCGGCTCCCTTCAACGCCGAGGGCCGACGCCGCACCGAGGCGCCGGTCGTCGCCATCCCGGCGCAGCTCACAAAGCCCAATGACAAGAAGTCGAGCACGCAGGAAGGGTTCGGCAAGATCCTGAACGCGATCGCGTCGGAAGACGGCGAGCTCGCCCGCCACATCGTCACGACCTCGCCCGACGTCACGGTCTCGACCAACCTCGGCGCCTGGGTGAACCGGCGCGGCCTGTTCGGCCACACCGAAGCCGAGGACGTGTTCCGCGAACTCAAGGTCGTGTCGGCGCAGCTGTGGCGGCAGACGCCGAAGGGCCAGCATGTCGAACTGGGCATTGCCGAGAACAACCTGTTCATCCAGCTCGCCGCGATGGGCCTCAGCCATCAGTTGTTCGGCGCACGCCTGCTGCCGATCGGCACGCTCTACGATCCGTTCATCGCGCGCGGCCTCGATGCGCTGAACTATGCCTGCTACCAGGATTCCCGCTTCATGCTGGTGGCAACGCCGTCGGGCGTGACGCTCGCCCCTGAAGGCGGCGCGCATCAGAGCATCCACACGCCGCTGATCGGGATGGGACAGCCGGGCCTCGTCAGTTACGAGCCGGCCTATGTCGACGAGCTGGCGGTGCTGATGCGCCACGGCTTCGAGTACATGCAGCAGGAGAATGGCGGCTCGATCTACCTGCGCCTGTCGACGCGCAGCCTCGCCCAGCCCGAGCGCACGCTGACGCCGGACCAGCAGAACGACATCGTTTCCGGCGGTTACTGGTTTGCCCCGCCCGAGGACGGCGCCGACGTGGCCATCGTCGCCATGGGCGCCGTGACCCCGGAGGCCGTCGCCGCGCACGAAAGCATCGCGCGCGACTTCGGCGGCGCCGGCCTGCTGGTGCTGACCTCGCCCGACCGGCTGCACACCGACTGGCTGGCTGCGCAGCGGAATCGCGGCCGCACCGCAGGCATGGTCGACCGGTCGGCGAGCCCGATCGAGAGGCTGCTGGCACCGCTGTCGCGGGATGCGCGCATCGTGACGGTGATGGACGGCCATCCGCTGGCGCTGTCATGGCTGGGCTCGGTGCGCGGCCAGCGGGTCGTGCCGCTCGGCATCGAGAAGTTCGGCCAGTCCGGCGACATCCCCGATCTCTATCGAACCTACGGGCTCGATACGGCGGCGATAATCGACGCGGTGGCACGCGCCGTCTAAAGTGGCGGCGTGAAAGTAGACGGCACACCTTACCGAACCATCTGGCTGGGCGCCGACGGCACGACCGTCCAGGCCATCGACCAGACCCTGCTGCCCCATCGTTTCGTGGTGCGCGATTTCCGCACGATGGAGGATGCCGAGGTCGCGATCCGCACCATGATCGTGCGTGGCGCGCCGCTGATCGGCGCGGCCGCGGCCTACGGCATGGCGCTCGCCATGGCGGCCGATCCGTCCGACGCGATGCTGGCGCGCGCCTACACGGTGCTGCTGGAGTCGCGACCGACGGCGGTGAACCTGCGCTGGGCGCTCGACGATCTGCGCGCGCTGCTGGCACCGTTGCCGCCCGCCCAGCGGCGCGAGGCCGCCTATCGTCGCGCCGCCGAGATCTGCGACGAGGATGCCGAGATCTGCCGCCGCATCGGCGAGAACGGGCTGGGCCTGATCCGCAAACTGAAGCCGCGCGACAGAAGCGGACGCATCAACGCCCTCACCCATTGCAACGCCGGCTGGCTCGCCACGGTCGACTGGGGCACGGCACTGGCGCCGATCTACCAGGCGCACGATGCCGGAATCCCCATCCATGTCTGGGTCGACGAGACGCGGCCCCGAAACCAGGGCGCCAGCCTGACGGCATGGGAACTGGGCAAGCACGGCGTGCCGCACACGGTGATCGCCGACAACGCCGGCGGCCACCTGATGCAGCACGACCAGGTCGATTTCGTCATCACCGGCACTGACCGCACGACGCGCGGCGGCGACGTCTGCAACAAGATCGGCACCTACCTGAAGGCGCTGGCGGCGCACGACAACGGCGTGCCCTTCTATGTCGGCCTGCCCTATCCGACCATCGACTGGACGATCGCCGACGGCGTGCGCGACATTCCGATCGAGGAGCGCAGCGCCCGCGAACTGTCGCACATGACGGGACGCACCGAGACCGGTGAACTCGCAACAGTGCAGATCCTTCCCGAGGGCAGCGCCGGCGCCAATCCCGCCTTCGACGTGACGCCGGCACGTCTCGTGACCACGCTGATCACCGAGCGCGGCGTCTGCGACGCCAGCGAGGCCGGCCTGCTGTCGCTCTATCCCGAGCGGTCACACGCGGCGTGAAAGTCACGGTAGCGGCCAAGGCGACCGTCGGGCTTTGCCTCACCCAGATCGTGGGCTGGGGCACCACCTTCCTGATGCCTTCGGTGCTGGGCCGCCACTTCGAGCGCGACCTCGACCTGCCGAGCGAGGTCGTCTATGGCGGCATCACCGTGATGTTCGGCGTCGGCGCCCTCTTCGCGCCACGGGTCGGCCGATTGCTCGACCGCACGGGCGCGCGCTCGGTGATGGCCATCGGGTCGATCGTCTACGCGCTGTCGCTCGCCGCGCTTTCCTTCTCGCAAGGACTCGTGAGCTACCTGCTGTGCTGGGCCGCCATGGGCATCGCCTCGACCCTGGCGTTGAACACGCCGGCCAGCATCGCGCTGGCACACATCGCGGGCAGCCGCGCACGCCAGGCGATCGCGATTCTCGCCATCATCGGCGGATTCGCCTCGACCGTTTTCTGGCCGCTCTCCGAGGCGCTCGAAGCATTCGTGAGCTGGCGCGGCGTATTGCTCGTCTACGCCGCGATCCATCTCCTGGTCTGCGCGCCGGTCCATCTGCTGGTGCTGCCCGGCCGGCCGACGGTCGGCACGCAGGCGGCAGCCAGCACGACGCCGGCACCACCGCCCTCGGACCACACCAAACGCCTCTTCCTCTTGCTGGCGGTGGCCTTCTCCTGTGGCGCCTTCATCTTCACCGGCTTCATCGTGCACGCGATCGGCGTGTTGCGCGGGCTGGGTCACGATCCTGCTTCCGCCCTGCTGCTCGCCTCGCTGATCGGACCGGCGCAGGTCGCCGTGCGGGTTGTCGAACTCGTGTTCGGCCACCGCTACGCCATCAGCACGTCGACCTTGTTTGCCGCCGCCGTCCTGCCGCTGGGTCTCGGGCTCGCCTTTCTGGCCGGCGGCAACTTCGCCGTCGCCCTGCTCTGCCTCATAGCCTACGGCATCGCCAACGGCCTGAAGGCGGTACTGCGCGCCACGCTGCCGCTCGCCTTGTTCGGACGTGCCCAGTTCGGCACCTATCTTGGCCGCCTCGCCCTGCCGCAGGGCATCGTCTCGGCCGCCGCCCCGCCGGTGCTCGCCGCGGTGATGGCCAACTACGGCGCCCAAGGCGTGCTGGCCGTCACCTTCGTGATCGCCACGATCGCGCTTGTCGCGACCGTCATGCTGGTTCGGACGAGCGGCACGATCCGCTGACGGCACCGACGTGCCCAAGCCGTGTCGGGGCGCTTGATTGCGTCAGAGACGGACGTGGAGGCCCTTGGACGACACGTGCATGCCGGTGAAGTCGCGGCCGCTGGAAAGGATGCGCCACGACAGCATCTTCTGTGCATAGGCGAGCATCGCCGGCGCCGCGGCCGGATCGCGGGAGAGGTCGTTCAGACAGTGCGGATCGGCTGCGAGATCGAAGAACAGCGGCGGCAGGGCCGCGAAGTGGACGTACTTGAAGCGCTCGTCGCGGATGACGGCCAGCGAGCAGGCGTCCATCGGCAGGCCGAGCGCGACTTCCGAGTCCGCGGCGCCCAGGCCACGGAAGTCGAACTCCCAATGGACTTCCCGGCGCCAGTCCGCCGGCGCCTTCCCATGGAGAAACGGCAACAGGGAGCGGCCGTCGCACTGCCGTGGAATGTCGAGGCCGAGCCAGTCGAGGACGGTCGGCATCACGTCCACCGCCTCGGTGAATCGCTCGATCGTGGTGCCGCGCGCGGCATCGGCGGCGGCCCGCGGATCGCGCACGATCAGCGGCACGTTGTAGGCCTCGTCGAAATAGCCCTGCTTGCCGAGCATCCAGTGGTCGCCCAGCAGTTCGCCATGATCGGACGTCACGACGATCAGCGTGTCGTCGTAGAGCCCCCACTCCTTCAGCCGGTCGATCAGGCGGCCGACCTGGTCGTCGACCTCCTGCACCATGCCGTAGTAGGTGGCGCGCAACTGAGCGAGATCGCTGTCGCTGAGATCGGCGACCAGCCCCTGCCCGGTGACGAAGTAGCTCGCGAGGCTCTGCGAGCGGAGATAGCTGGCCAGCAGCGGATGCTGCGCGCCCTCCCGTTCGGCCGTGGCGGCACGATGCGGCGGCGCCATGTCGGCGGGATCGTAGAGGCTGTTGTAGGGCGCGGGCGCGATGAAGGGAGGATGCGGCCGGATGTAGGCCGCATGCGCGAACCACGAACCGTTGCGCCGCACCGAGATGAAGTCGAGGAGCCGGTCGGTGAGGAAGGCGGTGATGCTGTCCTCGGCCTTGAAGCGCGCGGGTGGGAACGTCGGCCCGCGATCGCCGGCCGGGACCGCCGGCCGGTAGATCTCGGTGACGTCGTCGGCGAAGGAATAGCCCTTCGCCTTGAGGTCGGCCATCCACGGATAGGCCAGTTCCGGCAGGTGCAGTTCGGGCGCGAAGCCGGGCATCACCGATTCGTATGTCCGCAATGCCGGATCGTCGGGCGGCAGCCCGGTCGGATCGGCCGTCGTATCGGTGTAGCCGAACAGGGCCGGGTCGTATCCGGCCTTGCGGCATTCAAGGGCGATGTTGGTGAAGCGGCGCGCCAGCGGCGTGCCGTTCCGCATCACGCCGTTATTGTGCTGATAGGTGCCGGTCAGCAGCGCCGCGCGCGAGGGACCGCACGGAGCGGCCTGCACGAAGTGCCGCCGGCAGAGCACGCCATCTGCAGCCAGTCGATCCAGGTTCGGAGTCTTCAGCACGGGATTGCCGGCGCAGCCCAGCGCATCGGCCCGCCATTGATCGATGACGATGAAGAGGATGTTCCTCCGGGCGACCATCCGATGCTCCCCTTTCGTGGCGACGATCATCCGGCGCTTACATTGTTGGGACAATCCATACTACGTCAGTAACAGAAAAATTGGATTGCCTGCTGGTGCACCCGCCCGAAAAGCGAGCTCGCCAGCGAACAGGACGAGGCGGCCGCTTGCTTGCTAGTATCGGCGCCGGCAACAGCGGGCGCGGCCCGAGAAGGTCCATGTTCGAACCCCATTCGCTCATCCTCGGCTTCGTCGTCGCCCTCGGCGTCGGCCTGTTGATCGGCATCGACCGAGAGCGCAAGAAGGGCGAAGGGCCGGGCCGGGGGGCCGCGGGGCTGCGCACCTTCACGCTCGCCTCGCTCTCCGGCGCGATCGGAACCGCAGCCGGCGGCGAAATCCTCCTGGCCGCGATCGTCCTGGGCGTGGCGACCTTCGCCGGCCTCTCCTACTGGCACGCGCGCGACAGCGATCCCGGCCTGACGACGGAGACGGCGCTGGTCGCCACGACCCTGCTGGGCGGGCTCGCCATCCGCGAGCCAGGCTTCGCCGCCGGCGTCGGCGTGGTGGTCGCCGTGCTGCTCAATTCCCGCGAAGCGCTGCATCGCTTCGTGCGCTCGATGTTGACCGACGGGGAGTTGCACGACCTGCTGATCTTCGCCGGCGCCACGCTGGTCGTGCTGCCGCTGCTGCCGGATCATCCGATCGGTCCCTATGGCGCGCTCAACCTGCGCACGATCTGGCTGGTGGTGATCCTGGTGATGGGCGTGGGTGCCCTGGGCTACATCGCGGTCCGGATCGTGGGGCCTCGCTTCGGCCTGCCGCTGGCCGGCCTCGCCTCGGGCTTCATCTCCAGTTCGGCGACCATCGGCGCGATGGGCGCGCGCGCCGCCAAGGAACCGCGCCTGACAAAGCCGGCGGCGGCCGGGGCCGCGCTCTCCTCGCTCGCGACCGTGGTGCAGCTCGGGCTGCTGATCGGCGCCACCGATCTCGAGGCCCTGAAGGCTCTCGCGATGCCGCTGCTCTTCGCCGGCGCTGTCGCCATCCTCTATGGCGGCGCCTTGATCCTGTGGGCATTGCGACAGGACCGCGGCACGGTCGAAGAAACGGCGGGCAACGCCTTCAGCCTGAAGACGGCGCTGGTCTTCGCGGCAATCCTTGCCGCCGTGCTTCTGTTGGCAGCGGCCCTGCAGGACTGGATGGGCGAGGCTGGCGTCATCCTGGCAGCCGGCGCCGCCGGGTTCGCCGACACGCATGCGCCGGCCATATCGGTCGCGTCGCTGGTCGCCGAAGGCCGCCTCCTGCCGACAGCCGCCGTGATCCCCGTCCTGGCCGCCTTCTCGACCAATACCATCACCAAGATGGTGTTCGCCTTCAGCGCGGGCGGTCCGCGTTTCGCCCTCTATGTCGTGCCGGGCCAGCTGCTGATGTTGGCCGCAGCCTGGACCGCTATGCTGGTCGCCTGATCGAAGGGAACTCAATGACCGTCGCAGAGAAGTTCGGCCGCCGCGGCCTCATCGCGGCCGGAATGCTTGCGGCCGCCACCGCGCTCGGACGCCCGGCTCTCGCGCAGGCACCGGTGGCGGCCGGGGCAACACCGGCCGGCTGGAACGACAGGCTGGCGCATCCGATTCCCTACACGCCCTCGCCCGGTCTCGGGAAGGAGCGCGGCCTCGTGCTGGGCGGCGGCGGTGCCTACCTCGTCTCTTGGATGATGGGCTATTTCCACGCCCTGAAGCAGAACGGAGTCGACCTCGCGACGGCCGATGTCGTCGTCGGCACCTCGGCAGGCTCCATCGCCGGCGCCGTCCTGACCAGCGGCCGGCTGTGGCGGCTCACGGGCGAACTCGACATCTTCGCCAGTTTTCCCAAGCTCTTTGCCGAGCTGGTGCCGGCGCTGCAGGCCAATCCTAGCCAGGAGCGCGCGCGCAAGCTCGCGGTCGACGCCCAGGATGCGAGCTTCGAGACCATCCGCAACATCGGCCGCGCCGCGATGGCCGCGCATAATCCCGCCGGCACCGACAAATACTTCAGCACGCTGCATCGCCTGATCGGCCCCACGACTTGGCCTTCGCCCGCGCTGCATACGACCGCGAACGACTGCTACACCGGCGAGCGCATCGTCGTCTCGGCGAGCGCCGGCCTGCACATCGACGTCGCCTGCGCGGCGAGTTCGTCCCTGCCGGGATCGATGGGACCGACCTGGCTGAAGGACCGGCTGTGCATGGACGGCGGCATCTGCCAGACCAGCACGCATGCCGACGTCGTGGGCGGCGTGAAGCGCGCGCTGGTCATCTCCTTGAGCGACGGCGGTCCGCAGGCGGTGACGCAGGGCCTGCGCACCTCCGGCATGCCCAACACGCTCCAGCAGGAGATCCGCGACCTCGAAGCCGGCGGGACGCGCACCATGCTGACCGTCGCCGGCCTGCTGCCCGGCACGCAGCATGTCGACAACATCATGGATCCCAAGTGGATCGGTCCCCTGCTGAAGTACGGCCACGAGCGCGGACTCGCCGAGCTGCCGAAGGTCAAGGCGCTCTGGGCATGAGGAGCACGCGCCGATGACGAAGATGAATCCACTCAGCGCCCCGCGCGCCGGCCATAAATGGCGCGCCAGCACCCTCCATGTCGACATGGCGACGACGCCGGCGACGCCCCGACCGCTCAAGCTCGCGGCCGCGCCGCAGGACGTCACCATCGACCTGAAGCGCACGGCCATCATCGTCGTCGACATGCAGAACGACTTCTGTGCCGAGGGCGGCTGGGTCGATCATCTCGGCGCCGACTACACGCCCGACCGTCTGCCGATCGCGCCATTGCAGAAGCTATTGCCGGCGCTGCGAAAAGCCCAGGTTCCCGTGATCTGGTTGAACTGGGGCAACCGGCCAGACCTCGCCAACATGCCGCCCAACCAGATCCATCTCTACAAGAACTCGGGCACGGGGATCGGGCTGGGCGATCCGCTGCCGGGCAGTGGCGCGCCGGTGCTGCAGAAGGATTCGTGGGCCGCGGCGGTGGTCGACGAACTCGCACCGGATCCGATGGACATAAAAGTCGACAAGTACCGCATCAGCGGCTTCTGGGACACGCCGCTCGACAGCATCCTGCGCAACCTCGACATCCGCACCGTCCTGTTCGCGGGCGTGAATACCGACCAGTGCGTGTTGCACTCGGTGACTGACGCCAACTTCCTGGGTTACGGCTGCGTGCTGGTGGAAGATTGCTGCGGCACCACCTCGCCGGATTTCTGCCGCGAGGCCACGGTATGGAACGTGAAGAAGTGCTTCGGCTTTGTCACTGATTCGAAGAAGATCCTGAAAGCCCTCAAGACGTAACTCCGAGAAGTCATCCCGCGTGCGTTCCCTCGTCCTGCTCCCCGGCTTCATGTGCGACGCCGATCTGTGGACCGACATGGTCTCCGATCTCGAAACACTCGGCACCCTTCATTTCGGCAACGTCTATGAAGACGATTCGCTCGAAGGCATGGCGCGGCGCGTGCTGGCCGAAGCGCCCGAGCGTTTCGTGCTGGTCGGCTTCTCGATGGGTGGCTTCGTGGCGCGCGTGCTCACGCTGATGGCCCCGGAGCGCGTGACGGGCGTGGCCTTCGTCGCCTCTTCCGCGCGCGGCTATTCCGACGAGGAGCGCGCACGCCGCCAGTCGGGCTATCGGCCGGGCGACCGGCCGCCCCGCGCCGCCGGCGCCGTCTCCAACGCGATGGGCCTGCATCCCGACCGCGACACCGATCCTGCACTGCTCGAAAGGCTACGCGGGATGCAGCGCCGGCTCGGCCCCGAGGTGCGCAAGCGCCAGGCCGCCCTGGTGCGCCGCGACGGCTATGCCGATCTCGAACGCATCGCCTGCCCCTCGCTGGTGGTCGCCTGCCGCCAGGACCGGCTGCGCACCTTCGCCGAGACCGAGCGCATGGCGCAGGCACTGCCCCACTCGAGCTTCAGCATCCTCGAGGACTGCGGCCACATGGCCCCCCTCGAAAAACCACACGAGCTTTCCAGGCTACTCAGCGCGTGGATCGAGCGGACCGGTTTGTAACGCCCGTCCGGCTCCGGCGCGACAGGCGCACGGCGCCCCCGAACAGCAGCGACACCGCGAAGGCGACGGCCGCCGGCAGCCACAGATCGACGAACGACAGGATGCGGGCGCGGCTCGGCTGGTTGCGGTCGTAGACGACGTTGACGACTTCGCCCGCCGTGAACGACGTGCCGCTGCCGCCGCGGCCATGGAATTCGATCTCGCGGCCCTCCGGCGTGGTGAAGCGCACGATGGGGGCGTAGGAGATGCGCTCGACGTCGCGACGGACCTCGCGACCGCCAGGTGTCGTCACTTCCTCCGTCACGATCGAACGGCTTTCGCGGATCTCCAGCACCTTGCCGCGGGCGCGGCCTCCGCTGGCATAGAGGTCGACGGCGCTCCAGAGCGCGAACACGCCGATCAGCAGCGCCACCACCGAAATCACGGTGAAGGCGTGCTCGCCCACGACCGCGAGATCGGCATCGTTGGACAACGCCCAGGCGATGGCCCCGAACATCAGCCAGAACCCTCCGAAACCCGCGAGCAGGAGGGGCACGAGCCAGAGCCGGTCGAACGTATCGAGGCGAAAGTCTGCGGGCGTCTCGGGCAGGTAGAGGACAGTGACGGCATCGCCCACGGCGAAGTCCGGCGCGCTGCTGGCGAGGTCACGCACCTCCATGGGCCCACCCTGGGGCAGCCGGAACTGCACGACCGGCGCATACATGTCGCCCTCGCGCACGATCTCCGTCACGACGCCCTCGGCCCGCTCGCCATAGAGAACGTGGCGCAGATTGCCGAGTCCCATCAGCACGCCGCCAGCCGCGATCAGCCCGCCGATCCCGAGGATCAGCCAGGCAATCCAGCGCCAGTTCCTATCGACAGACATTGGCCATGCGACCGTTCAGGCGTCGCGCCGCCGAAGCCTGTCGATCAGCTCTGCCAGCCGGCTGCCCTGCGGCGTCGCCGGGTCGAGGAGTTTCTCGTGCGGAGTGTCCCGCGCGAGCCGGCTGATCTCCATCAGCGCACGGATGTGCTGGCGCCGGGTCAGGCGATACTCCGAGGAGCGGTGATGGAAGAAGAGACGCCGGAGCTGGCCATCGCCCACCAGCGCATTCAGTTCGCTCGCGGTCACGTAGATCAGGAAGCAGACGAAGATCCAGACCTGCACGGCGACGAAACGATGCCAGCTGAAATCGAGGACGGCCGCCTGGGCCGCGGCATCGAAGCCGCGCGCGTCGAAAATGAAGTGCAGCATCTTCTCGACGTAGCGCACGATCGTGACGATGACGCCGTAGAACACGGTCTTGTAGAGGATGGGCTGGATGAGCGGCGCACCCCGGAACTTGTCGATGATGCGGACCTTGTCGACGACCAGCACCACCTTGCCCACGATCAGCGCCGTAGTGCTGGCCAGCATGAAGCCCGTCAGATTGAACCAGTAGTCGTGGGCCAGGAGGTTCGTCGTGAAGACGATGAGGTTGAAGGCGGTGAAGAAATAGAGCGTCGGCGGCAGCATGTGCCGGATCACCCGGAGCCAGCCGTGGAAGAAGCGCCTCGGCAGCGAGGCGATGGCGGCTGCGCTCAAATGCGGCCTCCGTCGACGATGAAATTTTGCGCCGTGACCAGCCGGCTGTCGTCGGACGCCAGCCACAGCACCATGCGCGCGATGTCGGGAGCATGGAGAAGCTCCTTGAGGCATTGCGCATTGAGCTGCGCCGCCTTGGCCTCGGGCGTGACCCAGAGATCGATCTGCCGCTGCGTCATGATCCAGCCGGGCGTTACCGCGTTGAGCCGGATGCCGTCGCCACCCAGGTCGCGCGCCAGACCGCGCGTCATGCCGATCACCGCCGCCTTGGCCGCCTGGTAGACGGAAAGATTGGGCGTCATCGTGTGGTAGCTGACCGAGCTGAAGTTCACGATCGAGCCGCCGCCCGCCCTCTTCATGGAAGGCGCCACCGTCTGGATCGCGAAGTAGGCGTGGCGCAGATTGACCGCGATGCGCTCGTCCCAGAAGTCGGGAGTCACCTGGTCCAGCGTGTGGCGATCGTCGCGCGCCGCATTGTTCACCAGTACCGTGATGGCCCCGAGCTTTGCCGCCACGCCCTCGATGGCCCTCTGATAGGCCGCGATATCGCGGATGTCGCAGGGGACGAACAGCGGCACGGCGAGACGACGGGCCTCGATCTTATCGACCAGCGCCCGGGAGGCCGCTTCGTCGATGTCGACGAAGCCCACCCTGGCGCCCTGCTCGGCGAAGTGTTCGACGATCGAGGCGCCGATGCCGGAGCCGCCACCGGAAACGAAAACGGTCCGCCCCGAGAGGCTGGGATAGGAGGCGAATGAGGACATGGATTTCCTTCTAGATCCTGCTCACGCAAAACGAGACCTCGCCGGCGAGGGTCGCACCGGCGGCCAGCAGACTCCGCCCGATCGCACCGTTGGCGTGGCTCACCGGCTCGACGCAGAAGTATCGTTGGCCTTCGGGAACATAGATCACCAGATGACGAAATGCCTCCGTGGCGGAGATCACGAGACGCAGCCCGCGTTGCGGCCAGGTGACGGTGGCCTTCCCGTTCCAGCCGTCGAAGCAATGATCGAGACCCATGCCATCGACCCGGCGAGAGCGCGAGAAGTCCCATTCCGGCGGCACCGGCAGGCGTTGCAGCGGCAGGACCTCGGGGTCGGTACGCCAAACGCCCGACAAGCGGCAGGCGAGTTCGGTATCGGCATCCCGCACGAAGAAGGGATGCAGCCCCAGCCCGGCCGGCGTGGGGCGGTCTTCGAGGTTCTCGACCGTGAAGCCGATGGTGAGGCCCTCTTCGTTCAGCGCGAAGGTCTGGCGTGCGCGGTAACGGAACGGCCAGCCCGTGCTGCCCCTACCGGCCTCGTGGGAATGGACGAGTTCTGCCCGGTCACGCTCCTGACGGACCACACGCCACGCCGCCGCCCAGCCTTCGCCGTGCATGGGATGACGCACGCCCGGCCAGTTGGTCTTGAGCCGAATGACCTCATCGCCAAAAGCGAGACGACCGTTCGCGATGCGATTGGAAAACGGGACCAGCGGGTAGCAGGACGTGTCCTTACCCGTGCCGGACGCCAGCGCGGCGTCCGACGCAGGGCGCAACAGATCACCGATGCCATCGAGGGCAAAGCGGGCAATCGAACCGCCGGCGTCCGGTGCCAGATCGACGGCCAGCCGGCCGGCCCGCAGCGACAAAAGCGTCACGCAATCCCCCGTCGCTGTGTAAACTCGCGCGCTCTCAAATTACGAGGAAACGCATCGATGTCGAACATGCTGAAGAAGCGGCTCCAGGCCGGCAAGGCCTGCGTCAATGGCTGGCTGGCGATCCCCGACGGCTTCGCTGCCGAGACCATGGCGCAGTGCGGCTGGGACAGCGTCACCGTCGACATGCAGCATGGCGTGCAGGACTACCTCTCGATGGTCCGCTGCTTCCAGGCAATGGACAAGCATCCGATCACCCCGCTGGTGCGCGTGCCGTGGAACGAGCCCGGCATCGTCGGCAAGGTGCTGGACGGCGGCGCCTGGGGCGTCATCTGCCCGATGGTGAACACGGCGGCCGAAGCCAGGGCGCTGGTTTCCTATGCGCTCTATCCGCCGAAGGGCAAGCGCTCCAACGGCCCGATCCGTGCCGGCGCCTACGGCGAGGCGACGCCCTACCAGGCGATGGCCAACGACGAGGTGCTGATCATCCCGATGATCGAGACGCAGGAAGCGATCGACAATATCGACGCCATCCTCGACGTGCCTGGCGTCAGCGGCATCTACATCGGACCGTCCGATCTCGGCCTGTCGCTCGGCATGAAGCCGATGCTCGACCGCGAGGAGCCGCAGATCCTGGCGATCTACGACAAGCTGCTCGCCGCCACCAAGAAGCGCGGCCAGTTCGCCGGCCTGCACAACGGCACTGGCAGCTACGCCGCGAAGATGGTCCACAAGGGCTTTCAGCTCGTCACCATCGCAAACGATGCGGGCCTGATGGCCAAGGCCGCCCGCGAAGCGGTCGCCCAGACGCGCAAGGAAGGCGGCCCGACGGCTGCGAAGTAAGCGAGCCAGGACGTGCGGTTCGCCAACGCCACGCTGCCCGACGGCAGCCGCCACGACATCGAGGTCGAGGGAGGGCGGATTTCCGCCCTCCGCCCGGCTTCGGGTGCGGCGCACGCCGCTGCCCCGGACACAGTCGATCTCGGCGGCACCCTCGTCCTGCCGCCGCTGGTCGACGGTCACATCCATCTCGACAAGACGCTTCTCGGCCTGCCCTGGCTGCCCAACCAGTCGGCGGGGAACAAGGTCTCCGACCGTATCGAGGCCGAGCGCCGCGTGCGCGCGGCACGCACGGTGCCGGAATTCGAGACCGGCTCGAACCTGGTGCGCCAGGTCGTGGCCAGCGGAACGCTGCACATGCGCAGCCATGTCGATATCGACAACCAGCTCGGTCTCAGGAACCTGCACGAGGTGCTGAAGATCCGCGAGCATTTCCGCGACCTCGTCACCATCGAGATCGTGGCCTTCCCGCAAAGCGGCATCCTGCGCTCGCCCGGCACGGCGGAGCTTCTCGACGAAGCGATCGCGCAGGGCGCGGATCTCGTGGGCGGACTCGACCCGGTCGGCATCGACGGCGATCTCGACGCCCATCTCGATGCGGTGTTCGCCATCGCCCAGCGCCGTGGTGCGGGCGTCGACATTCACCTGCACGATGGCGGCGAGGCCGGGCTGGCGCAGATCCTCGCCATCGCCGCGCGCACCGAAGCGCTGGGCCTGCAGGGCAAGGTCGCGGTCAGCCACGCCTTCGCACTGGGCTCCGTATCGACCGACAGCGCGACGCGCGCTGCCGACACGCTGGCCCGCGCCGGCGTCGCGATCATGAGCCATGGACCGGGCGGCGCGACCATCCCGCCACTCAAACTCCTGCGCGAGCACGGCGTCGAGGTGTTCGGCGGATCAGACAATATCCGCGATGCCTGGTCGCCCTTCGGCAACGGCGACATGCTCGACCGCGCCATGCAGATCGCCTACCGCGCCAACTTCCGCCACGACGCGGAGCTGGCGCTGACCTTCGACATGGTGACGGCGGCTGCGGCGCGCGTGCTCGGTCTATCGGACTACGGCCTCAAGGCCGGCGGCCCCGCCGACTTCGTCACGGTCGAAGCCACGACGCTCGCCGAAGCCGTCGCCACCCGCAAACAGCGCAGCCTCGTCGTCAAAGCGGGCCGCATCGTCGCGAAGGACGGGGGACTGGTCTAAGCCGCCTTCGCCGCCTTGACCGGGCTCCACGACTTCACCACCGGCAGGACCTCCTTCGCGAACAGTTTCAGCCCGCGCTCGCTCACCTCGTAGGGCGTACCGCCGAAGCGGAAGGCGACGTTCATTTCGAAGTCGCCCAGCAGTTCGCGGCGCGCTTCCAGGCCGCGCAGGATCTTGTCCGGCGTTCCCCAGGAGGCCGCCTGCATGAAACCCGTGACGGCGCCGTCGAGACCACTCTGGCGCGCGATCTCGGCCTTCTGCTGGTAGGAGTCGTAGCCCTTCACCGTCTTGAAGTGCTCGCCGAGAAATTCGTAATGATGGAAATTGCTCTCGACGAACTTGCCCTGATAGCGGCGCGCCTCGTCCTCGATCGTCGCGGCATCGGGTCCGCAGACGCAGAACTCGGTCAGCATGACCGTCGGCGGCTCGGTGCCGTGATACTGGCGATGAAGCTGCCGCCCCTTCTCGATCATCGGGGCGCGCATCTCCCACGGCCGGTCGGCGAACATCACCATGTGGGCGCCGAGCTTGGCCGCCGAGTCGATCGAATCCTCGCTCGACGCCACGGCATAGATGCGCCCGTCGAACGAATGCTGTGGCCGCGGCCTGATCTCGACACGCGGCTGCTTGTAGTACTTGCCGTCACCCTCCATGAAGCCGGTCCTGAGCGCCTCGACGATCATCGGCGCCGCCTCGTCGAAGCGGCCGCGTGACTCGTCCATGCTCAGCCGAAAGGCGTTGAACTCGCGCCGTGCCAGGCCGCGGCCCATGCCGAGCCGCAGCCGCCCCTTGCTCAGCATGTCGAGTACGGCCGCGTTCTCGGCGACGCGCAGCGGATCGTGCCACGGCAGGATGACCGCGGCGGTGCCCACATCGATGTCCGGGCACAGGGCCGTCAGGTGCGTCATCAGCGCGAGATTGTCGGGAACGAACGAATAGTCGGCGAAGTGATGCTCGGCCGACCAGAGGCAGTCGAAGCCCGAGTCCGCCGCGATGCGGGCCAGCCGGATCTCCTCGTCCCACACGCGCTGGTCCGAGCAGTTCTCCCAGCCGTAGCTGGTGAACACCATCATCATGCCGACGTCCATCGGGCTTCCTCCGTGTTCTTGTTTGTGGAAATGCTTTCACGCGACCGCGCGCCCGGCAAGCCCGCGTGCCCCATGTGCCTCTCGCCCCGGCCGCAGAGCGGTGGTAAAGGCGCGGTCGCTTTCCTGTCAGGACGGACAATGGCGTCGCGTCAGGCCGTGCTCGGCATGGAGCAGGCCTCCTTCTTCTACGGTTCGGGCCGTGTGTTCGAGAACGTGTCGTTCCTGCTGGACGATGCGCGCACGGCGCTGGTCGGCGAGAACGGCGCCGGCAAGTCGACGCTGCTGAAGTGCCTGACGGGCGTGCTGGAACTGAACGCCGGCCAGGTGATCCGCTCGCGCGGCCTGCGTATCGGCCAGGTGCCCCAGGACGTGCCCGACGGTCTCGCCGTCCTGCCCGTCCGCGACGTGCTCGGACAGTCGCTGGCGCGCGTGGGCCAGGACGGCGAGGACTGGCGCATCGACGTGCTGGTCGACGAGATCGGCGTCGACCCCGAGATGCTCGACAAGCCGTTCGGCACGCTGTCAGGCGGCTGGCAGCGGCTGATGCTGATCGCGGCAGCGGCGCGGCTGGAAGAGCCCGACATCCTGATCCTCGACGAGCCGACCAACCATCTCGACCTCGCCAACATCAACACGCTGGAGCGCTGGCTGACGGCCGAGTTCGCCGTGCCGATGCTGATGGTGAGCCACGACCGCGAATTCCTCGACCGCGTAACCGAACGCACCCTGTTCCTGCGCGCCGACGGCGTGCACGCCTTCAGGACGCGCTTCTCGATCGCACGCGAGGAGTTGCTGCGCCGCGACGCCACCGCGGCGGCGCGCGCACGGCAGGAGGATCGCGAGATCAAGCGGCTGGAGCAGGCCGCCGCGCGCTACAAGGTCTGGGCGGTCAAGAACCCCGACCTCAACAAGCGCAAGAACGCCGTCGAGAGCCGCATCGCCCGCATCGAGAAGGAGCGCACGCAGACCTATGTCGCGCGCGAGCGCCGGCTCGAACTGGCCGACGGCGACATCGACGCCAAGGTGGCGCTGCGCCTGTCGAACCTCGACGTGACCGTCCCCGGCAGCGACCGCAAACTGATCGGCATCGATCGCCTCGTCATCGCCGCCGGCGAGCGCGTGGCATTGCTCGGCACCAACGGCACCGGCAAGTCGACGCTTCTCGCAGCACTTGCCGCCGCCTACGAGCCCGGCCGCGAGCATTACGACGGGCAGGCCGCCGTGCGCTTCAATCCGGCCTGCCGGCTGGTTTATTTCGACCAGACGATGAGCGAGCTGCCGACGACGATGAAGATCCTCGACTATGTGGTCGAGGCCGAAGGCGTCACCGAGAAGGACGCCGTACGCCAGCTCGCCGCTGCCGGCTTCGCCTTCGTGCGCCTGAAGGAGCCCATCGGCGTGCTGAGCCACGGCGAGCGCGCGCGGCTGGTGTTCCTGAAGATGAAACTGCTGCGGCCGAACTTCTACGTTCTCGACGAACCGACCAACCATCTCGACATCGAGGGCCAGGAGGACCTGGAGGAGCAGTTGGAGAAGAGCGACGTGTCGTGCCTCTTCGTGAGCCACGACCGCTTCTTTACGCGCACCGTGGCGACGCGGTTCCTCGAGATCCGCAAGGGACGGCTGGTCGAGACGGTAGACGCCGACGCATTCTTCGATTCGCAGGTGTAGCCCTTGCCTCCCCATTCAAATGGGGAGGTGTCAGCGTCTTACGCTGACGGAGGGGTCATACCCTCTTCGTGAAAGCCTTGACCCCTCCGCCCCGAATTACCGGGGCACCTCCCCATTTGAATGGGGAGGCGAAGTGATCACCCCACCCCTCCCGCCATCTGCGCCAGGCCGAGGGCGACGGACAGGAGGTCTGAGCCGCCGGCGACTCTTGCCGACGGTGCGGCTCGAGCGACAGCAGCGCGAACGGCGGGGACGCGGCTCGATCCGCCGGTGAGAAAGATCGTCTCTACCGCATCGGGCTTCAGGCCGGCGGCGGCGATGCAAGCGCCTGCTGCCTTGTAGAGTCGCTCCATCGCGCTGCCGATCGCATGGGCAAAATCGCGGCGCGTCGCGAGAGCCACGAGGCCGGTTTCGAGGAAGGCCAGCGGGATGGCGGCGCGGTCCTCGGCACTCAGCGAGATCTTCGCGTCTTCCACGGCAAAGGCCACGCGATGGCCCAAACCTTCATGCAGCAGCTTCAGCAGGCGAGCCACCTTCTCCGGCTCGGCGGCCAGCGCCTGAAGCTCCGCGATCTCGCGTTCGTTGCGGTAAGTGTAGGCGAAGTTGATCGTCGCCCAGGTCGCGAGCTGGTGATAGAGCGCATTCGGCATCGGCAGGTTTTTCTCGACGAGCCGCGTGCCGAGGCCCAGCAGCGGCATGACCGAGGCAAGGCTGAGCGCGGTGTCGAGATCGGTGCCGCCCAGCCGCACGCCCGCCGTCGCCAGTACGTCGCCGCTGCGATCGGCGCGGTCACGACGCCCCGGCCCGACGCGCACGATCGAGAAGTCGCTCGTGCCGCCGCCGATGTCCGCGATCAGCACCAGCTCCTCGCGCGGCACGGTCTGCTCGTAGTGATGCGCCGCCGCGATGGGCTCGTAGGAGAAGGCGACCTCGCGGAAGCCTGCCTGCCCGGCGACGCGCTCCAGCACCTCCTGCGCGCGCGCGTCGGCGCGGTCGTCGTCGTCGACGAAGCGGACGGGGCGCCCCATCACGACGGAGGTGATCTCCTCGCCGGCGAAGGCCTCCGCCCGCTCCTTCAGGTGCCGCACGAAGATCTCGACCACCTTGGTGAGCGGCACCTTGCGGCCGCCAAGACTGGTCTCCTCGTCGATCAGGGACGAACCCAGGATCGACTTCAGCGCCCGCATCAGGCGACCCTCGGTGTGATCGACATAGGCAGCGATCGCGGCCTCGCCCAGCAGCACCCGTCCTTTCGTCTCCTGGTCGAAGAACACCGCGCTCGGCAGCAGCGTGTTGTCGCCCTCGACCGGTGCCAGCACCGCGACGCCGTCGCGCACAACGCCGATCGCCGAATTCGAGGTGCCGAAATCAAGTCCGCAGGCGGTCATCACAGTCCCCAGGGTCGCGAAGGGGATGTCGTCTATTACGATGTGCCACGCGTTGCCAGACTGTTTCTTTTCGCCGACCCTGTGCGCGAAAGGGCTGCCCGCAACACGGGCAGCCCTTTCGCTTTTTGAGGCAGCTAGGCGACGATCTCGCCGCGGAAGGCCCAGCGGGTCATGCGCTTTTCGATCACCGCGCAGACCGCGTACATGGCCACGCCCATGATGGCGATGGCGAACAGACCGGCGAAGGTCGTGGGCGCGTCGTTGCGGGCGCTGGCCGAGAGCATCAGGAAGCCGATGCCGTTGTTGCCGCCCACCGTCTCGGAGATCACAGAGCCGATGAAGGCGAGCGTGATCGCGACCTTGAGGCTCGCGAACAGGTAGGGCATCGCGCGCGGGATTCCGACCTTGGTCAGGATCTCGAAGCGCGAGGCGCCGAGGCTGCGCAGCACGTCGCGCATCTCGGGCTCGATGGTGGCCAGCCCGGTCGCCACGTTCACCACGATGGGGAAGAAGCTGATGACGAAGGCGGTGATGACCGCCGGCAGGGAGCCGACGCCGACCCAGATCATCAGGATCGGCACGATCGCGACCTTGGGGATCGCGTTGAAGGCGATCAGCAGCGGATAGAGGCCGGAATACACGAACGGCGAGGCGCCGACCGCGAGGCCGAGCAGCAGGCCGCCGGCGATCGCCAGCAGGAAGCCGATCGTCGTGGTCCACAGCGTGTCCCAGCAATAGGCCATCAGGATGTCGAAGCGCTGAACGAAGACCGCGAAGATCTTGGTCGGTTTCGGCAGGATGATTTCCGGAACCTGGAAGACGATGCAGCAGATCTCCCAGACGATCAGCAGGGCCGCCAGGACCAGCCACGGCATGGCGTGTTTCAGCGCCTCGCGCCGGAGGTCGCTCACGGCGCGTGCTCCTGGTGGATGCGGTCGCGCAGCTCGTGGACGATGTCGACGAAGTGCGGCTCGAAGGTCGTCTGCAGGGTGCGCGGCCGCGGGATGTCGATCTTCTTGGCCATCACGATGCGGCCGGGCCGCCGGCTCATCACATAGACCGTATCGGCGAGATAGACCGCCTCGCGCAGATCGTGCGTCACCAGCACGCCAGTGAAGCGCTTCTCCAGCCACAGCGCCTGCATGACGCCCCACAGCTCCTCGCGCGTGAAAGCGTCGAGCGCGCCGAACGGCTCGTCGAGCATCAGCAGCTCGGGCTCGTGGATCAGCGCGCGGCACAGGTTCGAGCGCTGCTGCATGCCGCCCGAAAGCTGCCAGGGATACTTGTCGGCAAAATCCGTGAGCCCGACCGTCTTCAGCAGCTTCATCCCGCGCTCGACATATTCGGCGCGATGGCTGCGGAATCGGCGCTTGTGCGGCTCGACCACCTCCATGGGCAGGAGGATGTTGTTCATCGTCGTGCGCCACGGCATCAGCGTGGGGTTCTGGAACGCCATGCCGACGCCCTTGATCGGTCCCGTCACCTTCGTGCCGTTGACCCGCACTTCGCCGCCCGTCGGCGGCAGCAGGCCGGTCACCAGCTTCATGATGGTGGACTTGCCGCAGCCCGAGGGACCGACCACGGCGATGAATTCGCCCTTCTCGATGCCAAAAGTGGCATCGGCAAGGGCCACCGTGGTGTCCTTGCCGAGCCGGTAGGTGAGACTGACGCCCTGGAGATCGACGAAGGCCATTGCCTTTGTCCGCTCCGCTACTTGCTGACCATCCGGTCGGCCTTGGGTGGGAGGTAGGCGTTGCTGAACACCTTGTCGGGAGCCGGTACGATCGGCAGGCCGAAGGCCTCGGACACGTCCTTTACGGCGCGGGCGAAGCGGGCCGGGTCGACGTCGCCCATGCCGTTGGCCTTCACGTAGGGCGTCAGGATGTTGGTCTCGAGCGAGATCTTGAGCCGCTCCATCTCGAGCTTCTCGTCGATCAGCGGATCGCGCTTCTTCGCGGCGGCGATGCCGAGCTGCGGGTTGGCGATGACGTCCTTCCATCCCTTCATCGTGGCGGCGAGGAAGCCCTTCACGGCCTTCTCGTTCTTCGCCATCTCCGCCGAGACCACGACGCCGTTACCGTAGACGTCCATGCCGAAGTCGACGAAGCGCATCGCCACGATGTCCTCGAACGCCACGCCGCGCGCCTTGAGGTCGAGCATCGAGGAGAAGTAGTGGCCGGAGATGAAGTCGACCGTGCCCTGCACCAGGCTCTGCTCGCGCAGCTGCGGCGTCAGGTTGACGTGCTCCCACTTGGAGATGCCGTTCTTCTTGGCGAAGGCCGGAAACAGGCGGAAGCTGGCGTCGAACACCGGCGCGCCGAGCTTCTTGCCCTCGAGGTCCTTAGGCGTCTTGATGCCGCTCTTCTTCAGCGCATAGACGCCGAACGGCGCGAAGTCGTAGACCATGAACACGCAGAGCACTTCCTTGCCCGGGTTCTTGGCATTGTATTCGATGGTGGAGTTCACGTCGGCGAAGCCGATCTGGTAGGCGCCGGTGGCCACGCGCTGGACCGCGCCGGCCGAGCCCTGGCCCGGATCCATTGTTACGTCGAGGCCCTCGGCCTTGTAGTAGCCCTTCTCCAGGGCCACCAGGAACGGCGAGGTCGGGCCCTGAAATACCCAATCAAGGGTGAATTTGATCGCGGTCTGGGCATTGGCCGGCAGGCTGCCCAGCGCCAGCGCGACAGCCGCCGCGCCGCCCAGCATCTTGGCGAATTTGCTCATTTTATTGATCCCCGTGAATTCCCTGTCCGCGACTCTTAGGCGGACATTTGACGCCCGCCAAGGGGATATCAGGCAGATTCTATGCCAGCCTGCTGCGTGGCCACGAGGCGGGCGAAGGCGCCGCCTTCCGCCACCAGCGCCTGGTAGGCGCCCTGCTCCACGACCCGGCCGTGCTCGAACACCACGACCTGGTCGGCCTCGCGGATGGTCGAGAGCCGGTGGGCGATCACGAAGGTCGTGCGCCCCTGCATCAGCACCTTCAACGCCTTCTGGATTCGCGCCTCGGTGACCGAATCGAGCGCGCTGGTCGCCTCGTCGAGGATCAGGATGGGCGGATTCTTGAGCAGCGCTCGGGCGATCGCCAGGCGCTGGCGCTCGCCGCCCGACAGGGTCGTGCCGCGCTCGCCGACCAGCGTCTCGTAGCCCTGCGGCTGGCGCATGATGAACTCGTGCGCCTCTGCGAGCTTGGCCGCCTCCTCGAGCTCCGCCTGCGTCGCGTCGGGCTTGCCGATGCGCAGATTGTCGGCGATCGACCGGTAGAACATCGTGCTGTCCTGGAACACCACGCCAATATTCCGCCGCAGGGACTCGAGCTTGATGTCGCGATGGTCGACGCCGTCGATGCGGACCACGCCCGATTGGGCATCCCACATGCGGTGCAGCAGCGACAGCGCCGTGCTCTTGCCCGCCCCCGTGGGGCCGACCAAGGCCACGGTCGCCCCGGCCGGGACCTTCAGCGAGAAATGGACCAGCGCCGGGCGCTTGCCGTCGTAGGAGAAATTGATGTCGTCGAACTCGACATTGCCCTTGGCCCGGCCGATGTCGATGCCATTGGGCTTGTCCGGCACGGTCGACTGCGAATCCAGTACGCGGAAGAAATCGCCCAGGGACGGCATCTGGAAGAAGATGCGGCTTACGAAGCCGGAGGCCTGGTCCATGCGGCCGATCAGCATGGTGGCGAAGCCCATGAAGCTCACGATCTCGCCGACCGTCGCCTCGCCGCGCGTGTAGAGCCAGGTTCCGAGGACGAAGATCGCGATCACGGTGACGGTCGAGGCGGCGCGCGTCATCACCGACAGGAGCGCCCACCAGTTCAGCACCGGGAACTGCGCCGCGAGCGTCTGGCCGATGATGCGGTGCATCTCGCGTGTCTCGGCGCCCAGGCGCACGAAGCTCTGGATCAGGTGGATGTTGCCCAGCGCGTCGCCCGCCCGGCCGGCCAGCTCGCTGTGCAGGTCCTCGACCTCCTTCTGCAGCCGGTCGGTCTTGCTCACCACCCAGACGTTGGTGACGGCGAAGAACAGGATCAGCACCAGCAGCAGGAGCCCCAGTCGCCAGTTCATGAACAGGCTGAGCGGCAGCATGATGAACAGCGCCACCAGGGTCGCGAGGTTCTCGCGGAAGAACGACAGCCAGATGCCGAACAGGTTGTCGACGCCGGTCAGCATGATCTTGATCAGCCGGCCGGAATGCTGCGCATTGTGGAACGAGAAGGGCAGCATCAGCAGATGCTGGAAATACGTCGACATCGCCCCAAGCCGCCGGCGATGAGCCATGCGGTCGGCCTGCAGCGAGACCACCATGTTGGCCACGATGCCGCCGATGCCGACCAACGCCCAGAGGCCCAGTATCTCGCGGGCCTCGCGCCACAGCACCTCGACCGGCTTGTTGCGGGCATTGCTCAGCAGGTCGATGACCATGCCGAACAGGACGGGTTCGTAGAACTGCAGCGCGGCCACCGCGACGTTCGCGATGGCCAGCGTGATGGCCAGCCCCTTCTCGGCTCGCAGCAGGCCGATGACCCGGCTGTAGACGCGGAAGAATTCCATCTGGTTCGTCCGCGTCCGTTCTCGTTCAGGCTTTGGTGTCGAGGAAGCGCTCGACGGTGCGCACGAAGAAGCTCACGCCGAAGGGGATCGCCATGTCGTTGAAATCATAGCGGGAATTGTGGAGGCTTACCGAATCGCCGCCATTGCCCAGCCACACCATGGCGCCCGGCACCTTCTCCAGCATGTAGGAGAAATCCTCGGCGCCCATGCTGGGACGGGTATTGTCCTTGACCGCGTGTTCACCGCAGACGCCGGTCGCGACGTCGGCCGCGAAGCGGGCCTGGTCGACGTCATTCACAGTAGGCGGATAGCCTGGCTTGTGCTCGACCTCGATCTTGACGCCATGCATCCTGGCCGCGCCTTCACAGATCTCGTCGATGCGGCGCTCGATCAGCGCGCGATTCTCCGGCGTGGTCGTGCGCGTCGTGCCGCCGATATGCGCCTCGCCCGGGATGACGTTGTAGGCCGAGCCGGCATGGAAGAAGCCGACCGTCACGACCGAGGAATCGATGGGGTCGATGTTGCGCGACACGATGGTCTGCAGCGCCATGACGATGTTGGCGCCGACGACCATGGGATCGAGCGTGGTGTGAGGATGGGCGGCATGGCCGCCCTTGCCCTTGATGTGGATGTCCCAGCGATCGGCGGCGGCCAGCAATGGCCCGCCCTTGGTCACGATATGACCGAGCGGAAGGCCGGGCTTGTTGTGGATGGCGAAAACCGCGTCGCAGGGGAATTTCTCGAACAGCCCGTCCTCGATCATCACCTTGGCCCCGCCGCCACCCTCTTCGGCCGGCTGGAAGATAAAGTGGACGGCCCCCTCGAAGTTCCGTGTCTCGCTGAGCATTTTTGCAGCCCCCAGCAACATGGCGGTATGGCCGTCATGGCCGCAGGCGTGCATCCGGCCGGGATTCGTCGACCTGTGCGCGAAATCGTTGGTCTCGTCCATCGGCAGGCAGTCCATGTCGGCGCGCAGGCCGATCGACTTCAGCGAATTGCCCTTGCGGAGCGTGCCCACGAGACCGGTCTTGCCCAGTCCGCGCGTCACTTCCAGTCCCCATTCCTGCAGCTTGGCGGCCACGACGTCGGAGGTGCGGTATTCCTCGAAGGCGAGTTCGGGATGAGCATGGATATCGCGACGGATCGCGGAAATCTCGCCCTGGATTTCAAGCGCACGCGGCAGAACAGGCATCAGGTACTCCAGTTGGAACCAGAGTCATCTTAGACCAAAGTGACGGCCATGTTGTCCCTTAACGACGTCGAAACCGCCGCCGGGATCGTGCATGCCGCGATGCCGGCCACCGCCCAATATGCGTGGCCTCTGCTGGCAAAGCGCACCGGCTGCGAAGTCTGGGTGAAGCACGAGAACCATACGCCGACCGGCGCCTTCAAAGTGCGCGGCGGTCTGGTCTACATGGACCGGCTGAAGCGCGGCTCGCTGCAACCGAAGGGCGTCGTCAGCGCCACCCGCGGCAATCACGGCCAGAGCATCGCGCTGGCGGCGGCGCGCAACGGGATCGCGGCCACCATCGTGGTACCCGAAGGCAATTCGGTCGAGAAGAACGCCGCCATGCGGGCGTTCGGGGCGGAACTGGTCGAGGCCGGCCACGACTTCGATGCCGCCAAGGAAGCCGCGCAGACGCTGGCCGTCGAACGCGGGTTGGCCATGGTGCCGTCGTTCCATCGCGACCTGGTCGCCGGCGTCGCCACCTATGCGCTCGAACTGTTCCGCGCGGCGCCGCCGCTTGACACGGTCTATGTGCCGATCGGCCTGGGCTCGGGTATCTGCGGCACCATCGCCGTGCGCGATGCACTCGGGCTCACGACGAAGGTGGTCGGCGTCGTCTCGACCGAGGCGCCCGCCTATGCGCTCTCCTTCGCGGCCGGCAAGGTGGTGGCAACCAACAGCGCCGACACGATGGCCGACGGCATGGCCGTGCGCGGTCCCGATGCCGAGGCGCTCAATGTCATCCTGAAGGGCGCGGAGCGTATCGTGCAGGTGAGCGACGCCGAGATCGGCGCCGCGATGCGTGCCTACTACGAGGATACGCACCAGCTCACGGAAGGCGCCGGCGCCGCAGCGCTGGCGGCGCTGCTGCAGGAACGCGACCGCTTCAAAGGCAAGCGCGTCGGCCTGATCCTGAGCGGCGGCAACATCGACCGGCCCGTCTACCTCCGTACGCTCGCCGGCGATTGAGGCGCCCAGGCGAGATCGCTTTTCACCGCCTGCATGATGAAGGACGAGCGCGTGCCACGGACACCCGGCATGCGCAGCAGCGCCTTCATGGCGAACTCGCTGAACTGCGCAAGATCGGCCGCCAGCACGTGCAGCAGGAAATCCATGTCGCCGGTCATGGCATAGCAGGCCACGACCTCGGGCCGCGCACGGATCGCCGCCTCGAAGGCCTCGACGGTTTTCTCCGAATGATCGTCCAGCGTCACCTGCACCATCGCCTGCAGGGCGAGGCCCAGCGCCAGCGGCTGGACCAGAGCGGCGTAGCGGTCGATGACCCCTTCTTCCTCCAGCCGCTTCACCCGGCGCTGGCAGGGCGTCGGCGACAGGCCCACCCGCTCGGCCAGATCGACCATCGCCAGCCGGCCCTCGGCCTGCAGGGCCCCGAGGATGCGCCTGTCGATGTCATCCAGCTCAATCATGGAGATATTCTCTCTAAATTTCATCTATTGTGGAGAATATCTCCAAAACAGATACGTACCAAAGCCAACTTCGCCGGGATTCCCCACCCTTTGCTCGCCCATATTCAGGGCATGAACACCAGCACCGCTCCCCTCGAGAATCTGCGCGGCGACTATGCCGGAATGGCGCCGGACTGGACCGTGCCGCAGCAGCCCGACCTCTTTTCCGACGAGGATCAGGGCGTGTGGCGGCTGCTGGTTCAGCGCCAGCGCGCGCTGGCCGAGCGCTATGCCTGCGCGGAGTTCCTGACGGGTCTCGACGCGATCGAGCTCGGCGACACGATCCCGGATTTCGAAGCGGTCAATGCGCGGCTGGAGCCCCTGACCGGCTGGCGCATCGTCGGCGTGCCGGGTCTCATTCCCGATGCCGCCTTCTACGACCATCTCGCCCATCGTCGCTTCCCGGTGACGGTGTGGATCCGCAAGCGCGAGGAGGTCGACTATCTGGTCGAGCCGGACCTGTTCCACGATTTCTTCGGCCACGTCCCGCTGCTCACCAATCCCGTGTTCGCCGATTACATGCAGGAGTATGGGCGCCGCGGTGTCGAAGCCGGCCCCGACGTCCACCTGCTGGCGCGCCTCTACTGGTTCACCGTGGAGTTCGGCCTGATCCGCACCGAGCAGGGACTGAAGGCCTACGGCGCCGGCATCCTGTCTTCTGCCGCCGAAGTGAAGCACGCGATCGAGGGCGATGGCGTCGAGCGCCTGCCGTTCGACGCAACGACGGCGATGAATCGCCCCTACGAGATCGACCGGCTGCAGAACACTTATTTCGTGCTCGACGACTTCCGCCAGCTCATGGAACGGCCGCAGCGCCACTGACACCGCGACCGCATATCAACCCAGCACCACCAAGCCATCGACTGCGACGACGCCCTCGCCGTCGCGCTTCACCAACAGCGGATTGATCTCCGCTTCGGCGATATCCGCGAACTGCTTGTGTGCCAGCGTCGAGAAGGCCGCGATCGTCTTCGCCAGCGCCGCCACGTCGCCTTTGGGCAGGTTGCGATAGCCGCGCACGGTTGCGAGGCCCTTTACCTCGGCGATCATCTGCATCGCTTCGGCTTCATCGACCGGCGCCAGTCGCGTCGAGGCGTCCTTGTAGATCTCGGCCAGCACGCCGCCGAGACCCACGGTGACCGTCGGCCCAACCAGCGGATCGCGGCGGAAGCCCAGGATCACTTCAACGAGCCCGCGTTCCATCTTCTGGATGAGGAAGCCCTGCAGCCGTGCGCCGGGCGCGTAGGCCTTCACGCGCTTCTCGATCTCTCGCGCGGCCATGGCGGCCGTCTGACCGTCGGGAATACCGAGCGCCACGCCGCCCGCCTCGGTCTTGTGAGGAATGTCGACCGACAGGATTTTCAGGACGACCGGCGCGCCCACTTCGCCGACGGCGGCGGCGATCCGCTTGGCATCGGGCACCGCCATCGACCTGGCCACGGGCACTCCAAGGGCGCCGAAGAAATCGGCGGCACGGCGTTCGTCGAAGCCGGAGACGCGCCCAGCCTCCAGCGCGTCGAGTGCGCCGATCGAAGGCTCCGCGAGACGCGGCACCGGCTGCGGCGGCCGGCGCAGAAGGCAGAGCGCCATCGCCTCGGCACAGGATTCAGGATGGCGGAAGGCCGGCACGCCCGCCGCCGTCAGCAACGCCAGCGACTTCTCCGCCGACGGCGTCAACGCCACGGCGAAGGGCTTGCCCGATCCAGCGAACCGCAACAGCGGCTCGACGGCGAGTTCGGGATTGAACTGTGCGGACGAGCCGACCACGAAGATCACCGCGTCATTGCCCTCGTCGGCCAGCAGGCGCTCGATGGTGCCCGCCACGATCTCGGGCTTGGCGCCGGCCAGCGTGAGATCGACCAGCTTGCCGTCGCCGGCCGAGATTCCGAACGGCTTCAACCATTCCACGAGATTCTTCGGCGGCCCAACGATGTCGAGGCCGGCCACCGCCATGCTGTCGACCACCATTGCGGCGCCGCCGCCGGTCGTCGTCGCCACGGCGACGCGATGGCCGCCACGCCCGGACTGCGGTCGGTCGACCAGCAGCGCCGGCACGTCGATCAGCGATTCGAACATCGACACGCGCGCGATGCCATGGCGGCGGCAGAAGGCGTCGAAGGTCGCGTCAGACCCTGCGATGGCGCCGGTATGCGAACGCGCCAGCTCCTGGCCGATGTCGGAGCGTCCGAGCTTGTAGGCGATCACCGGTTTGCCCGCATCGTGTGCCCGCCGCGCCGCGCGCGCGAGCCGTTCGCCGTCGCGCAGCGTTTCCATGAACAGCAGGATGGCTTTCGTCTTCGGATCGTCCACCAGCAGGTCGGCGATCTCGCCGACCGCGAGGTCGACCTCGTTGCCGACCGAGATCAGCCGCGAGAAACCGATGCCGCGCGCATCCGCGCGTGACAGCAACGCGCCGATCAGGCTGCCGCTCTGGCTGACCAACCCCCAGTTGCCCCTGCGCAACGTCTCCACGGCGAAAGCGGCATTGGCCGTCAACGCGACAGCGGGATCGGTGCTGACCGTGCCGATGCTGTTGGGCCCGACCAGCCGGATGCCGGTCTCGCGTACGACCCTCGCAAGATCGTCCTGCAACGAGGCGCCGGCGGCGCCGGCATCGGCGAAACCGCCGGCCAGGATCGACGCGACCTTCACGCCGCGCCGGCCGCAATCCGCCAGCGCGCGGACGGCCGACGCGCCGTTCAGCAGGATATAGGCATGATCGATCTCGCCTGGGATCGCATCGAGGTCCTTGTAGGCCGTCTCGCCCAGGATTTCGCTGCGCGACGGATTGACCGGCAGAATTTCGCCGGAGAAGCCGTGCTTTCGCAGGAAGCGCTGCGGCCGCGACGTCGTCTTCGTGACGTCCGACGAGGCGCCGATCAACGCGACGCGTCGCGGTTCGAACAGCGCGGAGAAGAGAACCTTGGGATCGCTCATGGGCGGAGTATACTCCGCGCATGCTCAACCGCCGCTCATTCGTCGCTGCGACGCTCGCCGTCGCATCCGCCCCGGCCGCCGCGCAAACCGCGCCCTGGCCCTCCAAACCCATCAAGCTCGTCGTGCCCTATGCGCCCGGCGGCACGACCGACGTGGTGGCCCGCATGGTCGCCGAATATCTCGGCCAGAGGCTCGGCCAGACCATCGTCGTCGACAACAAGCCCGGCAAGGGCGCGATGGTCGGCACGGCGATCGTCGCAAAATCGCCGCCCGACGGTTACACGCTGCTGATGTCGGTGATCTCGGGGCTGTCGATCTCGCCGACGCTCTATGGCGGCGCCGACTTCGATCCGATGGGCGACTTCATTCACGTCTCCATCGCCTCGACAAACCCGAGCGTCCTGGTCGCCAATCCGAACTTCCAGGCGAAGAGCTTCAAGGAGTTCGTCGACTTCGCAAAAGCCAATCCCGGCAAGGTCTCCTATGCGACCTCGGGCGCGGGTTCGAGCAACCATCTGCTGGGCGCGCGCCTCGAGCAGGTGATCAGCGCCGGCCTGGTCCACGTTCCTTATCGCGGCGCCGGACCCGCCATGATCGACACGATTGCCGGCAACGTGCCGGTGATGTTCGACTCGCTGCCCTCGGCCGCACCGCATATCAAGGCGGGCAAGGTGAACGCGCTGGCGGTGAGCGGCGAGACGCGCAGCCCCGCCTTCCCCGACGTGCCGACCATGAAGGAGCTGGGCTATCCCGACCTGATTTCCTATTCCTGGTTCGGCATCTCGGTGCCGGCGAAGACGCCGCAGCCGATCGTCGACCGCCTCGCGACCGAGATGCAGGCCGTGCTGAAGGAACCCGCCGTCATCAAGCGCTGGGAAGAAATCGGCGCCGAGGGAAGTACCATGACACCGGCCGAGGTGACACGCTTCATCCAGGGCGAGATCGACAAATGGACGCCGGTCGTGAAGGCGTCGGGCGCCACGCCCGGTTAAGGCCCGCACAGAAGAGAGGATATGCCATGACCATTCGCCGCGTAATCTCGCCCGACGTCGCCGAACCGCCGGCGGAGCGCTGGTCCAACTGCCTCGTGGTGGATGGCGTCGCCTATGTCTCCGGCATGACCGCGCGCAGCGCCGATCCCAAGGCGCTGGGTGCGATGGACGAATATGCCCAGGCCAAGGTGATCTTCGGCAAGATCAAGTCGCTGGTCGAAGCCGCCGGCGGCGCCATGTCCGACGTGGTGAAGATCACGATCTTCCTCACCGAAATCGCCAACAACACCAAGGTTTGGCAGGCCCGCCGCGAGTTCTTCACCGGCGACTTCCCGGCCTCGACCCTCGTCGAAGTCAGCGCGCTGGCCGCGCCGGAGATCCTCGTCGAGATCGAAGCCGTCGCCCATATCGGCAAAGGCAAGCGTTAGACTTTCCGTCGCCCGAACCCAATTGACCTCATCCTGAGGAGCGGCCCGGCGGGCCGCGTCTCGAAGGATGAGTTGTTTGTTTGCGCACTAGCCAAGTTCGATATCGTAACGGATGAACCCGCGGTTCACGGCCATCCTGTCGTAGAGGAGCCGCGCTGCCGCGTTGCTGGCTTGCGTCTGCCAGTACAGGCGTGGGCAGCCCTGCGCTTTCGCTCAGTCGGCAACCGCCTGGATCAGCGCGCGGGCCACGCCCTTGCCGCGCACCTCGGATTCCGTGAACAGGTCCTGCAGGTAGCAGACATCGTCCGACGAGGTGTTGGCATGGATCAGGAAGTGCGTGATGCCGACCAGCCGTCCGTCGAGACGGGCGCCCAGTGCGTGCATGCGCGTATCCTTCGCGAACTCGTCCCAGGCACGGTCGTACATCGCCTGCGGCAGGGTGCGCTCGTAGAAATCCATGTAAGCGCGGAACAGCACTTCCCATTGCGCGCGGTCGGACGGTTCGAGCTTGCCGATGGTGAGCATCAGGCGTGACTGAACATGGGCTTGCCGCCAACCGGCATGGTCGCCTTGAGGATGGTGCCGGCCGCGATCTTCTCGCTGCGGCGCGAGACGACGACGTAGAGGTCCTGGCCTGAGAAAGCGACGTTGGTGCAGAAAATGTCGTCGCCGCAATCGACATGATGCGTCGGCCGTCCCAGTGCGTCGAAGCGCCAGGCCGTCGTGCTGGGATGCGCGATCACCAGCCCGCCCTCCTCGTCCAGCGCCATGCCGTCGGGGCCGGCATGGCCGCCGCTCATCTGGATGAAGAGCCCGACCTTGCTCGCGGTACCGTCGCCCATCAGCGGCAGGCGCCACACCGCATTGCCGCGCGTCACGCCGACATAGAGCACCGTCTCGGCCTTGTTCATCACCAGCCCGTTGGGGCTCGGCACCGTATCCACCAGCATCGTGAGCTTGCCCGCCGTGTCGTAGCGATAGACGCGGCCCGTCGGGTCGTGCAGGCCGGTCTGGCCCTGGTCGGTGAAATAGAGATCGCCGTTGGCGGCAAAGAACAGGTCGTTGACGCCCTTGAAGCTCTCCGAGCCGCGCGTCTCGAGGAGCGGCGTCACCTTGCCGGTCGCGGGATCGAGCAGGACGATGCCACGCTTGTAGTCGGTGACGAAGATGCGGCCATCCTTGTGGATCTTCAGCCCGTTCGGCCAGCCGTCATACTCGCTCACAAGCGTCCACTCGCCCGCCGGGCTGATGCGGAAGATGCGCCCGAACGGAATGTCGGTGACATAGAGATTGCCGGCACGATCGAAGCTTGGCCCTTCGAGGAACGAGTCGAGCAACTGCCCCACGGCATTGGTATCGCCCCACGACGTGCGCGACGGCTTGCGGAACTTCTCCGGCAACCGAGTGAACTCCGTGGCCCGAACGGGCTTGGTCATTCCGTACATGGTCGTTTCCCCCATTTCTTTGTTCTTGTCAGCTCACCCTCTCCGCCGCGCAGCGGGGGCGAGGGTGGGGCCCATTGCGAAGCAATGGGAGGGTGAGGTGGTGCTTCAACAAAAGCGATGTACGGGTTCGGAGGTCGATGACCCACCTCACCCTCCCCGCACTAAGCCACTTGAGGAGTGGGACGGGTATTACGCCGCCTTTACTTCACGTTCGGCCTTGAGGGCACGAACGGTCTGGCGCAGCGCGTGGACCGTCTTCTCGATCTCGGCGCCACCGTGCGTCGCGGAGACGAAACCGCCGGGGGCGCCCATGACGTCGACGCCGTGGGTCATCAGGCCCATGCGGATCTTGCCGGTGAGCGGACCGGCGCCGCGCGCGCCCTTGAGCTTCTCGATCGGCACCTTCAGCGGATCGAAGGTCGCGGGATCGATCGGGTCGCCGAACGGATTGGGATAGATCAGGAAGGTCGAGCTCTGGCCGTAGATGCCCCACGGCACGCCTTCCTGGACCAGCACCTCGGTCAGTGCCGCGCGCAGTTCGGCCGCGGTCTTGTTGGCCTTCTCCGCGAGGTTCTCGTCGCGCACCAGCGACAGCGCGGTGACGGCGGCGGCGGCCGACAGCGGGTTGGCGTTGAAGGTGCCGGGATGGAGGATGCGCTCGATCTTACGCGCCGCGGTCGCGGCGTGATCGATGCGGTCCATGATCTCGCGCTTGCCCGAGACCGCGCCGCCCGGCAGGCCGCCGGCCACGATCTTGGCCTGGATGCAAAGGTCGGGGGTGATGCCCAGAGCCTGCTGCGCGCCGCCCGACGACCAGCGATAGCCGGTGATGACTTCGTCCATCAGCATGACGACGCCCTTCTTCGCCGTGGCATCGCGCACCGCCTGAACGAAGCCCGGCGGCAGCGGTGCCTGGCCCCAGGAGGCGCCCGACGGCTCGAACATGACGGCCGCAATGTCGTCGCGCTCCTCGATCACCTTCACCACCGCGGCGACGTCGCTTTGCGGCATCACGATCGAGAGCGAGGCCACTTCCTGCGGCACGCCGGGCGTCGTGCCGCCGTCGTAAGTCGCGCCAGCGCCGGCCGTGACATGGTCGTGCCAGCCGTGGAAATGGCCGAGGAAGCGCAGGATCTTGTCCTTGCCCGTGTGGGCGCGCGCGAGGCGGATCGCCATGTGCGAGGCTTCGGTACCCGACGCGGTGAAGCGCACCCGCTCGGCGCACGGCGTCAACTCGCACACCAGCTCGGCCCAGCGCACTTCCAGCTCGTGGCTCGAACCGTAATGGGTGCCCAGCTCGATCTGCCGCTTCACCGCCTCGACGATGGCGGGATGCGAATGGCCGAGCAGCATGGCGCCGTGGCCGCCGAAATAGTCGACATACTCGTTGCCGTCGACGTCCCACTTGCGCGGACCGACGGCGCGCGTGACGTGGATCGAATAGGGATCGAGGTAGCGCGCGTCGTGGGTGATGCCGCTGGGCAGCACCTTGTGGGCGCGCTCGAACAGGGCCGCCGATTTGCCCGTCCTCGCCTTGTAGTCGGCCACGACGGCGGAGTTCGTCTGCGATGAATCTTTCTCTTGCCCGGTCATACTTGCCCTCAATCCAGCTAATGGCTGAGCATCGCTTGTCTCGCTTGTTTCGCCAAGGGCCTCGCGCCACAGTCCGCGCTTCCAAAACGGAGGAACGCCGTGAACGCCAAGCCCCGAGGCCGCCAATTCTTCAATAATCCCGGCCCGACCAACATTCCCGACCGGGTCCTGCGCGCCATGGACCGGCCCGTAATCGATTTCATGTCGGAAGAATTCGTCGCGATCCATCACGCCTGCCACAACGGCGTGAAGCGCGTGCTCAAGACCGACCAGAACCTGTTCATGTATTCGTCGACCGGCCATGGCGCCTGGGAAGCCGCGCTGGCCAACCTGTTCTCGCCGGGCGAGACCGTGCTGATGGTCGAGACCGGCTACTTCTCCGAGAGCTGGACCGAGATGGCCAATCATCTCGACATCAAGGTCGAGACGATCGCCGCCGACCAGCGCCAGGGCGCCGACATCGCCAGGATCGCCGAGCGCCTCGCCGCCGACAAGGAACACAAGATCAAGGCGGTGCTGACCGTCCACAACGAGACCGCGACGGGCATGGTCCTGCCGCTCGATCAGGTGCGCCGTGCCATCGACGAGGCCAAGCACCCGGCCCTGCTGCTCAGCGACACGATCTCCTCGCTCGCCAGCATGGAATACAAGATGGACGCCTGGGGCATCGACCTCACCGTGGGCGGCAGCCAGAAAGGCCTGATGCTGCCCACCGGCATGTCGATGACCGGCGTCAGCAACAAGGCTCTGGAAGTGTCGCGCAAGTCCAAGACGCCGCGCCACTACTGGAGCTGGGAGATGATGACCGGCCGCGCACCGCAGAAGTTCGTCGGCACCGCGCCCGTGCACATGTTCTTCGGCCTCCAGGAATCGCTGAAGATGCTCGAGGAAGAAGGCCTCGACGCCGTCTTCGCCCGCCATGCGCGTCTGGCCGAAGCGACGCGCGCCGCGGTGCGCGTGTGGGGGTCCGACGGCAAGGGCCCGCAGCTCTTCTGCCAGAACGAGGACCGCCTCTCGAACTCGGTGACCGCGGTCGTCATGCCCGAGGGCGTGAGCTCCGATCCCCTGCGCAAGGCCGCGGTCGATCGCTTCAACCTGTCGCTGGGCGGCGGGCTCGGCAAGATGATGGGCAAGATGTTCCGCATCGGCCACATGGGCGACCTCAACGAGCCGATGCTGCTGGGCTGCCTCGCCACGACCGAACTCGCCATGAAGACGGCGGGCGTGCCCTTCGTTCCCGGCGGCGTCGACGCCGCGATCAAGTCTCTGTCGGCCTGACGCTCACTCTTCCGCTGCTCCTGTCAGACGGCAGAAACAGAAGAGAAGGATCCTTCGCTGCGCTCAGGATGACACTTGTTTTTGGATCGGCGTACTGCGCCAGTTCCAACAATCGTGTCATCCCGAACGAAGTGAGGAATCCTTCGCTTTCTTCTCAGAATGCCGGCTTCTTCCCCGCCAGCGCCGCGGCGAAGGCTTCCGGCTTCAGGGCCGAGCGCGGCGTTCCGGCTGTGATGGCAGCCTCGAGCTTGACGCCGACGACGGCCGCGAACTTCAGCGACCGCGGATCGAAGGCATAGAGTTGTCCGACCGTCAGGTTGAACCACCAGGCGTGCAGGGTCAGCGTGCCGGCCTTCACCCGCTCCTCGATCCAGCGATAACCCATCAGGTTGTTCACGCTGTTCACCACCGCCGCCTGCTCGACGGCGCGCGTGACCTCCTCGCGCGGGCGTCCCCTCAGTTCCTCGACGACACGGTCGCGCGTCTCCTGGGCAATGCTGGTCCAGGTGGAGAGATAGTCGTAATGGGCGTAGGCGCCGCCGGTGCCGTCGACCAGCGCGCCGATGCCGCCGCACAGCGCATGGCCCAGCACGACGATATGCTCGACCCCGAGACCCCGTACCGCGAACTCGATGGCCGCCGACGTGCCGTGATGACGCTCGTCGGGCGGAATCTGAACCGGCGGCACCATCGCCGCCACGTTGCGCACGGTGAAGATGTCGCCGGGCCTGGTCTGGGTCAGGATGCCCGGATCGACCCGCGCATCGGAGCAGCCGACGATCAGGATCTTCGGCGACTGACCCTCGGTCGCCAGCTTCTCGAACAGGTCGAGATGCTCCTGATAGTAGCCCACGCGGAAATCCGCGAACCCCTTGAGAAGCCGTTCCAGCGCCATGATGATCTGCCTATGCCCGTTTGCGGCGTCAGGCGACATAGACGATGATGCCGCAACGCACCATCACACTTTTTTTGCACATATCGCGGATGACATGACCGAAGAACTGCTTTTCGAGAAGCGCGGCGAGATCGGCTGGGTGACATTCAACCGGCCGAAGGCGCGCAACGCGCTTACTTTCGCGATGTATGAAGGTTTGGCCGAAATCTGCGCCCGCATCGGCAAGACCGCGGAAGTCCGTGCCCTGGTGGTGACCGGCGGCGGCGACAAGGCCTTCGCGGCAGGCACCGACATCGCCCAGTTCCAGAGCTTCGAGAGCGGCGAGGACGGCATCGCCTACGAACGCAAGATGGACCGCATCCTGGGTGAAATAGAGCGCTGCAGCGTGCCGACCATCGCGGCGGTCAACGGCTTCTGCACCGGCGGCGGCGCGGCCATCGCGGCCGTCTGCGACCTGCGGATCGGCTCGGCCAGCGCCCAGTTCGGCTTCCCGATCGCGCGGACGCTCGGCAACTGCCTGTCGATGGCCAACTACGCGCGCCTGGCGGCCCTGATCGGCCCGCAACGGGTCAAGGAAATGATGCTGCTCGCCAAGCTGATGGACGCGCCTTCGGCCCTGGCCTGCGGCCTGATCAGCGAGCTGCTGCCGGACCAGGCCGCCCTGCTGGCCCGGGCCGAAGAGATGGCCAATCTCGTGGCCGGGCACGCCCCGATCACGATGCAGGTCACCAAGGAGGCGCTTCGCCGCCTGCAGGTGCGCCTGGGCGACGAGAACATCGACGATCTCATCAGACTGGCTTACGGTAGCGTCGACTTCCGCGAGGGCATGGCGGCCTTCCTGGGGAAGCGGGCACCCAAATGGTCAGGCGCCTGACAGACGATTGTTACGGAGGAATTTGATGAAGCTGATTGCCACACTCTCTCTGGTTCTTGGAATGGGCGCTGCCGTCGCCGCCTGCCAGAACCCGCAGCAGGTGATCGCGAACAAGGAAGACATGATGGTGGCGGCGGGCTTCAAGTTCGTGCCCGCGAACACGCCGCAGCGTCAGGCGGCGTTCAAGAACCTGCCGCCGCACAAGTTCTCGCGCGAGATCAAGAACGGCCAGGTGTTCTACGTCTATCCGGACCCGACGGTGTGCGTGTGCATCTATGTCGGCAACGCGTCGGCGTACGGCACCTATCGCAACAATATGTTCCAGAAGAACCTCGCGGACGAGCAGCAGATGACGGCTGACATGAACGCGATGAACGACTGGGATTGGGGCCCCTGGGGCGGCTACCCGTATCCCGGCTGGTACTACTAGGTCCTTCTTCCCAAGAGGAAGAGTGCGATCGCGGCCGCCTGGACCAGGGCGGCCGCGACGAACACCGGCATCCCTTCCGCTGGTGACAGCGTCCGCAGCCCTCCGAATACGGCCGGCGCGAATGCATAGGCCCCCTGTCCGATGGCCACGATCAACGGCACGACGCGCTGGGCGTCTGCCTTGCTGAACTCGACCTGCGCGATCAGCGGCGGCAGCGACGTGGTGTTGCCGATGCCCGCGCCGAACAGCAGCACTCCCGCCACCAGCAGCACCACATCCGTTCCCGCCGCGAACAGCAGCGCCACCGATCCCGCGATCTGCACGAGATGGCTCGCGCAGGCGACGAGCCGCCGGTCGCTGCCCTGCGGCATCAGCCAGCCGACCAGCGTGCGGCCGGCGATTGCCGCCGCAGTGGCCAGGCCCATCAGGATTCCGGCCGCCGGTCCGCCGAACACCGGCACCAGCAGCGAGAAGAGATGCGCGATCAATCCGATCTGCGCGAACAGGCCCAGCGCCATCGCCGCCGCGAGGGTGAGGAAGCGGCGGTCGCGCCAGAGCGAGCCACCCGGCAGGCCGCGCTCGACAGGCGCGGTCGTACCGGCGGAGGGCGTCAGGATCCCGCCATCCTGCACCTGCCCCAACGACTGCGGTGTATGGGCGAACACACGGTCGGCCAGGAACCAGACCGTGGCCACCATGACTGCACCGACGACGGCTGCGGCGATGGGAAAGCCCCAGGCCGCGATGGCCGCGACCCACAGCGGCGAAAAGACGACACCGCCGATGCTGGCGCCGTTATAGGCCATCGAGAGGGCCGCCGGCCGGCGCAGCGCGTACCAAGGCGCGACGATGGCGTTCACCGCCGCCGCACCCATCGCGACCCAGCCCGCGCCGCTCAGGAGCGTCGCGAGCAGCAACTGCCAGGGCTCGCGCGCCAGTGCCCATCCCAGCACGCCGAACGCCAGCAGCACCGCGCCCACCTTGGTGACGGTCGGCAGGCCGAAGCGGCGATACAACGCCGGCAGGTTGGCGACGACGACCGCACCCACCAGGAAGTGCAAAGTCACTGCCGACGAGACCAGCACGACCGACCAGTCCCGTACCTCACGCACCGACTGGAGATAGACGGGCGGTCCATAGAAGCCGAGCCCCCATCCGAATACGGCGAGCACGAAGGCGGCCGCGACGACGCGGCGGCCGAAGAACGGCGCGGGAGAAGCGATGCTTGTCATGCGGCGGACAGTGCCGCCACGACGCATGACCGTTGTTACGGCCGGGGCCGAAGCATCACTGTCGTCTTTGGAATGGCAATGCGTAGCTACACATCGGTGTCATCGTGAGCGCAGCGAAGGACCTTTATTGGGTGCCCGGAAAGGTCCCTCGCTATGCTCGGGATGACAATGGAAATGCGGCTACGCTCCGGGTTCTTAAAAACTCGCCTCGACGGCACCGAAACCCGGGAACTCACCGCGTGCGTGCGAGCCGGGCGGGAAATAGCGCAGGCCGGTCCACGACCCTGTCGTGATCGCCTGGCCGGCGCGAAGGCCACCGCGATGGCGCACCGCGTGATCGATCATCCAGGCGAGCGGGCGCACCGGATCGACGGCGCCGAGGCCACCTTGCTGATCGACGATCGTCTGGCCGTCGACCACCAGCCTCACCGGCAGAGTGGCCCAGTCGAGCGTCTTCCAGTTGCGGATCGGATCGCCGACCACCAGCGCGTGGTTCATCTGGTTGTCGGCCAGCAGCCACTCGGGATCGGCGTTCTTGAAGTCGGCAAGCCGCGTGTCGACGATCTCCATGCCGACGAAGGCATCGCCCACCGCGGCGAGCGCTTCCGCGCGTTCGACCGGGGCAGAGCGAGCCGCGACGTCGCGCACGATGTGGAAGGAGATCTCGACCTCGACGCCGATCATGTGCATCGCCTTGCCGTCGAATCGTGCCGGCGACGGCACGAGCGCCCCCTGGAGCAGCGGCGCCGGATTGGGCTCGGCCGTCGGCGTGCGCGCGCCGACTTTCCAGCCGGCGACGGGACCGGTGGCCGCCGCCACGCCGTCCTGGATGGCAAAGACCGCAGCGCGATCCTTCAGGGCGAAGGGTGGCGCCATCTGGCGGCCGTTGCGGCGCGCTTCGAGAAGGGCCTGCACGGCGTGGGAAATGTCTGGGCTCATGGTAAGCTCGCGCAAAACGGACAAGAAAATTCGAGAGGAAACATGCCCTACGCCAGCGGCCGCGTCATTCACGACGCCGACGCGCACATCATGGAAGTGCCCGGTTTTCTCGAGGACTACCTGGAAGCCCGGCATCGAGCGTCGGTCACCGACGCCGTCCTGTTTCCGCGTCACGAGGGTTTCCACAGCACGCGGCTGAAGGCCGATTCGGCCACGGAATTCGACGAGACGCAGATCATGCTGCGCAAGAACTGGGAGGCGCTGGGTTCGTCGAGCCGGCAGGACCGGCCGCGCTCCGTCGACCTGCTGGGCTTCGCCAGCCAGCTCATGTTCACCACGGCACTGCTCAACTACTCGTCTGTGCTGGAAGGCGGCCGCGACGTCGAACTGACCTATGCGGTGGCGCGCGCCCACACGCGGCACATGGTCGAGTTCTGCTCGGTCGATCGCCGCCTGCTGCCGACCGGCTACGTGCCTCTCGTCGACTTCGAGCGCACGGAACGGGCGGCACGCGAGGCGATCGAGCTGGGCGCCAAGGCGCTGATGATCCCGTCGCGCTGCCCCGACGGTCATTCGCCGAGCCACATCGGCTTCGATCCGCTGTGGGCCATCGCGCAGGAGGCGGGCCTGCCGATCGTTTTCCATGTCGGTGGCGGCGGCAAGCTGCTGGAGGACGCGTATTTCAACAACGGCCTCCCGCCGGTGCCGGACTTCCACGGCGGCGACGACAATTTCAAGTCGATCGACTACATGGCCATCGCCTATCCGCCGATGAAGGCGCTGACGGCGCTGGTGGTCGACCGCGTGCTCGACCGTTTCCCGAGCCTCAAGTTCGGCGTCATCGAACAGGGCGCGTCATGGGTCCCTGGCTGGATGCGCAACATGGACAGCGCGCACAACGCCTTCTATCGCAACGAGGAGCGGCTGCAGAAAATGTCGCTGAAGCCCAGCGAGTTCGTGCAGCGCCAGATCCGCGTCACGCCCTATCCGCATGAGGATGCCGGCTGGATCATCGCCAACACCGGCGACGAGGTCTGCCTCTTCTCCTCCGACTATCCGCATGTCGAGGGCGGCCGCCATCCCATCAAGCGCTTCGAGGCGTCGATGGAGAAGGCCGGCACGACGGAGGTACAGAAGCAGCGCTTCTATTGCGACAATTTCATCGACCTGATGGGCGCCGGTCTCGCGCCCGAACTCCGTCACCCCGTACAGGCAGCCGCATGACCTATTCGACGCTTCTCATCGACCGCACCGGCCCGGTGCTCAAGATCACCACCAACCGACCCGACGTGCTGAACGCGCAGAGCCGCATCCTGCTGGAGGAACTCGACGACGCCTTCGCCGCGGCGGTCAAGGACAGCGACGTGCGGGTCATCATCCTCGCGGGCGCCGGCAAGCACTTCTCCGCCGGCCACGATCTCGGCAGCCCGCAGGAGATGGAGGACCAGAAGAAGACGCCGCTCGAGCCCGGCTTCAGGGGCGAGTATCGCCGCCTGTGGGAGCGCTTCTTCGAGAACACGATGCGCTGGCGCGACCTGCCGAAGCCCACCATCGCTCAGGTCCAGGGCTACTGCATCATGGGCGGCATGATGATCGCCTCGGCCTGCGACATCATCATTGCGAGCGAAGACGCCCAGTTCGCCGACCGCGCCGTCAAGTGGGGCGGCAGCCACGTGCAGTATTTCTCGATGCCGTGGGACTTCGGCCCGCGCAAGACCAAGGAATATCTCTTCACCGGTGACTTCATCAGCGCCGCCGATGCCGAGAAGGCGGGCCTCGTGAACCGCGTGGTCCCGCGCGAAAAGCTCGAGGCCGAGACGATGGCGCTGGCCCAGAGGATCGCCGAGCGCGATCCCTACGCGCTGAAGCTTGCCAAGGCGTCGGTCAACGAGACGCAGGATGCGCAGGGCTGGCGGCAGGCGATGGAGAACGCCTTCAAGAACTACATGCTCACCATCCCGCACCGCATCGAGATGGGAACCTACGGCGCCGCCGCCCGCGAGAAATCGCCGAAGGATCGCTTCGGCGTCCTCAACAAGAAGACGGCGTAATCATGTCCCTCTCCCTCGCTAGAGGGAGAGGTTAGGTGAGGGTGTTTCAGGAGATGCTCCGTGCGTCGCTCCCTCACCCAACCTCTCCCCCTAGAGGTGGAGAGGAATCTGAAGACTAACGCTTCGGCGTCACGACCGGCGGACGGGCCGGTGCCGCGAGTCCGTCGGACACCTTGAAGGTGAGCGTTGTGACGAAGCGCATGCCGTCATAGGGCGCGGCGCCGTGCGTGCCCGGCGTGTTGTCGACCAGCGACACTTCGACGGCGTAGGTCCCTCTCCACGGCAGCGCGACCTCGAAGGCGCCCGCGTCGTCGGTCTTGAGTTCCTTCGTCCAGCCAAACTCGGTCACGACCTCCACCTTGGCCTTCGGCAGGGGCTTGCCGTCATAGAAGACCTTGAAGCGGCCGGGCGCGCCGGTCGGCACGATGTCGAGCGGGATGATCGGCTTGCGCTCGCTGAAGTCGGCGACGTAGCGCGCCGACAGGCGGCCCAGCGTACGGACGGTCTTGTCGTTCTGCTTGCGCTCGGTGACCCTCGCCTGCTCGGCCACGACGCTGGTGGTGCCGTCGGCTGCGCCGGTGAACTGGAACGACGTTGGCGTTTTTTCCGCCTTGAGAGGCGCATCGCCCGCGCCGCCGAACGCCTTGGCAGCCGGCGCGGGCTCGAACCGATCGAGCAGGCCGGGCGAGCCCTCGCGCAGGTTCTCACCGAACTCGCCGAAATAGAGCTGGTAGCCCCCTCCGTCCGGCTCGAGCCAGAGCGCATGCGCAGAGGCGGCGCTGCTCAACGAGAGCCACAGAAGGGCGGCGATGACGATGCGCATGGTCGATATCCTCCAAGGACGGGACATCTACCATGAGAGCGATCAATTACTAGACGCAATCTAAATTACTGGAGGTGAAGCGGGCGACCTTCGGGCCGCCCGCTCTTCTCTTCGATCACTCAGGTCGCGCGGCGCTTGCGCTCCTCCATCTCCACGCCCATCGCGCGGACGACCGAGGGCCGCTTCAGGTGGCGCTGGTGAAAGGCCTGCAGGGCAGGCCACTTCGCGAGGTCGGCCTTCAGGAAAATCGCCCAGTTGAGCAGCGTCAGCAGGTAGGCGTCGGCCACGGTGAAGCGGTCGCCGACCAGCGTCTCGCGATCGCCGAGACGCCGGGCGATCGCGGCCAGCGTCGGATCGAGTTCGGCCTTCGCGGCCTCCTTCGCCTCGGCCGGCACCGCGGTCGAGAAGATGTTGTAGAAGACGCGCTTGTGCACCTCGGTGCCGAGATAGTGCAGCACATCCATGAGTTGATATCTCTCGGCGCTTCCCCAGGCCGGCGCGAGGCCCGACTGCGGGTTGCGGTCGGCCAGGTACTGCAGAACCGACGCGCCCTCGTTCAGGACCGCGCCGTCGTCGAGCCGCAGCGCCGGGACGTAGCCATAGGGCGACACGGCGAGATAGTCGCCACCGTCATCGGTCTTCCTGCCATTGACGAACCGGACCTTGACCGGGAGCCCGGCCTCGATCACGGCGATATGCGAGGCAAGCGAACACGCCATCGGCGAAGCAAACAGTTCCATCTCAGTCTCCTTGGGGTTTGACACAGGGTTGAAAAAGTCGTTCGACGCGATCGTTCAGCGCAGCCGGCCCAGACGGCGCCAGAACGGCTGGTTGGCCTCGAAGGCGGCCTGGACCGGTGCGATGCCGGCGTCGCGCAGGCTGCGCTCGTCGACCTGGGCGAGCGCGTTTCTCGTTCGCGCGCGCTCCCGCCAGAGGCGGAGCTTCGCGAGAAGGCGGCGGTGCAGCGGCAGCCTCGGCAGCGATACGGACTGGAAGGTCGGGTCGTCGGAGAAGGGATCGACCGGGAACAGGTCGCGGCGTAAATGGCTCATGGTGGACTGCTTCTGTATTTATGTACGAAGTGGTACACAAATACGGAGGACGCCCTGCGTCAAGGATAATTATGCGAGACAGTACAAAAATAAGGAAGGAGCCGCGCCCGCGCGGGCGCCCGCGCGAGTTCATTACCAGCGAGGTATTGGAACGCGTGCGCGACGTCTTCCTCGCCAAAGGATTTGCGGCGGCCTCGCTCGACGAGCTCTGCGCCGCCGCCGGCCTCAACCGGCCGAGCCTCTACGCCGCATTCGGCGACAAGGAGCAGCTCTACATCAGCATGCTGCGCCATATCGGCGAGAAGAGCGTCGAGGCGATGGACGCGGTGCTGTCGGGACCGGAGCCGATCGAACAGCGGCTCGGCCGCATCTACAAGGGCGCGATCGACATCTATACCCGGCCGCCGAACAGGCCGGGCTGCATCATCGTCGGCACCGCAACCGTCGAAGCGACCAGCCATCCGCAGATCGGCGCGGCCGCCCACCAGATACTCGCCGGCTTCGAGAAGGCCTTCGAGCGCGGGTTCGCGAACAGCGACCTGAAGCCCGCGCCCTCGCCCGCCGAACGCGCCAGCATGGCCGGCGCCATCCTGTACGCCACCGGCATCCGCGCGCGACTGGGCGTGCCGGCAGCGGACCTGCGGGTCTTCACAAGGTCGATGATCCCGGTGATCTGCCGCTGAAGGACGGTGCCCGTCTATGCGTACTTCGCGCGCAGGATCCGGGCGGCCTCGGCTTCGGCCTTGAGCTTGAGATAGACTTCGTCGGTATCGACCTTCGCCGCCGAGCCCGGCGCGAAACCGCAATCGGGATTCAGGGTGATGCGCTTCTTGTCGATGCGCGTGAGGGCGCGCTCGACGCGCGACACGATTAGCGCCGCGGCCTCGGGCGCGCCGGGCGTCACGTCGACGACGCCCAGGCCCAGTTCGAAATCCTCGCGCAGGCGCGACAGACTCTCGAGATCGTCGGCGCCGGCGGCGGTGAACTCCATCGTGAGATGCTGGACCTTGAGCTTGTTGAGCTGGTTCAGGATCGGCCCGTAAGTGCCGGCATGATGCTTTTCGCCGCGCACGCGCGCGCCGGCACGGCGGCAGAGATGGACGGCGAACTTGATCCCGTCGAAGCCCTTTACCGTCTCGTTGATCATTTCGACCGCGAAGTCGGCGGCACGGTCGGGATCCTCGTAGCTCCGGCGCACATCGGGATCGACGAACAGGCAGAGATGCGGATCGTCGATCTGCACGATCTCGACGCCCATGTCCTCCAGCAGTGCGATCTCGGCGCGCAGCGGGGCCACGCAGTCCCGCACGAAATCCTCACGCTTCGGATAGGCCTTGCCCGAGCGGCCCTTGTCCCACAGCCGCTCGCCCAGCAGCGCCGGCGCCGGTAGCGTGATCTTGGTGGCGACCCTTGCGATCTCCTTCACGAATTTCGCTTCGGCTGCGACAAAGCCGGCCGCCTTCGGCGTCAGTTTCTCGGTCACGACGGTCCAGGGCCGCCCGTCCGCCGGATTGACCTCCAGCGTGAAGCCGTGCGCCAGTTCCGCGATGACGCCGATATAGGAGCGACGGCGCCATTCGCCATCGTTCACGACATCGAGGCCAGCGCGCTCCTGCAGCGCCACGACGAAACGGATGGCGGCGTCCATCGTGTTGCGGTCGGTCTCGTCCCACGCCGGCTTCTCGATCAGCTCGCGGATCACGAGCGGGCGCGGGATCGAACCGACGATCGAGGCGGGAAACAGCGGCAGGGTCTTCATTTCATGGCTTCCACAGGGTCTGGGCGAGGTTCATGTCTTCCTGCGTATCGATCTCGCGATACTTGCCCGGCGTGTCGGCATGGCCGAACGACATGCCCTGCTCGATCATGTCCTGGAACATGTGGATCAGGTACGCTTTCTGGAAGATCGCCGCCTCGCGATAGGGCCTGTCCCAGAACTCGGCCTTGCGGCGATGGTAGAAATCACGGAACCGGGCCGCGCCCTCGGCGCCGAACTTCGCTACGCCGATGAATTCGCCGGTCGCCTCATCGTAGGGGATCGTGCGGTAGACGCGCTCGACCCGGTCACCGCGGGTGATCACCTTCTCGGCGTCATGCGGCGGATGCTGGGTGCGCGGCTTGTAGTGCTCGCGCCAGTCGGTATCGACGCCCAGCGCCAGTTCGTCCTTCGACTCGACCAGGCCGCGCACGACGTCTTTCGTGAACAGGATGTCGGAGTAGCTGGTGACGAAGGGGCGGTCCATCAGGTCCTCGGCGCACATCAGCGAGACGAGGATGTTGTTGTCGGGCCAGTCCCTGTTCTCGCGGAAGATGAAGTCCGGATAGTCGCGCTTCACCGAGTCGATGCGATAGCCGCCGATGAACACGATCTCGGTGCAGCCCCCGCCCCTCAGGGCCTCGACGGTCCAGTCCAGGATACGCTTGCCCTGGATCTCGGCAAAGCATTTGGGGGCGTCTTCGGTGGTGGGCATGAGCCGGCTGCCACGGCCGGCTCCGATGATGATGGCGCGCATGACGTGCTGACTGTGACGCAACATGTCCCGCCGCGCCAGCCATGACCGTCGGCCGATCAGTCGAAAAGCGAGGCCAGCCGCTGCTTCATCTGATCGGCGACGTAGAGCGCCAGGGCCTGGATGGTCGAGGTCGGGTTCACGCCGCCCGAAGTCACCCAGATGCTGCCGTCGACGATGAACAGGTTCCTGACGTCGTGGCTCCGGCCCCATTCGTTCACCACCGAGCGCTCCGGATCCGTGCCCATCCGCGCCGTGCCGAGCAGGTGGCCCGGATAGTTCAATGCGGTGCGCGACGCGAACAGCCGGGTGGCGCCGGCTTCGGCCAGGATCTCTTCGGCACGGGCAATCCCGTGCTCCATCATGCGGCGCGTATTCTCGCTGATCGTGTAGTCGATCTTGGGCGCCGGTATGCCGTTGCTGTCCTTCAGGACGGGATCGAGCGTCACCCGGTTGTGCTCCTCCGGCAGGTCCTCGCAGGCCACGCCGATGTTCAGCCGGTGATCCAGCATTTGCCGGTAGTGGCGATGATGATCGCGGCCCCATGGCAGGAGGCCGGAAGCCGCCCCCACGATCGCCTGGTTGGCCGGACCGGTGCCGCGGCTGAACTGCAGCGTGTAGCCGCGCACGAAGTCGCGCGACGGGTCGGTCTCGTAGAACTGCTTGCTCCAGATCGTGTTGATGGGGCCACGCCCGCCGTCCAGCGGCTCGTCGACATAGCCCGATACCATCGGCCAGGGATGCAGCATCAGGTTCCGCCCCACGAGGCCCGACGAATTGGCGAGACCGTTCGGGAACTTCGCGGAGGCCGAATTCAGCAGCAGGCGCGGCGTGCCCACGCCGTTGCAGGCCAGGATGACGACCTCGGCCGGCTGGAAATGCTCGACGCCGTCGGCATCGTAATAGACGGCGCCGGCCGCCATGCCGTGCTCGTCGGTGGTGATCTCGCGCACCCGGCAGCGCGTGCGCAGCTCGACGCCGGCCCGCAGCGCCAGCGGCCAGTAGGTGATGTCGGTGCTGGCCTTGGCGCCCTGCGCGCAGCCCGGCGTGCAGTGGCCGAGGTTGATGCAGCCCGCCCGGCCGTCATAGTCGGTGGTGGCGATGCTGCTGTCGGACGGCCACCAGTGCCAGCCCAGCCGGTTCATCGCCTGGCCATAACGGGTACCGGTCTTGCCGAGCCCGATCGGCGGCATGGGCGGATGGCGCGGCGGCACGCCGGGATCGCCGGCCAGGCCAGAGACGCCCATCATCCGGTCGTTCTCGTCATAGAATTTTTCGAGTGTCCAGTAGTCGACGGGCCAGTCTTCGGCCACGCCGTCCAGCGACTTCACGCGGAAGTCCGAGGGGTGCATGCGCGGCCAGTGGGCCGTGTAGATGATCGTGCCGCCGCCGACGCCGTTGAAGTTGGCGATCTTCATCAGCGAATTGTCGTCGTTGATCGGATAGTCGGTGTCACGCCCGCGACGGTTCGGGCTGATCTCGAAATCCGTGTAGCGCCGCGCCTCCCAGTCACGGCCGTTGCTGGGGAAGTCCGTCGGCTTCATCCAGTCGCCCTGCTCCAGGCACAGGATCCGCATCTTCGTTTCGGCGAGGCTCCAGGCCACGGCCGCGCCCGACGCGCCCGAGCCGATGATCAGGACATCGACCTTTTCGTTCGCCGCCATGTCAGCGCTCTCCCGTCGGGAGGACTCGATCGTCGCGCCAGAGCTTCGGTCGCTGACGCACGACGTCGAGCAGCGACCAGTCGCCCTGCTCGAGCACGTAACCCTTCGGGAAAGGCGCGCGCGCCTCGTGCCCCAGCGCCCGCAGGACGCGATCGTCGCGATAATAGGCGCCGACGATCACCCGTCCGAGAGCGGCGGCCGGCCCGCCACCGCCGGGATACCATTCGTTGATCAGCGCTTCCCTTGCATCCTGGCCCCTGTCGGCGAACGTCCCGCCGGACTTCGTCGAGATGGCGACGAGCGCCTCGCGCACCAGCGGAAGATCGCGACCCAACGATCGCACGATGTCGTCCAGGATGAGCGGATCGTCGGCGCCCGGCATGCCGAGAGCGGTGTCTGCGGGAACCATCGTCCCGGCGATTTTCCTGAGGTCGTCTACCTCGGTGTCTGAAAGGCGAGTGTCGGGAGCGGCGGCCATGTGAACCCTGCTGACGTGCAGCGTCGATCCTAGGCGATGGAGCGGCCCCCATCGACGTAAAGATTGACGCCGTTGATGTAGGCGCCGGCGTCCGAACACAGAAGCAGGGCCGCGCCCACCAGGTCGTCGGGCCGACCGAGCCGGCCCGTCGGAATGCGCTGAGCCAATACCTCGCCCTCGACCGCCATCTGTTCGCGGTTGCGCGCTGTCAGGATGGCGCCCGGCGCGAGATTGTTCACCGTGACGCCTTGGCCGCCGAATTGCCGGGCGAGATTCCAGGCCCAGTTCAACTGCGCCGCCTTGGTCCCGGCATAGACCAGCATGCGGGGATGCGGCCTGACCTGCTGGACGCTGCCGATCGTCACGACCCGTCCCCAGCCGCGGCGACCCATCGGCGGGACCAGTTCCTGCAGCAACTCCATCGGGCTCCGCAGATTGACCGCGATCTGCCGGTCGAACCGCCCGCGATCGATCGCCTCGAAGGGTTCCGGCATTTCGATCGAGGCGTTCAAAACCAGGATGTCGACCGGCGACCAGGCCGACACGGTTTCGGCCAGCCGACGCCCCGCATCGTCGAGCGCGAAGTCCTGCGCGAAAGCGCGCGCGGTTCCGCCATCCAGTTCGAGCTCGCGGACGACGGCCCCGGCATCCGCTTCCTCCTCGGGAGTACCGGCGTGATGAATCGCGACCTGCGCACCGGCACGGCCCAGCGCCAGCGCGATGGCCCGGCCGATTTCCCGGCGGGCGCCGGTCACCAGGGCGGTGCGGCCTTTGAGGCGGAAGAGATCAAGCGGATCGTGGGACATGTCGGCTCAGCGGTGGACCCTACCCACTGGAGCACGTTGCACTCCGACCGTCACGCCGACCGTCACGCCGACCGGGGCTCGCCCGCCATCTTTTCGATCTCGCACCACGAGCACCGCAGCGGGATCGAGCCGCTGACGGGATCGGCCCGGTCGGTGCCGATCGCGCCGTTCAGGTTCGCGGCCAGAGGGTGACTGCGATCATACGGCGTGCCGTCGCCCCCATCGACCCACCAGCCGTGCTGGCCGAACACGGCTCCGGGCGCGAGACCCGGCACGATGGCCGCCCGGGCAACCACGTCACCGCTCCGTGTCCTGATACGAACCCAGTCGCGCTGGACGATCGAGCGGGCGGCCGCATCGTCCGGCGAGATCTCCACGACCGGGTCGGGGACCAGCCGGCGCAGCGAGTCGATATTGCGGTGCTGGCTGTGGCAGTAGGCGACGCTCTTGGCACTGCCGAGGCGCAGCGGGTAATTCGCGTCGACCGGCAAAAGATCTTTGACGTCGAGGCCAGGTAGCGGCCGGTAGCCGGCCAGCAGCAGCCGCTCCGAATAGATTTCGATTTTGCCGGTCGGGGTCGGGTAGCCGCGGGGCCGGCCGTCGTGCGTAGCCGCCTGGGCGTCGAGCTGCGCTGCGCCCTCGACCACGATCCCCGCCGGAGAGCCGCGCAACATCTCGACGGTCAGTCCCGTTTTGGCCAGGACGGCGTCGTGGCCGCGGTCGGCATCGAGATCGAACATCCGCTCACCGAGGCCAAGCCCGGCGGCGAGTGCCATCACGATGTCGGTGTCGGAGCGGGCTTCGCCGACGGGCGCGACGACAGGTGGCCGCAGCTGGACATGCCGCAGTCCCTCGAGGCTGCCGTCGAAGCCCGTGCGCAAGCCTTCCCGCTCCCACGAGGTCGCGACGGGCAGGATGATGTCGGCGTAGCGGGCCGTCGCATTGACGAAGAAATCCGCATGGACGTGGAATTCCAGCGCCGACAGCGCCTGACGGGCGGTTTCCGTATCCGGCTGCGACACCAGGAGGTTGGTGCCGAACGACATCAACATGCGCACGGGATAGGGCGCCTTCGTCAGCACGGCCTTGTAGACATCGCGGGCCGTGACCCAGCCTTGCAGGCCGGGACCGAGGGGCCGCTCGGCAAGACCGAGCGCCTTGTCGCGCTGTTCCGAGGACAGAAGATCCTGGCCGGAAATATCGACGAAGGGCGCAGCACCGCCCGGCACGTTGCCGCCTTTACGGCCATAGCTGCCGGTGAGGGCGTAAAGAATCGAAATCGCGCGATCGGTCTGGGTGGCCGTGACGCTCTGCCCGACACCGTTCCAGGCGTAATAGGCAACCGACTTCGCGCCGGCGATGATGTCGGCAGCCTTCGCGAGGTCGCCGGGGTCGATACCGCTCACTTCGGCGACACGCTCCGGCGGAAACTCGGCCGCTTCCCGCGCGAACAGTTCCAGCGCCGTGTGACACAGGACGGGGCCGGAGAGCGTTTCGACAGTGCCACTCCAGCGCAGGACGGGCGTGGCGGAACCTTCGCTCGTCGCATCGAAAGGCAACAGGCCACCGCCCTCGCCGGTATGAGAAAACAGAACGTCGCTCCGGCCATCGGCCCGAAGGTCGCTCTGGCGCAGAAAGTGGCCCGTGTCGGAGCGCACCAGCAGGCTGGCGTTCGTCCAGGTCCCGGCAAAGGCGCGATCGAAGCGTCCGCTCGAGATCAGCAGATTCGCAAGCCCGAGGGCGACCGCCTGGTCAGTGCCGGGGCGCACCCGCAGCCACTGGCTCGCCCGTTTGGCCAGCGCCGTCGGTCGCGGATCGATGACGATCATGCGCGCGCCGTTCTTCAAGCCCTTTTGTATCTCCACCTGCCGCGCCAGCCACGTCGCCGCGGGATTGTTGCCCCACAGCACGACACAGTCCGTGTTGGCGAAATCCGGCGTACCGATATCGTGGCCGTAGGTGAAGCGGGAGGCGTAGTCCTTGTGCCAGTTGCAGATTTCAGTTCCGTAGATCGTGTTCGGACTGCCGTAGGCGCGGATGAAGCGCTCGACCCAGGAGATCGAATCCGAAATATGCGACCCGCTCGGCGTGGTGACCGAGAAGGCAACCTGTTCGGCGCCATGCACCTCCCGGATACGGGACAGGCGAGTGGCGATTTCCGTCAGTGCCTCGTCCCAGCTGATCGGCGTCCAGCCGGGATCGGCGGCGCCCTTCGGTCGGGTGCGGCGAAGAGGGGTCGTCACGCGTTCTGGATGATAGACGAGTTCGGGAGCCGCCCGACCCTTCGGACAAAGCGCCTGGCCGGTCGGATGATCGGGCAAAGGCTCGATCCCCTGCAAGCGCCCGTCTTCCACGACGGCGATGCAGCCGCAGCGCGACCGGCATTGCGTGCAAAAGGCCGGGATCTTCTGCGGTCCACCCATCTGCGTTCTCCTAACCGGCGCCCGGACGCACAAAAGCCGTCCTCTTTCGAGGACGGCTTTTAGAGTTTGGTTGCGGGGGCAGGATTTGAACCTACGACCTTCAGGTTATGAGCCTGACGAGCTACCGGGCTGCTCCACCCCGCGTCAAATCCTGCGTGCAGTGATCGTCGTATCGGAATGTTTCCCTTTGCATTCGGAAGATCCGGCAGCGACCTACTCTCCCGTGCCTTGAGACACAGTACCATTGGCGCTGAGAGTTTTCACGTCCGAGTTCGGAATGGGATCGGGTGTACACCTCTCGCTAAAGCCACCGGATCGTCGAAATGCAAAGGGTGAGGTCTTTTAAGTCGTGCACAAGGCCATGCAGCGGATGTCGACCGCTGCACGGAACGAATGAAATCAAGCCGATCGAGCTATTAGTACCGCTAAGCTTAATGCATCACTGCACTTGCACATGCGGCCTATCAACGTGGTGGTCTACCACGACTCTCAGCGAGACCTAGTTTTGAGGCGGGTTTCACGCTTAGATGCTTTCAGCGTTTATCCCTTCACTACATAGCTACCCGGCGCTACGGCTGGCGCCATAACCGGTACACCAGAGGTAAGTCCATCCCGGTCCTCTCGTACTAAGGACGGCTCCTCTCAAGTCTCGAACACCCACAGCAGATAGGGACCAAACTGTCTCACGACGTTTTGAACCCAACTCACGTACCACTTTAATCGGCGAA